>Ga0182018_10000348_pt1 | contig 60750 bp, 54 predicted proteins | sample 812P2MmetaG_FD_120490 | JGI IMG/M metagenome (GOLD analysis project Ga0182018, IMG submission 120490) | Permafrost microbial communities from Stordalen Mire, Sweden - 812P2M metaG | ecosystem: Environmental > Terrestrial > Soil > Wetlands > Permafrost | place: Sweden: Stordalen | collected... | reverse complement strand
TTTGTGTTCTCGGCGTCGGAGGCTTACCTGATCGAGGACGGCAGGGTGACGGCTCCGGTGCGGGACGCAACGCTGATCGGGAATGGGCCGGAGGCGCTGAAGCACGTGTCGATGGTGGGGAACGATCTGGCGCTCGATGAAGGGATCGGGACCTGTGGCAAGGATGGGCAGAGCGTGCCGGTGGGGGTGGGGATGCCTACGGTGAAGCTGGACCGGATGACGGTGGGGGGTACGGGGTCCTAGCCGGACGGGCGGACGCGCTTCGCGCCACGTCAGATTTGGGGCAGATTGGGGATGCAGGTGATTCCGGGTGGGTGGCAACTGAACGCGCTATTGGATGCCCTGCAAGCTAGCACTACGCCACAGGTGGTGCTGGTGAGAGAGCAATCCAGCATTTGGAATAGTGTTCTTCCCGCGCTCATCGGCGCCGTCGTTGGAATCGTCGTCTCGAAGGTGTGGTCTTATGTTGACGACCGCAAAGCTCGCCGACGTGAACGTAGGCGGTTCTTAGCTGATCAAGCGAATCGCTTGATGGAGGAGATACTTCGGATATTCATTGCCGCGAGGAACGAACTGGGCTATCTGGCATCTGAGCTGCAACAGATCGACCATCGGATCGGCGCAATCCGCGAGCGGGCGCGGCCGTTTCAGGCGCTTACGGGGGAAATCCGTTCGAACCCCAGTTGGAGCGGGCTCAGGACAAGCAGGCAGAATGCATCGACTCCGCATATAACAATCTCAAGAGCCTTCACGCAGAGGGTGAGCACGCTTTAAAAATGCTGCTATCGATACCGTTGAAGCTCGATTTGAGTTTCCTGAATCAGCTTTTCCTTCAGTTGGCCGATTCTTACGTTCTGAATGCGGAGGGTGTCGCAGAAAAAGCGGCGCTATATGACAGACTGTATGAGGATTTTTTGGCCGCACGAAACAAGTGTTTGGCCTACCTCCTGGACACATTGGAGAAATAGGCCTCCTTGGTCGGCGTGCCATGCGTATTAAGGGGACAGCTATGGCGAAGAAATCATCCGCATCATTTCGGCCCATAAAGCTTAAGAGCGTGACGTCCGAAGAAATCAGGAATAGGCAGTGGAGCGAGAAGGAGCGCGAGGCTTTTCGACGCATCGCTGAGCGACAGGCGGCTGGAGACGATTCGGGCATCGACTTCAGCGACATTCCGCCGCTGACCGATGAACAGCTGCGGGGGATGGTACCTCTGCGAGACTTTCTGCGGAAGCGCAAAGAGAGGTTGGGGCGATGAGTGCAGTTCTTGAAACACAAACGAATTTGCAGGAGCTGGCGGAGTTTGTTGTGGCGCGGGCGCGGTTGTCGGGGGCGTCGGATGCGGAGGTGACGATCCGCGAGGGCGATGAGTTTTCGACGACAGTGCGGCTGGGGGAAGTCGAGACGCTGAAGGAGTCCGGCTCGCGCGGCGTGGGGCTGCGGGTGCTGGTGGAGGCGGAGACCGGGTATCGCGTGGCGAGCACGTCGTCGAGCGACTTTACGCAGGAAGGAATCGAGTATCTGGTGCAGGGCGCGGTGCGGCTTGCGCAGGTGACGTCGGTAGATGCGTTTGCGGGGCTGGCGGAAGCGGGCGAGTTTGGAAAGTTGAGTGGGGACCTGGAGCTTTATCACGAGGATGTGTATTCGCTGCCGACCGAAGAACGCATTGCGTGGGCGCGGCGGGCGGAGGCTGCTGCGATGGCCGTGGATACGCGGCTGGTGAACAGCGATGGGGCGAGCTTCGACGCGGCGACGGGGCGGAGGGTGTTTGCCAACTCGCGAGGATTTGTGGGGGAGTACCGGTCGTCGTATTGCTCGATTGCGGCGAGTCCGATTGCGCAGGGGGCGAGCGGAGAGATGCAGCGCGACTATTGGTGGTCGCAGGCGCGGGCGTTTCGGAATCTCGATCAGCCGGAGGATGTGGGACGCGAGGCGGCGCGGCGGACACTGCGGATGCTCGATGCGCGACGGGTGCCGACGCAGCGGGTTCCGGTGGTGTTTGCGCCGGAGGTGGCGCGGGGAATCGTTGGATCGGTGTTTGAGGCAGCTGCTGGCGATGCGATTTATCGCGGGGCGTCGATCTTCGCGGGCAAGCTGGGCGAGGAGGTCGCGGCGCCATCGGTGACGGTGGTGGATGACGGAACGATTCCGGGGGGATTTGGAACTTCGCCGTTCGACGCGGAGGGATTGCCGAGCCGGCGGACGGTGATCGTCGATAAGGGCGTGCTGCGGAGCTACATTCTGAATACCTATGCGGGACGCAAGCTGGGGATGAAGAGTACGGGAAATGCGGGACGCGGGCTGGCGGGGAATCCTTACCTGGATGCGGGGAATTTGTTTCTGGAAGCCGGGACGCAGACGGCGGAGGAGATTCTGCGCGCCGTGGAGCAGGGCCTTTATGTGACGCGGCTGATGGGGCATGGTGTGAACCTGGTGACGGGAGATTATTCGCGGGGGGCGGCTGGGCTGTGGATTGAGAACGGCGAACTGACGTATCCGGTGCAGGAGATCACGATCGCGGGGAACGTGAAGGAGATGCTGCGGAACATCACGGCGATCGGGAGCGACCTGGTGTTTCGTGGCTCGACGGCTGCGCCTACGCTGCGGATCGATGGGATGACGATCGCGGGGGCGTGAAGGTACAGGGAACAGGCAACAGGGAACAGGGAGGACGTCTGCGGCTACCAGAGGCGGCGGACGCCAAAGGTATCGAGGATGCTGTCCCTACTGAGGATGGGAATGTCTTCGGCGAGCGCCTGGGCGGCGAGGACACGGTCGAAGGGATCGCGATGGTTACCGGTGAAACGACCAGCGCGGAGTGCGCACGCTGCGTCGATGGGGAGCATGGAGTAGCCCGCATCGTCCATTACATCAAGAAAATCTCTTTCGAGAACCTCGGCACCCTCGAGTTTGCCGATACGAACTTTGGTGGCGATCTCCCACGCGGATGCGGCGGAGACCAGGATGTCATTTGCCTGATCGGCAATGAGGGTGGCGGCGCGGCGGCTCAGCGCTCGCGGGGAGAGGATGGCCCAAAGAAGTGCGTGGGTATCGAGAAGGACTCTCACTTTTTTGTCCGGCGGGCGGCTCTCTTCGGCTGGCCGGCTCCGTTCCAGAGGCGGAGCTCCACTTCCGGCAACGGCTCAAAGAAGGCTTTGGTGAGGACAAAGCCAGGGGTTTCCAGCGCGCCAAGGCGCTTGCGTGGGCGGGCTTTGATCGCTTCGAGTTTGGCAACGGGTGTACGGCTCCGGCCCGAAGTGATGATGACGGTTTCTCCATTTAGAGCTTTCTTCAGCAGTTCGGAAAGATTTGTCTTAGCCTCGAAGATGGTTGCGGAGATCATTAATCTTATGCCTGCTAAATTATGTTAGCTAAGATGGAACGGCCGGTCAAGCAGGTCTGCGCGAGGGCATTGAGGCAGATTTGATGTTTCCGGAGCAAATACCGTTCGACAAGGCGAGGCCGGCGTGGGGGGAGATTCCCGCGGTGGCGGGGGTATTTGCGCTGTTTGGGGAGGATGAGCGGGCGGAGCCTTACATCAGCCGGACGCCTAATTTGCGGCGTCGAATTCGCAGGCTGCTGGAAGCTCGGCCGGACCAGTCGAAGCGGTTGCAGTTGGCGGGGCGGGTGGCGCGGATCGAGTATGCGCTGACGGGCTCGGATTTTGAGGCTCTGCTGCGCCTCTATGAGGCGAGCTGGACTGCTTTTGGGGATCGGGCACGGAAGCGGCTGCATCTTAAGTCGCCGTCGTTGTTACGAATGACGGTGGAGAATGCGTATCCGCGGGTATATGTAACCAATCGAGTTACAAAAGTGGGGATGGAGGATCTTTATGGTCCTTTTCCGTCGCGGATTGCTGCGGAGAGAATCAACGAAAACATGCTGGACCTGTTTAAGCTGCGGCGTTGTGTTGAGGAACTGGCCCCGGATCCGGCATTTCCTGGATGCGTTTATTCCGAGATGAAGAAGTGTCTTGCGCCATGCTTCAAGGGCTGCTCGGATGAGCGTTATGGCGAGGAAGCCGCAGCGGTGCGGGCGTTTTTGCAGACGCGGGGAGCGAGCCTGGTGGAGGCGATCGAGAAAGAGCGGGACAGCGCCTCGGAGTTGATGGAATTCGAGAAAGCAGCGGAACTGCATGCCAGGCTGACGAAGGCGCAGGCCGTGGCCGCGGAAGCGCCGGAGGTGGTACGAGCGCTCGCGCATCTGGATGGGGTGGTGGTGCAGGCGGCGGCCGATGCGGAGCATGTTGCGTTGTTCCTGCTGTCGCGGGGATCGCTGCGGGGTCCGGCGCTATTTTCGGTGGCAGGGATACGGCACCCGAACGAGGCGGCGGGGTCGACGTCGCTGTTTGCGCAGCCGCTGCGCGCGCCGGAGCCGGTTCCGCTGGAGGGGGCAGTGGTGACGGTGGCTTCGCGCGACGAGCTGGAGCAACGACTGGAGGCGGTCTTGGGGGAACTGGCTCCATCTGGAGAGCGACGGCGCGCGCGCAGCGGGGAAGTGGCGGATCATTTGTGTCTCTTCAGCCGGTGGTATTACCGGCCGCAGGCGAAGCGGGTGGGGGAGATTGTTTTTGCGGGGGAAGACGGGAAGGCTGCGGCGAAAGCGGTGCTGCGGGCGATTTCGCGGGTGTATCAGAGGCAGGGAATAGGCAACAGGGAGTAGGCAACAGGGAACAGGCAACAGGCAACAGGGAACAGCAAGCTCCTCTTGCTGCGCGTTGCACCGGGCGATCCGTCTTATTTTTAGGGCATGAGGACGGCGACTCCGTAGGGCGCGAGATCGACGGCGCTCACTGCGGAATCCTGGCTGCCGATGAGGTCGCGCATGGGAGAGGGAAATGAAATGTGCTCCGCATCGGTGTTGTGGTTGATGAGGATCAGAACCGATTTTCCCTGGCCGGAGCGGCGGCAGACCTCGACGCCCGCGGGAATGCCGGGAAGGATGGGTTTGACGCCAGCCTCATTGAGGAGATGTGCGGTGAGATGGTCGAGGGTCGCGTCGTCGAGCCATGTGCCAACATAGGTGATGCTGCCTTTGCCGACCTGGCGCGTGATGACGGCGGGTTGATCGTCGAGCCAGCCGTTGCTCTTGCCATAGGTCATCAGGACTTTGGTGTCAGGGGACTGGACACTGAGCTGCTCGGCCCAGATGCTGGCGGTGCCTGAGCCGTCATTGCCGGTGACGGGAATTTTGTCGTCGAGTGCGTAGAACTGATCGACGCGGCCGCCGAGGAGATCAGCGAGGGGGCCGGGCTGGCGTTCAGGCTGGAGCGCGTTGTACTTATCCTTCATGGCGGAGCGAGGACCGAGGAGGAGATGGCCGCCGTTGCGGACGTATGCGATAAGGCGGTCGGCGATGGCCTGGGAGATGACGTTCAGGCCGGGGAGTTCGACGACTTTATAGCTGTCGAGGGGGGCGTCGATCGAGATCATATCGACGGACTGGGATTGCTCGCGCAGGGGCCGGTAGAAAGCGAGCATTTCGCCGATGGGCTCGAAGGCGGCGGAGTGACGCTGGAAATCGATCGCCCAACGGCTGGGAAAGTCGTTGACGAGGGCGACATCGGCGTGGGGCGAAGTTCCGGCGAGCGCGGCGCCGGCTTTGGCGAATTCCTCGCCGGTCTTCTTGATTTCGTCGTAGACAGGGACGGGAGTGCCGTCGGCTCCGACGAGAACGCCGTGGTACTCCTCCTGGCCGTTGGGAGCGCTGCGCCACTGCCAGTACTCGACGGTTTCGGCGCCGTGGCCGATGGCCTGCCATGCCATATCGCGGACCTCGCCTTTGAACAGGGGCGTGTTGGTCTTACGCCAGTTGACGAAGGCGGGTTCGGTTTCCATGACCCAGAAATTTTTCTGCTTATATCCGCGGGTGAGGTCGTGGGTGGCGCCGTTCGAGATGTAGTCGTAGTGGTCGGAGTCGATGTAATCGTCCCATGCGGCGATGTCGAGAACGCTGTGTACGGTGTATTCATCGAAGCCGTCGAACCAGCCCATGGTGTTGGTGGTGATGAACTGGCGCGAGTCGGCGTGGGGACGGATGGCGGAGATTTGATTTTCGGAGTAGCTCTTCCATGTGTCGCTGACGAAGCGCTTCCATTCGAGGAGGAGCGCGGGGTTCTCGCCGTCTTCGCGGACGGGGATTTCGTCGAAGTTGTCGTAGGTCTGGCTCCAGTAGGCCGTGGCCCAGCGGCGATTGAGCTCAGCGATAGTTACGTATTTCTTCTGGAGCCACTGGTGGAACTGGGCCTTCGCGGTGGGATCGAAGGAGGGGTTGGCGTATTCGTTGTCGAGCTGCCAGCCGACTACGTCGGGGTTGTGGCCGAACTGGATGGCCATCTGCTCGGCGATTGCGTGGGCGAACTGGCGGTATTTGGGATCGGTGAAGGAGAATTGCTGGCGGTTGCCGTGCTCGTCGCGGACGCCGTTCTCATCCCAACGCAGGGTTTCGGGGTATTTGGTGGTGAGCCATGCGGGCGGCGCGGCGGCGGGGGTGCCGAGGACGACGCAGATGTGGTGCTTTGCGGCGAGGGCGACGGCACGATCGAGCCAGCCAAAGTCGTACTGGGTTTCAGAGGGCTCCATGGTGCTCCAGGCGAATTCGCCGACGCGGACCACGGTGATATGGGCGGCTTCCATCAGGGAGAGGTCTTTATCCCACTGAGACTCGGGCCACTGCTCGGGATACCAGGCGGCGCCGAGGAGGAGCGGGGGCTTGTCGGCATAGTTGGTGGCCTGGGCGTGAAGGTACGGGCCGGCAAGGATGAGGAGCGCAGTGAAAACGTTTGCAGCGATGCGGCGCGAGATGCGCATTTTGAGAATCTCCAGGGACAGAATTTGGGTATGGCAGTTAACACCTCGGCGAGAAGCCAGGGCGGACCTGGCTGATCGCGATGCGGCGCGGCCACAGAGACCACACCGTCGGGGCAGAAAGACTTCAGGCGAAACGATAAACCTTTGTGGGCCCTTTTGTCTCAACAGCTGAAGCGAGAATTAGCTTTCGAGGCCGACTGGCTTGGGGACCAGACAGGTGCGGGCGGCGAGGACGATGAGGGCGATCCAGAGCAGATCTGCGCCGAGGAGGTGGGTCATCTGCATCCAGGTGGGGGCGAGGAGCGCGACGTCTGCGACGCCAAGGAGGTATTGGAGGACGAGGAGGAGCAGGACTCCAATGGCGAGGGAACGATTAGCGGGGTCGCGCAGATTGCGGATCAGGAGCCAGACGATGAAGGCGCCGGCGATGAGGCTGAGAACGGGGTGAAGCCAGCGAATCTCGAGGAGCCAGGAACTGCTGGTGGAGAAATCCTGTGCGATGGCGGTGAGAAGGTTGTGCGCAGGATAGAGGGTGTCGCCGAGAGCGGCGAGTGATCCGCTGACGCCGACGATGAGGGTCGCGATGAGGCCGGTGAGGGCGAGGCGCGGGGCGCGAATGAGCACGGTTCCGCGCATGGCGCCGGTGCGGCGGGCGAGGAAGTGGGCGGTGATGGTGAGGGCGGCGAGCAGAAGCAGCGTGTTGGTGAGGTGCAGGGCGAGGTATACGGCGCGAGCGGGGGAGCGGTCCTGGGCGGTGTGTCCGAGGAGGACGAGGAGCGCTCCAAGGAGGGCTTCGTTGAGGGTGAGGACGAGAACGGCGACAGCCCAGGCGCGGGCGAAGTGGTGGCGCGGGGTGGCGGCAAAGGTCCAGAAGAAGAGGGCGAGGACGCAGAGGAGGTCGATGCCGCTGGTGGCGCGATGGGCGAGCTCGATGAGTGTGGCGATGGCGGGGTGGCGCTGGACGAGGGTTCCATTGCAGAGGGGCCAGTGGTCTCCGCAGCCGGCGCCGGAGCCGGTGGCGCGGACGGCCGAGCCCCAGACGATGACGGCTACGTTGTAGGCGAGAACTGCCCAGGCGAAGCGGCGCAGGGCTCGGGGGGGGTGAGTCACGGGGGCAGAGTTGGCAGGGATGGTGGTGATCACGGGAGGTCCGAAGTTCGATTTTAGTCCCGGAATTCGGGGCGGCGCAGCAAGAGGTCCGGTTGCCGAACTTCGGGCAGGAGCCTGGCTTTCCTGGCTTGACTTTCCCGCTTCGCTGCTATGTTCTGATGGCAGTATGGGAATCCTTCTGCTGTTGGTTCTTGGGCTGCAGTCTGTGGGGCCGGCGCCCACGAACAACGATCCTTTCGCGGGGCTGCGCAACCAGTGGGCGAGCGACCTGCACGCGAAACACATCGATGACTCACTGGCGCAATATGCGGCGGACGCGGACTTCATCAGCGACGCGGGCCGCACCCATGGGACGGCCGCGTTGCGCGACCTCTTCAAGAACATCATGGCCACTCTCGACAGCGATCTGACGTTTACGTCGGAGCGGGTGGAGGTTTCGGGCGATCTTGCTTACGATTCGGGGACCTACACGGAGACGCTGGTGACCCGCGCTACCGGAAAGGCGCAGTACATGGTGGGGAGTTATCTGACGGTGTATCGCCGGACGAATGTCGGCGGGAGTGGGAATGCGGTGTGGCTGATCGTGGAGCAGGTTTGGACCGGGGGCGAGGTGAAATGAGTAAAGCTAGCGTCGTGCCCCAAGGAACGCGCTGATAAGGCCCACCATCGTGGCCGTAGTGAACGCCCACACGGCTTTAATATTCCCCAGATAGGCCATCCACACAGCACATCCGATCAGGACCAGGAACGTCGCGAATGCAAGCCACATCCCCAGGAACGCATAGAAGTTATTCCGGTCCAGTTCTTTCTGCGTTATAAAGAGCATCTGATCACAGCGCTCTTTGGAGATCGCTTCCCATTCCGCGACCATCTTCGGCGTTGGAATCTGAACAATTGACTTCGGTGTGACTTTCGGACCGGACATCGATCAAGCCTTGGCCGAAGACCGGGTGGCCAGATCCGGATACAGGGCAGGATCACCCTTCAGGTCCTCGAATTCGCGATCTTCGGGAAAGAAGTGGAAGGAGAACGTGAGCAGATTGTACTGATCGGCTGTAAGCGAACTTTGAAGCGCCGTGCTGACCCTGCTCAAAATCGCACTCAAGAGGGCGTTTTTGTCACTGACTACCAGCCCGGTAAAGATCAGGCCGATGGCCGCTCGATCTTTGTACCAACCGACGACATCTGTTGTCCGGATCGACGCCAAAAGAGCGGTCATAGCGCGGTGCAGAGTCTTCTCGTTGGTTTCCGCGCTTAGGTGATTGCTGCCTTCGAAGAGCATAAGCAGGAACGGCACTCTTGAGCGCTCAGTCCGTTTGCGCTCAACAGCGATCATGCGTTTGAACTCATGTTCATCCGGAGCGGAGCGTATCAGGGATGCTGGAGCGGCAGTCGGCAGGGTGGTCTCAGTCGCAGGTTTCCAATCAGGTCGATATTCAACATCGAAGAGTTCGGCCGTGGATTCATCATAAGGGAACAGCCCGCCTTCCATTCCCGGGCGAGCACGCCTCTGCCATCCTCCCAATTTGAGAGCGCCGAGGATTTCGAGAAACGACCTGGCAGATGTGCTCATCAACCGTTCTCTATTGGACGCCGGAGGATATGGAAAAAGCCATATCCAGATTAGTCGTCAGTGTAACATCCAGAGCTTTACCGGGACTTATTCGAAGCGCGGTTGTCGGCCGTCTCAAAAGACAAAAAGCGAGCCGAAGCTCGCCTTTTGTCCTTGTTGACTTTCTGAAATTGTTTGCGTCTTACAGAGGCTGAACGTCAGCTGCCTGCCAGCCCTTAGGCCCCTTCACGACGTTGAATTGCACGGCCTGACCTTCCTGCAGACTCTTGAAGCCATTCGCGGTAATGGCAGAGTAGTGCACGAAGACATCCTCGCCGTTCTGGCGCGAGATAAAGCCGTAGCCCTTCGCGTCGTTAAACCACTTCACAGTACCTTGTTCCATTTGGTGCTTTGTCCTGAATTGAATTGCGCTGGAGTGAATCGGAGCGAAACTGGCAGACCCTACTTTTCCTGCTTTGTTGGGCGAGGCGAAAGACTGCGCTTGCCCGGTTCGGTTCTAACGCTGATTTATTGTATCAGATTCGGCCTAATTTACCGGGAGGGCAGACCCTGGCGTCAGTTGGCAGTGTTCGGGCCAGGCGGCAGCGGCAGAACTGTGCCCGCCGGTATCGTGGCCGTGAGTGGCGCCCCCGTGGCGATCTGGGCATCCTGCCCGTGCACCGCGATCGCGGTGATACCGACGAAGGGAATAAAGGCCAGGGAGCGCGCCTTGTTGATCTGCGCTTTGCCTGCCAGCGCCTCCGATCCGCGCAGCGGAATCTCAGTGCCGTTCAGGCTCAGCGAGTCGACCTCGAAAATGATTTCGCCAGGAAACCCTCCCAGGCCCTTGCGGTCGACCTGAATGACCTTGCCAACGGCGGTCGATCCCTTCGGCGCCACAATCTGGTCGTCGGCCTTCAGGTCTGCGGCCAGCGTGAAAGTGATCTTGTCGCCGACCTGCGCGGTATGGGAGTCGACCGGAGAAGCAAAGAGCAACGGCACCGGCGCGTCGAGGCGAAGCACGAGGTTTCCTTTGCCGGCGGGCAGAACCGGCAGCACCTCAGAGGCAGGTTGTGACTGCGATGAGCCGGGGAAGTTGTAGGTGACCGACGCGGGGAGGCTCCGGGTGCACCCGGGTGCAAAGGCGATAGCCTGGATCGTTGTGGTGGAGCTGATGGCGATGGGGCCGGTATATCGAGTCGAAGCCATCGTCGGCGTCCATCCGTCGGTGGTGAAGTAGATGATCGCGCCGCGGGTTCGGTCGGTGAGGCGTATGTCGATCGAGGTGGTGTAGGAGCCGGGCTTCACCGAGAAACGCGGCGAAGCGGCGAGCGGGAGGCCGCAGCAGGGTGTGGCAGACATGTTGTCCATGGCCTGCTGGTTTGCCAGCTGAGACTGCTGCATGGCGATCTGGTTCGCGTTTTGCGCATCCTGCATCGCCTGCTGGCTGGCTTGCTGCGCCGCCTGGGTGGCCATTTGGCTGGCCTGCATTGCGGCGGCCGTGCCGGGGTCCTGGGCGTAGGTTGCTGTGGCGGCGAGAAGAACGAGAGCAGAAAGAACAGCGGAAATCCGCAAAGTACCGGACTGCGAAGGATCAGGGGAGCTTTGCATGGTGCACCTCCCAACTCAGGTTGGACGGGCGGGTGCGCGAAAAGACCCGCCCGTCTTCGGACCCGCGTGCCAGTGGGTCCGTGCGCTGGGGGTTAGTTTGGCGGCTGCGCCATCAGCATTGCCTGCTGGGCATCGATTTGCGCCTGCTGGTTTGCCTCTTGCGCCTGCTCCATGGCCTGCTCGGCGTCGATCTGACTCTGCTCCATCTGGATCTGCAGATCGGCTATCGGGTCGTCAGGGTCGGCGGTGGCCTGCTGTGTGGAGATTTGCGCCTGCTGTGAGGAGATATCTGCGCTGGTCATCATTTGCTGCGCGGTCATCTGTGCCTGCTCGGCTGCAATTTGCGCCTGTGCGGCACCGTCGTCCTGCGCATAAGCGGCGGCTCCGCTCATCAGGGGAAACAACGCCAGAAGAACCATGGTGGCTTTTGTTGTGGTTTTCATCGCCCACCTCCTGCTTCCTATCTTTGCTATCCACTTATCGAAACCGCGGATCTTGAAAAAGGTTTCGGTTTTCTTCGGAGGGCACTCTTCGCTGCCTCGAAGCAGGTATGCTGGTTGATTCCATGACTCAGGAGCTGATGCGCGATACGGATTTGCTGGCGGAGGCGCTGGATCGCCTGCAGCGCGAATTCGCCGCGCTTCCGGCCTGGACGCCTGAGGTGCCTGGCGAGGAGCGAATGGCCGCAGTGCTTGCGGAAGCGGCGCAGCGGCTGGGGGACAATTTTCCTTACTTTCATCCGCTATATGCGGGACAGATGCTGAAGCCGCCGCACCCCATAGCGCGGGCAGCCTATGCCATGGCCATGTGGCTGAACCCCAATAATCACGCGCTGGATGGGGGACGGGCGAGTTCGCGCATGGAGTGGGAAGCGGTTCGCGAGATCGCCGCGATGTTCGGGTGGCGGGAATTCGTCGGGCACCTGACCGGAGGGGGCACGCTGGCGAATCTCGAAGCGTTGTGGGTCGCCGGGCAGATGATGCCGGGGAAGAAGATCGTGGCGCCGGAGCAGGCCCACTACACGCATGAGAGGATCACCGCGGTGCTGCGGCTTCCGTTTGCGTCGATTGCCTGCGATGAAAGCGGACGGATGGACCTCGCGCATCTGGAGTCGGCGCTGGCTTCGGGTGAGGTGGGAACGGTTGTCGCTACACTGGGGACAACGGGTTCGGGCGCGGTCGATCCGCTGGGACCAATTCTGGATTTGCGACAGAAGTATCGCTTCCGGCTGCACGTGGACGGTGCCTATGGCGGCTACTTCCGGCTGGCTTCAAACCTGGGTGACGACGCGGCGCGCGCCTTCGAGCGCATCGCGGAGGCCGATTCGATCGTTGTCGACCCGCACAAGCATGGCTTGCAGCCTTACGGATGCGGATGCGTGCTGTTTCGCGATCCCGCGATGGGGCGGTGGTACAAGCACGATTCGCCGTGCACTTATTTCACCTCACAGGAACTGCACATTCACGGTGAAGCACCGCAGGCCGGAGCGAGTTGTGGGGTTGGTTCGTTCGCCGCAGAGTTGTTTGCCGAGGGCTCGTTGCACCTGGGCGAGATCAGTCTGGAGTGTTCGCGCGCGGGAGCCTCGGCGGTCGCTCTCTGGACGACGCAGCGACTGCTGCCCCTTGTGCCGGGCGGCGAGTTCGCGAAGGAGCTCGAGAAATGCCGGGAGGCGGCTCTGCGGTTGCACAGCATTATCTCTTCCGACACTCGGTTTGTGGCGGGTCCAGCACCAGACCTCGACATAGTAGTGTTCGCGATGCGGGCCCCGACCCTGACAGAGTCGTCGCGACGGGCGCAGGAGGTTTTTGATCGGGCTGCCAGTCGCGACCTTCACCTGGCATTGGCGCAGATGCCCCCGCGACTGTTTCCGGGGGCGGGATGGACAGACGCGGGTGAGGGCAGAATGGTGACCTGTCTGCGTTCGGTGCTGATGAAGCCGGAGCATCTGGGGTGGGTGGAGCAGATTGGCGAGCGGCTGCGCGAGGCCACCTGAAATTCGCATCGGATATTGGAGCTGAAGAGCCAGGGCAACGGTTGAGGTCTGGGATTTGCCGGGAAGTTATATTGGAATGCTGGGATGAAAGCGGATACACTCCCCGCTAGTTCAGGAATAAAGAAAAATGCCGGTACTTTAGTTTTTTCCGGGAGAGGGCAGGGCCTCCATGCTGGATGTCAAGGGTGTGAAGAAGAAGCATGCGGAGCGGTTTGGCGCAGAGCCTGCTGTATTTCTTGCTCCCGGCAGGGTCAACCTGATCGGGGAGCACACCGATTATGCAGGCGGCTTCGTGATGCCGGCGGCGATCGATTTTGGAACTCTCGCCGCGATCACGCCGCGCGATGATGGACGGGCGGTGATCTGGTCAGAGAATTATCAGGAGCAGGTCAGCCACCAGATCGATGGGTTTCCGAAGAACGGCGGGGGTCACTGGTCGGGATATCCGCTGGGCGTGGTGAAGATCCTGCGTGAGGCGGGTTTTGCGGTGCCGCCGTTCAGTCTCACTGTGCAGGGAGATGTTCCGCTGGGAGCGGGGCTGAGTTCGTCGGCGTCGATCGAAGTGGCGACTGCGCTGGCGGCGCTGCATTTGGCAAAGTCGGATCCGGCGCGGGAGCAAATCGCGAAGCTCTGCCAGCGTGCGGAAAACGTTTATGTAGGCGCCAACGTTGGCATCATGGACCAGTTCATCGCCTGCGCGGGGGCGGAGAACCACGCGCTGCTGCTGGACTGCCGCTCGCTCGAATACCGGCTTGCCCCGATTCCGAATAACGTGAGCCTGGTGATCGCCAACACCATGGTGAAGCATGCGCATGCGGGCGGTGAGTATGGTATCCGCCGCAGTGAGGTCGAGGAAGGGACCGAGATTCTGCGCAGTCATCGGCCGGAGATCATTCTGCTGCGCGACGCGACCACGCAGGATCTGGAAAAGTGGGGTGCGGAGATGCCGGACAACGTTTTGCGCCGGTGCCGTCACATTATTACCGAGAATCTGCGCACGGTGGCGGCAGCCGACGCGCTGGCGGCCGGGAACATGAAGAAGCTGGGCGATCTGATGGCTGCGGCGCATGCCAGCTATCGCGACGATTTCGAGGCCAGCTGTGAGGAGGCCGACATTATGGTAGAGGCGGCGCAACGGCTGCCTGGACTGATCGGGGCGCGTCTTACGGGCGGAGGGTTCGGCGGATGCACGGTCAATCTGGTGCAGGCTGACCTGGCGGTGGATTTTGCCAGGCGGCTTCACGATGAATACCGCGCGCGAACGGCCATCGATGCGGAGATCTACCGGTCGCATGCATCAGCGGCCGCGCATGCTGTTTGAGGGTGAAGGTAGCTATGGGCCCATCGGGCGACGAGCGTCCCTCCTGACGGAACGAGGTTTACGATGGGGCACAAGTATTCCACAGAAGGGTCATACCTGCAATTTTGACGCCGATGTAACAATCACAGGGTTGGCCATGGTCTTCGTGACTGAGAGAAGATGGCATATTCTTAGGAAACAGGCGCTCGGACAGGGCCGGAGAAAACGTTTTAGCGATGCGCTTTATTAATCGTTCGCAGTACTTCTCGCGGGAAGAACCAGGCGAAGGCGGCATTGTCGCTTACTTCTCCATGGAAATCGCTGTGGTTCCGCAGTTTCCGACGTACAGCGGGGGGCTCGGGGTTCTGGCTGGCGACACGTTGCGTGCGGCAGCGGATATGGGACTGCCCCTTGCGGCCGTGACCCTGGCGCACCGCAAAGGGTACTTCCAACAGCATCTGGACGCGAATGGGATTCAAACGGAGGAGCCACAGCCGTGGAGTCCGGAGACCACGCTGGCAGCAGAAGAGCCGGTGGTCACGGTCACAATTGAGGGCCGGCCGGTAGCGGTGCGGGCGTGGCGCTACGACATGGAAGGGGTGGCGGGGCACCGGATTCCTATTTATTTTCTCGATACCAATCTGGAACAGAACGATCCAACCGATCGCACCATGACCGATCAACTTTACGGAGGCGACGCGGATTACAGGTTGCGCCAGGAAGCGATCCTGGGCATTGGCGGGGCTCGGATGCTGCGCGCTCTGGAATACGAGCCTTCTGTCTACCATATGAACGAAGGTCACGCCGCGCTACTGACCATTCCCGTTTTGGAACAAGAGCTCCATGGCGCGGGCCTGCAGACCGCGACCGAACGCAACCTCGAAGCTGTGCGCCGGCGCTGCGTGTTTACGACCCATACTCCGGTCCCGGCGGGGCACGACCGCTTCTCGGGCGAGCAGGCTTACCGCATCCTCGGCGCAGAACGCGCGGGCTTGCTGGAGCGCTTCGGCTGTTTCCACGATGGTTTGCTCAACATGACCTATGTGGCGTTGCGGTTCTCGCGGTTCGTGAACGGGGTCGCGATGCAGCACGGCAAAGTTTCGCGCCAGATGTTTCCGGAGTACACGATCGACGCCATCACCAACGGGGTTCATGCGGGCACATGGACGGCGCCCTCGGTTCAGACCCTGTTCGACCGGCATCTGCCCCGCTGGCGGCAGGACAATGTCACTTTGCGCTACGCGATCGATATTCCGGAGAATGAAATCGTCGAGGCCCATGCCGCCTCGAAGAGGACGCTGATCGAAACGGTGCAAGCGGCGTCCGGCGTGGAGATGCGGCCGGAAGTCTTCACCATCGGTTTTGCGCGCCGCGCCGCCACGTACAAGCGCGCCGACCTTCTCTTTACCGACCCCGAGCGGCTGGTTCGTTGCGCCGACAAGAACGGCGGGCTGCAGGTCGTATACGCCGGGAAGGCGCATCCGGCGGACGAACCGGGAAAGGCCAAGATCCGGCGGGTGATCGAACTCGCGAAGGAGCTGCGCAACAGTCCGCTGAAGATTGTTTATCTGGAAAACTACGCGTGGAAGCTTGGCGCTATTCTCACGGGAGGAGTGGACCTGTGGCTAAATACGCCGCGGCGTCCCTACGAAGCCTCGGGAACCAGCGGCATGAAGGCGGCCCTGAACGGCGTGCCCAGCCTGAGCGTTCTGGACGGCTGGTGGATCGAGGGCTGGATCGAAGGCGTGACCGGATGGGCGATTGACGACCACGACGACGAACCTGGCGAGGCCAACTCGATGTATGAACATCTGGAGCAGGTAATTCTGCCGATGTACTACAGAGACACGGGGCAGTGGCGGCGGGTGATGCGCTCCACGATTGCGCTGAACGGGTCTTTCTTCAATACGCAGCGGATGCTCGAGCAGTACGTGATCAATGCGTACTTCCCGGAAAAGCTGGTGGAGAAAGGCTCTGAAACGCCTGCTCCGGACCTTGAAAACACTCTCGCGCGATAGAGGAACTTCCGAGCAGGGCCAGAGCCGCTGGGTCGGGTTGGTATCAAAATTTGCGATGCTATACTTGCGTTGAATTCCTTTCGATCTCGTCCGCAATGGTGTGACGAGCCGCAAAAACAGCGCCGTCGCGGCTTGTTTCGCCCGGTTTGCATCCACGACCATGGGAGAGATTTCCTTGAGCCAGTCGCCTGTTCAGCAGTTGGCGCGGGAAGTGTCGCGCCGGCCGCTGTGCGTCGATCTGGACGGGACGCTGGTTAAGAGCGACACGCTGATGGACTCGCTGCTGGTGCTGGTGCGAAGCCGCCCGCTGGCTGCGCTTCAGCTGCCCCTCTGGCTTCTGCGGGGCAAGGCAGCGGCTAAGGCGGAAGTGGGTGCGCGCGTTTCACTCGACGTGCGGCACCTGCCTTACAACCGCTCTGTCGTCGAGTTTCTGGAGATCGAGCGCGGTGAGGGGCGCAAGCTGTATCTGGCGACGGGCGCCGACCGACAACTTGCCGACCGCGTTGCCGACCATCTGGGCCTGTTCGACGGCGTGCTGGCCAGCGACGGCAAAACGAATCTGACGGCAGGCAACAAGCTCGATGGGCTGCGGAAAACCTTCGGCGACGAGGGATACGACTACATCGGCAACGCCGGCGCCGATCTTCCACTGCTCGAGCATGCGGGCACGGCGATGATCGCGAATCCCGTTCCTGCGCTGCGCGCACGGCTGCGCTCGCGCGGCGTCACGGTGGAGCGGCAATTCGAGGATCGCGCGGCTCCCGCGAAAGCTGTCCTCAAGGCGATTCGCCTGCACCAGTGGGCGAAGAATTCGCTGATTTTTGTGCCTATGCTGCTGGCGCACGTGCTGCGCGCGGACGCATTTGTCGCCGCGGCGATCGCATTCGTCAGCTTCAGCCTGTGCGCATCGTCCACCTACATAGCCAATGACCTGCTCGACGTTGAATCGGACCGGCGCCACCCCAGGAAGCGCAGCCGGCCTTTTGCGTCGGGCGATCTCTCCGTAACGACCGGGGTTGCGATCAGCGCCGCTTTTCTGGCGGGCTCTGTGGCCATTGCTGTCTGGTTTCTTCCTCCCACGTTTTTGTTGTGGCTGTTTTTGTACCTGGTTGCGACTTTGTCTTATTCGCTGGTTCTGAAGCGGGTGGTGCTGGTGGATGTGATCCTGCTTTCGGGGCTGTATACGGTGCGGTTGCTGGCCGGCGCGGCCGCAACGAATGTCGAGATTTCCCCATGGCTGGGGGCTTTTTCGCTGTTCCTGTTTCTGAGCCTGGCCATGGTCAAGCGGTTCAGCGAGCTGCAGAATACGCGGGCGCAGGGGCAAACCCTGGCCAACGGACGCGGCTACCTGCTCGGCGACATCGAGCAGCTGCGGAGTTTCGGCACTTCGAGCGCCTACGCCGCAGTGGTGGTCTTCTCGTTTTATATCGGCGCACACGATGTGAGCAGTCTTTACCGGCATGCCGCACGGCTGTGGCTGGTGACGCCTCTGCTGATATTCTGGCTGAGTCGCGTTTGGTTGCTGGCTTCGCGCGGGCAACTCGACGAGGACCCGGTGATTTTTGCGGTGACCGATCGGCTCAGCCTTTTCACCGGAGCGGCGGTCGCGGTGATCGCAGTGCTTGCCGCCTGGTAGGGTAGATGAATGGGCCAAATGGGTAAGTCCGGCAGGAAAGCAGAAGTATCCCCGCGTTTCGAATCCTGGGGACGATATCCGAAATACCAGGCTGACGTTGTTCCTCTGCATTGGGCAGGCGATTTTCCTCTCGCGCGGCCCCCGGCTACCAAACAATTGCCGGTGGGATTGGGACGCAGTTACGGCGACGTTTGCCTGCTCGAAAATGGCACTCTGCTGTTAACGACGGGCATGGATCGGCTGCTTCACTTCGACGCGGCGACGGGCATGCTTCGCTGCGAGGCGGGGGTTTCGCTGCAGCAGATACTGGATTTCGCAGTGCCCCGCGGCTTCTTTCTGCCCGTCACGCCGGGGACGAAATATGTAACAGTGGGCGGGGCAATTGCCAACGACATCCATGGCAAGAACCATCACGTGGCGGGCACTTTTGGCCGCCACGTGCTGCGCTTCGAGCTGGTGCGCTCCGACGGAATCCGCTTCGTGTGCAGTCCCATTGAAAACCCGGAATGGTTTGCCGCCACCATCGGCGGCATGGGACTCACAGGCCTGATGACGTGGGCGGAAATTCATCTGCGCCCCATCGTTTCGCGGAAGATCGATTATCGCGGTGAAAAATTCCACGGTATCGATGAGTTCTTCGCGCTCTCTCAGGCAGCGACGAGCGAGTACACGGTGGCCTGGATCGATTGCGTCTCTACGGGGCGCAACTTTGCGCGCGGGATTTTCATGCAGGGCGATCACGCCGAAGCTCCTGGCCCGCTGAACAGGAGCAAAGAGCCAAAGCTGACTTTTCCCTTCGATCTGCCTCAGGTTGCCCTCAACCGATTTTCCATGGCTGCCTTCAATTCTCTTTACTTCCACAAGCAGCTCGGCAAGCAGAAGGCCGGCCCCGTGGATTACGAGCCGTTTTTCTATCCGCTGGATGCGGTGCTGCACTGGAATCGGATGTACGGGAAGCATGGGTTGTTGCAGTTCCAGAACGTGCTGCCGTTGGAGAGCGGGCGCGAGGGCATGCTGGAAATCCTGAAGGCGATCACCAAATCCGGGCTGGCGTCGTTTCTGGCTGTCATCAAGTTTTTCGGCGATGTGCCGTCGGTCGGCATGATGTCTTTCCCCACGCCCGGCGTGATGTTGGCGCTGGATTTTCCGATTCGGCGCGAGGTCAGCTTCGATCTGGTCGACCTTCTGGCGCGCATCACCCTCGAGCACGGCGGGCGCATGTATTCCGCCAAGGACGCACGCATGACGGCGGAGCAGTATCAGTCTTTCTATCCGCAGTGGCAGGATTTCGCGCACTACGTCGATCCGGGTTTCGACTCGGGGTTCTGGCAGCGGGTTACGGGAAGGAGGCCGCTCGATGTCTGATCAGAGCGCAGTTCCCAGGCGCGTGCTGGCCCTTGGCGCGACCTCCGCCATTGCCGAAGCCACGCTGCGCCTGCTCGCGGAACAACATGCCAGCTTCTTCCTGGTTGGCAGAAATCCACGAAAGCTGGCCGCGATTCACGACGACCTGCTCACGCGCGGTGCGACCGCGGCCACCACCTATACCGCGGACCTCGACGATACCGGCCGTCACCCTGCCATGCTGGCTTACGCGGTGACGACGCTGAACGGGATCGACCTCGCTTTGCTGGCGCACGGCGTGCTCGGCGACCAGGCTGAAGCTGAAAAGGACTACGCCGTCGCCGAGGCGATTCTGCAAACAAATTTTCTCTCTGCGGTTTCGCTGGTCGGCTGGCTCGCGAATTACTTCGAGGCCGAGCGTCGCGGAACGATCGCCGTGATCTCTTCGGTCGCCGGGGATCGGGGCCGCAAGAGCAACTACGTCTATGGGGCATCCAAGGGCGGCCTTAATATTTTCCTCGATGGCGTGCGTAATCGCGTCGATCGCGCCGGTGTGCAGGTGCTGACCATTAAGCCTGGATTTGTAGCGACGCCTATGACCGCGCACCTGCCGAAGAACGCGCTCTTCGCCGAGCCCGCACAGGTTGCGGGCCACATTTTGCGCGCCATCGAGAAGCGCAAAGACGTGGCCTATGTGCCGCCCTTCTGGGGCCTGATTATGCTCATCGTCCGCAACATTCCGCGGCGCATTTTCAATAAGATGAATATGTAACCGCGGCGCGTCCCGAAAAGCGAAAACTGAATCGGCTGCCGCTCCACGAACATCTGTGAAATATGCAGCAGAGACCGGCTCCCGCAGGTCTTTTTGGGGAGTCGGAGCGTCTCCACAAGCGTATAGCCGTTGTTACGTTCGAAATTCCTTCCAAACAGGCAGAGGATGGATACTGATACAGGCGGGAATTGTGTTCCCCCACCGCCGAAACGAACTTGTCTCCGGAATCCCGCATCCTGGTACGGAGTGACCTGGGAAGCCGCAGGAGAAACTGAAGCGATATGTGGATAGTCCGCCTCGCACTGCGACGGCCCTACACCTTTGCCGTGGTGGCGCTGCTGCTGATGATTCTGGGTCCGCTGGCCATTCTCAATATGCCGGTGGACATCTTCCCGAACATCAACATTCCGGTTGTGAGTATGCTCTGGAACTACGCAGGCTTCTCGCCGGAGCAGATGGCCAGCCGCATCATCACGTTGAGCGAGCGCTCCCTAACCACTACGGTTAACGACATCGAGCATACTGAGTCGCAGTCGCTCAACGGCATCGCCGTCACCAAGATCTTCTTTCAGCCCGGCGTGAACATCGGCAATGCAGTGGCTCAGGTAACAGCCATCGCCCAGGCCCAGCTCCGCCAGCTGCCGCCCGGAACCACGCCGCCGTTGGTTATTCAATACAACGCATCGAGCGTTCCCATCATCCAGCTGGGCCTTTCCGGAGAGGGCCTGTCGGAAATGCAGCTTAACGACTACGGTCTCAACTTCATTCGTACGCAGCTGGTCACCGTTCCCGGCGCGGGTATTCCCTATCCGTATGGCGGCAAACAACGCCAGGTACAGGTCGATCTCAACATGCCCGCCCTGCAGTCCAAAGGCCTTTCGCCCGCCGATGTGGTCAACACCATCGGCGGGCAGAATCTCATCCTTCCCTCGGGAACGATGAAGATCGGCCAGTTGGAATATCAGCTCGAAACCAACAGCGCTCCCGCCAGCATCGAGGGCCTCAATGACCTGCCCATTCGTCAGGTCAACGGCGCCATGGTGTATATCCACGACGTTGCCCACGTGCGCAACGGATTTCCTCCGCAGACCAACGTCGTGCGGGTAGACGGACAGCGCGCCGCGCTGCTCTCCGTCATCAAGACCGGCGACGCCTCGACGCTCAACATCGTCAAAGGCATTCTTGCCAAATCGGACAGCCTCAAGTCTCAGCTCCCCCCCCAGTTCAAGATCACTCCGCTCGCCGATCAATCCATCTTCGTCCGCAACTCCATCGACGGCGTTGTGCACGAAGGCATCATCGCTGCCTGCCTCACTGCCATCATGATCCTCATCTTTCTCGGCAGCTGGCGCAGCACCCTCATCGTCGCTGTTTCCATTCCGCTGTCGATTCTCACCTCGCTGCTCACGCTGAGCGCGCTGGGCGAGAGCATCAACATCATGACCCTCGGCGGTCTGGCGCTGGCCGTCGGCATCCTCGTTGACGACGCCACTGTCGAAATCGAGAACATCAACCGGAATCTGGAGCAGGGCAAGGCCATCGAGCAGGCCATCCTCGACGGCGCGGCACAGATTGCGGTTCCCGCGCTGGTCGCCACCATTTCCATCTGCATCGTTTTTGTGCCCATGTTCTTCCTCAGCGGCGTGGCGAAATATCTGTTCGTCCCGCTGGCGGAAGCTGTCTGCTTCGCCATGCTCGCGTCCTATCTACTTTCGCGAACCGTAGTGCCCACCATGGCGAAATACCTGCTGCGCGAGCACAACGCACAGGAAGGCGAACAAAAGCTGCAGAGCCGCAACCCGTTCATCCGCTTCCAGCTGGCCTTCGAAAGCGGCTTCGAGAAGATGCGCCGCGGATATCACCGCATTCTCGAGCTGTGCATCCACCATGCCGGCATCTTTATCGTTCTCTTTTTCGTGCTCAGCATGGGTTCCGCGGCTCTGCTCTATCCTTTCCTCGGCGAGGATTTCTTCCCCACCGTCGACAGCGGCCAGTTCAAACTCCACGTCCGTGCCAGAACCGGCACCCGTATTGAAGACACCGCTGAGCTCTGCGATCGCATCGATAACACCATCCGCCAGGTGATCCCGCAGAAAGAACTCGTCACCATTATCGACAACATCGGTCTGCCCTATTCCAGCATCAATCTCTCGTATTCGAACTCCGCCCCGGTCGGCCCGGGCGACGCCGATATCCAGGTCTCTCTGAGCGAAGACCATCATCCCACCGAGGGCTACGTCGCGCGCCTCCGGGAAATCCTGCCGCAGCGCTTCCCCGGCACCCAGTTCTACACGCTGCCCGTCGACATGGTGACGCAGATCCTCAACTTCGGCTTGCCTGCTCCCATCGACATTCAGGTCGTCGGTCCAAACCAGCCGGGTAACCTCGCGTTTGCCCAGAATCTGCTCAACCAGATCAAGTACGTCCCGGGCACCGCCGACATGCGCATTCAGCAGCCCTACAACAACCCGACGTTGCAGGTGAATGTGAACCGCACCATGGCACAAAGCACCGGCCTCGCCCAGCGCGATGTCGCGCAGAGCCTGCTCGTCGCCAGCAGCGGTAGCTTTCAAACTTCCCCAACCTTCTATCTCGATCCCTCCAATGGCGTGGAGTACAGCATTGCGGTCCAATCGCCGCAATATGGTCTGGACACCATGCAGGATCTGCGTAACGTGTCGGTTACTCCGGGCAGTGGCGCGGGGGCTTCTGGCGGTTCGGGTGCTGCTCCGCCCAACAGCGCCTCCTATGGAGCGGGCCTGCCACCAACCGTGCCCGGTCCCGTCGGCGGCCAACCCATTCAGATCCTCGGCAACGTCGCCGCCGTCGATCCCGGCCAGGAAGCCGCCACCGTTACGCATTACAACATCACGCCCGTCATCGATATTTACGGCAACGTCGTTGGCACCGATCTGGCCAGCGTCAGCAAAGGTATCCAGAAAATCGTCGATCAGCAAAAGGCTCATCTGCCAAGGGGTTCCAGCCTCGTCGTCCGCGGGCAGGTGCAGACCATGCGCACCTCATTTGAGGGACTGCTGGGCGGCCTCATTTTTTCGATCTTGCTCGTCTATCTGCTTATCGTCGTCAATTTCCAGTCGTGGCTCGATCCCTTCATCATCGTCTGCGCGCTTCCGGCCGCCCTCTCCGGCATCGTGTGGTTCCTGTTCCTCACCCACACGCGGCTCAGCGTGCCCGCGCTGACCGGGGCGATCATGTGCATGGGCGTGGCCACGTCGAATTCAATTCTGGTGATCAGCTTCGCGCGTGAGCAGCTTGAAGAAACCGTCGGCGACGCCAGGCTGTCAGCGCTGAACGCCGGCTTTGTTCGCTTCCGTCCCGTGCTCATGACCGCGCTCGCCATGATCCTCGGCATGATCCCGATGGCTCTGGACCTCGGCGATGGTGGCGAGCAGAATGCACCGCTTGGCCGTGCCGTGATCGGCGGTCTGCTTTTCGCCACCGTATCGACCTTGTTCTTTGTTCCAACGATTTTCAGCGTGCTGCACGGGCGCCTGGAACGCCGCCACCAGGAGCGCGAAGCCCGCCACCACGCCAAGAGGCAACAGCTTGTGACCGGGAGCTAACGTATGACTGATCCAAAACAACAGCAGCCCGACCGGAAGCAGGGCGACCGCGGCCCGGCCAATCATGGCTCGGACAGCCACAATCACGATCCGCAGGACGACCGTCCGCCGATTTCAGGACGCAAGGCAATTGTCATTCTGATTGTCGTCGTCATCCTCGCCGCCCTCCTCGCTGTCGTGGGCATTATCCCGCGTCTGCGCGCGGAGAAGACGCTGAAGACGCGAACCGGCAACCTCGCCCTCGCGAACGTCATTGTGGACAAGCCCGCGGTCGGGGAGCCCAGCCAGGAAATTGTTTTGCCCGGCAACATGTTCGCTTATGTCGATTCGCCCATTTACGCGCGCACCGACGGCTATCTCGAAAAGTGGTACTTCGACATCGGTGCACGGGTGCGTAAGGGAGAACTGCTCGCCACCATTGCGAGTCCCGAAGTCGATCAGCAACTGGCCCAGTCCAAAGCGGACCTGGCCACAGCCGAGGCCAACGCGGGCTATGCGAAACAGCAGGCGCAGCGCTATACGGATCTGCTCGCGGCGAATGCAGTCGCCAAACAGGACACGGAGAACTTTGTCACCCAACAGGCATCGACCAATACGCAGGTGAAGTCGGCGCAGGCCAACGTGCAGCGCCTCGAAGAGCTCACAGGATTCGAGAAGGTCTACGCCCCCTTCGACGGCATCGTGACCGCGCGCGATGTCGATGTGGGTACGCTGATCAACGCCGGCGCCGGGAGCTCCGGCGGGCGCGAGATGTTTCACATGGACGACGAGCACATCATGCGCGTTTACGTGAATGTGCCGCAGGTCGATTCGCCCTCGTGCACGCCGGGCACGCCCGCCGATCTGACCCTCGTGGAATATCCCGGCCGCCGCTTCCACGGCAAAGTGGTGCGCACCGCGCGCGCCATTGACCCCACCTCCCGCACCCTGCTCGTCGAAGTCGATGTCCCCAATGGTGACGGCTCGCTGGTGCCGGGCGCTTATACCGAAGTCCACTTTCAGCTGAAGGTCGCGAAACAGACGCTGATTTTGCCGGTCTCCACGCTGCTCTTCCGTCAGGAGGGACTGCGCGTGGTCACGGTCGTCCACGGCAACGATGGAGACATTGCAAAGCTGGTGCCCATCGTCATCGGCCAGGACGATGGCCGTGTGGTGCAGGTGATCCTGGGCCTGGAGCCCGGCGACGAAGTGGTCCAGAATCCACCTGACTCCATCGTCGAAGGCGAAAAAGTCCGCGTCGTCGCTCCAAATAACGGCGGCGTACCCGGAGCACCGCAGCAGGAGAACCAGGGTGGCCAGGGTCCGGGGGGCGGTGAATGACCCGCACTCGCCCAGGCAGGCGAATGGCGGTACTGGTGGCGTCGGCGGCCGTGTTTCTGCTGGCAGGCTGTACCGTGGGACCGAACTACCGTCGCCCCACCGCCGCGGATGCTCCCGCGTGGAAAGAGAACTCCGTGCCGCCGCCCAATCCCCCAAATGGAACCTGGAAGCAGGCGGAGCCGAGCGATGGGACGCTGCGCGGGCAGTGGTGGGACCTCTACGGTGATGCGCAGTTGAGCGGGCTCGAAGCCAAAGTGGCTGTCTCGAACCAGACGCTGCGCGCCGCCATGGAGCAGTATTTCTCTGCGCGAGAGCAGGTCCGTGTTGCGCGGTCGCAATACTATCCGACCTTCGCCGCGGGACCGTCGATCGGCCGCACGCGCGAGTCCTACAACGAGCCGAACACGACGCGGGGGCTCACAAACTACCAGTACAACACCTACAGCATCGCCGGCCAGGCGCAGTGGGAACCCGATCTCTGGGGTCAGGTGCGTCGAACCGTCGAACAGGCGCGCGCCAATGCTCAGGCCTCCGCGGCGATGCTCGCCAACGTGGAACTGAGCGTTCGCGCCGAGCTGGCCGCCGACTACTTCGAGTTGCGCGGCCTCGATTCGCAAAAGGTGCTGCTGGATAACACCGTCGCCTCCTACGAAGATTATTTGAAACTGACACAGGTACGTTTTAAGGGGGGCGTCGTTACGGAATCCGATGTCGCGCTGGCGCAGACGCAGCTGGAGAGCACACGCGCCCAGGATATCGACGTAGGCATCGCCCGGGCGCAGTATGAGCATGCCATCGCCACGCTGATCGGAACGCCGGCCTCGACGTTCAGCCTTCCCGCCATGCCGCTGGGTCAGCAGATTCCGCAAATTCCCGTCGGGGTCCCTTCGCAACTGCTGGAGCGGAGGCCCGACATTTCCGCCTCCGAGCGGCAGGCGGACGCGGCCAATGCGCAGATCGGCATTGCCGTTGCCGCTTACTACCCCAACGTTGCGCTCACCGGTACCGGGGGCTTCGGCAGCGGCAATCCCGGCACGCTGATCCAGGGCCCGAGCGAGATGTGGTCGCTCGGCGCCTCCGCCGTGGAGCTGCTCTTCGATGCAGGCCGCCGCCACGCCATCACCCAGCAGGCGCGGGACGCGTACGAGCAGCAAGTGGCCAATTACCGTCAGACGGTGCTCGCCGCCTTTCAGGATGTGGAAGACAATCTGGCCGCCATTCGCATCCTCGACCAGGAATCCGTTCAGCAGAATTTGGCAGTTGAAGCGTCGGAGCGTTCGCTGAACATCAGCACCAATCGTTATAAGGGCGGTGTGACCACCTATCTGGAAGTTCTGACCGCGCAGACAGCGCAGCTTTCCAATGAGCGCACCCAGGCCGACATTGCCACCCGGCAGTTTGTCGCGAGCGTGCAGCTCATCCGCGCCTTGGGCGGCGGCTGGGATACCGGCCAGCTGCCTAAACTGTAACTGTCACTGAGCTAAGTTGCCACAACTGTAACCGTAGCTGAGCTAATTGGCCGTCGGCTGGGTCAGGAACTCCTGCGTCGCCGTTCCGCCAGCAATGCGGTAGATTGCAAATTGCCTGAAGGTCTGCCCGCGCAACTCGAAGAGCAGGTCGGCGCGTCCATCGCCCGCCGTATCTACGGCGTCCACAAGCCGGAAGCGCGGGGCAACATCCAGCCCGGCGTCGGTGGTCACCTCTTTCAGCAGCACTTTGGGTTGCCCGTAGAAATCCGGCTGTGCGACGATCGTCACGTATTTCACCGGCGTGTCTGTCGAGTGCGCGGAGAGAACCATGGTCGCGCCGCCGCCAAAACTGAGGCTGTAGGAGCGGAAGTCCTCATCGGCCAGGGCGGGCGGTGGAGGCGTAATGGGCCGATGCTTGCGGCGCGCAGCGGTCGCGGCCTTCGCCGGACTTGCCGGTGGAGCGGCCGGCGGGGCGATCGCCTGCTCCGCAATCGTCTCGAGCGCAACCTTCATCTTGTTCCCATCGTCGGGATTCGCCCAGGAAAACATCCAGGACATCGTGTCGCCGGCGCGATCGTCGGAAATCCCAGCCATCTGGTTCATGTCCGGGGGCAGTCCGAAGAGCGCGTCCGGTTTATCGAGCTTCGACTGATCGACGGGTGCCGTGTATCCCAGGTGCGGCCTATCTGGATCGATCGCCGGCTGGTTGCTCGGCACCTCGCCCGATGCATTCGACCGCCGATGAAACGTGGGCCGGTCGGGATCGACATCCTGGCCGGATGAAGTCGAACTCGCCCCCGCTCCTGTGTCACTCGAGCCCGAATCGCTTCCCGTGCGCGAGTGCAGCGTTGGGCGATCCGGGTCCGGCGGCGTATTCTGGCTGCCGCCTCCCGAGCCCGAACCCGTATTCGTCCCAGACCCGCCCTGGCTCTGCTCATCCGCGGGACGATGGGCAAAATGCGGTTTGTCCGGATCGCCGTCCTTCACTTCATAAGCGTGCCCGCTCTTCGACGGCGGCGCCTTCGGCTTGGGGGGAGCCGGCGCCTCAAAGCTGCCCACACCGATCCACAGACCGGCCAGGTCCTCCGCGTCCTTGATGTTGAAAAATCCCTTCGGCTTGCCCGCCGATTCCAACTCATATTGGGTGCCGGAAAGAACGGCCAGAGGCGCGGGCTGCGCCAGATAGAGGCCGCCGGGCTGATACTGCATGCCATCCCACACAACGATGGGAACGAGCCGGCTCTCCTTGATCTTCCCCAGATCTCCGGTGTACTCGAGAACCGCCGTTGCGCGCAGGTGCGTCCCGGTCTGCTGCTTCTCCTCGTCGACGTGCCCTGGATATTGCGCGCACGCAGGCAGAGCGCAAGCCGCCATTGCCGCGAATATCCAACCGAAGCATCCTGACTGAACCCGTGACATAATCCTCACTGCCGCAGGCGTGTTTTATATCTCCCAGGCCGCGGACCTATACTTGAAACACGCCGTAAGAAACAATCTTAATCGTGCGCGGTTGTGTACGCCTCTAATTGGTTGTTGAAGGGAAAAGAATGGAAATCAACGCCAAAGTTGCCGATTTCGCTCTCCAGGACGATCAGGAGAAGACCGTCCATCTGAAAGATTTTGCCGGGAAGCCGGTCGTCCTCTTCTTCTATCCGAAAGCCGACACGCCGGGATGCACCATCGAGGCTTGCGGCTTTCGCGATCAGTTCAAAAAAATCCAGAGCAGGGGCGCCGTCGTCCTCGGCATCTCCCGCGACACACCTAAGGCGCAGAAGAAGTTTCGCGAAAAGTACGACCTTCCGTATCCCCTCCTTGCTGATGTAGACGAAATCGTTTGCAAACAGTTTGATGTGCTCAAAGAAAAGAATATGTATGGCAAGACGGTGATTGGCATCGAGCGTACCACTTTCCTCATTGGCCCGGACCAGCGGCTGCTCAAAATCTTCCCCAAAGTGAAGCCAGAGGGGCACGCCGAGGAGGTCCTTGCGGCGCTGAAGGGACCGCCGACCAGTTAGATGGCGAAATCAGCAGTCCTGCCCCGTGCGTTCTATGTCGACCCGCCCGACCGAGTCGCGCAGCGGCTGCTGGGCAAGCTGCTGGTGCGGCGCCAGGAAGGAGTACGGCTGGCTGGCCGCATCGTCGAGACGGAGGCTTACTTCGGGTTCGACGATCCCGCCGCGCACGCTTTTGTGGGGAAGACGCTGCGCAACGAGGTGCTCTTCGGACCTCCCGGCTTCGCTTACGTCTACTTCATTTACGGCATGCATTTTTGCCTCAACATCTCCTGCGAGCCGGAGGGGCAGGCAGGCTCCGTACTGTTGCGCGCGCTCGAGCCGCTGGAGGGTCTGAGAACTATGGCGCGACTGCGCGGGCTGGCATCGGCAACGAATCCTCGGCTTCTGGCCTCCGGGCCGGGGCGGCTTTGTCAGGCTCTGGGCATCGAACGCGAGACGCACAATGGCATCGACGTCTGCAGCGGCCGTTCCGGGCTCCACGTCGAGGACGACGGATTTGAACCGGGCGAGATTGAGGCGCTGCCGCGAGTCGGGATTCGTAAGGCCGCGGATCGCCCGCTGCGCTTCGCGATTGCCGGCAACCGCTTCGTCTCCGGATGAATCTTTCGTTATGGGATCGATCAGCCTGCCGCGATGTCAATCCGGGTTGTGTACGATGATTCACGAGCAGAAACTTCACCGCAATTGACCCCCATCCATCAGGAAAATAACCAAATGCAGAGCAGGTTTTTCCCCGCTTTAGTTGTCGCCCTTGTCCTTGCCGCACAACCGCTTCTCAGCCAGGAGACCGCGACACCAGTCGCCGAGGGCCAATCTACGCCACAAGCTGCAACCGGGGCTCGTCCGCATGGGCCGCAGCCGAAGCCGGTGAACCTGAAGGTGCTGCCGAAGGACATGGCGCGTGAGGATCTGATCAAACTGATGCGCGGTTATGCGGGCGCGCTTGGGGTGAAATGCAATTTCTGCCACGCCGCGAACCCGCAAACGCACAAGCTTGATTTCCCCTCCGACGCGAAGGACGACAAGACGATTGCGCGCACGATGATCGCGATGACGCAGACGATTAACGAGCAATACATGGCGCAGGTTCACGACCCGGATGCGATGCCGGAGGACAAGCACGTGACCTGCGGCACCTGCCATCGCGGCCATTCTATGCCCGAGCATTTCGTTCCTCCGCCTGAGCAGCGGCACCATCCGCCGGCGGGTGCAGCGCCTGGCGAGCAGCCGCAGTAGGTCCGCATCAGCGCGGGGGGATCAGCACATTGTCGATCAGGCGCGCCGGCCCAACCACGGCCGCGACCGCCACCAATGCGCCGCTGCTGACATCCGGCTCATCTTCGAGGGTGTTGGGGTCGACGATGCGAAGGTAGTCGAGCCGAATTTCCGGCTCCTCGGCCAGAAGTGCCAGACCTGCGTCGAGCAGCGATGCAGAATCGACTATCCCTGCGGCGATTCGGGCTTCGATGTGGCGGAGCGTACGGCTCAGCACCAGCGCATGCTGCCGCTCTTCGGGTGCAAGGTAGCGATTGCGCGAGCTCATCGCAAGGCCATCCGGCTCGCGCACGATGGGACAGACCACCAGCTCCAGATTGAAATTCAGATCGCGCACCATGTGGCGGAGAACTGCCACCTGCGCAGCATCTTTCTGTCCGAAGAACGCCTTGTCGGGCTGGACGATGTGGAACAGCTTGGCCACTACGGTGGCCACGCCGCGAAAGTGTCCCGGCCGCGACACGCCATCCAGCCGATCCGAAATGCCCTCGACCTCAACCACTGTGCTCGCGCCTGATGGATACATCTCCTCCGCGTCCGGCGCGAACAGAACATCGACGTCCTCCGTCTCGAGAAGCGCAGTATCCGCCTCAAACGTCCGCGGATACTGCGCGAAATCCTCGCCGGGGGCGAACTGCGTGGGGTTGACGAAGATCGTTGCCACTACCGCATCGCAGGCTGCTTTCGCCGCGCGCACCAGCGAGAGATGCCCGGCATGCAGCGCACCCATGGTGGGCACAAGGCCAATCGAGCGCCGCTCATCACGCAAGGCAGCAATGGCTGCCCGCACCTCAGCGATGGTTGTGGCAATCAGCATTGGACAATTTCGGATTGTGTCAGGCTTTAGCGCGCAGAGCGGGGCTCTCGAGCGCGGCGGCCACGTCTTTCGGCAGATGATAGCTCTCACCGTCGCTGGGAAATGCTCGCGCCTCTACATCGCGGCGATAGCCCTCCACCGCGCTCCGGAATAACGCTGCCGCATCGCCATATTGGCGGACGAATTTGGCCGGGGGCGTAAAGCTCAGATTCACCAGGTCGTGGAACACGAGTATCTGGCCATCGCAATCCGGGCCCGCGCCGATGCCGATGGTGGGGATTCCGACCTCCGCCGTGATGCGCGCAGCTGCTTCCCGCGGCATGCCTTCCAGCACCAACGCCACCGCGCCGGCCGACTCCAGCACATGCGCATCGTGCAGCAGCGTGCCGACGGCCGCTGCCGACTTGCCCTGCACCTTGTAGCCGCCCATGCGGTTCACTGACTGCGGCGTCAGCCCCAGATGCCCGATCACGGGAATCTCCGCCGAAGTGAGCCGCTCCACCAGCTCAGCCCGGCTCGCGCCGCCTTCGATCTTCACCGCCTGCGCGCCGCCCTCTTTCACAAAGCGGACGGCGTTGGCGACCGCGCCGTCGATGCTCAGGTGGTAAGAGCCCCAGGGCATGTCCGCCGCCACAATCGCCCGGCGCACTGCGCGGCGCACTGCGCGCGTATGGTGAAGCATCTCCTCCACCGTTACCGGCAGCGTGCTGTCGTAGCCCATCACCACCATTGCCAGCGAATCGCCGACGAGGATCAGGTCAATGCCCGCCTCGTCCACGAGGCGCGCGGTGGCGTAGTCATAGGCGGTCAGCGCAGTAATGGGCTGGCCCGTCTGCTTCTTTTCCTGGATTGTCTGGAAAGTAACCGGAATCGGCGCGGATGCCGACACATTGCGGAACTGCGTAACACTCATGTTGTCTCCAGTGCGGCTCCTCCCTCGTGCAGAGGATGCCACCCGAACCAACTACCAACGATACGCCCTGGAGGCACGGAAGACAAATGGCGGCCGCTCCCTCGTAGGCGAGGCGCTGCTACAGCTTCAGCGTTTTCAGATACTCGCGGAACTGCGGTCCCAGATCCTCGCGCTTGAGGGCGAATTCCACGGTTGCCTTCAGCATCCCGAATTTGTCACCGGCATCGTGACGAATTCCCTCGAAGCTGTAACCGTAGACCTTTTCCGTCTCCAGCAGCCCCCTGATGCCGTCGGTCAACTGCAACTCGCCGCCCGCGCCCAGCGGCGTGTGCTCGAGCAGGTCGAAGATCTTCGGCGTCAAAATGTAACGGCCGATGATCGCATTCTTCGAGGGCGCCTCGGCGGGCTTCGGCTTCTCCACCAGGCCGGAGACGTCAAACAGCCGCGGCTTCCCCGGGACCGGACTCCCGTCAAGGACACCATACGCGGAGATTGCCGGCCCTTCGATCACCTGCGTTGCCACGATCGAGGATTGCACGTCTTCGAAGGCGTCCATCATCTGCTTCAGGCAGGGTGTCGGCGCGTCGATGACATCGTCGGGCAGGATGACCGCGAAGGGCTCATCGCCCACCAGGTCGCGCGCCATCAGCACGGCGTGCCCCAGGCCCATCGCTTCCTTCTGGCGAACATAGGAGACGCGCACCATGTGCGAAACCTGACGGCTGATGGCCAGCAGATCGGTCTTCCCCCGCTTCTCCAGCGTGCACTCGAGCTCATAGCTCACGTCGAAGTGGTCTTCGATGGCCGACTTGCCCCGGCCGGTGACGATCACGATTTGATCGCACCCGGCGGCCAGCGCTTCTTCGACGCCGTACTGGATGATCGGCTTGTCGACCAGCGCGAGCATTTCTTTGGGGATGGATTTCGTCGCCGGCAAAAAACGGGTGCCGAATCCCGCGGCGGGAAAAATCGCCTTGCGCACTTTTGCGTGGGTTGACATTTCTCTACTTTAGATTCCTTCCTCGTGCATGCCTCTACCACGAACCGGGCATTCTACAGCGAGACTGGGATAAGATGCGACCCCCGCGCCACCTATACTGAAAGCCATGTCCCGGCTCGTCACTCGTTCTCAGGCGCTGCGTCGGCGCGCGGAAAAGCTCTTCCCTGGCGGAGTCAACTCGCCGGTGCGCGCCTTTCGCGCTGTCGGCGGCGAGCCTCCCTTCGTGGTGCGCGGTGAAGGCGCTTATCTCTGGGACGCGGACGGCACCCGCTTTATCGACTACTTTGGCTCCTGGGGTCCTATGATCCTCGGACACGCGTTTCCGCCGGTTGTCGAAGCCATCCAGCAGGCAGCGGCTCGCAGCGCCAGCTTTGGAGCCTCAACCCAGGCCGAAGGCGATCTCGCTGAGCTGGTCCAGGCTGCTTACCCCTCGATTGAGAAGATGCGCTTCGTCAGCTCCGGCACTGAGGCGACCATGTCAGCGATTCGCGTGGCCCGTGCCTTCACGAATCGCAAGTACATCGTCAAGTTCGAAGGTTGCTATCACGGTCACGCCGACGGCCTTCTGGTGAAGGCCGGCTCCGGCGTCGCCACCTTCGGCATCCCTGGCTCCGCGGGCGTGCCGGAAGAAGCCGCCCATCTCACCCTGGCGCTGCCCTTCAACGATGTTGCTGCCGTTGAGACAGCGCTAGCTGGCCAATCCATCGCCTGCATCATCGTCGAGCCGGTGGTCGGCAACGCTGGCTGCATTCCACCCGCGCCCGGCTATCTCGAAGCGCTGCGAGCCCTCACCGCGAAACATGGAGCGCTGCTGATCTTCGACGAAGTTATGACTGGCTTCCGTGTCGCCTTCGGCGGCGCACAGGAGCTCTACGGCATCTGCCCCGACCTGACCACGCTGGGCAAGATTCTTGGCGGCGGCTTGCCCTGTGGCGCCTTCGGGGGCCGCGCGGACATCATGGATCAGCTCGCGCCTCTCGGTCCTGTATACCAAGCCGGTACTCTGAGCGGGAATCCGCTCGCCATGGCCGCTGGTATTGCCACTGTCGGGTATCTGCGCGAACACCGCGCCGCGGTCTACGCGAAATTAGAGAAGCTGAGCGCTGCCGTCGCCGATGGAGTTGCTGCAGCAGGCGACAGGGCTGGCGTTCCGCTCACGACCAACCGCGTGGGCGCGATGTTCACATGGTTTTTCAATTCAGCCCCGGTTACGGACTTCGCCACCGCGGCCCAATCCGACACGGGGCACTTCGCGGCCTTTCATCAGGCCATACTCAACGCGGGCGTCTGGCTCCCGCCGTCGCAGTTTGAGGCTGCGTTCATGAGCACAGCCCACACCGACGAGGACATCGCGCAGACCATCGACGCCGCCAGCCAGGCCTTCACATCTATCGCCCAGGGAAATTAGAGTCGCGCGAATCGCCTACCAAAGGTGCAACGTCAGCCCCGTACTTGCCACGACCGGGGAAACGCCCTGCCCCACGTAAATATGGCCGTACGCCACCTCAAGAACGCGCCAGTCCACTCGCGGCAGAATGCCGTGCGACACTCCGGCGTCCGCCTGCCACGCCGCTCCCCACGACGAGCCGGACTCGCCGAGGGCATTGTAGTAGTTGGTATATCCCGTCCCGCCTCCGGCCTCCACGAATACCCTCACGATGGGAAGACGGACCGCGATACGCGGGCCGATCACAGCGTTATAGATGCGAATGCCGGCGTTGCTGGGCAGAGCCGTTGCGCGCGCGACAAATCCCAGAATATGACCCTGGATATAGCCGCCGCCGTTGCCGCCCCAGACAACGCCTTCACCCTGTCCCGGCCGAGCAGCGGAGAATTCAGCGAAGACGCTGCCCCCACGTGGACCCGCGCCAATTCCGTCGTCCTGCGCGAACAGCGGAGCTGAGATCGAGGCAGAGAACAAAACGAGCGCGAGCCATGCTGAAGGGGTCTTCATGGGTGAATTCTCTCGCCCATGGGCGAGGAGCCGTCATGGGTTTGAGCTTGGATGCCTGCTGCGAAGGAAGAGATGCCCGCGATCTGCGATGCAACGAAAACCCCGGTTATGCTGTCTACACGGTGGAGAGGCAATTATGATCGAAACACCCAATACCATCGGCGTCCTTCTCCTTCTTGTCGTCATATTTCTCAGCTGCATCCTCTGGGCGACACGGGGCCGCAGCGCAACCTCCGATCCCGAAGAGGAGGACGTTGGCACGCCCGGCAAGACCTCCTGAGCAGACGAGGCTGGTTCTTCGTCAATCAGGCGGGACTATGCGGCTGGCGCTCGTTTCTTTGGCAGCATCGCCTTCGTGACCAGCGACAGCCCAAAGCAAACCACCAGGCACCGGATGAGCAGAACCGGGTCGTACCGCCACGCCAGTACGGCGAGGCATAGCGGGTACGTGACCGGGAGGGTTTCGGCCACAACGCTGGTGAGCCATTGTGGGCGTGCCGGCGACTTTGGAATGCGCGGGCGCAGCGTTGGCAGAAGACGCGGCACCTGCTGCCGGTAGGCCAGATAGTTTGGCCCTATCTCTTTGGCGAGGAATTCTTCTTCGCCCAGGATGAGCCGGAAATAGAACAAGCTCAGCACCACAAGAAAAACCACTGCGCCCGAGGGCGGCATCAGGATCGCGATGCTCACCGCCAGAAATATCGACCCAAGGTACAGCGGATTGCGCACGTAGCGGTAGGGGCCGGCGGCCATCACGCTCCCCGCCTGCATCGGCCCCGCATGCACGATGGAGGCTCCGAGAAACGCTGTTCCCCAGACGCGTAATGCAGCGCCTGCAAAGCCGCAGAGGATGGCAAGTCCGGTCACCAGGAGGGTCGCCTGGTCGATATGCCATCCCCAGCGCGCCAGCGTCGTGGAGAGCGCCAGCCATGCCGTGGTTGGGGGTGGACCGATCCGGCCATGCGTCCAGGTCCGGGGCGCCCAGAAGCCCACCGTATAAAGCAGAAGGATGATCACGAGCCGGAAGCGAAATTCAAACTGCGTAGCTTTCATACAGTCTCTTTCTCGTGCGACTACGAAATGTGGTCGATTGGTCCGGGGGAAGATGCGAGCCCCCGCGCGGATGAGCTGTTCTCAACGACTTCATCGCGGCTGCCTCACAAACCCGCCGGTCATCGCAGAGCATCTTTCAGCCGCCCATGCGCAGCTGCCAGTCGTGCCTCCGCGTCGATGCGGCTCAGCCCCAGCTTCTGCATCACCACGGCGGTCTTCACCGACTCCTCCCGGGCCAGCAACTCCGCGGCCTCTGCGTATCCCAACCCCGTGATCGCCGCGATAATTCGCGCCGCGCGATCCGCCAGTTTCGTGTTCGTCGGCTGCACGTTCACCATCAGGTTGCCGTACACATAGCCCAGCCGCACCAGGGCTCCCGTCGACAGCATATTCAGCACCAGCTTGGTCGCGGTCCCCGCCTTCATGCGCGTGGATCCCGTTACTACCTCGGGTCCCGTAGCCGGCACAATCGCCATCTCCGCCGTCATCGCGACGGGTGATCCCGGCACGCACGTGAGTCCGATGGTCAGCGCGCCCAGCCCCCGCGCGTGTTCGAGGCCGCCCAGCACATAGGGCGTGCGTCCACTCGCGGCAATGCCCACCAGCACATCCGCCGCGCAAAAGCCGTGCTCCTCAAGATCCTGCGCGCCCAGCGCGGGACTATCCTCCGCGCGCTCGATCGAGCGCCGCAGCGCCGCGTCTCCGCCCGCGATGATCCCCTGCACCAGCTCCGGCGGTGTGCTGAATGTCGGCGGACATTCCGACGCATCGAGCACGCCGAGGCGCCCCGAAGTGCCCGCGCCCAGGTAGAACAGGCGCCCTCCGGCCTCGATCCGCGCAGCGATTGCGTCCACAGCAGCTGCAATGTGCGGGAGCTCGCGCCCCACCGCCGCCACCGCCTCCTGATCCGCAGCGTGCATCACGCGCAGCATCTCGGGCGTGGGTAGTTCATCGAGCCACTCCGACGCAGGATTGCGTGCTTCGGTGGGAAGATTTGCGAGGTCACACATTCGAGATGATGCTACCTCAGCGGACCATGCGCAGCTTCCTGACCTTAGCCAGCGCCGCCTCTGCCGTGCGCACCTCGCACTCCCACAACACGATCACGCGCCAGCCCAGTCTGCGCAGGGCGGCCGCGTGCCGGCGGTCGCGCGCCACGTTGCCGCTCCGCTTGTTCGCCCAGAACTCCGGTCGCGTTGCCGGAACCACCGATCCGTATTTGCAACGGTGACAGTGCCAAAAGCATCCGTGTACGAAAATTGCGGTCCGATACTTTGGCAGCACGATGTCGGGCCGCCCGGGCAGGTCCTTGCGATGCAGCCGGAAACGATAGCCCATCGCGTGCAGCGCGGAACGAACCCGCACCTCTGGCCTGGTATTTCGCGAGCGGATGGCCGCCATGTTGCGGCTACGCTGCTCGCGGGTGTGGACATCGGTCATAGAGCAGCGCTCAGCGCTCAGCGTTCGGAAAATCCGGCACGCTATGAGGATTACCAAATGAGTGAGGCGCGCACAGCCGGGGGGCTCTATCGGAGAGCCATGGTCGCATCGCCCGCGCCACCGCAGCGACCACCGGCACGGCCACACTGTTCCCGAACTGCTTGTACGCCTGCGTATCCGAAACCGGAATCCGAAATGTGTCTGGAAACCCCATCAGCCGTGCGCACTCACGCGGAGTCAGCCGTCGCGGATTCTCCTTCGCTCCGCGGCTGACGAGAATCTCCGACCCGTCCTTGTAGTACCGCGCCGAAAGCGTCCGAGCAATGTCATCTCGATCCACAAGCCCAAAGCCAAAACCATTCCCTGCCGCGCGATGCTTCGCCGCATACGCCTGCAGATACTCCCAAAGGCGCTTGCTCAACGTGTATTTCGGATTCACCGCGCCGCCAGGCGCCAGCGTGTAGGGCTCCTCTGCCGATTCGCTCCCGTCTTCCGGATGCAGCACCGACCGTAGCCTGGGACCCGAACCGATGAGAGCGAGCTCATTCAGACAAAACCCGGTTGCCTCACGGAACCCCACGATTAAAATCCGCTCCCGATGTTGCGGCACGAAGTGCGCAGCATCGATCACGCGCCAGGAAATCTCGTAGCCGAGCTCCTCTTCGAGCGTCTGGCGGATAACGCAAAAGGTACGGCCTCGGTCGTGGTTCAGCAGGTTCTTTACGTTTTCCAGCAGAAAAGCGCGCGGCCGTTTCGCCGCAAGAATCCGCGCCACGTCGAAGAACAGCGTTCCCTGCGTGGCGCAGGCGAACCCATGCGGCCGGCCCAAAGCATTTTTCTTGCTGACGCCGGCGATCGAAAACGGCTGGCAGGGAAATCCCGCCAGCAAAACGTCATGATCGGGAATCTCATCCTCGATCTGCTCACGAATGTCGCCCGCGATCGGCTCATTTTCGCCGAAGTTCGCAGCGTAAGTCTTCCGCGCCCACGCGTTCCACTCGCTCGTGAAAACGCAGCGACCGCCCGCAGACTCGAACCCCATGCGCATCCCGCCAATTCCGGCGAAAAGATCGATGAAGCTGAACGTCGCCCTGGGCACAGACCTATTCTCTGCTTTTTGCAGAAGATTTCTTTGCCTTTTTTCCAGGTTTGTTCGCAGCGGTCTTCTTTGCAGCAGTCTTCGCTGCAATCTTCTTCGCCACCCGCTTCACGGGAGCTTTCTTCCTCGCGGCCAGCGTCTTCTCCGTTAGCGCCGTAGTCAGTTCGGCAATCTCGACAGAGCGCGCCGACTTTCTGAGCCGTTCGATGTCGTAAAATGCACGCCGGTCGCGGAGGAAGATGTGGACCACAAAATCCACGTAGTCCATCAGAATCCACTCGCCGTGGCGCCGTCCCTCCACCGAGTTCGGCCAGGTCGCGAACTCGCGCTTCAGGCGCAGCTCGATCTCATCGGCAATCGCCTGCGACTGCCGCTCATTGGCCGTGCTCGTGATGAGGAAGAAATCGGTGAAGGCGGAGTCCGCGGGGTCCAGCTGCAACACCCGGGTGTCCTCGCCTTTTTTGTCGTCGCAGGCCGCAACCGCGGCCAGTACCATTTTCCGGGTTTCCGTCGATGCCATGCGTGGGGTGAGCGCTCTGCTTCACGTGGGGGTGAGCGCTCTGCTTCAATGGTACGGCAGTTTTCCGCGGATGGGGAGTTGAGCCAGCCGAGCCCTCACGAATCCCCGGCGCCCTTGTAAAGCCGATGTTCGCGGATGTAATCGGCAACCGCCGGCGCCAGCTCGGTCCGCGAAGCGTCACCGTGCTGCAGCGACCCGCGAATACCGCTGGCCGAGGCCATCTCCTCGAGATCCGGCAATAGATACAGCCGAGACTCACGCCGCCCACCGCCGCGCAGGCACAGCACCAGGTTATCGCCCCCATCGCCATCGCAGGCCGCCACGGAGATGCTCGGCGGCAGCGCTGACGCGATGCGGCCCAGATCGAATCCCGGCCGCGACGCAACTACAAAATCGCACGCCACGAGAAGATCGCCGGCTCGGTACCATTTGCCGATGCTCAGGAACGAATCCGCACCCATCAGGCAAAAAAGCTGATCCGCCGGCGCAAGCGAAGCGCGCAGAGAGCGCACCGTGTCGATGGTGTAATTCGGCATCCCGTTCGCGTGCGGGGCGTCGACCAGCGAGAGCTCCAGCCCAGGCTCGCCCTCGATTGCCAGCCGCGTCATCGCGAGGCGATCGGCAAAGCTCGCCTGCGGGCGATCGCGCTTCAGAGGCTGCAGACCCACAGGCGCGAGCAGCACCCGATCCAGACCGAGACGCTCGATCGCCAGCCGCGCCAGCGCAATGTGGCCGCGATGGGGCGGATCGAAGCTGCCGCCAAACAACCCAATCCTCATTGATTCTGAGCATAGCGCGAGGCGACGCCCACCGCGGAATCCGCTACTGTTGGCTTGTGGCGCATAGTGACTGCCATCTCGCGGCGATCGGACTCGGCGCGAATCTGCCCTCGGCCGCTGGCCCACCCGAGCTGACCCTGCGGGCCGCGATGGACGATCTCGCCGGCGCGGGCACCGTTGTCAGCCGATCGTCGCTCTATCGCACTGAGCCCGTCGGCTATGCGGACCAGCCTGCATTTGTCAACGCCGCTGTTACATTAACCACCGCGCTCGATCCCGAAGCGCTGCTGGATTTCCTGCTGGCGACTGAACGTCGCTACGGACGCGACCGCAGCAGTGACCCTCCCGGAACCCCTCACGTCCCGGGCCCCCGCACCCTCGATCTGGATCTGCTCCTGTTCGATGACGTGGTGGTGAACTCGCCTCGTCTCACCCTTCCGCATCCTGCGCTGGCCGAGCGGCGATTCGTCCTCGCGCCACTGTCTGAAATTGCGCCTGGGCTCCGGCATCCAATAATCGGCAAAACCGTCGCAGAGCTGCTGGCCGCACTGCCGGACGATGGACCCAACCGCTGCGACGCGGTGCGGAAGATATACTCGCCGCAAGCCCGTCCCTGAATCGAATGCCTATGTGTCTACGGACTGTTTTTGTCGCCGCATTCGCCCTGACCGTGGCTGCCACGGCATCCGCACAAGTGCGCGGTACGGTCCGCGACGCCCATGGATATCCCATCCCCTCCGCCACCATCAGCGACGTGGCCGGCAATCAACTCGCAGTCTCAGCCTCGGACGGCACCTTTACGTTATCGCAGCCTCCGGGCCAGATTGAAGTCGCTGCGTCGCATTATGTCGCAGTCGTTGTCACTATTAATTCAGGTCCTCTGAACGTTGTTCTCCGCCAGCCGCTCGAAACCGTCGTAGTCACTGCCTATCGTTCGGCACTCGGCAGCTCTGACAGTCCCGCCAGCACGCGCGTGCTCGACCAGCAGCAGCTCCAGCAGGCCGTCTCTCCCTCGCTCGATGGGAAATTGCGCGAGATTCCCGGATTCACGCTTTTCCGCCGCTCCAGCTCGCTGGTCGCCAATCCCACCACCGAAGGCGTCTCACTGCGTGGCCTCGGCTCGACCGCTGCGAGCCGCTCGCTTGTCGTTCTCGACGACATTCCGCTCAATGACCCCTACGGCGGATGGATCCACTGGGAAGAACTGCCGGAACTGTCGATCCACTCCATTGAAGTCGTTCGCGGCGGCGCGTCCGACCTCTACGGCTCCAGCGCCATCGGCGGGGTTATCAGCGTCATTCCGGTTCGTCCACAGACCACTGGCATGCAAATTGTCACCAGCGATGGATCGGAGAGCACCCTCGACGACGGCGCGCTGGCCACAGTCAAGCATGACGCATGGTCCGGCCTTGCCAGCGGCGGGCTCATCGCCACCGATGGCTACACACTTGTTGCGCCCAACCTGCAAGGCCCTATCGATCACCCGTCGAATGTCCACGCGCAGAATGGCCTCGCCGAAGTGGATCGCGTGCTTCCCCAGAACGGACGTCAGGACGGCCGCATTTTTCTGCGCAGCAACGTGCTCAATGAGATTCGCCACAACGGCACACTCGTGCAATGGAATTCCGACCGTCTGTGGCGCGGTGCAGCGGGGGCCGACTGGAGGGACTTTGCGCTGCGGCTCTTTGGCGACGACGAGCACTACCGGCAGACCTTCTCCAGCATCGCCGCGAATCGCGCCTCGGAGAAGCTGACGCGCTTCGCTTTCGACCCAGCCGATGAACTGGGCGCGGCCCTGCGCTGGCATCGCCCCATTGGCACGCACGCGCTCGCTCTGGCCGGCGCCGACACGCACGACGTCCGAGCTGAAGATGCGGAGCAGCTCTTCACCGGATCCGGCGGCACCCTCGACACTTCCGCGCGCCAGCGTCAAACCGGCGTATGGGGCGAAGCTCTCTTCACTCCGTCCCAATGGACGATCAGCGGCTCTGCGCGCGTCGACCATTTCTCGAACTTCGACGCCCGGCAGTTTTCGAGTTCGGCCGCGCCCGTCCAGCTTCCTGCGTTCAGCGAGAGCGTCTTCGATCCGCGCCTCGGCCTGGTGCGGCGAATCACTCAATCGCTGGCGTGGAACGCTTCCGGCTTCCGCGCCTATCGCGCACCTACAGAAAATGAGCTCTACCGCACTGGTCAGGTCGGTCAGCAGGTGACCGAGCCTAACGCCAATCTGCGTTCCGAGCGCGCCACCGGCTGGGAGACGGGCTTCCAGGAGGACATTCGGCGCTACGGCTCCAGCCTGCGCGCCAGCTATTTCTGGACGCAGGTCAACCGGCCCATCACCGCGCTCACCCTCAGCGTGACGCCCACAGAAGAATTGCTCAAGCGTGAAAACCTTGGCCAGATCGAGAGCCGCGGTGTCTCCCTCGACTACGCCATGCAGCCCGCCTCGTGGATCGGCATTGACGGCGGCTATCAATTTGCCAACGCCACTGTGACAAAATTTGCACCGCAGCCTGCGCTGATCGGCAAATGGATTCCCCAGGTTCCGCGCAATATGGCGACGACGCAGGTTCGGTTTACGCGGCCTCGTATCGGAGTGCTCAGCGTCCAGGGCCAGCTCACGGGCCGCCAGTTCGACGACGACGCCAACGCGTATCTGCTCCACAGCTATTTCCGTCTGGACGCGTACGGCGAGCACAACATCGGCCGGCGCGTTGTCGCGTTTGCCTCCGGAGAAAATCTCTTTGACCGATCGATTGAAGTGGGGAGGACGCCGATCCTCACGCTGGGAACGCCACGGCTGGCGCGGGTGGGGTTGCGGCTGAATTTCGGCGAATAACGACGCCGGCCAACCAGACAAAGGCCGTCACTACGTTCCGGAACGCGCAGCAACACGCCGCGCATAATAAAGCGCCCACGCGATCAGAACAAACTGCAGCGGAATCCGCGCCCATAGCAGCCATTCGGGCACTTCGGAAAAACGCCCAGGATGACGGAGCATGAAGACATGCACATCGAAGAAGACCACCAGCATCAGCGCGATGCCGACAGCGGAGAAACGCCGCGTCGCCGGCAGCAGCAGACCCAGCCCGCCGAGAATCTCCGCCACTCCGCTCAGCTTTACCAGCGCCAGCGGGTGCGAATAATGATCCGGCATGATGTGCAGGTAAAAATGCTGGCGCCAGAAATGGTTAATCCCGCTCGCGACGTAGAAGAGGGACTGGGCAATCAGGCTCGCTCGTGCAGCGCCCTTCAGCACTTGCTCTCAATCATCGCCGCCACGCCTGCGCCAATCACCGCCAGCGACGGATCCTCTGGCAACATTTCCACTATGTAGTTCTGCAGCGGGCTCATCTTGATCGCGTCGTACAGGTATTGCTTCAGCCGTGGCAGCTCCAGCCGCTGAATGTCGCGCCCCGTGTAGTAGAACCGCCCCGGCCCTTCCAGATGAACCATCGACGCCGTCGCCGCGGCCAGAGCGCGATGCCACAGCTCCACAAACTCCGCGCACCGCTTGTCGCCCTTCTTCGCCGCGGCGAACACCTCGTCCGGCTCCATGTCGAGAAAGCGCAGCCGCATCGCCCGGTACCCCATGATGCCTTCCAGATGTCCTCGCCCGCCGCAGCCGCAATACTTCTCCTTTGCATCGAGCGTGACCACCATGTGTCCGCCTTCCCATGGCCCCTCGGTCCATGGGTAGCGCCCGAAACCGATGCCGTTGCCGATCGTCCATACGCGCACCTGGCGATTCATCTGCCCTCGCGTCGCGGCAATGCCGGCAGCCACCGCATCCGCATCGTTGAAGACGCTCAGCTTCACATCGAACCCGCGCCTCTTCAGCCCCGCGCTCAGGGTGGCGCAGACCTGCGCGCCCTTCAGCTGCGGCAGATTCGGCGCGTCCAGCATCACTCCCTGGTGCACATAGCCCGGCATCGCCACGCCTACCGCGTCGAGGGTCGCGCCCGCAGGAATCATAGTGGCCACGGCGTCGCAGATGATCTCGCAAAGGCTCTCGGCAGGAACCTCGATGAGCCCGTTGGTGTCGTCGATGTTCTCCGGAAATTCCCTCAGCTCGCTTGTGAGCCGGTGATCCTCGACCAATCCCGCGATCACGTGGGTCGTCAGCACTGCGCCAACCGCTTTCGACATAAGTCCTCCGCCGCAGTCCTCCCGCAGCCTATCCCTCGAATCGGGCCAGCCGGTTGATGCCGTTAAACGCGGCGGCCTTGTAGCACTCGGCCAGGGTGGGATAGTTAAACACCGTATTGATGAAGTAATCGACGGTGCCGTTCAGCGACATCACGGCCTGGCCGATGTGCACCAACTCCGCCGCGTCTTCACCGATGATATGGACGCCGAGTACCTGCCGCGTCTCGCGATGGAAGATCAGTTTCAGTCGCCCCGTCGTGTCGCCGCGAATCTGTCCGCGCGCAATTTCCCGATAGTACGCCACGCCCACCTCGTACGGCACGTCCTCTTCGGTGAGCTGCTCCTCGGTCTTGCCGATGAACGAAATTTCCGGGATGGTGTAAATGCCGTACGGGTAAAAGCTGGGGTTCGAGATCACGTGCTCGTTGCCAAACGCGCGTTCCGCCGCGATCCTTCCCTGCTCCATCGAAACCGACGCCAGCGCGGGGAAGCCGATCACGTCGCCCACCGCGAAAACATGCGGCACCTTCGTCCGGAAATCCTTGTCCACCGGGATGCGACCACGATTGTCGGCTTCAATCCCCGCCGCTGCGAGGTTCAGCTCGTCGATGTTGCCCTGGCGTCCGACGGCGTACAGCAGCGCATCGCCGGACATCTTCTTCTTGCTCTCGAGATTCGCGACCACCGCGCCGTCGGCGATCTCTTCCACGCTCTCCACTTCTTCTCCCAGGCGCATGGTCACGCGGCTGTCGCGCAGATGGTAGCTCAGAGCCTCGATGATCTCCTGATCCGCAAATTCCAGCAGCCGCGGCCGCTTTTCGATCAGCGTCACGCGCACTCCCAGGGCCGCGAACATGCACGTATACTCGACGCCGATCACGCCCCCGCCGACCACGATGAGGCTCTTCGGCAAATCCACCAGCTCCATCACCTGATCGCTGTTGATGATGGTCCTGCCGTTCACCGGCACCTTAGGCGAGGCAGCTGGCCGCGTGCCCACCGCGATGATGATGTTGTCGGCCTCGTAGCTGTTCGATCCGCGCACGCCCTGCACGTGGACGTGATGATCGTCTTCAAAACGCGCCACCCCGTTGAAGATTTCCACTCCGTTGCGCGAGAGCTGGGCCTCGGTCACGTCGATCTCGGTCTTGATGACGTGCTGCACGCGAAAGGCAAGATCGGCCATAGTGATCTTTTCCTTTACGCGATAATTCATCCCGTAGATCGAGCGGTAGTTGTAGCCCGAGAGATGCAGCACCGCTTCGCGCATCGTCTTGCTGGGGATGGTGCCGGTGTTGATGCACACGCCGCCCACAACGCTCCGCATCTCGACGAGCGCCACATGCTTGCCCTTCTTGACCGCGGAAACAGCCGCGCGCTGCCCGGAAGGGCCCGAACCGATGACGAGCAGATCGTATTTCGCCATGTCAGATGAAACCCGGGCTGCGAGCGGGCCAAGCCAGGTCCGTGCTCATCTTACAATCCTGGAAGAGCACGCGGTGTGAATACACTCTTACACTAATTCCTGGGATGCTGCTCTACGCCATCACGAACCGGAGGCTGCTCGACGGCGACGAGGGCGCCAGGCGCGATCGTCTGGTGGAGCTTGCGGGGTCATGGGCGCTGGGCGGCGTCGACACTATCCAGGTTCGCGAAAAGGACCTGCCGCTCTCCGAACTCCAGCCCCTCGCCGCCCGCATTGTTGAAGCCGTGCGTGCCGCAGATAACGAGGCCGGGGGCCGAACGCGCGTCCTCGTCAACGGTCCCGCTCGGCTCGCGCTCGACGCGGGAGCCGACGGCGTGCACCTCCACGCCAACTCCGGTCCCGCGGCGGTGCGTGCGGCACAGCAGGTCTATGCCCGCGCCGGACGCGACGCGGTGGTGAGCGCAGCCTGCCATTCGCCGGAAGAAATCCGCCAGGCTGCCGGCGCCTCGCTGCTGCTGTTTTCTCCGATCTTCGAGAAAGTGACGGCGGAGGGGCCGACCCGCGGACAGGGGCTGGCGGCTCTGCGCGCGGCCGTCGACATCGCGAAGCCGATTCCTGTGTTGGCTCTGGGCGGCGTGACAGAAAAGAACGCGGCCGCCTGCGTGCAGGCCGGCGCGGTTGGAATCGCCGCTATCCGCCTCTTCCTCAGCGATGCATGGCGCGCGCTTCTCGATGGCGGACGCGCCTCGCAAACCTGAATTCGCAACCCTGAATCTGCGACTCTGACCCTGCGCAGCATTCGTGCGACTATCGTCGTGATGCACCATCCAATTCTGCAATGCCCACGTCGCTAAACGGTCAGCGTCCCCATGTTCCCGGGTGGTGCGCTTCCCCCGCCGAACACCGACGCAGAGTCGGCCGGGGCTTCGGCTACGTCGCGTGCGCGCTCGCCGGGTGCTGCTGGGGCACGGGATTCTTCTTCGGCAAAATCGCCTTCACGCGCCTGGGCGTTGGCCACTACGTCCTTTATCGCTTCATATTCGCGTGTCTAGGACTTCTTCCCATCGTGGAGTGGCCCCACTTTTCGCGGCACGAATGGAAGCTGCTGCTGATCGGCGCCTTCCTCGGCGTCCCTCTGCAGTTCATGATTCAGTTTGAAGGCCTCAAGCTGACGACCGTCTCGCACGCGGCGCTCATGGTCGGGACCATGCCCGTCATCCTCGCCGCCGGAGCTACGCTCTTCGCCCACGAGCGCCTCGACGTCAAGGGTTGGCTCGCGCTCTTCGCATCGACCACCGGAATTGTCCTCATCGTGCTGAGCGCCAGCCACGGCACAATAGGGGGCGGCAGCATCCGGGGCGATCTGCTCGTCGTCGCCTCGCTCCTCATCGCTCTCGGGTGGGTGCTCATCAACCAGCGCCTCATGGTCATGGGCCGGTCGCCCATGGCAGTCACTTCGTGGACCCTCCTGACGGGCGCAGCCATGCTCGCGCCCTGGGTGCTGCTGCGCGACGGCCTCCCTCCCGTGCGCGGACTTGGCTGGCATGTCTGGTTCGCGGTTGGGGCCAGCGGTCTGCTCTGCACCGCCGCTGCTACGCTGCTGTGGAACTGGGGCATCCATCGCGTGCCCGCCTCGCGCGCCGGCGTGTTTCTCAACATTGAACCGGCTCTCGGATCCATCCTCGGAGTTACCGTTCTCGGCGAGCGCCTTGGCCCGGGCGCCTGGATCGGCGGCGCGCTGATTGTCTCGGCGGTCATCGTCCTTACCACGACTGGCCGATCGTCGGAACCCGAGGTCGTTGTGAGCTGAGCCGTCCTTCTTCGAACCATCTGCGTCCAGGCTCCCCCGTACAATTGGAAATCTCCAAAACTGAATCCACGGAGATCTCGATGCTCCGCTCCCAGCGTTCCGTCTCTTCGAGTTGTCTCTTCCTGCTGCTACTGGCCGCCACCGCTCACCCCCAGCAGCATCCCATCGCCCTCAAAGGCACGCTCGTGACCCCCGACGACGTGATCCCCGACGGCACCGTGCTCATCGAGCATGGAATTATTCGCGAAGTCGGCGCGCACATCGTCCTCCCCGCAAACACAATCATCGCGAACACCGGCGGCATCATCGCTCCCGGCCTCGTTGACCTGCACAACCACCTCACCTGGAACATATTCCCGCGCTGGAAGCCAACTCAGGAATTCGGTAGCCGCTACGACTGGCAGGCGAAGCCTGTCTACAACCTCCTCATGTCCGCCCCGCACACCGCGCTCGTCAACGAAGGCCTCGAGTGCGATGCCGAGCGCTATGCGGAAGTGAAAGCCATCACCGAAGGCGAGACCAGCGTTGTGGGCGGCAGTACAAACCATCCCGAGTGCAATCGTGGCCTCGCCCGCAACCTCGACGATCCGGCGGAGTTGAGCGCCATCCCGGGAGTGAGCAGCGTCGAACACGGCCCCATCCTCTACAACGTCTTCCCACTCCAGATGACTGAGTCGGAGTTCGCCGACGCCAGGAGCGCGCTGGACGCCCAGGGTGCGCTGCTCATCCATCTCGCCGAGGGCGCGCCCAACGACGCCTCGGCCGCTCGCGAATTCACCATGCTGAAAGGCCGCGGCCTGTTCCGCCCCGGCGTATCGCTCATCCACGCGGTCGCGCTCAAACCCGAAAACTTCGCCGAAATGAAGGACGCAAACGTCGGCTTCATCTGGTCGCCTCGCAGCAACATCGAGCTCTACGGCGGAACCGCCAACCTGCCCGCAGCCCTCGAAAGTGGCGTAACCATAGCTCTCGCCCCTGACTGGAGCCCCACCGGCAGCGATGGTCTCATCGGCGAGCTGCAATACGCGGCAGCCTGGAATGCCGCGCAGGGCTCTCAGCCACTTAAGCCGCCCCTCACCGATCGCCAGCTCGTCGACATGGCTACCGTCAGCGCCGCGCACCTGGTTCATCTCGACGGTTTGCTCGGCCGCCTTGAGAAGAATCACGCCGCCGACATTCTCGTCGTGCGTCCGCACAGCCGCCGGCCCAAAGACGACGCATGGTGGTCCCTCGACCACGCCTCGCCCGAAGACGTCGAGCTGGTCATCATCGCCGGCGAACCCGTCTACGGCGACCCCGCTCCCATGCAGCAGCTTGCCGGTGGCGCGCCCCTCGAATCGCTGACCATCTGCGGCGCCGAGAAGCGCATCTCCTTCGCCAGCGAGCCCCAACCCCAGCCTAGCTTCGCGGAAACCGAGGCGCGCCTCCAGACCGCACTCCGCGAATGGGGACGCAATCTCGCGCCTCTCGCCGAATGCGCGCAGTGAATACAGCCTGCACCGGCCACCCTGTGCTCTTTACCGTGTACCCTGCACCCTGTACCCTGTTTCCTAGAGTGGTCGAGCTAGTTCCATCCATACTGTCTGCGGATTTTGCCCGCCTGGCCGACGAAGTTGCCGCAGCCGAGCGCGGCGGCGGCAGCGTCATCCACGTCGACGTCATGGACGGTCATTTTGTCCCCAACATCACCATTGGCCCGCCCATCGTCGCCTCTCTCCGCAAGCACACGAGGCTGCCTCTCGATTGCCACCTGATGATCGAGAATCCCGACGACTTCATACCCGCCTTCGCCGACGCCGGCGCAAACTGGGTCAGCGTGCACTACGAGGCTTGCCCGCACCTTCATCGCACCCTCGAGCACATTGCCGAGCACGGTATGCAGCCTGCCGTGGTCATCAATCCCGCCACCGTGGTCGACCTTCTTATCCCTGTGCTGGGTATGGTGCACCACGTTCTCGTGATGAGCGTGAACCCCGGCTTCGGCGGCCAGCGGTTCATCCCATACTCCCTCAACAAGATCCGCCGCCTCAAAGAACTTCGCCAGGAACTGGGCCTGAGTTATAGGATTGAGGTGGACGGCGGGGTTGCTCACGATACAGTGAGCAGCGTCGTCGAAGCCGGAGCCGAGTTGCTGGTCGCCGGCAGCGCGGTTTTCGGCGAGGGTCACCCGGAGCGGGACGCGCGCAAGCTGCTCGATCAGGCGCAGCGAGCCGCTCTCCAGGCCGCGTAGCAAATTTCATATCCGGCACGGGTCTTCGCAGACCATCCCGTGGCGGCACGATGTTCAGGTTGGCGTCTGCGACGAGGTGTTATGAATCGGTTGGTCATTCGTATTTCGGCAGTTTGTCTGGGTGCTGCGATCGCGTTTTCCTCTCCCAACGCCTTCGCGAAGAAACCGAAGAAAAAGAAGAACGTCGACCTCACCGCCAATCCCCTGGCGAACGTGAACTCGAAGCAGCCTGACAAAGAGCTGTACGACAAAGCTATGTTCGCCATGAAGAAGGGCAGGTACGACGTGGCCCGCCTCGACCTCCAGACGCTGCTGAACACGTATCCCGACTCCGAATACGACATGCGCGCCAAGCTGGCCGTGGGCGACACCTGGTTCAAAGAAGGTGGCTCCGCCGCCCTGACTCAGGCCGAGTCCGAATACAAGGACTTCATCACCTTCTTCCCCAATGCCCCGGAAGCCGCCGAGGCCCAGATGAAGGTCGGCGACATCTACTACCAGCAGATGGAGAAGCCGGACCGCGATCCGCAGAATGCCGTCCACGCCGAGCAGGAATACCGCACCATGCTGGAGCAGTTTCCGGATTCACCGCTCATCCCACGCGCAAAGCAGAAGCTGCGCGAGGTTCAGGAAGTTCTGGCCCAGCGTCAGTTCGAGATTGGCGAGTTTTATGCCTCGCGCGAACAGTGGGCCGCGTCCATTGCCCGCCTTCAGACCGTCGCCGACAGCTACCCGCTCTTCAGCCACAGCGATCAGACCCTCATCACCATCGGCGATGCCTATGCCACCGAGGCGCAAATGATTTCGCGCTCAAAGATACCGCCGAAGGCCAGAGCCGAACTGGCGCGGTATTATGACGACCGCGCCGCGGCCAACTGGTCCCGGGTTGTCTCGCGTTATCCGCTGGCTCCCCACGTGGAAGACGCCAAAGACCGGCTCATCGCCATGGGCAGGCCTATTCCCGACCCCAGCCCTCAGGCACTCGCCGAGAACCAGGCTGAGGAAGACAGCCGCGTCAACGTGAAGCTCGGCTCCAGAGCGGTGCAGCTCCTGGGCCGCGGCCCCAACACCGTCAGGGCCTCCCGCGTCGGGGAACCGCCTTTGAACAGTCCCACTCCTATTGTTGCGCCCGACGTTGTGAAAGAGAGCGCGACCGCATGGGCTGAGGCGCAGCTGGGCAAGCCCATTACCGGGTTGGTTGGGGGCACACCCTCTCCATCGACCAGCGGCGGCTCCGGCGCGATGAGTGCGACGATCGAAAACGGCGGAGCGCCGAGCACGGATCGCCCAACGCAGAAGATGACCTTTGAAGAGGTGCCTGACGCGTCGGGAAGCTCGGGCAGCACCGTCACCGTTGAGGTTCCTGGCCCATCCGCCGGCGGCAACGGTGGCGCAGCGGCCACGCCAGACGCCGGTGGTTCCGGCAACGGTGAACCAGCCGCAGCTTCGCCCGCAGGCGAGAGAGCCGTGGAGGGAGCTGCCGGATCACCCGCGAATGAGGCGGTTCCCGCCGCCAATACTCGCACCCTTGTTGCCCCCGTGGGCCCTGTCAACACCCAGCCCCTGCCTGCTGTCGATAAGCCGGCCGAAGCTCCACAGCAGCTTAACCAGGTGCCCGCGGGTGGGAACGCCCAGGTCGCGACAGGAGCCAACGCCAGCGGCAAGCCCACCAATAAGAAGAAAAAGGCGCCCTACGACAAGAAGGACGAGTCATCCAGCAAACACAAAAAGAAGACCGGCCTCGATAAGGTGAACCCGCTATAAAAATGCGGGGCGATTGAATGGGGAGGCCGCCTGCGAAGGCGGCCTTTCTGCTGCTTACAGCCTCATACCGTCCACTGCATCGAAAATTCAAACGTTATATTGTGAAAAGGGAATGCCCCAGCAAGCCAAATCCACCCTCGAGAGCGACGCCGCAATGACAACGCGCCGCGAACTCCCCAAGGCCTACGACCCCGCTGCCATCGACGCGCGCTGGGCCGCGTATTGGGTCAACGAGCGCCTCTTCGAGGTCAAAACGCCCCCCGCCGGATCTGACGTTCACGCCTTCACCGTCCTGCTGCCCCCGCCCAACGTGACCGGCAATCTCCATATGGGGCACATGTTCGAGCACACCGAGACGGACATCCTGGTCCGCTGGCATCGCATGCGCGGCGAGACCACCCTCTGGGTCCCCGGCACCGACCACGCTGGCATTGCCACGCAAATGCTGGTCGAACGGCAGCTGACCTCCGAAGGGACTTCTCGTCAACGGTTGGGTCGTGAGGCTTTCGTTGAGCGGGTCTGGCAGTGGCGGAAACACTACGGCGGCGCCATCCTCGCCTCGATGAAGCGCATCGGCGACAGCGTCGACTGGTCGCGCGAGTACTTCACCATGGACGACAATCTCTCCGTCGCAGTCCGCGAAGCCTTCGTCCGCCTTTATGAAAACGGCCTCATCTATCGGGGCGCCTACATCGTCAACTGGTGCCCACGCTGCCAGACCGCCATCAGCGATCTCGAAGTCACGCACGAGGAACAGCAGGGCAAGCTATGGGAGATTCGCTACCCCGTCATTGGCTCGCCCGGCGAATTCCTTACCGTCGCGACCACGCGCCCCGAGACGATGCTCGGCGATGTTGCTGTTGCTGTGAACCCGCTCGACGAGCGCTACACGCATCTTCACGGAAAGATGCTGCAGCTTCCGCTCACCGGGCGTGAGATTCCGGTGAGCGTCGACGACTGGGTCAAGTCCGACTTCGGCACCGGCGCTGTGAAGGTCACGCCCGCCCACGATGCGAACGACTTTGCGATGGGCCAGCGGCACAACCTGCCAGCGATCTCCGTGATGGACGAAACCGCGCACATGAACGCCGAGGCCGGCCATTACGCGGGTCTTGACCGCTACGAGGCGCGCAGGAAAATTCTCGAAGACCTTGACTCCCAGGGTTTACTCGGCCAGGTCCGCGATCACGTCAACGCCATCGGAAAATGTGCCCGCTGCCAGACCGTCGTGGAGCCGCGCCTCTCCACGCAGTGGTTCGTCGCCGTCAACAAGAAGCCGAATAACGGGGGGGATTCGATGGCAGAGATGGCCATCGCCGCAGTCAAATCCGGCCCTGACGGTGTCAAACCCATTCGTATCACGCCGGAGAATTACGAGAAGATTTACCTCGAGTGGATGACCAACATCTATGACTGGTGCATCTCGCGCCAGCTTTGGTGGGGCCATCGTATTCCAGCGTGGCACTGCGCAAACTGCAAGCAGATGACCGTCGCCCGCCAGGATCCCACGCATTGCGCCCGCTGCGGCAGCGACCAGATCACGCAGGAAACCGACGTCCTCGACACGTGGTTTTCGTCGGGGCTGCTGCCTGTCACCGTCTTCGGATGGCCGCCGCCGTCGGGCCAGTCCACGCCCGATCTCGACGCGTTTTATCCGACTTCGCTGCTCGTCACCGGCTTCGACATTCTGTTCTTCTGGGTCGCGCGCATGATCATGCTGGGATGTTGCTTCTCCAAGGATGTTCCGCTGGCCGACGGATCGAAGCGCGAACTCAAAGACAGCGTTCCCTTCCGTGAGGTCTACATTCACGCGCTCGTGCGCGACGCCGACCGCCAGAAGATGTCAAAGACCAAAGGGAACGTCATCGACCCCGTCACCATTGTTGAAAAATACGGGACGGATGCCGTGCGCTTCACTCTGGCGTCGATGGCGTCACCGGGCACCGACATCGCCTTCAACGAAGCCCGGACCGAGGGCTACCGCGCCTTCGCGAATAAGATCTGGAACGCCGCCCGTTTCATCTTCATGAATTTGGAACGCGCAAGAGAAGCGGGGATTGAGATCGACCCATCTCTTCTGGGACAAGCTCCGGCAGTTCCCGCCGGTGCGCCGCTCGAAGCCCGATGGATCGGCGCGCGCCTCAACTCCGTTGCTGCCGAAGTCAACGCCGCCTTCGCCGCGTACCGATTCGACGAGGCCGCGAGCCTGATCTACCAATTTTTCTGGGGCGATTTCTGCGACTGGTATCTCGAGATCGTCAAACTGCGCCTTGACTTTGGCGATTCCGCGAACAAGGCTGCAACCAGAGCCGCGCTCACGACGCTGCTCCAGACATTCGAGTCGGCGCTGCGCATGCTTTCGCCGATCATGCCCTTCCTCACCGAAGAACTCTGGCACGCTTTGTACGAAGGTGAGCCGCCTGCCAAGTCGATTGCGTTGACGCGGTATCCGGCGGGCAACGCTCTGGGGCTGGACGAAATGGCTACAGACCGGGAGTTTCGCGCCTTGCAGGACATCATCACGCTAACGCGAAGCGCGCGAAAGGAATGCGGTGTGCCTGAAAAAGAGGCTGTGCCGATCCAGATATATCAGCGCCAACCATTGCTAAGCGAGGGTGGCGACGCGGAGCGACTCTTCAAACATTTTGCGAAAATAACGGCCCTGACCTATTTGAACGCGCCGCCTGCCAGTTTTGAAGGTGGCTACGCTCGTAGCTCGCTGTCGTTCGATATAGCAATTCTCTACCAACAACAAATCGATATAGACGCCGAGCGCGAGCGCCATACCAAAGAACTAGCCAAACTGGAAAAGGCCCTGGACTCCGCCGAACGCCAGCTCAGCAACCCCGCCTTTCTCGATAAGGCTCCGCCCCACGTCGTTGAAGGCCTTAGAAAGATCGAAGCCGACACCCGTCTCCTGATCGAAAAAACGCGCAAGGCTCTCGACGACCTCGGTTCGGAGGGCCTCCACTAGCTCACCATGGAATGGAAAAGCCGCCGCATTGAAGCCATCCTCGAACAAGCCCTCGTCGAAGACAAGGCCACCAGCGACGTCACCACGGCGCTCACCATCGAGCCCGGCCTTCGCGCTGCTGCGACCGTCCTCGCTAAGGAGGAGTGCGTCCTCTCCGGCGTCGGCTGCATCCCTCGTTTCCTCGACATCTTCGCCCGCCTCGACGGCAAATCGAGCGGACGCCACGAAGTTGTTAGCCATCCCGAGATCTTCGACGGAGTCCGCCTCCGCAAGGGCCAGGCCGTCGCCGTAATTCGTCACAATGCTCGTGTCATATTGGCATGCGAGCGCGTCATCCTCAACCTGATGCAGCGTATGAGCGGCATAGCCACCCTCACCCGCAAATATGTCCAGGCTGTCGAGGACACGGGCGCCAAAATCCTCGACACGCGCAAAACCATCCCCGGCCTGCGCATTCTCGACAAGTACGCCGTCCGCTGTGGCGGCGGCGAAAATCACCGCCTCGATCTTTCCGACGGCATTCTCATCAAGAACAACCACATCACCCTCGGCGGCGGCATCGAAAAAGTCCTGACCCGCGCAAAGCAGCGCCGCAAGCCCGGCCAGACCATCGACATCGAAGTGCGCGACAGGCACGAGCTCGAACTGGCCCTCGATCACGGCGCCGAATCGCTGCTCCTCGACAACATGACCCCCGCGGAGGTGAAGAAAGCCGTTGCTTTCGTGCGCGAGCGCGGCCTCAAAATCCCCATCGAAGCTTCCGGCGGCATCACCCTCGAGAACATCCGCAAGTACGCCCTCGCCGGCCCCGACTACATCTCGGTCGGCGCTCTCACCCACTCCGCGCCCGCCGTCGACCTCTCCATGCGCATCACTGCGGAGATTTACTGAACTGTGCCCAACCTTAATCTCGAAGCGAACCGCGACGACCCCGATTACGACGCCTTCGATCTCCACGCTCTCGACGTCGCCCTCGCCGGCACGCGCTTCGCCGGCAAGCTCCACTTCTTCCACGCTATCCCCTCCACCAACACCCACGCCATGCAGGAGGCCGACGCAGGTGCTCCCGACGGCAGCGTCTTCTTCGCCGACGAGCAAACACAAGGGCGCGGCCGCGGCGCCCACGCATGGACCTCGCCGCCCGCGTCGGGACTCTACGTCAGCATCCTCCTCCGCCCCCCCATCGCCCCTGCCGACATTCTCTGGCTCTCTCTCGCTGCCGGACTCGCCGCGCAGAACGCGATCCGCAAAGTCACTTCGCTGCAGCCCGACCTGCGCTGGCCCAACGATCTCCTCTTCGGCGCGAGGAAATTCTGCGGCATCCTCACCGAGCTCAACGCGGAAGTCACGCGCGTTCGCCATGTGGTCATCGGCATCGGCATCAACGTCCACACCCCGCAATTTCCGGATGAGCTACGCCCCATTGCAACTTCCCTCGTTATAGAAACCGGCCGCAACTGGCCGCGACAGGATTTGCTCCTCGCACTGTTACAGTCTCTGGAATCCGAAGTCGCAGCACTCACTGATGCCGCTGGCCTGGTCGCCGCCGCACATAGAATTCGCGAGCGCCTTGAGCGCGGTTCCTCCTGGATTCGCGGCAAGCGCGTGCGCGTGGACGAAGCCGAAGGCTACATCGGCACGACCCAGGGCCTCGACGAACGCGGCTTTCTCCAGGTCCGAACGCCGCAAGGCCTGCGCATCGTCCTCTCCGGCGGCGTGCGCGAAGCCCGTCCCGCAAAGGATCGGGCATAAGATCAGGCATAAAATCAGAACATGCTTCTGGTGCTGAACGTTAACAACACCAACACTGTCATCGCCCTCTACGCGCTCCTGCCCGACGGCCTCACCGGCGACCTGCGCGCCACCTGGCGCATCAGTACGCGCCAGGGTCAAACCGCCGACGAATACGGCATTCTCATCCGCAGCCTTCTTCAGAATGAAGGAGTCGAGAGCACCTCTATTCGCGGCGTCGTCATCGCTTCAGTCGTGCCGCCGATCGACTGGATCCTCCGCCAGTTCTGCGAGCGCTACCTCGGCCAGAAGCCGCTCTTCATCGAGCCCGGCGTCAAAACCGGTCTGCCCATTCTCACCGACAATCCCTCAGAAGTTGGCGCCGATCGCGTCGCCAACTGCGTCGGCGCGTTTCACAAATATGGAGGACCCACCATCGTCGTCGACTTTGGCACGGCCACCAACTTCGACGTTGTCTCCCGCAAGGGCGAATTTCTCGGCGGAGCGATCGCCCCCGGCCTCAACATCTCTGCAGAGGCGCTGTTCGCCCGCGCCGCGCGTCTGCCTCGCGTGGAAATCCGCCGCCCCGCCAAGATCATCGGAACCAACACCGTCGACAATCTCCAGATTGGCCTGTTTTGGGGCCACATCGGTTTGGTCGACTCGATTCTCGAGCGCATGATCGCCGAGCTCGGCCCCGAGACAAAATGCGTTGCCACCGGGGGCCTTTCGCACCTCATTGCCCCCCAATCGAAGTACATCTCCGAAGTCAACGACCGCCTCACCCTCGAAGGCCTGCGCCTCATCTACGATCGCAATCGCGCTGCACGGAACCCGGCCCAAGTCGAGCCGCAAATCGCCCGCACCTCTGGCGCATGACGCCGTGGAAAATTACTTCAACTACTTTACGGAAATCGAAGACCACTTCCAGCGCCGCCGCGGCTCCATTCTTCTGCTCTCCACTCTCGACTGGGCGCTGATCGATACCTGGCGAGAAGCCGGGATCCCTCTTGAAGCCGTCCTGCGCGGCATCGACACCGCCTTCGATCGATACGACGCGCGCAAGCGCTCCACCTCGCGCCGTATCAACGGTCTCGCCTGGTGCTCCCAGGAAGTGATGACGGCCGCGGAAGATATGCGTGAGGCCTCGCTGGGGACTGCAAAACCGCAATCCGATGCCGCCAGAGCGGGCCTCGAATGGGAGCGCATCGCTGGCCATCTCAACCAGGCCGCCGCGGCGCTGAAAGTCGCGCCATTAACCGGTCTCGCTGCACAAACGGCATCAGAAATCGCCGATCGCCTCGCGATCCTCGCCACTCCGCCAGAACACGCACCCAACCTCGAAGACCTCGAACGCAACCTCACGGTCCTCGAAGAAAAACTCCTCAATGCCCTCATCGCAACAACATCTGAAGGGGCCCTGACCGCACTCCGCGAGCAGAGCGCTCAGGAAATCGCCCCCTACCGACGCCGCATGCAAGCGCTTCAGATTCGCCAGATCGAGCAGCAGTTCCTCCACAAAAGCCTGCTCGAAAGCCATAATCTCCCACGCCTCAGCCTCTTCTACATGAGGCAGGATTAAGTCAGCCTTGAAACTCTACATAGAAAAAGCCATCTACGGTGGATCGGGGCTCGCGCGCGCCGACGGCAAGGCCATCTTCGTCCCGTTCACCCTGCCCGGTGAAACCGTCGAAGCCCAAATCGTCGCCGACAAAGGCGGCTTTGCGACCGCCGAGCTCCAGTCGGTCATTGGGCCAAGCCCAGCGCGGGTTCAGCCACCATGCCCTTACTACGGGCAATGCGGCGGCTGTCATTATCAGCACGCCGACTACGCGACGCAGATCGAGATGAAAATCTCGATTCTCCGCGAAACCCTCGATCGTGCCCGGATCGCCGAAATCCCCAATATCAACGCCATCACTGCCGAGCCCCTGGGTTATCGCAACCGCATTCGCCTTCACGTCCAGGACAATCCGTTCTGTCTCTGTTACAAATTCCACAAGTCGCACGTCAATCTTCCCATCGCCACATGCCCTATCGCCGCGCCGATCCTCCAACGGTCCATCGAAATGCTCAACCGCGAAGGCGAGAGTCTCAGTCTGGGCACATTTGTAACCGACCTGGAGCTTTTTGCCGCTTCCGACGAATCCACTCTGCTCGCCTCCCTTTGGACCGACCTCCCTGAGCCCGCAGCAAAGCAGTTTCTCAACAACATGTCACCGCGAATGCGACAAATTATTCCGGAAATCCAGGGCATTGGAATCTTCTCCAAAGAAACGGGCCGCACGACCAACCGTTTTCTCGCCCATTCCGGCTCCGATTTCCTGATTTACCGCTCCAACGATCGCCATTACCGAGTCGGCCTCGGCTCCTTCTTCCAGATCAACCGTTTCCTCATCGATCAACTCGTCGACGTGGTCACCGCCGGAGAGCAGGGAGGTCTCGTTTGGGACCTCTATGCCGGCGTAGGCCTCTTCTCCTTGCCCCTCACCCAACATTTCGCCGAGATCACCGCCGTCGAATCCTCCCCATCAGCCGTCCGAGACCTCAATGAAAACCTCCGGGGAACCAGGCACCGCATCGTCGCCTCCAGCGCCGCCGCTTTCCTCCGCCAGGCTTTCCAGCAGCGCTACCCCGCCCCCGACCTCGTCGTCGTCGACCCGCCACGCGCCGGCCTGCTACGCGACGTCACCACCGCCCTGGGGGAAATCCGCCCGCGCAAGATTACTTACGTTTCCTGCGATCCCTCTACCCTCAGCCGCGACCTTGCAGCGTTAGTAGAATCCGGTTATCGCCTCAGAAACATGCATCTGCTGGACCTCTTCCCGCAGACCTACCATCTGGAGAGCATCACGCATCTGTCTCTGGATTGACCGCACCGGAGGCGACGCCTCGCAATGGGCACCTCCCTTGCCATTCCGCAGCATGCCCTCCCGCGCGCCCCGGCGCAATCGGCCCCGGCGCAGCCTCCAAAAAAAGACCAGCCCGCCCTCACAATCCTCGGAGCTCCCGCCCTTTTCATAGCTGTCTGTTTTGTCTGCGGCGACGCAGCCGCGCAACGCCTGTGGCTCCGGCCCGCACATCTCCTCATCGCGATGGCGCTCCTCGTCATCGTGGCGATTGCCGCTGTCTTCCGCGCCCCACGCGTCGCCCCGCTGCCAGCCGCAATCCTGTGCTTCCTGGTGGGCGCTTTCTGCGAGGAAGTCCAACCGCATCCACCCACCACGACACTTCTCGAACGCATCGCCTTCGCAACACCCACCTCCACTCCCTTCACGCGCCGCCTCGGCATCGAAACCACTCACACTGTCGAGGGCGCCCTCGTCCGCACTACGCCTCTGCGCCTGATCGAATCCCTTGCTCCCTACTCGGACAACGTCCGCCACGAACACAGCCAGCAGATTGACCTGCGCGTCTCGGCAGTCGACGCCAAAAAACTCCCCACACCCGAAGGCCTCCGCCTCACCCTTTACGCCCCCGCAGATGCGCCGTTTCCCGCGCTTGCCTGCGGCCAAACGCTGCGCGGCAACGTCGCCATGCACACCGAAGAGCGCTTTCTCGACCCCGGTGTCTGGGATGCATCCGCCTGGCTGCGCCAGCAGGGAATCAGCGCTCTCGGCAGCGCCCATCTGCGGGATGTAGCCGTCACTGTGACAAATATCCGCCCCAGCTTCCCCTGCCGGCTGCACGGCATCCAGCAAGCGGCCAGCGAACGCCTCGTCAGCTTTTCCGACAAGGCCGCCCCTTCAGGGTTGCCGAAATTCCTACTTCTCTCCCACGACGACGTGGCGATGCTCACCGCCATGCTTACCGGCGATCGCTCCCTCCTCGGTCATCGCCTCCGCGTCGGCTTCGAGCGCACCGGCTCGTTCCATCTTCTCGTCGTTTCGGGGATGCATCTCGCTATCTTCTCCGGCTTGGTCTTCTTCGTCACGCGGCGCCTGCGTCTTCCGCGCACCTGGGCCTCGCTCACCACCATCGCGGTGTCGCTCGGCTACGCGCTATTCACCGGATTTGGCCAGCCCGTCCAGCGCGCATTCTGGATGGTCACCCTGTACCTTCTCGGCCGCATACTCTGGCGCGAACGCCATCCGCTGAACGCTATCGGATTCGCCGCGCTCGTGATGTTGACGGTCAATCCCACCGCCCTCCTCGACGCGGGCTTACAGATGACACTGCTCTCGGTCCTCGCCGTCGCCGGGATCGCTGCTCCCATCGCCGAGAAAACCTTCGGCCCTTACCTGCGTGCTACCAAAGATCTGTGGCTGTTACCTATGGATCCTTCACTCCCGCCAATCATCGCGGAATTTCGCGTGATCCTGCGCATGTTCGCAACGTCCCTGCGTCCGCTGATCGGCCCGCGAATGGCACTTGGCGCATTCCCCCGCACCGTCCGTATCCTGCTGCTGACCCTCGAGCTCACCACCACGTCGCTCGCGATCGAACTCCTCATGGCTCTCCCCATGGCCATCTATTTCCACCGCATCACCGCGGTTGCTCTGCCTGTCAACATCCTCATCGTCCCGCTCCTCGGATTCCTCCTGCCGCTCGCCCTCATCACGCTGCTTTTCGTCCTTATGCTCCCCAAACTTGCCTTCATCCCAGCCATGGCCGTCGCTCTGCTGCTTCACGGGGTGCACGCCCTCGTGCAGGCCTTCGGAGCCATGCGTCTCGGCGATCTCCGCATCCCACCACCGCACACAGGTGCCATCGCCGCCATCATCGGTTTCACGTCCGCCGCGCTGGTCCTTATTCGGATGAGGCGCTTCGGCATCCCCGCCGCCATGGTGGCCCTTATTGTCGCAGCCGTGGTTACAATATGGCCGCGCCCCATCGCCCACCGAGCCGCCACTCTCGAAATCTCAACGATCGACGTCGGTCAGGGAGATTCTCTGCTCGTGATTACGCCCCACGGCAAAACCCTGCTCATCGATGCCGGTGGCATTGTCGGCGCCAATGGTCCAAACGCCGCCGACCCCAGTGCCCACGCCACCAACTTCGACGTCGGCGACGATGTCGTCTCGCCTGTCCTCTGGTCGCGGGGCATCCGTCGCCTCGATGCGGTCGCCATCACGCACGCCCACGCCGACCACATTGGCGGCATGGGCGCGGTCCTCGCCAACTTCCGGCCGCGCGAGCTGTGGATCGGCATCAATCCCCACTCCGTTCTCTACGACTCGGTTCTGGCTGAAGCAAAGGCAACCGGGACATGCGTAATACGCCACACTGCCGGTGACATATTCACCTTCGATAACGTCTCAATCCGGGTCCTCGCGCCCGAGT
>Ga0182018_10000347_pt1 | contig 60753 bp, 52 predicted proteins | sample 812P2MmetaG_FD_120490 | JGI IMG/M metagenome (GOLD analysis project Ga0182018, IMG submission 120490) | Permafrost microbial communities from Stordalen Mire, Sweden - 812P2M metaG | ecosystem: Environmental > Terrestrial > Soil > Wetlands > Permafrost | place: Sweden: Stordalen | collected... | reverse complement strand
GGGGGCGGGGGCGGCGGGGGCGGGGGCGCCGTGCTCATCGAGAGCGACGGGGGCCTCGTGACCTACGGGCAAGCCTACACGGGGGGACAGTACAACCTCGGGCCGGTCGACTATACGGAGTCGCAGTACCACAACGCGTGCGCGCCCAGCACGAAGTACCCGGCGCAGGTGCAGGCGGTCGAGGGCACCCTCCTCGCTGGCCTCTGGAGCGGGATCGCGCTGTGGGACGGCATCGCGAACGTGGCCGGCTTCTGCGACGCGTGCATCTGGGTCACGACGGCGAAGGGCGCGTCCGCGATGCTCCGCGTCGTGACGTACGGGTCGACCTCGACGAACAGCATCGACACGAGCCCGAGCGCCTACCAGGACCTCAACATGAACGAGTACCCACGCAGCATGACCTGGCAGTTTGCCAAGTGCCCGGACACCGGCGCGATGATCTACGAGTTTCAGACGGGTTCGAGCCAGTACTGGACGAGCCTCTGGGTGCGCAACGCGCGCGTGCCGCTCATGAAGGTGGAGGTGGAGAGCGCCAACCATTCTTCCTGGACGGAGCTGACGCGCGGCACCGACGGCACGCTGACTGACGCGAGCGGGTTCGGGATGGGGATGTTCTCGATCCGGTCGACAGGGGTCGACGGCCAGACGGTAGTCGACACGTTCGCCTGGCCTAGCGGCGGCGTCGCGGGCGCGTTCCTGACGGGGCAGGGTAATTTCGAGTGATGTCGAGGTTCACGGCTCCTGCCAGTGCGCGCCCAGCTCTTCGTCGAGAGCGGGGAAGCCCTCGAGGAGCTCGTGCGGACGAAAGTTGCCCTTGTACGCAAGCGACGCGCAGCCTTCGACGCGGTAGCCGAGGTACACGTGGGCGCGGCCGCTCGCGCGGGCGTCGTCGATGAGCGAGAGGACGTTCGCCGCGCCGAGCGAGAATCGCGCGTACTCCGGGTCGTAGTAGAAGAACGCGGCGGACAGCGCGCGCGGCGTCTCGTCGAAGAGGCCGATCCCCACGAGCCGCCCTCCCGCGTCGTCGTCGTGGAACGCCGCTTCCCGCGCGGTCGGGTGAGGGAACGCGAAGTCGAGCGCGTAGCGCTCGCGTGTCTGAGGGTTGGGCTCCCAGCCGCGCGCGCGCTCCCGGCTCCCGTGCCACTTCGCGTAGAGTGCGAGGCGAGCGTCGTCGACGCGAGGCGTGCCCACCGTGCGGCGCAGACGTGCGGCTGCACGGGCCGCGCGCCGCTGGCTCTTGCTCGGCGCGAACTCGCCGACGACGACTCGCAAGCTCACGCACTCGGCGCAAGATGCGCAGACGGGGCGGAAGTACGCCGGGCCGAAGCGCCTCCACCCGCGCTCGAGCAGCCCGTCCATCTCGTCCCCGCTGACGTCGAGCATCACGCGAACCTCGAGGCTCGCGAGCCTGTCCGGCAGATACGCGCACTCCCTTGGTTTCTCGATGACCCGCTCGAGGAGGCGCATGGCTTCCCTCCAAGCTTACCCCGAGCGCAGCCCCGCGTTCTCCCGCACGACCTGCTACCTTCACAACCGCCTGAGCACGCCCGTCCCCTCACCCGGTGTCGTCTACAGCGTCGTCGTCCCCGTCTTCAACGAAGAGGGAAACATCGAGGCCCTGGCGTCGCGCGTCGTGGCGACGATGGAAGGGCTGGGGGCTGCGTTCGAGCTCCTCTTCGTCGACGACGGGTCGGTCGACCGGACGTCCGAGCTCCTGCGCGGCCTCGCCGATCGCGACGCGCGCGTGCGCGCTGTGAGGTTCACGCGAAACTACGGGCAAGAGGCCGCCGTCGAGGCCCTCTATCTGAACGCTTCCGGTCGCTGGCTCATCCAGATGGACGGCGATCTCCAGCATCCCCCGGAGGAGATTCCCAAGCTCATCGCGAAGAAGAACGAGGGGTTCGACGTCGTCTACGGCGTCCGCGAGGGGCGCCAGGATTCCCTTTACCGCGTCCTCTCGTCGCGAGTCATGCAGTGGGGGATGCGCTCGATGATGGAGATCGAGCTCCCCGAAGACGTCTCGACGTTCAGGCTGATGAGCGCCCCCATCGCACGCCTCGTCGCGGCTCTGCCGGAGCGGCGCAAGTTCTTCAGCGCGCTCATCGTCTGGTCGGGCGCGCGCATCGGCACGGTGAGGGTCAAGCACTCGCCGCGGCACGCGGGCGTCACCCACTACAACCTGACCAAGCTCGTCAATCACACGTTCGATCTCATCGTGGGGTTCTCGAGCAAACCCTTGCGGTACATCGGGACGTTCGGCCTTCTCTTCGCAGCGGTCGGCTTCGGCCTCGGGCTGTGGGTCATTGCGCGAAAGCTGCTGTGGGACTACGGCATCATGGGCTGGCCGTCGCTCTTCGCGGCGGTCGTGATCCTCGGTGGAATGCAGCTCATGGCGACGAGCGTCATCGGCGAGTACATCGCCCGCATCTACGTCCAAGCCCAGGCGAGGCCGCTGTACAACGTGGCGGAGAGGATGAACTTCGATCGCCGGCAGGCGGCCGACGAGCTGCAGAGGGTGTCGGGCGCTCCGGACGCGACGGTGATGTCGACCTCGAACCCGACCGCCGCCCCGAAGGGAGCCGCCTCGTGACGTCCGTCGTCGTGGTCGGCTGCGGGTTTCCTCAGCTCTCTCTCGTGCGGGCGGCGAAGCGCAGGGGATTGCGAGTCATCGGCGCGGACTTCAATCCTCGCGCTATCGCAGTGCCCCTCTGCGACGAGTTCCACGAAGTGTCGACGAGCGACGTCGAGGGGCTCTCCGCGCTCGTCGGCCGCGTCCGTGCCGGCGCCGTGACGACGACGGGCAGCGAGGTATCGCTCAAGGCGACCGCACAGGTGGCCGCACAGCTACGACTGCCGTTCTACGCCGATCCCGAGACGGTGCGCCTTTGCCAGGACAAGGACGCGATGCGATCCGCTTACGCCGCAGTGGGGCTCGCGGTTCCGGGCTTCGCGCGCTGCGCGACGCTCGAAGAGGCGCGTGCGCTCGCCGGGTCTCGAGGGTTTCCGCTCGTCGTCAAGCCGGCGCGGGGATGGGGGCAGCGCGGCGTGGCGCGCGTCGAGGACGACGGCGAGCTTGCGCGCGCGTTCGAGGAAGCGCGCGCGCACTCCGCCAGCGCCGGCCTGCCGCTCGTCATCGTCGAAGCCTGGATCGACGGGCGCGAATACTCGGTCAACGGCTGGATCGAGGACGGGCGCCTCGTGAGCTACTGCGTTACCGAGCGGATCACCGTGCCGGGCAAGAGGCCGCTCGGCGTCATGGTCGCCGAGGTGTACCCCTCGGGGCTGGCGGCCGACGCCGAGGCGCGCGTCGTCGAAGAGGCGCGCCGCGGGGCTGCGGCGCTCGGTCACGTGCGCGGCCCGTGCTACTCGCAGGTCGCGCTCGGGCCACGCGGCTGCTTCCTCTTCGAGACGGCGGCGCGCCTCGGGGGCGGGTTCGACGCCGACGTGACCCGTCTGGCGAGCGGGGTCGACCTCTACGATCGCGTCCTCGGCGTGGCTCTGGGCGATGCGACGCTCGAACGGCAAGGCGCCGTAATGCCCGTGCACGGCGGCGCCATCGCGAAGTTTCTCGTGGCGCGGCCGGGGCACGTGAGCGCCGTCAGCGGCCTCGACGAGGCTCGCGCGGTGAGCGGCGTGGACGACGCCGAGGTGTTCGTCCCCGTGGGCGGCCGCGTGCTGCCGCTCACCGACAGCGCGAAGCGGGCGGCGTACGTCCTCGCGCACGGATCGACGCGCGCCGAGGCGACGTCCCGGGCCGACGCTGCGCTCGCGCGCATTCGAATCGAGACGCAGAACGAAGCTCGCGAGGAGGCCACGGCGTGACGTCCACCGGCACCAACGGAACCGGATCGTCCGGCGTGTGGCAGCTCTTCCGGGAGCGGCGCACGAGAGACGCCATCTACGGCGCGTCCTCGTACTGGGACGCGCGCGCCGCCGCCCGCCGCGGGATGGCCCGCTCGCTCTGGCCGTCCAACGCGTTCAACGTGCTCTGGGACGAGCGGCAGCGCGACCTCGTCGTCCGGGCGCTCGGGGACGTCACCGGCAGGCGCGTCGTCGACGTCGGTTGCGGTACGGGTCGGATCGCCCGGTGGCTCGCGGAGCAGCGCGGGACCGGCGAGGCCGTCGGGGTCGACTTCTCGACGGCCACGGTGCAGGCCGCGCGGGACGAGTCGCCCGCCCTCGTGTCGTCGGGCCTCGTGCGCTTCGAACAGGGGGACGTCGTAGCCGGACTCGACGCCATCGGCGTAGGCGCGTTCGACGACGCGATCGTTCTCGGATGCCTGTCGGTCGCCTGCCGCGACGCCGCGTCGCTCGACCGCGGGATCGCGAACGTCGCGCGCCTCGTCCGAAAGGGAGGGCGGGTGCTCCTCCTCGAGCCAATCCATCGCTCGCCACTGCTGCGTCGCGTGCTGCGTCTCGGCCTCGAGGAGTGGATCGCGTCGGCCAACCGGGCGGGGCTCTCGCTCGTCCACGCCGACCGGATGGGATTCGTTCCCTTGCGGCTCGTCCTCAGCGTGCGCGATCTGCCCCGGGCGCTCATCGCCCCCCTGTTCCGCTCCGGCGAGCGGCTGCTCGACGCCTCGCCCTGGCTGTCGCCGCTGTCGGACTACAAGCTCCTCCTCTTCACGCGGTCCGGCTGACGCATCCTGCCGTGACGCCTGCGACCGGTATCTTGCTCTTCGGCGTCGCGATGCTCGGCGGCGCGATCAACTCCGTGGCGGGCGGCGGCAGCTTCGTCACGTTCCCCGCGCTCCTCTTCGCGGGCGTCGCGGCGGTCCCCGCCAACGCGACCAGCACCATCGCGCTCTGGCCCGGCAGCGTGGCGAGCGTCCTCGCCTATCGCCGCGAGCTGAGGGACGTTCGCCGCGAGCTCTTGCCGATGGGCGTGGCGAGCCTCGCCGGAGGGTTCGCGGGATCCGTCCTGCTCCTTCGCACATCGGACCGCACCTTCGTCCTCCTCATCCCCTGGCTGCTGCTCTTCGCCACGGTGCTCTTCTCGTTCGGCGCCCCGCTGGCCAAGCGTCTCTCGCACGGCGCGCGCGCGCCGCTTGCGCTCGTCACCGCCGCGCAGCTCGTCGTCAGCGTCTACGGAGGCTATTTCGGTGGCGGCATCGGAATCATGATGCTCGCGATCCTCTCCGTGCTCGGGATGGCCGACATTCACCGGATGAACGCCCTCAAGGCCCTCCTCGGCGCGCTGATCAACGGCGTCGCCGTCGTCGCGTTCATCGTCGCGGGGGCCGTCGCCTGGACCCCTGGCGTCGTGATGATCGCGGGCGGCATCACGGGTGGGTACGCCGGAGCGTCCATCGCCCGCCGCGTCGACCCCAAGCACGTGAGGTGGCTGGTGCTCGGCGTGGCCTGGACGATGACCGCGTACTTCTTCGTACACACGTACCGCTGACGGCGTCACTTCGACGCGACGTTCAGCGTGATCGTCGTCGTCCTCGTGCCCGGGGTCGTGCCGACCATGAGCGTCATGTCGTACGCCGGGCTTCTCCAGATGGAGAGGGCGGCGTCGCCCATGTTCAAGTCGCTGACCTTCTCGAAGCCGCTCAGGAGGTCCTTGTAGCGGGCGATTGCCTGGTCCTTCGAGTCGACCGTGGTCATGCTCAGAGACCAGCTGGGCTTGCCCGTGCCCGTCGACCGTCCGCCGAGGATCACCGTCGACCCGGGATAGATGGGGATGTCCTTCGGGAAGTCGTCGGGCTTCGCCGGGCCCGTCAGAAGGCCGCTGCCTCCTGCGTCGCCGCCGAGCCTGATCGTCCGCTTTCCGGCATCGCGAGCCGCCTGGACGAGGTCCGCGGCCGTCTGGTCGAGCGCCTGCTCGCGGTTCCGATCCTCGGCTGTCTTACATCCCAGAGCAGGCAGAGCAAACTGCGCAGCCGAGAGCACGCAGGCGAGACGAAGCGCGGTTCGCATGTACCGGGCGAGCATAGCCAGATAGCCTCTCTTCATGGCAAAGAAGCCTTCCGAGGCGAAGTCCGCGCTGGCCGATCTCGAAGCCCAGGCCGACAGCATCCGCAAGGAGCTGCAGGTCCCTAAGCAGAACGAAGTGTTCCGCGCCGCCGTCGAGGCCGGGTATCTCACCTCGCTGGCGGACGGCGAGGTCGACGAGGCCGAGAAGTCGACGATGATTCGAGCCATCGAGATCCTCTCGGAGGGCGCCGTCGTCGAGTGGGAGACCGAGACGCTGCTCGATGAATGCGCCGAGCGCGCGAAGCTCGAAGGCGCGCCGGCGCGTGCGATCGCCGTGGGCAAGCAGCTCGCGGATCTGGGGCAGGCGAACGTGGGGCTGTTCTTCGCGGCGCTGGTCGCCCGTGCGTCGAACGGCATCGACAAGAAGGAAGCCGAGGCCCTCAAGGCCGTTGGCGCCGCGGCCGGCCTGTCGGGCGACGCCGTGCGGGACATCGTGAAGAAGGCGGGCTCGCTGGGCTAGCGGGAGGCTCGGGGTGCGCCGATTGCACGTCGACGGTGGCGAGCGAGGAGTCCGGACGGCGCCTGGCTGGCGCGTCTGGGTCGGGCTGTCGATCGTCGTCGCGGCCGCCGTCGCGGCGTGCTCCCTCATCCCGACCATAAACCTGCCCGCGTGCTCGGCGCCGGGCTGCCAGCTGACCACGCTCGCCGCGGAGCAGTCGTATCCGGGCGCCGTCGCCGTGGACTCCACGAGCGTGTACTGGACGACCTTCGGCGGAGCGGTGATGAAGGTCCCGCTCGACGGCGTGGAGGACGGTGGCGGTGGAGTGGTCACGCTGGCGTCGGGGGAGAATCCGTCGACGGTCGCCGTCAACGGCCAGAACGTGTACTGGGCCGACCTGGGCAACGGATCGGTGGCGAGCGTCCCCCTCGACGGCGGGACGACCACGACGCTGGCGTCCGGTCAGGGCGGCACGAACGGCATCGCGCTCGACGCCGTGAACCTCTACTGGACGAACGGCGGTGAGTGCTCCGGGGCCGCCACCAATTGCATCGGTACCGTGATGCGCCTGTCCCTCGACGGCGGCAGTCTGGGCGCCCTCGCCTCCGGGCAGAGCGGCCCCTTTGCCGTCGCGGTGAGCGCAACGACCATCTACTGGACCGACTACAGCGGCGGGACCGTCGTGAAGGCGCCCCTGGACGGCGGCGCGGCCGTCACGCTCGCCTCGGGCCAGGTCAATCCTTCGAAGATTGCCGTCGACTCCGCGAATGTCTACTGGCTCACGTACAACGGGGGCACGGTGATGAAGGCGCCGCTCGACGGCGGCGCGATCGGCACGCTCGCGGCGGGGCAGATGTACCCCAGCGGCCTCGCGGTCGACGGGACGAGCGTCTACTGGACGGCGCAGGACAACAACGTGAAGAAGGTCGCCGCGGCCGGCGGCACGGTGGCGACCATCGCCAGCGGGCAGGACGAGCCTCGCGGCATCGCCGTGGACGACGCGAGCGTCTACTGGTCGAACGGCGGCACGTCGCTCAACATGTTCACCGACGGCACCGTCGTGAAGCTGACGCCCAAGTAGCCGGCGACGTCACAGCCAGCGGACCGCCCGCCGCGCGATCTCCTCGCCGATCGCGAGCGAGGCCGTCGCCGCGGGCGAGGGCGCGTTGAGCACGTGGACCATCCGCTCGGCCTCGGCGACGGCGAAGTCGTCCACCAAGGCGCCGTCGCGCGTGACGGCCTGCGCACGCACTCCGGTCCCCCCCGGCGCGAGGTCGTCCTCCGTCACGGCGGGTACGAGGGCCGCGCACGCCCGCGCAAACGCGGCGCGGCTGATGGACCGCCACTGCTCCGCCATCCCCGCCCGCCAGTGTCTGCGAGCCATCTTCCAGAAGCCGGGCCAGCGGACGATCTCCAGGGCGTCTCGCGGATCGAAGCTCGTCTTCGAGTAGCCCTCGCGCGCGAGGGCCAGCACCGCGTTGGGCCCGGCCTCGACGCCGCCGCCGATGCGCCGCGTGAAGTGCACCCCGAGAAACGGGAAGGCGGGGTCCGGCACGGGGTAGACGAGGTTTCGCACGAGGTGCGCGCGCTCGGGCGCGAGCATCCAGTACTCGCCGCGGAATGGGACGATCGCGACGTCGATCTCCATCCCCGCCATCCTCGCCACGCGGTCGCTCCCCAGACCGGCGCATGCGACGAGGACGCGCGCGTCGAAGTCGCCCGCGCTCGACTCGACGACCACGCGTCGCGCGGATCGCTCGACTCCCGTGGCCCGCGTACCCTTGCGAATCTCGCCGCCCCGGCGCGCGATCTCGCGCGCGAGGGCGCTTGCCACGGCGCGATAGTCGACGATCCCCGTCTCCGGCACGAAGAGCGCGGCCACACCGGCCGCCTGCGGCTCGATCTCGCGCAGCTCGCTCGTCGAGATACGGCGCACGCCCGACAGACCGTTCGCGCGACCTCGGCGCTCGAGCTCCTCGAGCTGCGCGGCCTCCTCCGGTCGCGTCGCTACGACCACCTTGCCGCAGCGCTCGAAAGGCACGCCGTGCTCCGTGCAGAAGCGCTCGAGGAGCGTGCGCCCTTGCAGGCACGTCCGCGCCTTGAGTGACCCCGGCTTGTAGTAGAGGCCCGAGTGAATGACCCCGCTGTTGCGGCCTGTCTGGTGCGCCGCGAGCTCCGGCTCCTTCTCGAGCACGACGAGCGACGTTCCCGGGCGAGCGTCGAGCAACGCCAGCGCCGTCGCGAGGCCCACGATGCCGCCGCCGATGAGCACCACGTCGATTTGCCGGGCGGCAGACTGCACGGGAGCAAGGTAGCCTAGAGACGACGATGTCCGACGATCACAGCGCCTTCCGGCCGGTGCCGCGCACGGGCGTCATCTACGTGACGACCGAGGCGCAGAAGCACGGCTTCTCTCCGACCGACCCCCAGTGGTGCAACCTCGGCCAAGGGCAGCCCGACACGGGGGACCTCCCCGGCGCGCCGGCGCGCGTCAAGCGAGTGGAGATCGCGCTCGACGACCAGGAGTACGCCCCGGTGGCCGGCGTGTGGGAGCTTCGCGAGGCGATCGCGTCGCTCTACAACACACTCTACCGGCGCGGGATGCCGTCGCAGTACTCGGCGGAGAACGTGTGCGTCTCGGGCGGGGGGCGGGCGGCGCTCACGCGGGCGGCCGCGAGCCTCGGGCACGTCAACCTCGGGCACTTCCTCCCGGACTACACGGCGTACGAGGAGCTCCTCGACATCTTCAAGGCCTTCACGGCGATCCCGATCCTCCTCGAGGGCGATCGCGGCTACGCCTTCGGCGCCGACGATCTGCGCCGCGAGATCCTCGGTCGAGGGTTCAGCGCCATCCTGATGAGCAACCCGTGCAACCCGACCGGGAAGCTCGTCGAGGGCGAGGAGCTCGCGCGCTGGGTGGCGACCGCGCGGGAACTGGACTGCGCTCTTCTGCTCGACGAGTTCTACTCGCACTACGTCTACCGGGCGCCTCCGGGGCGACTGCCCGTGGAGAGCGCGGCGCGATACGTCGAGGACGTGGATCGCGATCCCATCGTCATCTTCGACGGCTTCACGAAGAACTGGCGATATCCGGGCTGGCGCGTCACCTGGACGCTCGCGCCGAAGAAGGTCGTCGAGGCGCTCGCCAGCGCCGGGTCTTTTCTCGACGGGGGAGGGAGCAAGCCCCTGCAGCGCGCAGCCGTGCCGCTCATGACGGAGGATCACGTCGTCGCGGAGACGAGGGCGATTCAGTCCGTCTTTCGCGCCAAGCGCGACTATCTCCTGTCGCATCTGCAGCGCCTCGGCGTGAGGGTCGACCGCGCGCCGGACGGGACGTTCTACGTGTGGGGCAGCGTCGAGCAGCTACCGCCGCCGCTCAACGACGGGATGGGCCTCTTCCGTGCCGGGCTCGAGGAGAAGATCATCGTCGTCCCGGGCGAGTTCTTCGACGTGAACCCCGGCAAGCGTCGGCAGGGCCGCGCATCGCGCTTCAAGAACCACGTCCGCTTCTCCTTCGGCCCCCCCATGCCCGTCCTCGAGCGCGCCGTCGAACGCCTGGAGCTCCTAGTTAGAAATTCACCAGGATCACCCTGAGCCTCGCTCCGCCTCGACTCGCTGCGCTCGCTCGGCTCCGCTGCGGCCGACCGGTCACGAACGTCACGTCGAGGGGAGCGGCGGCCGCTCCTCCTCGAGCACCCCACCCGGGAGTCCACACGAGCTGATGGTTGCGCACCGCTTCATCCGTCCTGTTTCCCGGCTGGGGGAAGGGGGGAGCGGCCGCCGCTCCCCCGGACGTGTCAGAGGTGATGATCCTGCCGCAGCGGAGCCGAGCGAGCGCCAGCGAGTCGAGGCGGAGCGAGGCTTCAGGGTGATTCGGGTGACAACAAAAGAGGCTTCAGGGTGACGCACGTGACTCCTAGAATAGGCATCGACCTGGGGGGGACCAAGATCGAGGCGGTCGTCTTGCGCGTCGCGGGGGACGAGCCCGAAGTGCTCGCACGGGAGAGGGTCGAGACGCGGCGCGAGGAGGGGTACGACCACGTCGTGGAGGCGACGGCGCAGATCGTCGCGGACGTCGCGCGGAAGGCGGGGCTGGAGAGGTTACCTCCGGTGGGCGTCGGAATGCCCGGGAACGTTACCTATCGGACCTCCGACGGCGGGCGATCCGATGTGCCGCTCGTCAAGAACTCGAACACGACGTGCCTGAACGGCCGCCCGTTTCGTGGCGACCTCGCCCGGGCGCTCGGCGCCAGGTTCTCCGGGTTCGCCCCGGCGTCCCTCGCGTTCGCGAACGACGCCAACTGCTTCGCTCTCGCCGAGGCGCGATACGGCGCGGCCCGCTCGGCGCGTGTCGCCTTCGGGGTCATCATGGGCACGGGCGTCGGCGGCGGTGTCGTCCTTCGACACGGCGACGACCTCCGCGTGTGGGACGGCGCGCAAGGCATCGCGGGCGAATGGGGGCACGTCACGCTCGATCCCTCCGCTGACCTCCCTTGCTATTGCGGCCGCTGCGGCTGCGTCGAGCAGTTCCTCAGCGGCCCCGCCATCGAGCGAGCGTACGCGCGGCGCTCGAGCGTGCACCGCAGCGTCGCGGAGATCGCGAGCCGGGCGCGCAACGATGCCGACCCCGACGCCGCGGCCACCCTCGACGGGGTCGTCGAGGCCTTCGGTCGCGCGATCGCCACCGTCATCCACGTCCTCGATCCCGACGCGATCGTCCTCGGCGGCGGCGTGTCGAACCTCGAAGCTCTCTACGACCGGGGTCCCGCGGCGGTGGCGCGCTGGCTCTTCAACGACGAGCTTCGCACCCCCATCGTGAAGCACGCGCTCGGCGACAGCGCCGGCGTCATCGGCGCGGCCTTGTTGGACAGTTAGGGGCACGGGCAGCAGTAGTAGAGGGCGGCGGCCGACATGTTGGGGGCGAAGTTGCAGCCGGACACGGGGGGAGAGGGGATGTCGTTCGGGTCAGGCGCGGTGCACTCGAGCTTGTACATGGTGACGAGGCTCGGGCACTGGAACGGGCCGGCACGGTTCGGCTGGCAGCCGACGGCACCCGCCTCGGTGTGCTGCACGGCCGTGGCGTTTGCCGGCGGAACGCACTCGGCCGGGCCTGCGTCGCTCGCGTCGCTCGCCGTGCCGCCCTCGCCGCCGCCCTCGCTCGCGTCGTCTCCTCCGTACGAGACCCCGCCGTCGTCGCCGCCGTCCGAATTGCTGTTCTTCGTGCTGCTACTGCATCCGGCGAGCGCGAACAGCGCGCAGAACGCTCCGACGAGGGTCCGATTCATGGCCGCTCCCCGCGCTCGACTCAGGTGCGGCCGACCGGCGAACCGCCGTAGAGCGCCATCACGCTGCCGCCATCTCTCTCGCTCTCGCCGCCGTCCGGCGGTATCGCCACGGCGCCGTAGAGAGGCTGGGCCGATCCGCCCTCGTACTGCGACGGTCCGGCGGCGTCGCTCGGCGTCGTCGAGCTTGCGTCGGTCGAGCCCATCGAGCCGCCCGAGCTGGACGAGGAGGCGGCGTCTTCGGGCACCATGACCGCGCCGTAGAGCGGTTGGGGGGAGGGCTCGGGAGCGGGAGAGGAGGAAGAACAACCGGCCGCCGCGAGCGCGACCCCCGCCGCCCTCGCCGCGAAGAGAGCCGAGCGCGACAGGCGTCCGGTGGCCGTCGGTGCCGCCAGAGGGGGGCTCGCGACCGGAGCGCTCGCGCCGCAGAAAGGACACGTGCTGTCGCCTTGCTTCACGTGCCGGGCGCAGGCCGGGCAAGGAACGAACCTCGAGCTCATAGCGACCTCCCGGACTCATCGTCCCCCAGTTTTCGCCGCCGCGCCAGATCCTCTTCGGGCCACGGCTCCTCGATGATCTCGAATCGTCCGAAATCGAACGGCGTCCCCTCCGGGGCCTGCGTTCGCACGAGCCTCTCGCGCCGTCCTTCGGCGAGAAGCTCGAGCGCCCGATGATGACAGAACGGGTTATTTCCAGTCTTGCCGAAGAGGACGTGCGTCGTCCACGAGCAACCCGCGAGGCAGGCCTCGGCGTAGTAGCAGCTTCTGCATCGCCCCCAGAGGTCGTCCACCGTCCGCGTGCGCGTGAAGCGGAGCGGCTCGGAGCGCTCCCAGATGTCGCGCAGCGAGTGGTCGCGGATGTTGCCCCCGACGTAGTCCGCCGTCGGAAGGGAAGGGCAGCCCTTCACGTCGCCGTTCGCCTCGAGGCCCAGCGTCATTCGCCCGGCGCCGCACGAACCCATGTGCTTGTTCGGCATCCTCGATCGAAGCGCGGCCTCGTGCGGGCCGAAGTAGCCGATGTTGTTCCCCGGCCAGACGACCACCCCGGCGGCCGCCGCGCGCGCCTGGACGCGGGCGAGCCGCGGCATCAGGTCGAGCATCTGGTAGGGCTCGAGGAGCAGATCCGTCTCGTCCGCCGCGCGCCCCATCGCCACCGTGAGCTGCACCTGCCAGCCGTGGATGCGCTCGGCCGCGAGGAGATCGAAGACGGCCTCGAGCTCGTCGAGGTTGTGGCGGTTGAACTGCGTGTTGGCCGCCACCGGGATGCCGACCTCGCGCAGGTTGCGGATGGCCCCGAAGGCGGAGTCGAAGCTGCCGCGGACCCCTCGCAGCGCGTCGTGTCGCTCGCGCAGGCCGTCGATCGACACGGACACGCTCTGCACGCCCGCGTCCTTCGCGGCCCGCGCGCGCTCCGGCGTGAAGCCGCGGCCGCCCGTGGTGATGGAGCACTGCATCCCCTTCGAGCGGACGGCGCGGACGATGTCCGTCCAGTCGTCCCGCAGGTACGCCTCGCCGCCGATGAGCGTGACCTCCTTCACGCCCAGGTCGGCCATCTGGCGCACCATGTCGAGCGCCTCGCCGGTCGTCAGCTCTTCGGGGCGCTCGCGTCCGGCACGCGACCCGCAGTGGCGGCACGCGAGGTCGCAGCGGAGAGTGATCTCCCAGACGGCGTAGATGGGGCGCCACCGCGCGTCGACGGCGCGGGTGTCGTCGGCCAGCGGGAGGTTGCGGCGCGGAGGGGAGGCCACCGGCGCGACCGGCAGCGACCGCGATCGCGCGCCCAGCGTCATGTGCGCTGCGACCTGCGCGACATCGTCAGGATGGCGCGGAAGACGTCGGCCACGGAGTCGGCGTCGAGCTTCGCGTCGCTGGCCCACTCACGCCGCGCTGCGCCCATCTCGGCTTCGCGCGTGGCGTCGAGGACCGGCGCGCCGATGGCGGCCTTCGCGCTCGCCGCGCGCTGCACGAGCTGGGAGCGCTGGGCGAGGAGGCGGACGATCTCGCGGTCGACCCCGTCGATGTGGTCACGCGTCTGCCTGAGCTCCGGTGACCGATCGCCGAGGTCCGCGATGGTCACCGGCGGCGCGCCGGACGCCGCGCCCTCGCCGGCGCTCTCCTCGGCGTCGAGCGCCTGGTCGATGGATGCGAGAGCCCGCACGAGCTCCTTCCTCGCCGCGGCGGCGAACGGGTTCTCGTGCGCGATGGCAGCGAAGAGGTGCCCCGCGTCCGATCGCACCGTCTCGATGGCGCGCGCGATCGCCTGGAAGCTGGGCGGCGCGAACGGCACGTCCATCCCGGCGCCCGCGTCGATCATCCCCTTGGCGACGAAGAACGTGAGCGCATGGGTGTGCGCCATGACGCGGTCGTGCCCCTCCGGCGTCTGCTCGATGACCTCGCAGCCGATGCGCTCGTAGAGCGAACGAACGCGCGCGGCCGCCTCGGGGTGCTGCGGGGCAGGGCAGACGACGACGCGGAGCGGCCGCTCGGCGAGCGCGAGGCTGAGCGGGCCGAAGAGCGGATGCGTGCCGCACCACGGGATCGCGCTCCCGAGCACCTCAGCGAACGCCGCGGCCGGGTGGACCTTCACGCTCCCGACGTCGAGCACGATCTGCGCACGGTCGAGGTGCGGGCGCAGGTCGACCAGCGCCGCCCGCACGCGCGGCACCGGCACGGCGATCACGACGAACGTCGCCCCGGCGGTCAGGTCGCCGAGAGACTCGGCGCGGTGCTCGGCGGGGATGGACGCGAGCGGGTCGTACGCGCGATGCGCGACCCCTCCGTCCGCGAGGAGCTGCCCGAGCGAGCGCCCGAAGCGCCCGTAGCCCAGCAAGGCCACACTGTCTCCGAGCATACCCTCACTGTAGCGCGGGTCAGCTCGGTCGAGCAGCCGCAGCCGCTTACTGCGGCGGATTCGGCGGCGGCGGGGGCGGCGGCTTCGTGTCGTCGGTCACGCACGCGGCGAGGTCGAAGAAGAGAAACTCGAGCGCCTTCTGCTGCGCGCTCAGATCGGCGGCCTTGCAGTCGGCGGGCACGCTCGCTGCCGTGGCGAGCAGACTGCCACCCGTGTGGAGGTCCGTGTACACGGCCTTGCCGCAGTAAAACGGCCCGGATTCCGGCCCGGCGTCCGGAGGCGGAGGAGCTCCCCCGATCGGCGTGTCGAAGGAGAGGTACTTGACGTCGTTGGCCGTGCCGCCTTCGCCGGCCGCGGTGGCGGGGTCGTAGATCCACCGGCTCGTGGGGGCGTTCACGGTCCTCACGCTGTCAGCCACGTAGCCGAGGGTCATGCTGGCCGGCGGTGTGGCGCTCATCGTGGTGGGCGGGGCTGCGGTGCCATTGAGCGCCCCGACGACGCCGAGCCACCGGCCGAACGTGACGCTCTTCGGGAACGTGTCGTCGATGTCGTAAGTCTGCCCGTTCGAGGTCGCGAGATCGTTGTTGCCGGTGTTGCCCCAGTTGGCCACGCCCTTGAAGTCGGCGGACGGATTGTCCTCGAACCAGGTGTAGTGGTAGTGGCTCGCGAAGACCTTGCCCCCTTCGTTGAGCCAGTCGCGCAGATTGGTGTACGCCGCCGCGTTCTCGTTCGTCCCCTCCGAGCACTGGCACGAGAAGAGCGCGATGTCGTAGGCCTCGAAGCTCGCCTTGCTGGACCAGAGCGGGCAGGTCGTCGTCGTGCAGGCGCCCGCTGTGCCGTTCGACAGGCTGGGACCGGCCAAGCCACCGAGCCCCTGCCCCTGATAGACGTCGATGCGACCGCCCCCTTGGGGCGCCGTGAACTCGGTCGACGAGATGCCCAGGTTCATCAGGAAGCACGCCATGTCGTCGCAGCCGCCGGTGAGCAGCGCCATCTGCGGCATGTCGCCCTCGCTCTGCTTGGTCGGCAGACGCAAGAGGGGAGTCGACGTCGGGGTCGCGGAGACCGTGTTGGTGCCGCAGTTGTTGGTGATGTTGACGCCGATGGTGCGCCGCCATTTGCCGATCTGAACCGTAACGGGGACGCCATTCGCGGTCGGGACGCCGGTCAGCGTGAACGAGCCGTCGTACGCCGTCGTCGTCGCGACGACGTAGTTGCCGATGGGGTCGTCGCACGTGTTGCACGTGTGCGTTCCCTGGGTGATCGCCGGAAGCTTGGTGGCATCGTCGGGAATGAAGACGACCACGTCGTAGAGCGGGTTCTTGCCCGCGGGGTCGAACACCTTCCCGGTCAGCGTCGTCGGCGAGCTGCAGGTCGTGTCGACCTTGCAACCCCAGCCGACGGCGGCGTCGCACGCGGGAGCCGGGGCGCCGGTGTCGCCCAGGTTTATGCCGCCGCTGCTGGACGGCGGCGGGAAGAGGTCGAGGGCGTCGCTGGCCCCGTCTTCCCCCCCAGAGGGAGAGGCGTCGCTGTTGTCGCCAATCATCTCGCCAAAGGTGGAATTGTTCGTCTTTCCACAACCGGACGCGGCCGATAGCGCGATGACCGTCGTGAGCGCGAATGCACCAAATAGATGTTCGCTAAAGCGCATTATCCTAACTTTCCCTTCGGTACGTACCCGGTCCACTAGCCTGAACAAGACGCCAGCGCGCTCACTTTCGTATCCCGGAGGCTCATCACATCGCCTGTTTTCACGGGGGCGGAAAACTTTTGGCGCACGCGTGTGGCATCCTCTCCCCATCGTGCCGTCCGCGCTTTCTTCGACTCCCCGCGTCATCCTCGCCACGGCGTCCGCCGCGTGCCTGGTCGCCGGCGCCGTCGCGTGCGGGCGCGCACCCCTCGTCCTCACGCCGACCGGGCCCTCGTCGCCCACGTGCCCAAGCGACGGGTGCGACGCGAACGCGTGGCCCGCGCCGTCCCACGACTACGGCGCCCTCTGCTCGGGCACCGGCGAAGCCGCGTGCGGCGGGGCGCCGGCGGCCGAGTGCACGGGCCACGCGCTGTCCCTCTGGAGCGACGCCGCGGACGATCGCACCGTCGCCTGCGTCGCTCGGATGCTCTCCGCGGCGTGCTCCCTCGACGACGCGCGCGCGTGCGGCTTCGCGGGGAGGCTGTCGCTCGACGGGCGCGGCGTGACGCGCGACGTGCGGCGCGGACTCGCCATGCTGGTCCGCGCCTGCGACGCCGACGTCGTCGTGGCGTGCGCGGCGGCCATCCGCTGGCTCGACGACCCTCACACGGGTGACGACGCCCCTCCGGACGCAAGCGACCTGCGCACCCACCTGGATGCCCAGCTCGGGTGCGCGACGGACCACGCGGACGCTTGCTACACGGTAGGCACGCTCTTCTACACGGGGCACGGCGGGTTCCCGCGCGACCACGCGAGGTCGGTCCGCGCCTACGGGCGCGGGTGCGACCTCGGCGACTCGCGCGCCTGCAACAACTTCGCGGATGCCCTCGCTTACGGAGAGGGCGTCGAGCGCGACCTCGAGCGCGCGGCCGAGACCTTCGAGAAGTCCTGTCACCAGGGCGAGTCCCTAGGATGCGCCAACCTCGGATACCGCGCGGAGCACGGCCTCGGCGTCGCGCGCGACCGCGCGAAGGCGCGCGCGCTCTACCGCGACGCGTGCGCGACGGGCGAGCCGTACGGCTGCATGCACGCGGAGATGCTCGCCGCGGAGGACGCCGGCGCGCCGCGCGACCCCCCGAAGGCGCTCGCTCACTGGGTCCGCCGGTGCGCGGCTGGCGAGGGCCGTGCGTGCGCCTTCGCGGGGCTCATCTACGACGACGGCCCCGACGGCCTCACGCGGGACGCGGCCAGGAGCCACGACGCGATGACACGCGCGTGCACGCTCGCCGAAGCGCGCGCCTGCCAGTGGACGAAGGGGCGCTCCGGCGACTAGAAGCCGTACCCATGACCCCCGACGATCTTGGCGTCCGGCACCATTATGTCGAGGTGAACGGGCTGCGGATGCACTACGTCGAGAAGGGCGAGGGGCCCCTCGTCGTGCTCCTGCACGGGTTCCCGGAGATGTGGTGGTCGTGGCGCTACCAGATACCGGCGCTCGTCGAGGCCGGCTTCCGCGTCGTCGTTCCCGACCAGCGCGGGTACAACGAGACCGACGCGAAGGGCCCTTACGACATCGACACCCTCCGCGACGACATCGTCGCTCTCCTCGACCACCTCGGCGCGCCGAAGGCGATCATCGTCGCCCACGACTGGGGCGGCGGCGTGGCGTGGCACCTGGCGAGCACGCGGCAAGAGCGCTGCGAGAAGCTCGTCGTCATGAATTGCCCGCACCCGGTCGTCTTCATGCGCGCGCTGAGGGGCACCTGGGACCAGCTCAAGTGGAGCCAGATAAAGCGCAGCTGGTACGTGTTCTTCTTCCAGCTCCCGTTCTTGCCCGAGCGGATGCTGACCGCGCGGGGCGGGCAGGGCGTCGTGCGCGCGCTCCGCGGCATGGCCGTCGATAAGACGAACTTCGGGCGCGAAGACATGAAGCCGTTCGTCGACGCCGTCCTCAAGCCTGGACGCCCGACGGGGATGGTCAACTGGTACCGCGCGATGTTCCGCACCAGCCTGCGTGGCGGGCGCGAAGCGATGAAGCAGTACGGCACGATCTCGGTCCCGACGCTCCTCTTCTGGGCGATGGAGGACACGGCGCTCGGCTACGCCGACGTGGTCCCGGGCACCGAGCGCTTCGTCCCGGGCATCGAGATCTTCCAGATTCCCGGGTGCGGGCACTTCGTCCAGCAGGAGCGGCCGGAGGGCGTCAATCCGAAGCTCGTCGGGTTTCTCAAGGGGGCGCAGGCGTCAGTCGGCTCGCTCACCGCTCGCTGACGCTCGCGGTACGGGTCGACGCGCGATCGACGACCGCGCTCGCCGATAGAGGGCGATCAGCCAGTCGATGTCGCCCCGCTCGAGGTACGCCATGTACGGCGGGATCATGCAGATCGAGAAGACGCCGAGGCGCGCCGTCGTGCCGATCATGAAGTGGAGGCCGAAGCCGGCGGCCATGCCGAGAAAGCGCGTTCGCCTCGACCACAGCAGCCACGGGATCGACGCCTCCGCCGCCATCGACAGGTACGTCCCGATCGTGGACATCCACTCGTGCCGGACGAGGAACAAGCTGTTCGGAGTGCGCGAGTATTGCGAGACGCTGAAGTAGGCGAGCACCTGCCCGCTGCGCCAGAACGAGTCGGGCACCTTGAGCCAGACGGTCATGAAGTAGAGGACGAAGAGCTGCCACTGCATCATGCGCAGGCCGTACGCCGGGACGTCGGCGGCGTCGTCCGGGCGGGGGCGGCGAATGTGATCGAGGCTCCAGACACGCCCCGAGGGCGAGACGAGGACGAGGAGCGAGTAGCTCCGTAGGATGGCGTCCCACCCGTGCAGGACCGGGAAGGCGCGGTGGCAGTACGACAGGTGCCACGCGAAGACGAGCGCCGCGGCGACGCGCGTCCACCACCCGAGGCCGAGCGCCACGAGCGCGACCGCGGCGCCGATGAACAACGCGGTCACCCCTGCCTCGGACGGGACGGCGTAGAAGATCGAGCCGTACAGCTTGCCCGCCGTCGCGCGGCGCAGGCCGTCGAGGGGCACCATTCCCCCGAGCGCGAGGTACTCGTAGCGGTGCGGCCAGAGGTCCGCGAGGTTGACGAGCGCCGCTACGGCCAGCGTGATCCGCACGAGCGCGTAGGCCCTCGGGTCCGCCGGGCCCCAGAAGAACGCGATGACCCTCTTCATCTCGTCCCCCCCGTCACCCGCCGCACGTGAACGTCTTGGACAAGTGGTCTTCGGGGTTCGCGATGTTCCCGTCCTCGCGGATCTGGTTGAGCCAGCGCATGCGCTGACACGACTCGCGGACGACGACCTTCTGGCCGCCGTGGCCGCGCCGAGCGCGGAGCTCGCCGCACACGTTGTCGATGTACCCGTTCAGGTAGGGCGCGAACTCGGGGTCGTAGAGATAGCGCATGAAGAGCGTCTCGGTCCGCACCGCGCGGTCGAATGTCCTCAGCCCGGGGAGAAGGGCGCCGGCGCGCGTGACGTTCCCGTCGGCTTCGGTGACCTGGAGGTCGACGTCGTAGTCGTGAAAGTACGGGATCGTCGTGAACATGTCCCACGTCTGCCAGAGGCCCGTGAGCTCGTCGTAGTGACGGAAGGGCGGCGACAGCACGCGGAGGGCCGACTGGTCGGGAATGGCCTGCGCGCACGTCGCCGCCATGTGGCCGAGAAAGAGCAGCGACGCGAACGCCTTGAGGGGCGTCACCCACGCCGCCGGGAGCGTCATGCCGCGACCAGGCGCCACTCGGGCGCCGGCGCGCGCTCGACGCGGAGGAGCACCCCGTCCTCCACGTTCTGCCACGGCTCGTCCGTGATGCGCTCGGAGGCCACGAAGACAGCCGATCGCCCGTGCGACCACGGCGTCTCGACGATGGTGCCGTCGCGGCTCGTGCGGCGCATGCGCACTTCGTCCTGAGGGCTTCGCTCGAGCAGGAACATCGACCGGCCGAAGCGGTGCGCGTAGGTGGTCGCCCCGTCGGAGAGGAGGAAGCTGAAGGCCCCGAAGTCCGGGCGCTGGCGGGCGGCGCGGGTAGCCTCGCTGATCGCGCGATCGGTCCGTGCGGTCGCGGGCTCGAGCGCGACGCCGGATTCGTCGAGCCTCGTGAGGAGCCACGCGAAGAGCAGCTCGCTGTCGGTCTCTCCCTCGATGCCGGCCTGGCGCTCGGGGGACACGTGGTCACGCACCCAGTCGACGTCCTTGACGGTCCCGTTGTGCGCGAACACCCATCGCCCGCGGCGGAAGGGGTGCGTGTTGACGAGCGATGTCTCGCCGATGGTCTTCTGGCGCACGTGCGACACGAGGACGTCGCCGTGGGTGCCGATGGCGAGGCGGTGGAAGCGCTCGTCCTCGCCGGCGCACAGGATGCCCTTGTCGATACTCCACGCGCCGAGCTCGGCGTCGAAGACCGCGATGCCCCACCCGTCGCGATGTTCGCGCGAGAGCGCGGCGAGGGATCGCGGCGCTTCGCGGAGGACGATCTTGAAATCCGTGGACTCGCTGGAGCAAATGGCGAGAAGCCGACACATGGCCTTGCACCCCAAGGATAGCAGGCGTCGGAGTCGGAGCGTAGCTACGCTTGCCCCACGATGCCCCACAAGATAGAGCCCGCCCCGAGCGGCCGCGCGAGCTGCCGGGGGTGCAAGGAGCCGATCGCGAAGGGCGCGCTCCGCTTCGGGGAGGAGACGCCCAATCCCTACTCGGAGGACGGCGGCATGTCGTTTCGCTACTGGCATCTCGCGTGCGCGGCGCCGAAGCTCGCCAACGAGCTGGGCGAGGCGCTCGCCGCCTACGACGGGCCGGTCGACGACCGCGCGGCGCTCGAGGCGCTGGTGAAGGAGCACGCGCGCCCCGAGATGCCTTACGCCGAGCGCGCGGGCTCCGGGCGTGCACGGTGCCGCGCGTGCGACACGACGATCAAGAAGGGTGAGCTGCGGGTCGCGTTCGAGCGGGTCTACGAGTCGCCGATAGGGCCGCAGAAGGCGGCGGCGTACGCGCATCCGAAGTGCGTGACGCGCTACCTCGAGCGAGAGGTCGAGCGCGGGCGCGCGGGCATGGACCGCGAAGAGGCGATGCGGAGCGCGGTGGCGCACAGCAAGCTCGGGGCGGACGAGCTGGAGACCGTGCGGCGGGAGATGCGGGGGGAGTAGGAGGTGGAGAGCCGCCAAGGCGCAAAGGACGCGGAGGGGGGATGGTTTTCGCGCGAACCGTCAGGGCAAATCCCTCTCTCCCCCTCTGCGGCCTTCGCGCCTTCGCGGCCAATCCCTCACTTTGGCGTCCCGGCGGTTTTCTCCGGCGACTCCGGACGGAGCGCTTGCTCGGCGGCTTCCATCGTGAGGCCGAGCTCGATGCCGCGCTTCATGACGGCGTGGAGCCACGGGCGGACGGCGGCCGGGAGGGAGCCGCTGTGCTCGACGGCGGTCAGGACGAGAAGGTCGACGAGGTTCACGTTGGCCTTCATCGGGTCCGCGGGCGCCTCGAGCTCGAGACTCTCCAGCGTCTCGCGGGCCGCGTCCGCGACCTCGGCCGCCAGCGAGCGGTCGTGCGGATACAGAAGGCGCGCCAGGGTGCAGAGGTGATCATCGCCCGGGACGGAGCCGCCCCCGTCCCATCGGACCGCGCTCCGGTGGGACGAACCCACCGCCATGCCGAACTCCGCCTGAGACATGCCGAGCGTCCTCCGTGCCTCGGTGAGGATGAGCCTGACGGAGCGCCGTAGAGTCTTCATCCGCGCGACATTGGCAAAGACCCGCGCGGGCGACAAGCCTCCTGGCGCGTGGATGGCGCCTTCTCGCGCCGCATAGGCGCCTGTGCCGCACCGTAAGGCGCTTTCTAGGACGATAGGGGCGCGTAGCAGGCGGGCAATGGCGCGCTACACGCGCTGGATGGCAAGTCATGCGCGGAGGAAGGCGCCTGGGTCGGCGTCCAATGTGCCATCCAGGCGCCTATAGGCACTTTCATCGCGGGGAGATGCGCCCTCTCCTCCGGACCATGCGCCCTACCCGAGGTAGGGCAGGCCGCTTCCGCGGTATGGCGCGCCACGTCTGCCGTAGAACGGGCCCACCAAGCGTACCCATGTGCCAAACGTGGCCATTGGCACGCCATCGCCGGCCTAGGACGGGCCTTCCCCTAGCGCTTCGGTGCCGACTTCGCGGCGCTCTTGCCTCCGACCCGCGGCTCGCCGTCGCTCTTCTCGCTCTTCAGGCGCGCGAGGTCTTCCTCGAGCCTGCGGACCGTGCGGCGAAGGTCTTGCACCTCGCCCTCGGTGGCGAGCGCCATCGCCTTCGCGATGCCCTCCACCCTCTCCCTCGCGAACGTCTGCGCCTTGCCCGGCATGCTCATCGCCGACATCACGGCCTTCATGACCCGCTCGTCCTGCATCAGCTTCATGACGCGGGGGTCGCTCATCAACTTCAAGCCCTGATTCATCAAAGACCGCTTGATGGCGCTCATCGCGGGAGTCTAGATCGCCAGGTCATCCAGACGCCAAGAGATTGGGCGCCATAGCGCGCTCGCGGCCGGCGGCGGCTCGTGAGCGCCAAGCTCACCCCTTGGGTCGGGGTGCCGGTCTCGTGGGTCTAACCGAGACCTTGGGTGGCCTCGCCGAGGGCTTGCCCGCGCTCATCGACGGCCGGTTCGATCGCGACCCAGGCCTCTTGCTCTCCGTCGGCGTGGGCTTGCGCGCGGGAAGAGGCGTCGCGAGAGGCGCGGCAAGAGGCGGCGGGCGTGGACCACGCGGGCGCGCCTCGATGGGCCGTGTCTCGAGGGGCCATGACGCAACAGGAGGAGGCGCCGCAGGACGAGCGAGCAGGTAGCCCTGAGCATACGTGACGCCGAGGTCCCGGACGGCCTTGAGCTCGTCGAGGGTCTCCACGCCCTCGGCGACGACGCTTGCGCCCAGCTCCTTGCACAGGTTCACGACGTGACGGACGACCGCCTGTTTGCGAGGGTGCAGGTGCACCCCCCTCGTGAGCGCCAGGTCCAGCTTCACGACGGCGGGCTCGAGGTCCACCATCCGCTCGAGGTTCGAGTAGCCGGCTCCGAAGTCGTCGATGACGAGACGCGCGCCGGTCCGCCCCGCCAGCTCGGCGATGATGTCGCGGCACAGGTCGAAGTGGGACAGCGAGGCCGACTCGGTGAGCTCGATGTACACGTCCCTGGTGTGGAATCCGATGGGGTCGTCCGGCTGGACGAGCCACCGGGCGCTGAGCTCGTCCGGATGGAGGTTCACGAACAACGCGACGTCACCGCACGTCGCGAACGCGACGTCGCGGATGACCCGTCCGAGCTTGCCGCAGGCACCCTCGGCGACCGCACGCTCGAAGAGCACCGGGGGTGCGGCGTACTCGGGACGCCGGCACCGCACGAGCGCCTCGTAGGCGAAGGTCGTCCCGGTGAAGACGTCCACGATGGGTTGAAAGACGACGCCGACTTCCGCGGCCGTCAGCGTACGGACGCCGCGAGGCAGGACGCTGTCGTCCGTCGACAACGTCCACTTCACGCGACTCTTTTTCGCGTCGACCATCGTGAGAGCGCGTCAGTCCTTCGCGTCGCCGCGCGCGAAGATCGACGCCACGTAGTTGAGGACGTCGGTCGCGCTGACCTCGTTGTAACCGAAGTTCTTGATGAGGCGACTCTTGATGATGTCGATCTTCTCCTGCGTGTCCTTGTCGACCACCGCGCTCACGAGCGTCTTCAGCTTGATGCTGTCCTTCTGGTCTTCGAAGAGCTTGAGCTCGAGCGCCCGCCGCAGCCGGTCGTTCGTGCTCCACTCGAAGCGCCGCCCGTCGACGGCCAGCGCGCCGATGAAGTTCATGATCTCGCGCCGGAAGTCATCCTTCCGGTTCTCCGGCACGTCGATCTTCTCCTCGATCGACCGCATCAGCCGCTCGTCCGGCTCTTCGTCCTGGCCGGTGTAGCGGTTCTTCACCCGCTCTTTGAGCGTGAAGGCCTTGATGTTGTCGATGTAGTTCGCCGCTAGCTTGGCGATCGCGTCCTCGTCCGCGCTGATGGCGCGCTGGACCTCGTTCTTCACGATCTCCTCGTACTCGCGCTTGACGACGCCGATGACCTCCTGGAAGCGCTTGCGCATGTCCTCGCTCGTGATGAGCGAGTGGTGCCGCAGGCCCTTCTCGAGCTCGTTCAGCACCATGAAGGGGTTGATCGTCCCCTCGCCGGCCTCGTTGACGAGCGCGTTGGAGATCTTGTCCTGCACGTAGCGCGGCGAGACGCCCTCCATGCCCTCCCGCTTCGACTCCTTGCGGAGCTCCTTCACCGTGTCCTGCGTGTACCCCGGGAGCACCTTGCCGTCGTAGAGCTTCAGCTTCTGCAAGAGCGACAGGTTGTGCTTCTTCGGGTCTTCGAGGCGCGTCAGCGCGGCCCACATCGCGGCCACTTCGAGCGTGTGCGGCGCGATGTGCTTGCCCTTGATCTTGGTCGAGTTGAAGTCCTTCTCGTAGATGCGGATCTCCTCGGTGAGCTTCGTGATGTACGGGATGTCGATCTTGATCGTCCGGTCCCGGAGGGCCTCCATGAACTCGTTGTTCAGGAGCTTCTTGTACTCGGCCTCGTTCGTGTGGCCGATGATGACCTCGTCGATGTCCGTCTGCGCGAACTTCTTTGGCTTTATCTTGTGCTCCTGCGTCGCGCCGAGCAGATCGTAGAGGAACGCGACGTCGAGCTTGAGGATCTCGATGAACTCGAGCACGCCGCGGTTGGCGATGTTGAACTCGCCGTCGAAGTTGAACGCGCGCGGGTCGGAGTCCGACCCGTACTCCGCGATCTTGCGGTAGTTGATGTCGCCCGTGAGCTCCGTCGAGTCCTGGTTCTTCTCGTCCTTCGGCTGGAACGTGCCGATGCCCACGCGGTCCTTCTCGCTCAGCGTGAGGCGGCGGACGCGGATATGGTTGCGGACGACCTTGGCCCAGTCGCCCTCGTGCTTGATCATGAGCGACTTGAAGATGAAGCGGCTCGCGGGGTCGAGGTCACCGTCGACGCGCACCCTGTACTTGTCGTTCGAGAGGCCGAGCTGATCGATCGCCGCGGCGCGCCACTCCGGCGGGATGACGCGAAGAGGCTCCTCGTTCATCGGGCTGGGGAAGCGATCCGAGTCGGCGCTGTTGAGGCCCGTCCCGGCGAGCCCCACCCAGTCGAACGTGTAGAGCGCGCCGTCGAGCGAGCGCGAGTAATGCTCGACGCCCTGCTTTATCAGGCGCGCGATGGTGCTCTTCGACGACCCGACGGGCCCGTGAAGGAGGATGACGCGCCGCTCCGGGCCGTACCCCTCGGCGGCCGCCTTCAGTACGTGGACCAGGCGCATGAGCGGGATATCGAGGCCGAAGATCGCGTTCTGCCCGCCCGCCTGTTCGTCCTTGAAGAAGTTGAAGCGCGTGAGCTTCTTCTTGCTGTCGATGTACTCCTCGGTCCCGTAGCTGATGATCATGTCGTAGAGGCGCTGGTACGCGTTGCGCGTGACCTGCGGCTTCTCCCGGACGATCCCCAGGTAGTCCTCGAAGCTGCCCTCCCAGTGAAGCTCGCGATAAAGCTTGAAGTCCTGCATCGCGGCGATGCGGTCGGTCATGTTCGAGAGGCGAGCATCTGCCATCGGTTTTCCTCGGCGAAGGGCCTCTGCGGCAGCCCACCTTGAACATACCACCGCGCGGGGCACCGGGGGCACCGGGGCACGGTGGCCGGAGAGCTGCTCCCGCCTGTCCCGAGCCCACCGAGGCGCCGGGGCGCGATGCCCACCCTGGTGTGTACGCGCTACCTCAACCGCCGAGTCGGCACAGCGTCGATTGGGAGAGGAGAGCCGCCAAGCCGCGAAGACGCCAAGAGAATGATGTTTTCCCCCTCATCTTAGCGTCTTCGCGGCTTGGCGGCTCTCGCTCTCCTCCTCGGCTCAGGCCTTGCAGCCCGTTGGTTCAGGCGGCAAGGTGTAGGTAGCCGTTCGCCCGAGCCCCCATGAAGACATCCCTCGTCGCCGTGGCCTTCGCCGTCGCTGTCTCTCCTTGCGTCCTCGGATGCGCGGAGGAAGAGCAGCAGGCCCAGCCCGCCTTCCCGCAGGCGGTGGGGTACACGGATCCGTCGACGATCCCGGTGCCGCCGCCCGCGCCGCCTTCGTACGCGCAGGGGCAGCCGGGGCCGCAGGGGCAACCGGGCCAACCGGGCGGCGGGTGGCAGGGGCCACCGCAGGAGGTCACCATCGGCGGCGAAGAGGGCGACCAGTACGCCGACACCGACCCGTCTGCCCTCACCGATTTCCGCTCCACCCTCGACCCCTACGGCAGCTGGACGGACGACCCCACGTACGGGAGCGCCTGGGTCCCATCGCAGTCCGTCGTCGGCTCGGACTTCACCCCCTACGCCTCCGCCGGGCACTGGACCTACGACGACGACTACGCCTGGGTCAGCGACTACGACTGGGGCTGGGCGCCGTTCCACTACGGGCGCTGGGTCTACGGCTCCGCGGCCGCATGGGAGTGGATCCCCGGCCGCACGTACGCGGGCGCCTGGGCCTCGTGGCGCTACGGGGCCGGCGGGTACGTCGGCTGGGCGCCGCTTCCGCCCACCTGGGGCTGGCGCGGCGGGTCCGCCGTGGGTCTCGGCTTCGTGCCGTCCGCGCCGTACACCTTCGTCGGGACGGACCACCTCTTCTCGCCGGTGCTGTCGCCGCACCTCGTGACGGGCGGGCAGGTCGGCGTCGTCGCGGGGAACACGCGGCCCTATGTGCCGGCGTCCGCTGGCGTCGCGGGGCATGTCGCGGCCACGCCCGCCGTCGGTGGGCCGCCGCCGGCGACGCTCCACATCCAGTCGTCGTCGGTCGCCCACGCCACAGTGTCCGATCGCGGCCTCATGCAGGCCCGCGCGTTCTCGCGGCCGTCGACCGCCACGGCGCTCGGTGCACGCGCACCCCAGCAGGTGGGGACGCGCGGCTCCTCGGTCTCCGCGTGGTCACGCGGGGGGGCGTCCGGGGCCCGCGTGCCGTCCTATGCGGCCAGCTCGTCGCACTTCGGCGGCAGGCTCGGCGCCGGGTTCTCGGGCAACGTGGCTTCGGCCGCGCCGATGCGGTCTCCCTATGCAGGCAGCTCGAGGCCTTACTTTGGCTCGTCGGCGGGCTACGGGGACCACTCTTCGGGGCCGGTCCGCTCGTCGGGCGGCTACTCCGGCTCCGCGGGTTACCACGGGGGCGGCTACTCGGGCAGCGGCTATCACGGGGGCGGAGGCTCGAGCGAAGGCTTCCACGGCGGGAGCAGCTTCCACAGCGGCGGCGGCGGAGGCGGCGGCTTCCACGGCGGCGGCGGTGGAGGACACGGCGGCGGGCATCGCTAGACTGTTCTGAACGGGGAAGGGGCAGCGCGATCGTTTCGGGACGGAGGAGGACGCGATGTCGGCTTTTCGAACTTGGACTTGTAGAGCGGGGACTTCGGCGATGGCGCTCGGGGCGCTCCTCGTCGGTTGCACGGCTTCCAGTAGCGGGGGCGGCCTGGGGAGCGCGGACACGGCCGGGTACGGCGGGGGCGGCAGCGCGCCATCCGGCAGCTCGGGCGGCGGCGTCCAGCTCGTCGACGTGGACCCGAACCAGACTCTGACCGCGCAGCCCGGACAGGGCGTCGGCGTCTTCACCCAGTACAAGACCGGCGGCCAGTGGACCGTGTGGTGGACGTGCGACACCAACGTGACGAGCCTCTCCTGCAACTTCCAGATCGACGTAACGGTCGCGTCCGGCGCGTCCGGCGCGATCACCAACGTGGTCAACCAGCTGACCGAACAGGGCGCGCTGCTCTCGCAGCCCACCCCGAACGAGGTCTCCGCGACGACGACCACGACGACCGCCGTGGACGGCATCGTCTTCAACACGACGCCGGGGGCGGTCATCACGCTCGACGCGAAGGTCGGGGGCAGCGAAGACGGGTCGTTCCTCTTCTTCGTGCAGGACGGACAGGTCAACGGCGGCTACCAGGGCACGCTGTCGGATCCGCTCATGCTGGAGCCGTCGTCCCCTTGAGCGCGCCGCCCCTGCGCGCCGTCATCGGCTTCGGGGCAAACCTGGGAGAGCGCCTGGTCGCGATGCGCGCGGCGGCGCGGGCGCTCTCGCGCGTCGCAAGCGTCGAGAAGACGTCGCGCGTGTACGCGACGGCGCCCGTCGGCGGGCCGCCGCAGCCGGAGTACCTCAACGCGGCCGCGCTGGCGGGCTACGAAGGGGCGCCGGGGGATCTGCTCGACGCGCTGCTGGCGATCGAAGCGGACCTCGGGCGCGTCCGTGCGGAGAAGGACGGGCCGCGGACGATCGACCTCGACGTTCTGTGGATCGACGGCGTGGCGCTCGAGACAGCGCGGCTGGTCGTCCCGCATCCGCGCCTCCACGAGCGAGCCTTCGCGATGGTTCCGCTGCTCGAGCTGGTGCCGGGCGCACGCGATCCGCGCACGGGCGCGCGGTACGTCGCGCCGCCGGGAGACGTGCGGGACACGGGAGACGTGCTGTGAAGGCGATCGCCGGAGCCGTACTCGTTCTGTCGGCGCAGGTCCTGGCCTGCGGAGGGCCGAGCGCTTCGCCCCGCGACGGCGGCATCGAGGGCGACGCCACCGTGGACAGCGGCCGCGAGACCGGCATGGTGAGTCAGGGGACAGTCGACGCGGGGGGGCCGCCCTGCATTTGCCCCCTCGACGGGGCCGTCCCCGAGTGCGTCAGCCAGAACATCGGAGTGCAGTGCACCGAGCTCCCGTGCAGCTCGTCGGAGATGACGACGCTGACGGGCAAGGTGTTCGATCCGGCCGGGGTCAATCCCCTCTACGACGCCATCGTCTTCATCCCGGACAACGCCAGCGCGCTCCCCGCCATCACTCCCGGGACGAACACGTGCACGACGTGCGACATGCCGATCGGCTCCTATGTGGCGGCGGCGGTGACCGACTACACAGGCACGTTCACGTTGAACGGCGTGCCCACGGGCGTTTCGGTGCCCGTGACGGTGCAGGTCGGCAAGTGGCGGCGCACCGTCGACGTGCCGATATCGACGAGGTGCGGCGCCAACTCCGTGGCCGACGGGACGCTGCGCTTGCCGCGAAACCAGCAGGAGGGCGACATGCCTCGAATCGCGCTCCTGACCGGCGGATGCGACGACATGGGCTGCTTTCTGGCGAACATGGGGATCGATCCGCAAGAGTTCACGGCTCCGCAGGGCGGCGGCAGTGTCGACGTCTACCAGGGCCTCGGCGCCGACGCGGGGACGGGTGCGGGCCTCTCGTCCGGCGTTGCCGGGGATTGCACGACCGGCGCCTGCCCGCTTTGGGCGAGCAAGGAGAGCTTCGAGTACTACGACGCCGTGATGCTCTCGTGCGAGTGCGGCGAGAACAATCAGACGAAGCCGCCGGTCGCGATGCAGGCGCTGCACGACTGGCTCGGCGAAGGCGGCAGGGTCTTCGCGAGCCACTTCCAGTACACGTGGTTCAAGAACAACCCGCAGGCCGACTTTCAGGACGCCGCCACGTGGCTCGGTCCGTCGGCGGCGACGGGAAGCGGCGCGTACGACATCGACACGAGCTTCCCGAAGGGGCAGGCCCTCGCGCAGTGGCTGGGCGTCGTGGGCGCGCTGGAGAGTGACGCGTCGCCGCCGGCGATCGATCTGACGAACGTGGCGACGAGCGTCTCCTCGGTGAACGAGCAGTCGACGAACCGGTGGATCTATGACCCTGGCACGACGCCGAGCGACACCAAGTACCTGTCGTTCGAGACGCCGATCGGAGCCACGCCGCTACCTTCCTCGCCTTGCAACCAGACGCCGTACGCTCCCGCCCAGTACTGCGGCAAGGCGGTGTTCGCCGATCTGGACACGAGCGGCAGCCCTCCGGGTGCGGTGCAGAGCATCCCGTCAGGTTGCCCGAAGCAGGGGCTGACGCCGCAACAGAAGGCGCTGGAGTTTCTCTTCTTCGATATGGCAGCGTGCGTCGTTGACAGCCTGCCTCTGGCACCCGTGCCGCCGCCCGTCCCGCTGCCCCCGTGCGACGCGGGCGAAGCGGACGACGCCGGCGACGCGGGCGGCGACTGACGAGATTATAGCCCGAAGCCGCGCAGCTTCTTGTGCAGGCCCTCACGCGTGATTCCGAGGGTCTTCGCGGCTGCCGTCTTGTTGTTGTCGTGCTCGCGGAGGGCCTCGATGAGCAGCCAGCGCTCGATCTGGTCGGTCATCTCCTTGAGCGTCCCCTTGGTCGGCTTCACCCGCGCGACGATACCCTCGATCTGACGGATGCCCGGTGACAGGAGATCCGGCGTGATGAACGCGTGCCCCTCGATCTGGATGACGAGCCGCTGCACCTCGTTCTGAAGCTCGCGGACGTTGCCCGGCCAGTCGTACGCCTGCAAGAGCTCCATCGCCTGCTGGGAGAACCCCGCCGCCGGCTTGCCGAGCTCCGTCACGTACCGCGCGAGCATGTGCTCGGCGAGAAGGGGGATGTCCTCGCGCCTCTCGCGCAGCGGAGGAACGCGGATGGGGAAGACGTTGAGGCGGTAGTAGAGGTCCTCGCGGAAGCGGCCCGCGGCGACCTCCGTCTCGAGGTGCCGGTTGGTCGCCGCGACGATGCGCACGTTGACGCGCTTCTCCTGCGTCGCCCCGATCGGGCGAATCTCCCCCTCCTGCAGGACGCGGAGCAGCTTGCTCTGAAGCGATGCAGGCATCTCGCTCACCTCGTCGAGAAAGAGGGTCCCGCCGTCGGCGATCTCGAAGAGGCCCTTCTTGTCCTCGTGGGCGCCGGTGAAGCTGCCCTTCTTGTGCCCGAAGAGCTCACTCTCGAGCAGGTTCTCGGGGACGGCGGCGCAGTTCTGGCTGACGAAGAGCTGCGTGCGCCGGCGCGATCGGTAGTGAACGGCCGCGGCGATGAGCTCCTTTCCGACGCCCGTCTCGCCCTCGATGAGCACGCTCACGCGCGTGTCGACCACCTTGGCGAGCTGCTCGAAGAGAGCGCGCATCGGGGCGCTCTGGCCGACGATCTCCTGCTCGCCCTTGCCCACCCGGCGCGACTGCTCGCGCGTCTTGAGGAAGGTGTTCTCCTTGCTGAGGCGCTCTTCCGCGGCGCGAAGGCGCTGCACGAGGCGCGCGTTGGCCACGGCGAGCGACGCGTTGTGCGCGAGCACCGCGCAGACGTCGAGGTCGGCGCCGGTGAAGACGCCCGTGCTCTCGCGGTTGTCCATCTGCAGGACGCCGAGGATGTCGTCGCCCTTCCAGAGCGGGATGCCGAGCGTGCTGCGGATCTGCGCTCCCATCATCGACTCGGTCTGCCCGACTTCGGTGGGAGCGTCCGCGGCCAGGACGGCGGCGCGCTCGCTCACCACCTTGCGGAAGACGCTGCGCGTGACGGGGATGGGCTGCTTGGCCGGCCCTTGCTGCCCGCGCACTCGCGTGACGATCGGGACGTAACCCACCGCGCCCTCGCGACCGCCCTCGTCGTCGTCCTCCCGAAGGATGACCGTGACGTGCGTCGCCCCGGGAACGAGCCCGAAGGCCGCGTCGCAGATCGCAACGAGAACCGCGTGCAGGTCGTCCGCGGCGCCGATGCGCTTCTGCACGTCGTAGAGCGCCCGGAGGCGGTGGTCGTCGCGCTCGACAGAGGACGCGGCGCGGCCGAGCTCGTCGATCTTGCGGATCGCGAGGACACGCGGATCGCCCTCGGGCTCCGGGAGGATAGTGACCGCGAGGTGCACCACGCGCGCGGCGCCCCCGAGCTCGAGCACGTCGCCCGGCTCGAGGGCGACCTCGCGCGCGTTTCTCTCGTCGAGCGCGATGCGCGCGCCCGCGCGGAGCACCGCGGTCCCGTTGGTCGACCGCATGTCCCGCAGCACGTAGGCGTCGGGCCCGAAGACGATGCGCGCGTGCTCCCCCGACACGTGCTCGTCGGGCAAGACGACGTCGCTGTCGGCCGCGCGCCCGATCCGGACAACCTCGCTCGACGACTCGTGCCGCGCCCCCTGCGCCGGCCCGTCCATCACCTCGAGGCGGATCATCTGCCCTACTTTAGGGGATTTAGCCGCGGAGGCGCAGAGGCCGCGGAGGGAAGAGGATGACCCCCAAAAACCTCTGCGCCCTCTGCGCCTTTGCGGCTCAAGTCTCTCTTACTGCGCCCGCGCTCGCAGACGCCAGGCCACCTGCGCCACCGTGTTGTCGGCGCTCTTGACGTCCTTGTCGCCGCCCTTCTCGTCGGCTGCGACGATCTTGTCGAGGGCGTCCGCGGCCGCCGTGTCGCCCTGGGGCGCGAGCTCGTCGATCGCCGCCACGACCGCGATGCGGGCGCCCGGGTTCTTCACCTTGTCGACGTGCTTCACGAGCTCGGTGCGTGTGGCGTTCGCGGCCGCTCCGCCGCCGAAGATGACCGTCATCCATGCGGCCTTGACCGCCTTGAAGTACGCGGTCGGCGGCGTGTTCGGAATGGGCTGATCGAGCAGCGACTCGTAACAGCTCACGTCGGACTTGCACTTGTCGAGGGCCCCGCTCGCGAGGTCGAACTCCTGCTGGCTGTAGGCGAAGATGTCGGCGGGGGCCTCCTTCTTCACCTTCGCCACCGCGTCCGCGACGTCCGATTTTCTGTCGGACGTCATGATCTTGAACATCGTGTCGAGCTGCAGAAGCTTCGTGTTGAAGTCCGGCGCCTTCTTCATCTCCTTCAACAGCCAGTCGACGAGCTTGGGGTCGTAGAAGTTGGCGGCCTGCTGAGCGAGCGCCGCCCGCGGCTTGAGCTGCCCGAGCATCTTGTCGCTCGAGTCCCACGTCAGCTTGGAGTACGCCGCGAGGAACGCGGGCTCGTTGCGGGGGTCGTTCGGCATCTGCACCAGAGCCTGGGCGAGCTCGGTCCGCGCCGTGTCGGTGTCTGCGTTCGGCAGTGCCTGGAGGATCGCGTCGCGACCCGGGGCTCGCCCGATCTGCGCCATGACGTTCGCGACGACGCCGATGTTCGCCTTGTCCTCGAAGCCCTCGGCCGCCTTCACGTAGTCCGGGTCTTGCCCGTTGAGGGCCTTGATGAGCTCCGGCTCGGCGTCCTTCGCCATCTTGAGCAGGGCGAACTGGATCGTCGCGCCGAGCGTCGACGTCTTCGACGGCGTGAGAAGCGCGACGATGAGCGGCTTGACGGCCTTCGTGTACTTGAGATCGCTGATGACCTGCACGCTGGTGAGCTGCCACCACATCAGCTGGTCCTTCTGCGAGTCCACGTTGTCCGAGACGGGCGCCTTCAGCTTGTCGATGGCCTTGTCGCCGTAGCTGCGCTCGTGGACGTTCACGATCGCCTCGTGGAGCGCCGTGTAGAGCCGCTGGCTGGTCGTCTTCGAGAGCTGGAACTTGGCGAACACCGCCCACAGCTCGTCCAGCACGTTCTGCTCGAGCTTCGCGCCGCCCTTGGCCATCGCGTTGATCGACTCGCAGGCGACGCGCACCTCGTCGTCGGTCTTGCCCATCTCGAAGTCCTTGAGGGCCTTCGCGATCGCCGGCTGGGTGCGGGGGTCGCGGGTCTCACCGAGGAACTTCATGAGGTCCGTGCGCGTCTTGTCGTCGAGGTTGCCGCCCGTGTACTGCTTGGTCATCGGGTCGATGATGGCGTCGAGCAGCGACTTGACCTCGGGCGCGCCCGCGTCGTTGCTCGCGCGGGTCATGTCGTCCTCGTAGAACTGCGTCAGGCGCTTGATCGCGTTCGAGCGCTGCGCGGGGTCGTCCAGACGCTTGACCCACGTCTTGGGGTCGTTGTCGTCGTCGCAGGCGACGAGCGTCGCCGCCGTCGTCAGGACGGCGAGCGGTGCTGCGACGCCTAGTGCAGCGGACAGCAGCCGGAGCGTGCAAGAGAGCGTACGCGCGGTCTTCATGGGTCTCTCCCGTCAGTCTTGCGCCGCGACGCCTGGCATCGCGGACACTTCCCCACGGCGCCAAACAACACCGCGAGGCCGGACGGTACAAGGGGCCAGCGGCGAGTGTCAAACCCGGATCAGCCGATAATCATCCCTTCGGACAGGAGCTTCCCCTCCTCGAACCGGCGCAGGCGCCACCTCTCGATGAGCGGAATGAGCGGGCCGCCGGCGACGAGGTCGGCGAGGAGCTTGCCGAACGCCGGGGCCATCATGAAGCCGTGTCCCATGAACCCGCTGGCCTGGTAGAAGTGCTCGACGCCGTCGACCGGGCCACAGATGGGGTTGGCGTCGGGGGTGAGGTCGTAGCAGCCCGCCCACTGGCGCAGCACCTTCACGCGTGCGAGCACCGGGCACGCCCGCACGAGTGAGCGCGCGTACTTGCCGAGGAAGGCGTGAGAGCTTCCCTGATCGAGGCCGGCGGGCACGTATTCGTTGCCGACGCCGCCGACTATCTCGCCGCGGGTCGACTGGGAAAAGTAAAGACCATCGGAAAGATCCGCCACGAGAGGCCGTATCCACGGCTTGAGGGGCTCGGTCGAACAGATCTCGTGGCGATGGGGACGGTTCGGAAGACGGACGCCCAGCATGCGCGCGACCTCCGGCGACCATGCCCCGGCGGCGTTGACGACCTTACGGGTACGGATCGTCCGGGTCTCGCCGGGCGGCGTTCCCGGCGGCCCCGACCGGCGCACCCTCACGCCCTCGATGCGCCCCCCGGCGGTGTCGAATCCGACGACCTCGTGCCACGTCGCCACTTCGACGCCGCGCGCGCGGGCGGCCTGCGCATAGCCCCACACGAAGGGCCACGGGAAGACCACGCCGTCGTCGGGGTTGTAGCTGGCGGCGTCGACGCCGCTCGTGTCGAGCTCCGGCACGATGCCGCGTGCCTCCCCGGGCGTCAGCATCCGCGTCGGCAGGCCGCGGTCGTTCTGCAGCGCGACGCTCGCCTCGAGGGTGCGGCGGAGGGCGGGGGTGCGCGCGAGAAAGAGGTACCCGCCCTGACGGAGCCACACGTTGATCTTCATCCGCGCGGCGAACTCCCGGCACATGCGCATGCTCTCGAGCATCAGCTGCACGTTCGCCTCGCTCGACCACTGGGCGCGCACGCCTCCGCCATTTCGGCCGCTCGCGCCGCCGCAGAGGTAGCCCTTGTCGACGACGGTGACGCGCGTCACGCCGCGCTCGGCGAGGTGGTAAGCGACCGAGAGGCCCATGATGCCGGCGCCGATGACGACGACGGCGGCCTCGTCACGCATGGTGCATCGCCAGGGCCTCGATCACGGACCCGTGGAATCGCCCGTTGGTTGCGACGAGGCCGCGGGTGTTGACGAGCTCTTCGCTCGAGTAGTCGATAGGCTGCCCGTCGGCGTCGGTGCAGCGCCCCCCGGCGGCGTTGACGAGCGCTTCTGTGGCGCAGGCGTCCCATCGCAGGCCGGCGCGCCCGGGCTGCAGGTAGGCGTCGTGTGCACCGACGGCGACGAGGGCGCCCTTGAGCCCTGCGCTCCCGTGGCGGACCTGTTCGCGCGCGCCCAGCGTGTCGACGAGCGCCGCAAGCCTGGGCGACACGCGCGACCGCGAGAGGACGACCGACGCGCCCCTCAGAGAGGGCTGCGACGACGGGTGAATCTCGACGCGCGAGCCGTCGGCCGCGACCTCCCACGCTCTGTCGCCGACGACCCCGAAGAACGAACGCCCCCACGCCGGCGCGACGATGACGCCGACGACCGCTCGCCCCTTCACGGCGAGCCCGATCATGACCGAGAATTCGCCGTTTCTGGCCACGAACTCGCGCGTCCCGTCGAGGGGGTCGACGAACCACGCGGCGTCGGCCTGCGCGAAGCCCGCGTAGGCGCTCGCCTCGCTCTCCTCGGCGACGACCGGCACTCCGGGGAAGGCGCGGCCCAGGCGGTCGCAGAGGAGCGCGTTGGACTCCCGGTCGGCTCGCGTGACCGGATCGTCCTTGGTCTTGTACTGGACTTCGAAAGGCGTCTCGTAGACGCGCATCACGAGGTCGGCGGCTTCACGGGCGGCGGCCAGGGCGACTTCGGCGGCGTGGGCGAGGTCTTTCATATCTCGACGCCCGCAGCCTCGAGGGCCTGGGGAAGGCGCGCCAGGTCGGCGTCGCGCATGTACAGCGGGCCGCTCCCCACCTCGCGCACGAGCTCCTCGAGCTGTTCGGCACTGCGCGGCCCGAGGACCGCCCCCGAGACCAGCGAGTTGGCGAGGACGAACCGTACGGCGGCCGCACGCAGGGTCATCACGTCACCGTGCACGAGGAACCGGAGGGCCGCCAGCTGCTCGACGCGCCGTTCGAGCTCCGGCTTGGTCCAGCGATCTGCGCGGTGGTCTCCCTCGGCAAACTCCCGGTGCGCGCTCCAGTGGCCCGCGAGCAGGCCGTGGGCGAGCGTCGACCGCGCGAGGACGCCGGCCCCCGCCACCATGAGGTCGCCAGCGACTCTGTGAAAGTTCGCCGCGTGGAGGAGGTTGTACGCGATCTCGATCACCTCGGCGCCGTAGCGGAGGGCGATCCGCACCACGCCGACGTCGCCTGTGCTCACGCCCCAGTGCGCGATCTTCCCTTCCTTCTTCAGCTCGAGGAGAGTGTCCACGGTCTGCCGATCGTTGAAGACGGCGTCGCTCGGGTTGTGCAGGAGGTAGACGTCGATGCAGCTCCGGCCGAGGCGACGCCGCGAGCGCTCCACCGCGTCGCGCAAGTACGGGGCGTCGAATCGCTTCCGTGGCGGCGAGGTGGTCCTGTCGGTCCCCCCCTTCGTCACGACGACGACGTCGTCTCGATCCGCGAGGGCAATCCCGACGAGGCGCTCCATGCTCCCGGCTCCGTACGCGTCGGCCGTGTCGATCAGCGTGAATCCCATTTCGAGCGCACGCCGGAGGACGCGCTCCTGTATCGGCGGCTCGACGGGCCCGTAGCCGTCGCCGGAGAGCCCCCACGTCCCGAGCGCCATTTCGCTGACCCGGAGGCCCGTCTTCCCAAGTGGTCTGCCTCGCACGACTGGCCATAAGTTTAGCCGAATCCCACTTCCCGGGTGACGGCAAACGGGCTAAAGGGGGCTTTCCGTACGGAGACCCTTCGGGTATGCGATCTGCGCTCTTGGCTTTGATGACCTCTGGCGCCGTTGCCCTCGCCAGTCTCGCCGGGTGTGCCGGAGAAGAGCCAGCGCCACAGGCACCGCCACCTCCGCCGCCGCCCACGGCGAGCGCCGCTCCTCCGCCCGCGGACACGACGCCTCCTCCTCCCCCCAAGCCGTCCCTGGCCGAGCTCATCTCGCAGACGACGCAGGGCATGCGGGACGCCTTCAACGCGCACGACGCGAAGAAGCTCGCGAGTTTCTGCACGGAGGATTGCGTGGTGGCAAGCTACGGGCAACCGGACGCTCACGGTCGAGACGAGGTCGCGACGGGCCTGCAGCATCTCTTCGATACCTTCGGAGACGCCCGGTCCGCGCCTCTTCGCGCGTGGTCCAAGGGGAACGTGGTCGTCGCGGAAATCGCGTGGGCGGGGACGATGACCGGCGATTTCATGGGAATGAAGGCGACGAGCAAGCCGGTCGGCCAGATCCGCGCTCGCGTCCTCTGGTTCAACGACGACGGTCTCGTGAAGGAGATGCACGAATACGCGGACGACGCGGGGCTGATGGCGCAGATGGCGGGCAAGAAGGGCGCGCCGCCCGTGCCGATGCTGCCGACGAACTCGCCCGAGATGCACGTCGCGAAAGGCACGCCGGAGGACGACAAGCTCGCGGAGTGGGCCAAGGCTGGGGACGAGACATTCGGCAAGCATGACGCGAAAGCCGCCCTCGCCGGCATGACGGACGACGCCGACTACTGGCTCAACTTCAGCGGCATGCCCGCCATGAAGGGCAAGAAGGAAAACGAGAAGGGCCTCGCCGGATGGTTCAAGGCCCTTCCCGATCAGACGTGGACGAGCACGAACGCCTGGGGGATCGACGGCTTCGCCATTCTGGAGCACTCGGTGAGCGGTACGCAGAAGGGCCCCCTCGGGCCGCTCGCGGCCTCGAACAAGCCGGTCAACGGCTGGCACTGGCTCGACATTCTCCAGCCCGCGGCGGACGGCAAGATTCAGCACGGCTGGGCGTACGCAAACGTCCTCGAATTGATGCAACAGACCGGTGCGCTGAAGCCGCCGGGAGACAAGCCCGCGGCCAAGGTGGCCCCGATGGCCAAGAAGAAGTGATTGGGAGGAGACAGAATCATGCGCATGAAGTCGCTCGCCACCGTCGTCGTTCTCGCGTCCGCGTTTGCGGGCTGTGGTGGTGAAGAGCCGCCGCCGCCGCAGCCCCCCCCGCCGCCGCCCGTGGCCCCGCCGCCGCCCCCGGCGACCGCGGAGACGCCGCCGCCGCCGCCCCCCAAGCCCACCATTGCGGAGCTCGTCCCCGTGACGCTGAAGAACGTCACCGACGCGTTCAATGCGCACGACGCGCAGAAGTTCGCGGCCAACTACACGGCGGATGGGGTCGACACCGACTACGGCGCGCCGGAAGCGCACGGCCGTGACGAGATCGCGAAGGCGGTTCAGAGCCTCTTCGATGTCTCGGGCGACGTGAAGGGCGGCGCCGCGCACCTGTGGTCGAAGGGGAACGTCGTCGCAGTCGACTGGGTGTTCGCGGGCACCATGACCGGCGACTTCATGGGGACGAAGGCGTCGAAGAAGCCGATCGGGTCCCATCGCCTCGTCATCACCCTGCTGAGCGACGACGGTCTGATGACCCAGGCGCACGTCTACTCCGACCTGCCGGGCCTGTTGGCGCAGATGAAGGGCGCCAAGGACGCGCCCGCGGTGCCCACGGTGCCGGCGACGACCGAGTTTCACTACGGGAAGAACTCGCCCGACGAGGACAAGCTGGTCGACTGGTTCAAGGCTGACAACGACGTGTTCAACAAGGACGACGCGAAGGCGGTGTCGGGCCTCTTTGCGCCGGACGGCGACGTCACGTTCTTCTTCGCGGGCGGCAAGGTCCTCAAGGCGGGTAAGGAGCTCGACAAGTTCCACGGCGACTTCTTGAAGGCGATCCCGAAAGCGCAATTCTCCATCCTCAACGCGTGGGGCATCGACGGCTTCGTCGTCACCGAACGAACGATCTCCGGCACACAGAAGGGTCGCCTCGGGCCCCTTCCGGCGTCGAACAAGGACGTCACGATGCACGTGGGCGAGGTGTTCCTGCCCACCGCGGACGGCAAGATCAGCCACGCCTGGGCATTCGGCAACATGGGCGAGCTCGCCCCGCCGCCCGTCGTCAAGGCCGCCCCGGCGCCCAAGGCGGCGCCCGCTCCCAAGGCTGCGCCGAAGATGTAGGGCAGATGTAAGGGGGGAGCGGCTGGCGTAGCGGCAAGCGGGCAAACCGCCGAAGCAGGCAGGCGGTGGCAAGCGGGGCAAGCGGGGCAAGGGTTGGGGGGCCTTTGCGTCCGCGTGCGGACTCGGATACTTTTGATTCATCCTGGAGTAGCGCGCTCTTTGCGCGATTCCGGGATGGATCCGGCCTCCCTATGCGTGCCGGTAACCGTGGAACTGCTGGGAGGCCCCAATGCACGTGCTTCGCTCTTTCCGTAGGTCGATTACCCCCCTTGTCCTTGCCGGCGCTGCGCTGGCGGCCGCGACGAGCTGTGGCGGTGGCCCGTCCACCACCCGGTCCGCCTCCGAGGACGACGGCGGAGGGGACGCAACGGCCGACGGCGCCTCCGTCTCGCCCTTCGACGGGAGCGTTGCGCCGCCCGACTCCACGGCCGGCGACGCGAACGATTCGAGCAGCAGCGCCGACACGAGCGGACAGGGCGTGGATTCGCAGTCCGGCGACGCCGGCGGGGACGACTCGGCCACGGCCTCGGACGCGGGGGGCGACGGGGAGTCCGGCGCCTCCGATGCGAACACCGCCTCGGACGTCGAGAGCGGCTCCGATGCGGAAGTCGAGGCCGGACTTTGCAGAGTCGATGGCACCGCGTGTTCGCTCGACGGCGGCAGCGGCCTTTGCGCCAGCGGCGCGTGTGGCGCGTGCAGCGATCCGTCGTCCGACTCCGTCTGCAGCGGCGCGTACGGCGACGGCGGCGCGAGCGGGTACATCTGCAACGCAGGGGTCTGCGTTCCGGGCAACTGCCGTACGGACGGCGATTGCAGCGGAGGCATCTGCGGGCTCGTCACGGCGCAGTTCTGCGGAGGCTGCATGGCGGACTCGCAGTGTCAGAGCGACGCCACGTACGGCCCGTCGACGATCTGCGACACGGCGAGCATGAAGTGCGTCACGAGCGCCTGCACCGCGGTGGCGACCGCCTGCTCCAACGCGGCCGACATCTGCTGCCACGGCGCGAGCGGCGACACGTGCGTGCCCGGCAACTGCTGCTCCGACACTCAGTGCAGCGGGTCCAAGCCCGCGTGCGACACGAACACCAACACGTGTGCCGCGTGCGATGCGGTCGGCGCGGGCGCGACGTTCGTCGAGGTCGATCCGGTCAACGGAAAGGACGTCGTCGGCAACGGGAGCGGTACCGTCGGCGGCACCGTGCAGGATGGCTCGTGCGCGTACAAGACGATCACCTTCGCCCTCGGACATCTCCCCGCGGGGCCCGACGGAGGCGTCTCCACTGTCGACGACGTGCGCGTCTGGCCGACGGGGCCGGTCGCCGCGGGCGAGGATTTCCCGATCACGGTACCCGCCAACATGACGATCGAGGGCCTCGGCGGTCCGGTGACCGTGAACGAGGCGGCAACCGGGGACGGCACCTTCACGGGAGTCGCGTTCACCCTTGCCGCCGCCGGCTCGACGCTGTCGAATCTGATCATCGACGGCGCGACGACGGGAGTGCACGGCGTCCGCGCGACGACGGGTTCGACCTTGACGACGAACCTCGTCAACGTCGAAGTGAGAAACTTCACGGCCGCGGGGATCCGGGTCGAGCTCTCCGGCAAGCTCACGATCAATTCGGGCACCAGCGCGCACAACAACGGAACGGCGGTGACGGAGCCGTGCGGTCTTCGCGTGACGGGGCAGGCGCAGGCCGTCATCACGGGAGGCGCGCTGCCGATCCAGTTCAACCAGAACACGCAGAACGGCATTCTCGTCGACGGCGCCGGCTCGGTGACGATAACGGGAACCCCCTCCGGCACGACCGGGAGCGTCGTCGCCAACGACAACATGGTCGACGGCATCGAGATCCACCAGACCGTGGCCGTTGCCAACACGATCACCGGTCTCGTCGCGGTGGGCAACGCCGAGGATGGCGCGCGGTTCTACGGGGCCTCGAGCATTCAGGTTCGCGGCAGCGTCTTTCTCGGCAACACCAACAACGGCGTCAACATCCTGCCGGAGGGCGCGGGCGCCAACGAGAACAGCGTCGCGGCCATCGACCTCGGAACTGCGGCCAGCGCCGGAGGCAACGAATTCCAGAGCGCGACGAGCCCGAACGCATTTGCGGGCATCTGCCTGAACATCGGCACTGGCGCGATGCAGACGCTCCAGGCGCAGGGGAACATCTGGGAGGCCGGCGACGGCGGAGTGCTCAACTGCGGCACCGCGGGCACGCTCACGGAGAACGCAGGCAAGGGCTGCTCGGCGGGCGTGGACATCGGCGGCAGCGGGCTGTCAGCCACCGTCACCGCGACCTCGAACGGTATAGACGTGGCGGCTTGCGCGTGTGCCGGCAACACCACCTGCAAGTAATCCCCAGTGGGAAAAGGAAGGACAGCTGCCAAGGCTTCCCCTTGCCTTGGGTGGCCCTTGCTAGCTTGGTGCTTTGCAAAAATCCGTCTTGATTGCCTGGTCGTGACGTCCGCGTGACACTGTAGAGTCTGAACACGCCACCCCAGCGCGGGGGCTTAGGAGGCTTGCCATGTCAATCAGGGCTTGTGTCGCACTTGGGTTTTGTTCCTCGTTGGCGGTCTTGGTCGGATGCGGAGGGAGCGGCAATTCGTCGGGCGTCGGCGGCAATCAGGACAGCGGTTCCGACGCGACGGCCTCGTCGAGTGGCACCTCGAGCAGCGGGTCGAGCGGCGGCGGGGAGGACGCCACGACGAGCAGCTCGTCGAGCTCCGGCGGCGGCACCGACAGCGGATCGTCCAGCGGCGGGGAGGACAGCGGTTCCTCGAGTGGGAGCGTCGACAGCGGCTCTTCGAGCGGAGCGGTCGATGGCGGGTCGTCCAGCGGAGCCGTGGATGGCGGCTCTTCGAGCGGAAGCGTCGACAGCGGTTCGTCGAGCGGCGTGGTCGATGCGGGCAGCGAAGCGGCGCCGCCGTCATGTGCGGGCGATAGCGGCAACTGTGCCGCGCCGACCCCCTATTGCAACGGGGCGACGAACACGTGCGTCGAGTGCACGGCGCAAGCCAACTGCGGCGACCTGCAGTGCGTGAACAACGCGTGCGTCGAATGCACGACGGACACCAACTGTATGACCGCGGCGCGACCGCACTGCGACACGGCCACGAACATGTGCGTTCAGTGCGTAGGTGCCTCGGGAGACAGCGAGTGCGCGGCCCCGACGCCCTATTGCGTGAGCGACAAGTGCGTGCAGTGCACCACCAATACGAACTGCGGCGGAACCGACGTCTGCAACGCCGCCAATCGCTGTGTCGTGAGCTGCACGCCCGATGGCGGTCAGTGCGCGGCTCCCGAAGCCGTGTGCAATCCGGCGACGACGACTTGTGTCCAGTGCCTCACCAGCACGGACTGCACGGGGGCCGTGAGGCCAGCCTGCGACACGGCCACGAACGCGTGCGTCGAGTGCACGACGAGCACTCAGTGCGCGGGCAACGGCGGCGGCGAGATTATTTGCAACACGGCCACGGACATGTGCGTCCAGTGCACCGAGAGCAGTCAGTGCACGAATGCCGCGCGCCCGGTCTGCAACGCTACGTTCCACGAGTGCGTTCCGCGATGACGGCGTCGCGGGCTCTACGCCCGCTTCGCTGACCAATGGGGCTTTACCGGGCGTCCCGACAAGAGCAAAGTCGGCGCCCGGGAGGTCCCATGAAGGAACTCGTTTACCACCGGCATCTCCTGCCGGCCGTCGAGCGCAATGCGGACAAGGTCGGCTTCATCGACGGCAGCTATCGCGGCACGTACGCCGGGCACCTCGATCGGGTGGCCCGGCTGTGCGCGGCGCTGCGCCAGCTGGGTGTGGGGCGGCCCGATCGATTCGCCATCATGGCGCTCAATAGCCACCAGTTCCTCGAGAGCTACCACGCGGCGTTCCTCGGCGCGGGGGTCATCAACCCGCTGAACCTGAGGCTCGCGCCCAAGGAGCTCGAGTACATCCTGCGCGACTCCGGGACGAAGGTGTGCTTCGTCGACGCGGCCTTCGCGCCGGTCATCGCGCAGGTTCGGGCTGCCGCCGGCATCGAGCAGGTCGTGCTGATTGGCGACGGAGACGTTCCTCACGACCACAAGTACGAGCATTTGCTCGAGGCCGTGACGCCCAAGATCCCCGACGAGCCCGAGGAGACCGATCCGGTCGTCCTGATGTACACGGGCGGCACGACGGGGCTGCCCAAAGGGGTCATCTGCGACCATCGGGCGCAGGTTCTGAACCTCTACCACGCGGCTATGCGCCTCATGTTCGACGAGGAGGCCGTGTTTCTCCTTCAGACGCCGATGTTTCACGCCGCGTCCACGACCACCGTGCTCGGGGCCCCGCTTGGCTCGACGTTGGTGTTCATCCCGATGTTCGATCCGGCCAAGGTCCCTCTTCTGATAGAGCGGGAGAAAGTGACCGAGACCGCGATGGTCCCGACCATGATCGGCATGGTCTTCGGACATCCGGACTTCAAGGCGGAGCGCCTGGCTTCACTCAAGCGACTCAGCTACGGCGCGTCGCCCATGCCCGAACCGCTCCTCCGTCGCTTGCTCGATCTCTTCCCGAGCATCGATGTCTTTCAGGGGTACGGGATGACCGAGGCATCCCCCTTGCTCACGCTGCTGGGTCCGAAGGAGCATCGCGAGGGGGGCGAGCTCCTTCGCTCGGCCGGCAGAGCGCTGCCCGGCGTCGTGCTCAGCATCCAAGACGAGGGCGGCCAGATTCTGCCGCCGGGCCAGACGGGAGAAGTGTGCGCCCGCGGGGGCAACTTCATGCAGCAGTACTGGAAGAAGCCGGAGGCCACGGAGGAGGCCTTCCGGGGCGGCTGGTACCACAGCGGCGACGCCGGCTACCTCGACGAGCGCGGGTACCTGTTCCTCGTGGATCGCGTGAAGGACATGATCGTGACGGGCGGGGAGAACGTGTACTCGATCGAGGTGGAGAACGCGGTCGCGTCGCACCCTGCGGTCGCGCAAGTGGCCGTCATCGGAATCCCACACGATGCCTGGGGCGAGGTTGTCCACGCGATCGTCGTGCTGCGCGCCGGCGGGAGTGCGACCGAGGGAGAGATCATCGCTCACGCCCGCGAGAGCATCGCCGGCTACAAGGTGCCCAAGAGCGTCGAGTTCCGCGCGCAGCCGCTGCCGCTCTCGGGAGCGATGAAGGTGCTCAAGCGCGAGCTCCGCGCGGCCTTCTGGGAAGGCCACACGCGGCGCGTGAACTAGGGCTGGCTCCCTATTGAGGCGCGGTGCTCTGGCACGTCGAGCTGCAGCTCGGGGTGCTGTCGCACTGTTCGCCGAACTGGGATTCGACCTCGCCGTCGCCGCAGTACGGCGCGAACTTGCACGCCGTGGTGCAGACTCCGGGCCCGTAGGCGGTCGCGGGCGAGACGTTGCTCGAACCGTCGTCGCACTGCTCGGGGCCGTTCTTGATCCCGTCGCCGCAGTATCCGGCAAGCGTGCAGTTCGAGTTGCACGTGCCGTAGGCGCCGTTGTTCACCCCGTTGTCGCACTGCTCGCCAGGGTCCTTCACTCCGTTGCCGCAAGTGAACTGGCAGTGCGAGTCGCAGGGGTCTCCGGCCACGCCGTTGTTGGCGCCGTCGTCGCATTGCTCGCCGGGGTCGACGATGCCGTTTCCGCAGGTGGGGAGCGGAACGAACATCTTGCAGTCGGACGTGCACGACCCAGGCTGGCCGTTGTTCACGCCGTCGTCGCAGACCTCGCCGAACTCACCGTCGACGTTGTGGTCGCCACAGTAGGGCGCCGGCGTGCACTGGTTGGTGCACAGGCCCGGGCCGTAGGCGGTGGCGCTGTTCGCGGCACCCTGGTCGCACGTCTCGGGCGGATCCTGGAGGATGCCGTCCCCGCAGTAGCCGGCGAGCGTGCAGTTGGCGTTGCACCCGCCGTAGCTGCCGTTGTTGTTCGCGGTTCCGTCGTCGCACTGCTCGCCGGCCTCCTTGATCCCGTCGCCGCAATACGGCCCGAGGGTGCAGTTGGAGTTGCAGCCGTCGTAGCCCCCGGTGTTGCCTGCCGTCCCGTTGTCGCATTGCTCGGGGGGCTCGATGACCCCGTCGCCGCAGTTGAGGATGCACGACGCGCTGCAGAGGTCACCGACGGCACCGTTGCTGATGCCGTCGTCGCACTGCTCGGGAGGGTTCTGGACGATCCCGTCACCGCAGCGTGGTCCCAGCGTGCACGAGCTCGTGCAGTAGCCGTATCCGCTGCCGTTGGCGGCGCCCTGATCGCACTGTTCGCCGTTCGAGACCTTCCCGTCCCCGCAGTACGGCGCCCAGACGCAACCGGGGCCGCACTGCTTGGTCGTGTCTCCGTAGGTGACCTGGTTGACGCCGTTGTCGCACTGCTCGGGGGGCGTCTCGACGATGTCGTCGCCGCAGTACGGCGCAAGCGTGCAGTTGGCGTTGCACCCGCCATAGGCGCCCGTGTTGTTCGCGGTGCCGAGGTCGCACTGCTCGTTGCCCGCGACGATGCCGTCCCCGCAGACGGTCGTGCACTGGCTGATGACGTGCGTAAAGCCCCCGATCGTCAGCGTGTAGTCCGATCCGCACGTGTGCCGCTCTGCCTGGAAGAGGTCGATCGCGTACCAGCCGCCGTTGGTCATGCCCAGAGTCGTGGCCATTGCGGGCGTGAGCGTAACGTTCTTGTTCTCGGCCGCGTGCACGCCGCCGAGGTCGATGACGAGCTGGCCGTTGATGAACCCGTACACGTCGTCGTCGCCCGTGAAGTCGAACGTCGGAGACGAGGCCGACGAGTACGTGAAGGGGTAGTGGAGCTCGCTCGTGAACGAGAAGTTGTGGCCCGTCGTCCCGGCGCAATCGGTGCCCGTCTGCCCGGCGTTGGGGCCGGGGGCCGGCGCGTCCCAGCCCAGGCCGTCGATCGGGTAGAAGGCGGTGCTGCTGAACTGGTACACGTTCTGTCCCGCGCCCTGCTGGGTGAGCGTGAGCGTCGTCGGGACGCCGCCGACGTTGTTCGCGCCGGTGCGGTAGACGAGTTGGTCATAGGGATTCGTGCTTCCAGCGCCCGTGCAGCCCGTCTGGTGGTACCACCAGCAGAAGACCTCGCCTGCGGTGAGGGTGCCTTCGGGCCAGAGCGCTTGTGGCGTCCCGTCCGACGCCCAGACGGGCTCGCTGTCGCTTCCGATCTGCGACTCGACGAGACCGGTGGAGGCTCCGTACGGGTTGTGCTCGAAGTCGACGTTTCCGGTGCCGGGGGTCGTCGTGCCGCTGTAGAGCATGTCGCGGTAAAGGATGGGAATCGCCAGCGTCGCGGCGGGCGGCTCGGTGACGTTGGTGCAGCTCCAGCCCGTCTCGATCATGCAGGTGGAGCTGCAGCCGTCGCCCGAGATCGTGTTCCCGTCGTCGCATTGCTCGCCGGGGAACACCAATCCGTCGCCGCACACCGCGGTGCACGTGCCACCGGTGCAGTGTGGCTCGATGGTGCACGTCGGAGAGCAGCCGTCGTAGGGGATGGTATTGCCGTCGTCGCACTCCTCGGAACCCTCCTTGATGCCGTCGCCGCACGTGGTCTTGTGGCAGGCGGAGGCCGGCGGGGGCGTCGGGTTCGCGACGCACGCGTAGCCGGCCTCGACCTGGCAAGTCGCGCTGCAGCCGTCGCCGGACACGGTATTGCCGTCGTCGCACTGCTCGTTGCCCGCGATGATCCCGTCCCCGCACGCCTTGGCGATGCACTTGGTGTCGGGGGTCGGGCACTTCCATCCTGGTTCCACCTGGCACGTCGACGAGCAGCCGTCGCCCGACACGGTGTTGCCGTCGTCGCACGTCTCGCTACCCTGCACCTTCCCGTCGCCGCATACCACCGTGTAGATGCACGGCGCGTCGGGGACCGGGCACACCCAGTTGGCTTCGATCTGGCAGAGCGAGCTGCACCCGTCACCGGACACGGTGTTGCCGTCGTCGCATTGCTCGCCGATGTCGAGCTCGACGACGCCGTCGCCGCAATACTCGATTCTCGTGCATGGCTGTCCCGGCGTCGGGCAGGTCCAGCCGGGCTCGAGCGCGCACGTGGACGAACAGCCGTCACCCGAGATCGTGTTCCCGTCGTCGCACTGCTCGTTGCCGGCGACGTGACCGTCTCCGCACACGTTCGTCGGGTTCTTCACGCACGGCCCGCCGTTGCCGTTGACGTCCGGGCAGGTGTAGCCGGCTTCCGTCTGACACGTCGAGCTGCAGCCGTCGCCGGAAACCGTATTGCCGTCGTCACACGTTTCGCCGGGGTCGACCTTGCCGTTGCCGCAGACCCATATGTAGACGCAGGGGAGCCCCTGGTCGGGACACGCGTAGCCGGGCTCGATCTGACAGGTTCCAGAGCAGCCGTCTCCGGGGATCGTGTTGCCGTCGTCGCACTGCTCGCCGTTCGCCGCCTCGACGATGCCGTCGCCGCAATACTCCTGCCGGTTGCACGGCTTGCCGGGGACGGGACACGTCCAGCCCTTCTCGAGCTGGCAGGTCGAGCTACATCCGTCACCGGAGACCGTGTTCCCGTCGTCGCACTGCTCGCCCGTCTCGACCATGCCGTCGCCGCACGTCGCCACGTTCGTCTTCGTGCATGGCTGGCCGGGGATCGTGCACGAGTAGCCGGCTTCGACCTGGCACGTCGACGAGCATCCGTCGCCCGAGACCATGTTCCCGTCGTCGCATTCCTCGGTGCCCTCGATTTTCCCGTCGCCGCAGAGGCCTTGCCCCGTGAATACACACGGCTTGCCCGGGTTGGGGCACGCGTAGCCCGGTTCGATCTGGCAGGTCCCCGAGCAGCCATCGCCGGGAACGCTGTTACCGTCGTCGCATGTCTCCCCGGCCTCGATGATTCCGTCACCGCAGACGGCGGCTTCGACGCACGACTCGCCGACGCATGCATCCCTCGGCCCTTGCCCGCTCGTGGCGTCCTGGTTGGTGCTCGAGTCCGATCCGAAGTTGATCGGGGCGGCGTCATCCTGCGGAATCAGGGAGTTACCTCCCTGGCCCGAGTCGACGGCGAAGGTAGAGATTGCGTCTGGGCTGCTGCCGCAACCGACGGCGAACGCCACCATGGCGACGACGCCTAAAACTGCGAATCGGGCGGACTTGGGAACCACGCTTCGTCCTTCTGGAGCCAGCGCTCGATGCACGATTCCGTACACAGCGCGCACAGGCCTCCACTTCGCAGAATACGCGGACCCGCTCCAACGCGCGAGCGCATTCGCATTGGCCCCGGGAACTCCCGCGCGGGCCGCCTTGTCAGACTCGCCATGAGTGGAATTCAAGGTGCGACGATGGGCGGAGCGCGGATCGAGGGAGCAGACGAGGAGGGCGTCGACGTCGTCGAGGTGACTCTCTCGTGGTGCACCTCGGGATCGATGTTTCGAGGCGAGGAGCGCAACGTGCTGGCCGTCGAGCACGTCAAGGAGGGGGGCGTGCTCGCGCTCGGGGAGCGCGGCGCCATGATGGTCCCGGAGGAGGTCCTGGGCGCCGATCGCGTCGAGATCGTCCGGCACGACGGCGACGGGGCAACGGCGACCGCTCCCGTCGGCGCGCGTCTCCTTGTCGACGGGTGCCCCAGCGAAGATCGCGTCGTCCTGCTTGCGCGGGGCCGCGTCGTGGAGATGGCGATCGGCGCGTTCGTCGTGAGAATCGAGCGGGTACGCGCAGCCAGGCGTCCTGCGTCGGCGCCGCTCGACGGGCTCGAGGGGAGCGGCGCAGGCTTCTTCGCGGGGTCGGCCCTCCTGCACGCGGCGGCGTTCGCGGCCGTCGCGCTCTTTGCCCCCGCGCTGGGTGCCACCGAGGAGGATCCGTTCGACGCCGATCGGCTCGCGCTGATGCAGCGACTGCTCAACGCGAGCGCCCAGCACGAGACGGAGCGCGTGCCCGACGATGGTGCCGCGGCGGGTGGCGGCGACGTGAATCCAGGGAGGGCCGCACGCGACCCGTCTGGCGCAGCGGGTCGTCCCGACACCGAGAGAAGCGGACGCTGGGCCGCGCGAGGGACGGCGCGCCCCGAGACGGCGACGCTCGCTCGGGAGCACGAAAAAGCAGCTGCCGAGACGTTCGGAGTCATCGGGGTCCTGGCGTCCGCGTTCCAGAGTGACCCGAACGCCCCCGTCGTTTCTTGGGGCACGGTGAGCAACGGGAGCGACGACGTGAGCAAGATCGGCCACCTCTACGGGGGGACGATCGACGACGCGGCCGGCGTCGGGGGAGTCGGCCCGTGGGGGCTCGAACAGGGAGGCGGTGGCACCGCGAATCTCATTGGTCTGAACGGCGTCGACGCTCTCGGGCATACCGGCTCGTGCACGGGCGGCCCCTGCGACGGCGTCGGCGTGGGGGCAGGACGTCCGAACGGCGGACATGTATCTCACTTCAAGGGGCCTCGATACGGAACGCCGACCACGAACGGCAGGCTCGCGCCCGAGATCATCCAGCGCGTCGTCCGCTTGAACGACGGCCGCTACCGGTTCTGCTATCAGAGCGCGCTTCGCACGGACCCTAGCCTCCAGGGGCGCGTGACCGTGAAGTTCATGATCGACCGGCACGGAGCCGTCGCCTTCGCGGCCGACGGGGGTAGCGACATCCCCGACGAGGGCGTACGGCAGTGCGTCGTACGAAGCTTCCAGGCTCTGTCGTTTCCCGAGCCGGAGAACGGAACCGTGACGGTCGTCTACCCGATCGTGTTCAGCCCGGAGTGACGAACCAGTAGTGGAACGTCGTCACGGGGCCGCCTCCGATGCGGACCTCGATGCGGGTGTGTGCGTCGGCGGCGTCGCCGGGGATGTCGAACGAGCGCTCGACCCAACCGTCGTCGTCGAGGTCGAGGGTCGCGACCGAAGCCCCGTTCGCGAGGATGCGCACCTGAGTTCCCGCAGGACCGTCGAGGCGAACGATCCCCCGTGCAGGAACCCCGGGCCGCAGTCGCGTCATGAACCGCTCGAGACGCCGACCCGTGCGGCCACCGTCGACGACGGTCGTGCCGTCGGGTGCGGTTCCCTGATTGAGGATCTGTTCGCCGTCGCGCGCTCCGAGGAGCTCGTACGCGTGGTCGGCTTCGCTCTCGAGGTCGGCGACGTCCAGGGCATCGATGACCTCCTCCGAGGGAGTCCACGGCCGCTCGCCGCTTCCGAGCGTCGACCAGTCTGCGACGTACGCTCGCATCGTCTGGCCCCCGAGGATCGACGCGTCGGTCACGGTCGCCTCGTGGAGCGATTGCCCGAGCACGGGCGGCATCGCCATCCACTCGGGATAGACGATGAAGTGGGTGGGCAGGTCGGAGGGCGCGGTCGCGTGGAGCCGCTCGTAGTGCTCGAAGCGGGACGCGGCGCCGGCCACCCAGTAGCGGCCCTCGCCCTTCGTCGTCAGCCCGACGACGTCGAACGTGCGCCGGTCGCCGAAATACGCGATGGCGCCCGTGTCGTTGACGCCGACGCGAGCCGAGGACGGGAGATTGTCTTTCACCCATCGCCCGAGGGCGACCTGCTGGCGATCGATTCCGCTCGCCGATCCGGCGACGTCGTCGAGCACCCAGTCGAGCTTCGACGCGAACAGGCCGACGAACGCACCGCACGCGATGCCGGTCACTGCCCGCCAGCGCGGCCGCGCGGTGCCGGCCAGGTCGCCGGCAAGTCGCGAGAGGCACGCCAGACCGATGATCCAGCCCGTCGCGAACGGCCACAAGTAGCGCAGGCGGTTCCATAGGAACGTCACGTAGAAGCACGGGGCGAACATCGTGAGGGCGATCAGCAGGACGCCGGCCGCCCGCCAATGCAACCGCGTCCTCGCGCCGAGAACGGCGATGGCACCCAGCCCGGCCATCGCCAGCGGCGCGCCATGGCGCGGGAGGAACTCTGCGGACCAGACCTCGCCATTGAGCAAGGTGTCGAGCAAGACCTTCGCGTTCGCCGCGACGGCTGCGACCAGCGCCGATCCCGCATAGTACGGATTGCCGGGGAGGAGCTTGACGATCGCGGTGCTGCTCCGCGCCGAGCCGGTGAGCGTCAACAGCGCGAGAGGCGGCGCCACCAGCGAGCCGGCCACGGCGAGCGCGAGCGCCCGTTCGCTCCATCGGCGCGAGCGCGTGAAGGCGGCCAGCGTCGCTCCGACGAAGAGCGCCGTCACGGCGCCCTCGGGGCGGAAGCACACGGCCGCCCACGCGAGTGCCACGAGCTCTGCCGCGCGTCTCGGCGTCCGCTCCGCGGGGTTGGCCTCGGCCCATTCGCTCGCTCGTCGCGATGCCCGGGCGAGGGCCCACGCGAAAGGCACCACCTCCATTCCGCTCGCCGCGCACCATGCGAATCCGCCGAACGCGATCGTCATCGCGCCGGCGCCGATGGCCGCCGTCCGCCCGGCGAGGGGTTCAGTCAGCTTCGCCGCTTCCCACGCCAGGCCCCCGAGCGCCGCGAACGAAAGAAACCAGGCCGGCCACAGGATGGCGTCCCCCCGGGCGCCGAGCGCCCAGAACGGAGCGAGCAGGGCCGGCCAAAGCATGCTCGTCGCTCCGCTGGTGATGGGCGCGCCCGCTTGAAATCGCAGCGGATGGCCCTCGGCCAGCGCGCGGGCATACTGGAAATGAATGTAGGCGTCGTCGAGCGACGCCGCCGGATGCCCAGCCTTCGTCAGGATCCCGGCGATGGCCCTCTCCGCCAGGATGACCACCGCGACGACGAGCGGCGCATGCGGCAGCAAGCGCCCCCGCCAAGGCTGAAAATCGCGCGCCACCCGCGTTCTGTAGTCTAACACCGTCCTCCATGTCGCCTCGACCCTACGACGATGCTCCGCGCCTGCCCGACGGCGACCGCCTCGACGTGCGGTCACTCGTCCGGGGCGAGTGGATCGAGGCCGAGATCGGCCCGGGGCGCGGCTGGTTCATGGTCGAGCGAGCCGAAGCCGAGCCCCGCGCCGGGCTGCTGGGTCTCGAGATTCGCAGGAAATGGGCCGCCGTCGTGGACGGGCGTCTCGCGCGCAGAGGACTCGGCGATCGTGCACGTGTCTTTGCAGAGGACGCTGGTCAGTCCCTCCCGCGCCTCGGGCCCGACGGGTCGCTCCGCACAGTGTTCGTCCATTTCCCGGATCCTTGGTGGAAAAAGCGGCACCAGAAGCGGCTCGTCGTTCGGGATCGATTCCTCGACGACGTCGCTCGTCTTCTTGAGCTCCACGGCGAGCTGTTCGTGCAGACCGACGTCGAAGAGCGCGCGCACGACTACGAAGCGCTCGTGGCAAAAGACCCCCGGTTCGTTCCGCGGGGGGACGCTGCGGGGTCTGCGCGCATGGCCGAGAATCCGTACGTCGCACGCAGCCCGAGGGAGCGACGAGCGATCGCCGACGGGCTGCCCGTTCACCGTCTGCGTTGGTCGCGGGAGAGCGTCTGATACTTGCTACTTGAGAGCACCACCGTCGGCCGACCGTGCACCGCCGTCGGGGGCGACGTGGACGGCAGCGGCGGGGGCGATCGGAGTCGGAAGCGGAGGCTGCCGCGTCCACCAGAGGACCTCGCCGGCGACGACCAGCCCGGCCAGTGCACCCAGTCCCAGGACGAGCGTTCCGCGGGAGGCGACGGTGACCTCCGTGACGGTCCGGGCGGTCGCCGTGGGACTGATGCTCGAGGCTCTGCTGGTCAGCGCTCCCCCTTCGGCCCCGATCTCGGCGGCGACCGCGTCGGACGTCGCCGAACCTTGTACGAGCTCCGTCTTCGCGATCTTGTCGGCGAACAGCGAGTGCATGAACTGCGACAGCGCAATCGTGCTCACCGGAACGCGCTCACACCTCACGAAGTCTTCCAGCGCCGACTGCATGTCTCGCGCAGTCTGCCACCGATCCTCCCGATCCTTGGCGAGCGCGCGCATCACAATCGCCTCGAGCTCCGGCGGATAGTCGCTGCGTACGTCGGATGGGCGGGGGTAGTCCCGATCGCAGATGAGCTCGATGGTTTCGTACTCGCTCGTGCCCTTGAAGAGGCGCCGCCCGGTCGTCAGCTCGAAGAGCATCACGCCAGCGGCGAAGATGTCGCTCCGCCGGTCGATCTGGCCTCCGCGAGCTTGCTCGGGCGACATATACGGGATCTTGCCCTTGAGCCGACCCGACTTCGTTTCCTCCCGAGACATGGCTTCGCTCTGGGCGATCCCGAAGTCCACGACCTTCACCTCTCCCGCGTGCGCGACGAGCACGTTCTGAGGCGAGATGTCGCGGTGGACGATGTTGAGCGGTGCGCCGTCGAGCCCCCGCTTCTCGTGCGCGTACGCGAGCCCCGCGCAGACCCCGAGCACTACGGAAAGAGCGTGTTCGATCGGAAATTCGAGGGTTCCCTGCGCCTTCATCTGGCGCACGATCGAGCGCAGGTCTTCCCCGTGCACGTGCTCCATCGCGATGAAATAGTTGTCGTCCGCGACGCCAACGTCGAAGATCTGGACGATGTTGGGGTGTGACAGCGTGGCGAGGGTGCGCGCTTCGTGAAGGAGCATCTCGACGAGCGTGCGATCTCCCGTCAAGGCCGGGAGGATGCGCTTGATGACCACGAGCTTCTCGAAGCCGAAGGCCCCGTTCTGCACGGCGACGAAGAGCTCGGCCATTCCGCCGGTCGCGAGCTTCCGGACAAGAGTGTACTTTCCGAGCCGTGACGGCATGCCTGTGGGCGACACACCGGTAGGCTATCAAAGTCGTGAACATGCTCCACGTTGGCCGACGCACAATCGCCGCGTTCGCGGTCGTGGCCTGCATGGCGCGCTCGGGTGCGGCGCTCGCGGGGCCGCAGGTGAAGGGTCCGTATCTGACGGGGCTCTCGGACAGCGGCGTCGTCGTCAAGTTCGAGCTCGCCGCGCCGGGGGCCGCGACGCTGCAGGTGACTCCTGAAGCCCCGGGCGTACCGGCCCCCGTCGCGCGCAAGTTCGAGAGCCGTCAGCCGGCGTCGATGCACGACATCGCAGCGACCGGGCTCGAGCCGGGTGCAGCCTACAGATACGTCGTCCGTTCGGGCGGCGCGTCCGTGGGCGAGGGACGATTCGTCACGGCGCCGAGGCCCGACGCCAACGCCCCGCTCACGTTCCTCTTGTACGGGGACGATCGCACCGACACGGCCGCGCACACCGCGGTAGCGCGCGCGATGGAGAAGGTGCCGTCCGATTTTCTCATCAACACCGGGGACCTCGTCGAGGACGGGAACAGCGACAGCGACTGGCAGTCGTTTTTCGACATCGAGTCCGCGCTGCTTCGAGACCGGCCGCTGTTCGCGGCCATCGGCAACCATGAGGTTCATCACGATCCGTCTGGCGCGAGGTTCATGCGCTACTTCGGCTTCCCGGACGCCAATGGGGCGACTCACCTCTACGGCACAGTGCGTCTGAGCAATGTTCGACTGTTCTTCCTCAACGGAGTCCACGAGTGGACGTCCGGCGACGAACGTCAGTGGCTGGAGGGCGAGCTCGCGCGAGCCGACGGCGAGGCGGGTCTCGTGTGGCGGGTGGTCGTCGTTCACGACGGGCCGTGGTCCGCCGGGCCCCACGGTCCGAACGAGAGGCTCGTCGCGGCGCACGTCCCGGAGCTTCTGGCCGCGCACGAGGTCGATCTGCTTCTCGCCGGCCACGACCACACCTACCAGCGCGGTGACGCGGGGGCGATCAAGTACATCGTCTCCGGCGGGGCGGGAGCGCCACTCTACGAAATCACGCGTCAGCTGGCGACCACGCGCAAGGCTCTCTCGACTTTCCACTTCGTCGAGATGAAGACGAACGCTGACGAGATCCGGATCGTGGCGAGGCGTCCTGATGGCGCCGAGATCGATCGCTGCGGCCTGCGCAAGGGGGCGGCGTGGGACTGCGATCCTCCCTCCGCACCGCCCCCTCCGTCGGCCCCACCCGCGCCGCCGCCGCCGAGGAGCAGCTGCGATGCGGCCGGCGCAAGTGGGCTCATGAGAAGGGCGCCGCGTGACGTGGAAGTGGCCGGATTTGGCCTCCTAGCCGTGTCGCTGGCGCGTCGTCGCAATCGCCGGGGGTTGATCCCCGGCCGCGGCCGCCGGTAGGCTTGGCCTCTGTGATGCGTCTTCTCGTCGGCCTGGTCCTCGTGTCGGCGTCTGCTCTCTCCTGCGCTACGTACGAGGAGGATCTCGCGCGCAGCCAGCGTGCCTTCGACGCGAGCGAGCACGAGCGCGCGCTCGCGATCCTGCGGTCCCTCGAGCCCGACATGGGTCGCCTCGGCACGAGTGATCAAGCCCACTACGCGTATTTGCGCGGGATGACGGACTACCGCATCGGTTACAAGGTCGACGCGCGACACTGGCTCGCGGTGGGGGCCGCCATCGAGCAGCAGACGCCCGGATCCATCCCGCCCGAGTCCGTCACGCGGCTGAACGAGGCCCTGAAGGAGATGAACGAGGCCGTGTACAGCTCCGGCATCGAGTCGCTTTCCAATGACGTCTCTTCTGCGAAGACGAAGCGTAGCGACGACGAGGAAGGTGCCCGCGACACCGACGCTCCGCCGGCGAAGGACAAGAAGGCCCCCGCGAAGAAGCCGGGCGCAGCGAGTCCGGATTCGACCGACGAGTGACTAGTCCGACCAGACCTGCAACGCGAACTTTCCGGCGCCCGCTCCAGCCGTGGCGCGGATGGCCGTCGCGTCGGACGTCTTGAAGCAGATCTTCCCGTCTTCCGCGATGACGGGGCTCACGTCGTCCGTCGTGTCCTGAGCGACGAGCGCGCCGGCCGAGTCCACCCAGGAGACGTCGAAGTCCTGCATCGTGCTCTGGGAGATGCCGTATATGCGGTAGCACTTGCCGGCCTGTGCACCGAACGCGAAAAGGACGGGAGGCGCGCTCTCGCGGACCTCTCCCGCCAGGGTGTCTCCGGCCTTCTTCATCTTCGTCGTGTCCGCGCAGCCCTTCGCCATCGCGTCCACGTCGCCGGCAACGTCCTTGTCGTTCGACGCGGGCTTGAAGGTGTTGTGGCACGGGGCAAAGGTCGGGTCCGACTTCGTCTCCGCCTTGGTGGAGGCGGGGAGATCGGCGTTGTTTGCCGTAACCGGCGGGTGGGCCGCGGCGGGCGGCGGGCTTCCCCCGCAAGCGACGGCGAGGATGGAAAGGACAATGGCTTCGCAAAGCGGCGTCTTCATCGCAGCCGCAGGCTAGTGGTAGAAGCCTCGCGACGGGAAGAGAAGAGTTGGAGCGCCACTCGCAAGGGGCGGCAGCTACCCGCGCCCGAGCATCCGGAGCCGGTCCTTCGTAGCGAGACGGCGTTTCTTGAGCGCCACCGCGCGCAGATGCTCTTCGGGAGTCATGTGCATCCCGCGCCGCTCGATCTCGTGGATCTGTGCGTCGAGCGCTTCGCGACGGTTCTCGAGCTCACGGACGTCGATCTGCCTCATCGGATCCTGACCTCCTTCGACGGCGGAGGTGCGACGACCCCACGCCCATGTATCGAGGCTCTGCCCGGTAACCCTGCACGTCAACGGACGCGGGCGTTCAGGTGTCGACTCGGGCAAAGTTACCCTACCTCCAGAGAGCAGACGAGCATCCCCGGGGATTCCCGGAACATCACCTCCCGTCCGCTACTCTGTCTCTCCGATGGTTCGTGCCCGGACGGCGTTCGTCATCGCGGGGGTCGTCGGATGCGCGCCGGCCCGGGAACGACAGCTGGCCGCGTTCGCAGCTCCGACGCATATCGACGCCCAGCCGAGGATTGTCACCGCCGACGAGGTCACGACCGAGGCGGAGTTGGTCGCGCGGGGCGAGCGCGCGCTCATCGAACAGCGGTGGCAGGACGCCGCGGACGCGTACTCTACGCTGCTCGCCGCGGACCCCGCCGGCCCGCACGCCGCCGAACACATGTTCGACCTCGGGCTTGCTCTCGAAGGGCTGCAGGATCGCGCGAAGGCGCGCGATACGTTTCTGGAGCTGGCTCGGCGCTTCCCGGATGCCCCGAGAACCCGCGCCGCGCTGGTGCGAGCGGCCACGCTGGATGCGTACCTCGAGGACTGGAAGGCACTCGAGACGATCGGCGACACGTTGCTCGCCCGCGGCGACCTGGACGACGTCGACCGCATCCTGGCTCTCGGTGCGCGCGGTCTCGCACGCGTCGAGCTCGACGACGACATGGCCGGTTCGACGGACATCCACGAGGGGCTCGATCGCGCCGATCAGCTCCACTACGGCGAACGGGACGTCCTTCCGGTCGCCGTCGCCCAGCTCCGATTCGGACTCGGAGAGCTACGTCGCATCCGATCGGAACGCATCAAGTTCGAACCCTTGCCGCCGGACTTCATCGCCAAGCTCGAGGAGCGATGCGCCGACCTGCTGGAGGCGCAGGCGGCCTACTCGCAGGCGGTACGCTCGATTGATCCGCACCTGGCCGCGATGTCGGGATACCGCGTGGGCGAGATGTATCGGGTGCTGCACCGGGACTTGATGCAGATTCCGCCGCCCGCCACATCGAAGACCTCTCAGCAGAAGAACGTCTTCTACGCGTTCATGCACATTCGCTATCGCATCCTCCTCGAGAAGGGCCTCCGTGAGATGGAGCAGACCGTCGCCCTTGGCGAGCGGACGAGCGATGCCTCGTCTTGGATTACACGCGCGCGCGACGCGCGCTCGGAGATGCAGACCGCCCTTGCCGACGAGAAAGCGCAGATAGAGAAGATGCCGTTCACCGAGGAAGAGGTGAAGAAGGCGCTCGAGATCCTGCAGAAGAGGACGTTGGCCGCTGCGGAGGGCAGGCCTCACACCCCTTGACGCCCATGCTGCATCGCGCTAGCAGGACGCCTCCCTTGCGCCCGCTCGCCTGGCGTCGTTGTTGCTTGCGCGTCGCGTCGCCGGGAAGTAGTCTTCGCGCCCCCAAAGCGGCGGCCTCCGCCGTGAGGGCTGGCGTAGCTCAACGGTAGAGCACCTGTTTTGTAAACAGGTGGTTAGGGGTTCGATTCCCCTCGCCAGCTCGTCGATTCGCTGCGCGAGAGAAACAGACGGTAGAAAGGCTAAAATAACGAAACTTTACGGAGGGTTACCCGAGTGGCCAAAGGGAGCAGACTGTAAATCTGCCGGCTATGCCTTCGATGGTTCGAATCCATCACCCTCCACACGGAAACCCCCTCTGACTGATTGGGGCAGCGTCGCGGGAGTAGCTCAGTTGGTAGAGCGTCAGCCTTCCAAGCTGAACGTCGCCGGTTCGAACCCGGTCTCCCGCTCGGAGACACGAAGAGAAAGAGAAAGAGAAGATACCGCGAGCGTCCTTAGCGAGAACACTGCCCACCTAGCTCAGTGGTAGAGCACTTCCTTGGTAAGGAAGAGGTCACGGGTTCAAGCCCCGTGGTGGGCTCGAGCCGTCAACGCTGACGTCCTTCGAACGGTCCCGAGGAGTCTACAGTCATGGCGAAAGAGAAATTCCAGCGGAACAAGCCCCACGTGAACGTCGGAACGATCGGGCACATCGATCACGGCAAGACGACGCTGACGGCGGCGATCGTGAAGGTTCAGTCGAAGAAGGGCCTCGCGAAGGTGATCAGCTACAAGGACATCGCGAAGGGCGGGACGGTACGAGACGAGACCAAGACGGTGACGATCGCGGTGGCGCACGTGGAGTACGAGAGCGACAAGCGGCACTACGCGCACGTCGATTGCCCGGGTCACGCGGACTACATCAAGAACATGATCACGGGCGCGGCGCAGATGGACGGAGCGATTCTGGTGGTGAGCGCGCTGGACAGCGTGATGCCGCAGACGCGCGAGCACGTTCTATTGGCGCGGCAGGTGGGTTTGAACCACATCGTGGTGTTTCTGAACAAGTGCGACGCGGTGGACGACCCGGAGATGCTGGACCTGGTGGAGATGGAGGTCCGGGAGCTTTTGAACAAGTACAAGTTCGACGGGGACACGGCGACGGTGATCCGAGGAGCGGCGCTGCCGGCGCTGAACGGGGACGCGAAGTGGGAGAAGTCGATCGACGAGCTAATGGGGGCGCTGGACACGAAGATCCCGGACCCCGTGAGGGACATCGACAAGCCGTTTTTGATGGCGGTGGAGGACGTGTTCTCGATCAAGGGACGGGGGACGGTGGCGACGGGTCGAGTGGAGCGTGGGGTGGTGAAGGTGGGGGAAGAGGTGGAGCTGATCGGGTTCAGCGACACGCGCAAGCTGATCGCGACGGGGGTGGAGATGTTCCGCAAGCTCTTGGACCAGGGGCAGGCGGGGGACAACATCGGGGTCTTGCTGCGGGGGATCGAAAAGAACGAGATCGAGCGAGGTCAGGTGCTGGCGAAGCCGGCGTCAGTGACGCCGCACACGAAGTTCGAGGGGGAGGTGTACGTGCTGAAGAAGGAGGAGGGAGGGCGGCACACGCCGTTTTTCACCAACTACCGTCCGCAGTTCTACATGCGCACGACGGACGTGACGGGCACGGTGGCGCTGCCGGAGGGGACCAAGATGGTGATGCCCGGGGACAATACGAAGATGACCATCGAGCTCATTACCCCCGTGGCGCTCGAGGAGCAGCAGCGCTTCGCCATCCGCGAGGGCGGCCGTACCGTCGGCGCTGGAATCGTCACCAAGATCCTGGCCTAGGCGGATGCCGGAGCGGGTCAACGTCTCGCTCGCCTGCACGGAGTGTCAATCGAGGAACTACCGAACCACACGCAAGCCCGACCAAAAAGGGCAGCTTACCCTGAAGAAGTACTGCCCCAAGTGCAAGGGGCACACGGTCCATCGGGAGACGAAGTAATCAACCAAGGAATAGGGGTTTAGCTCAGTTGGTAGAGCAGCGGATTCCAAATCCGCAGGTCGTGGGTTCGAGCCCCTCAGCCCCTGCCGCAGCGCCACTGACTCAACTTCAGAAAACCGCGATGGCCACCAAGGAAGACATCAAACCAGAGAGCACCGGTAGCTCGGACCCGCCCCCGTCCCCGGACGGGGAAGGGCAGCAGGCCGAGTCTCGCGTGGAGCAGTCTTCCGAAGAGGCGGGGTCCGAGGCCCAGTCGGTCGCGGCGTTCGAGGCCCACGCGGAGGGGCACGACGTAGCGACGGTGGGTTCGTCGTCGCCCGCGCAGCTCGGCACGGGGCGATTCGTCTATGCGGCCTACTTTGCCGGGGCCATCGCGATCGCGTTCATCGTGTCGAAGGTGGCAGACTTCGCCTGGTTCCGGCTCCAGAACTACAAGCCGGCCATAGGCGAGCCTCGAGACGAGATCGTGATGCCGCTGTCGGCCATCGCCGGAATCGCGGTGGCCGTCTATTGCTGGTACCGGACCCGCACCCGTCAGCTCGCCGAGGAGGTCGCGACGGAAATGTCGAAGGTCACGTGGCCGACCCGCGAGGAGGTGACGAACGGTACCTTCGTCGTCATCGTCACGACCATCGTCTCCACGGTGTTCTTCGCGCTGATGGACAAGTTCTGGGGTTTCGTCAGCAATCTCGT
>Ga0182018_10000346_pt1 | contig 61069 bp, 58 predicted proteins | sample 812P2MmetaG_FD_120490 | JGI IMG/M metagenome (GOLD analysis project Ga0182018, IMG submission 120490) | Permafrost microbial communities from Stordalen Mire, Sweden - 812P2M metaG | ecosystem: Environmental > Terrestrial > Soil > Wetlands > Permafrost | place: Sweden: Stordalen | collected... | reverse complement strand
TTTCCAGCGGCAACACCACAAGTTGGACAGCGGACGGAGCACAGCTCGCTGGGCGTGAGTTCCACCATTCTCATAGAGATATTGTGCGATAACATCGGCCTTGAAACAGTTCGCTTTGGAACATTGCCGGTACGAGCTGTGTCCGGCAATTCGGCACCGTTTGCTTTCGGTGCAATGGCCCCCAACAAGAGTCCCGTGGTCAGCAATCCGACGCGAAGCTCAACGTCGATGCTTGACGCCACCGCAACCTTGATCCGATGGACCGGCGGAAATTCCCCCACTTCGGAATGCAAATCAACGGAGAGTGGAATCGGTTCGCAGTACGCCTTGCTCTGAAGGTTTTTGCCGCCGCACCAGCGGTGGCCCTCGATCCGGTGTCGCAATCCAGGTAGCGCAGGCCAGTAAGAAAGGAACGCATGAGTAGGTCCGCCTCATTTCAGGCGTTTCGCGGCGAATCCAGAAGCATCCGAATTCTCGGGTCGGAGGAGGCGCGCTTGCGCGCTGGCCTCCGTCCTCGATAGTGAGTATTGAGTAGTGCGAAGAGGCCGGCCCGAAACGGCGAGAGCGCCGGGCTCGGGTAGGCCACTTTCCGATGGAAGTGGCGGCGCATCTTGCCCGCTTGTCCCTGGCTTGAGCCCGCTGGTCACAATTTTGTTGTCTGGCCGCGGCTTCGTGGCGTATTTGTGTATGCATGAAAAATTCCAAGTTAGCCTGCGGATTCTGGCTATAGCTGTATGAACCGAAGAACGTTTTTGAAGGCATCCGGGGCAGTATCACTTTCGCGGCTGTGGCCACGAGGCGCGTTCGCAAGTCCCGCAATTCGCCGAGTGCGTCCTTCCGACCCAGTTTGGCCGTCCAAAGAAGCCTGGAAGCGCCTCAACGAGGCGGTTGGCGGCAACCTGATTCAAGTCGATTTTCCGATCAACGCATGCACGTCCTCGTTACAGAGCGCGGACTGCAAAACTCTCTTCACAAACTTGAAAAACCCCTACTACATTGGCGAGAATCCTGGCATAACCCAAACCTTGGGCTGGGTCGGCGCTTGGGCCACCAAACCCAGCGTCTACGCCGTCGCTGCAAGAAACGCCAACGACATCGCTGCCGCTGTGGATTTTGCCCGCGAAAACAATTTGCGCCTCGTCGTAAAAGGGGGTGGCCACAGCTATCAAGGCACATCGAACGCGCCCGATTCTCTCCTGATTTGGACACGTCATATGCATGACGTCACCATCCAGGATGATTTTGTTGCAAGTGGTTGCAAGTCAGCTCCTCAGCGGGCCGTCACTGTCGGCTCTGGAGCAATTTGGTTGCAAGCCTACGACGCCGTCACCACCAAGGCCGGCGCCTACGTTCAGGGCGGCGGCTGCACCACGGTCGGCGTCGCCGGCCTCATTCAAAGCGGCGGTTTCGGCAGCTTCTCGAAGCATTACGGCATGGCCGCCGCGGGCCTCCTGGAAGCCGAAGTCGTTACCGCCGACGGCAAAGTGCGAATCGCAAACACTTGCACCAATTCGGATCTGTTCTGGTCTCTGAAAGGAGGCGGAGGTGGCACCTTTGGGGCAGTCAGCAAATTAACCCTGTGCGTGCGAGATCTTCCTGAACTAGCCGGCGGCGCCAATTTCACCGTCAAAGCCTCTTCAGATGACGCCTATCGCCGCCTGATCCGCCACTTCGTTGGCTTCTACCGCGAAGCTCTCTTCAACGATCATTGGGGCGAACAAGCGCACTTCTCTCCAGACAACAAGCTCGAAATCAGCATGGTTCATCTTGGCCTGGAGACAGAGCAATCGCGAAAAGTGTGGCAGCCGTTCCTCGATTGGATAGCGCAATCTTCCACTGCCTACACAATCGAATCTCAGCCCGAAATCGGTAGCATGCTCTTCCGGCATTGGTGGGACGTTGACTGGCGCAAAGAACATCACCAAGACGTCTTCAAAGCAGACTCCCGCTCCAGCGCCAGCCCAATCAACGTCTGGTGGAACGGCGACGCTGGCCAAGTCGGCTGGGTTGTTTGGGGTTTCGAGTCGCTTTGGATGCCCGCATCATTGCTGCAGGACGATTCACAAGAAAAATTGGCTAAAGCATTGTTCTCCGCTTCCCGCTTCAGCGAGGTGGAGCTTCATTTTAATAAGGGGCTCGCAGGCGCGCCTTCGGAAGCCATCGAGGCTGCAAAAGACACCGCAATGAATCCCTCGGTGTGCGATGCCTTTGCGCTCGCCATCGTCGCCGACGGCCAGGGGCCCGCGTATCCCGGAATTCCCGATCACGAGCCCGACGCCGCGAAGGGCCGCAAAGCCGCGGACACCGTGCACCGCAGCATGAACGAACTCCGCACCGTCGTCTCCAACAGGGGAGCCTACGTCTCCGAAAGCAACTTCTTCGAGTCCGACTTTGAGCGATCCTACTGGGGCACCAACCACGCACGACTCGCACAGATCAAAAAGAAATACGACCCCGACGGCCTCTTCTTCGTCCACAACGGAGTCGGCTCAGAACAGTGGACTCCCGACGGCTTTACCAGGCGTTGAACTTGGGCAGTGTTCAGATCGGCTGGGAATTCCCTCCAAGCTCATAGAGACGACAAGTCTGCGCCGGAAGCCCCTGGGTGAGCACCCTCGAACCAGACTCTTAAAGTTAGCGGAAGGTACTTGTGAGCGTCGCTGAAAGGAACGTTCTGTCGCACAGTTGGCGCATTGTTGGCTATCGAAGTAGTCTGATCCCCGTTCCCGAGAGATTTTTACTGGTAAGTCCGGTTGGAGGAAATGTGGTGCGGGGGAGTGTGGCTCGCGTTTCCAATCTTCCCGAGCCCCGTTTGTGGCGAACTTCCGCGCAGCCGACTCGGTACTGATCCACATATCCCAATGTGAATTACTCCGGTTTGCCGGCAATACGCCCAGAGCCTCGTATTTCGCTCCACGCATCCACGTTTCCGCATAGGCTGTGTCCAGTTCCGGACAAACTATTTTCGAATACGGACACCTTGAGCCACGCGTCACCCCTGTCGTCATGTAAGATCGCGCGAGGACAATCACTTAGCCCTGCCCACGTTTGGAGCGCCAGTTGCCCCTCAGTGGGCCAACACATCTCCCAAGGGGTCAGCCAGATGACTCTTCTTGATCTGCGACTCGCTATCCGCTACCTGCTGAAAACGCCGGGCTTTACCGCCACCGCGCTGCTTATGCTGGCGCTGGGAATCGGAGCCACCACCTCCATCTTCTCCGTCGTGGAAGGCGTGTTGTTACGTCCGTTGCCGTTTCCCCACCCCGAAAAGCTCGTGGTGGTCTCGGATGTTGCGCAAAGCCTGAATATGAGGGGAAATGGCGAGTCCGGAGTGACGGGCTTTGACATTCAAGCCTACACCCGCGATACCCACAGTTTCGAGAGTCTGGGCGGTTATCAGCAAACCACTTATGAATTGTCCGGCATTGGCGAGCCCATGCAAGTAAGCGCCTCACGGCTCTCCGGCGGTGTGTTCCCGGCTCTTCAGGTGGCGCCACTCCTCGGTCGATTTTTCACCCAACGCGAAGATGAACAGAAAGAGCGCGTCGTAGTGCTCAGTTACTCGTTCTGGCAAACCCGTCTCCACGGCGATGCCGGCGTACTCGGAGCCAAGTTTCTTCTAGATCGCCAGCCCTATGTGGTCATCGGCGTGATGCCTCGGGGGTTTGAGTTCCCACTGCTGCCGGGACATCTGAACCACAGCGCGTTGTGGGTTCCCGCCAGCCTGACCCCGGTCGAACTCTCCTTCGACCAGGGAGCTGTTTGGGGCTTCGACATGGTCGGACGCCTCAAACCGGGCATTACGCCAGCGCAGGCGCAAAGCGACGCCGAGCGCGTAGCTCAGGAGACGATGCGTACCCATCCGCCCTCCGTGACGGGCTTCAGCTGGCACGCGGTGGTGCGCTCACTGCACGAGGAAACCGTGGAACGCGCGCGCCACCTGGTGCGCGCTTTGTTTCTGGCCGTCTTTGTCGTCATGCTGATCGCCTGCGCCAATTTTGCGGGACTGCTCATGGTCCGCGCCATTCGGCGTCGGCGTGAGGCAGCCCTGCGTTTGGCATTGGGCGCGCCCGCCTCCGCGCTTCTGCGGAATGCCATTCTGGAAAGCCTGCTGCTCAGCGTCACCGGCGGGCTTCTCGGTTTGCTTCTAGCTAGCAACGTCTTGAGCCTGGGCCTCAACCGCCTGCCTGAGACCTTGCCCCGTATTAACGAGATCGGCCTCGACTGGCGCGTTGCAGCGTTCGCGTTGCTGCTCGCCGTGGCAACGGGCTTGGTATGCGGAGCGGCGCCGGCCTTTGCCGCCCTGCGCACCAGCGTCAACGAGGTTCTCAAGGAAGGCGGACGCACTGGCGCAGCGGGCGGCGGCCACGCACGGCTTCGCTCCGCGCTGGTCGTGGGCGAAATCGCTGTCGCCATGGTGCTCCTCGTCGCCTGCGGGTTGCTGTTGCGGAGTTTCGAGAAGATGCGCGCCGTTGATCTTGGTTTCCGCCCGGACCATACTTTGACTGCCTATTACGCCCTGCCGGAGCAACCCTACGGGACGCAAACCGCGGTCAATCAGCTGGGTGACGAATTGACTCGACGCCTGCAGCAGTTGCCCGGCGTCAAATATGCCGGACTCACATCGTTTCTCCCAGATACGGGCCCGTACAGCAGGAGTGTGTTCGTGGCCGAGGGCTACGTCCAGCCCCAAGGCGTCGATCAGCCCCTCGGCATTGAGGTGATGGTGCGGGGCGAATACTTGCGGGCCATGGGCGTTCGATTGCTTGGCGGTCGCTTCTTTACCCCGGCGGACTCGGCGAACGCGCCGCTGGTCGTGATTGTGAACCACAAGCTCGCCGATCATTACTGGCACCACGCGGACCCCGTGGGGAAGCGCATCCGCATGGACTCGCAGGTGACCAACAAAGCGCCGTGGATGACCATCGTGGGCGTAGTCGCCGACCTGAAAGATGGACCGCCCGACGCTCCCAGCGCGGAACAGTTCTATCTGCCTGTTGATCAGGTCGAAAAAGCCAACGGCGGTTGGGCTGTTCCCACCGACCTGAACGGCAACTGGGGCTACATCGCTTTGCGGTCGGAAAAGGCGCCCCAGCAGATGGCCAGTTTGCTTAGCGCCACGGTTCGTTCCATCGATCCACAGCTGGCTCTCGACGACGTCCAAAGCATGGAACAAGCCGTTTCCGACAGTGAGGCGCCTCGACGCTTCAACACCGCACTTATCTCCGCTTTTGCCATCGCGGCGGCGTTGCTGGCGGCGCTAGGTATCTACAGCGTCATCGCCTTCTCGGCTGCTCTGCGCTCCCACGAGATAGCCATCCGTATGGCCTTGGGCTCGCAGCGGTCGGGGATTTTAGCACTCGTCTTTACCTCCGCAGCCAAGCTTGCCATCGTCGGCTGCGCCGTGGGATTGCTCGGTGCCTCGGCCGTGTCGCATCTGATGCGCTCGTTTCTGTTCGGTGTTAGCCCCTTTGATCCGCTGGTGCTGACGCTGGGCGCGGTCTTCGTGCTGATGCTGGCTTTGGCGGCTTCTTTGCTACCCGCGCGGCGAGCTGCGTCCATTGATCCCATGCAGGCTCTGCGGGCGGATTGAATCTAAGCGCACCCGACTTCCGCCTAAACACAGCAGTTCGCCGACGAAAGAGTGAGATCAATCCACTCCCGAATTGTCCGCTTCGAGGAAGCGAGCTGTAATCGAGGGTCGCTCGAGTTCTCATCTCCTCGAATCCCGTTTCTCGGGACCTGGCCAAGCCATCTCCGCAATAGCTGCAAGTGATTGCGCCGCGTGGTTGTTTCCGTAGAATCTGCGCGCTCCAGACATTCGTCGAACCATCACGTAGCGATTGTTGGCGCGGCTATCATTCGGGCGATCAGGCGCACACGGCTTGAAGCCCGACTGAAGGGCCTTCAAGGAGGTCGATCATGAAATACGTCATTTCCTGGCGCGAGCGCCCGGCAGCATCCGCAAAAGACTATGAAGCTGCGCCTGAGCGCGTATTGCAGATCTTCAACAAAGATTACAAAATGCCCGCGAGTTTTACGATCCACCAGTTTGTGGTCCGGGTTGGCGATTACGGCGGCTATATGATCGTCGAGACAGAGGATCTCACCGACATTCATTATTTCACGAGCATCTTTGCGGTATTCGAATTCAAGGTGGAGCCGGTCGTCGATGTGATGGACGCGGTGGCGGTCGAGCTCAAAGCCATCGAATATCGCAAGAAAAACGCTTCCTGAGCAGCGCCGATAGCAACTTCTTGAGATGTCCCCTTGTGGGGCGTGACCCCGCCGTCATGGGTCTTCCAGTCCGAGGTTGTCGTTCACCGCTTCGTTGAGTTTCTGCTTGCAGCCGGGATAGCGCTCAGTTGTTAGCCCTGGCGCATCCGATCATGGTGGCCTAGTGTACTTAAGTGAACAGTACCGCATCCTGCCGCTCGGTAAGATAGTTTGAGCCTATAAATGTCGCGGTTCGAAGGCCCTTGCGAAACGATGCCACCCACCATTGCCAGCCCGTCCATTCCCACGAAAGCAGCACAAGTCAGCGTTGGAGACAGTCCGTCGAGCGGCCTGACTAGCGATCAAGCACGAACGGAACTCACCAAGTACGGTCCTAATGCAATGCCGGACACGGCGATACGGCCGTTGCGCATGGCGCTGGCCAAATTCTGGGCACCAGTACCGTGGATGCTAGAAGCCGCAGTCATTCTTCAGGTAGTGCTCCACGAATATATCGAAGCCGCGGTGATCGGTGCTCTCCTGGTATTCAACGCCGTCCTCGGTTTCTTCCAGGAAGGACGCGCGCAAGCTACTCTTGCCGCCTTGAAATCGCGCCTCGCGCTCACGGCTTCAGTGCGGCGCGACGGCGCCTGGAAGAACATACCAGCCACGGAACTGGTGCCAGGTGACACCGTCAAGTTATCGCTCGGCGGCGTGGTTGCAGCCGACGTGAAGCTAGTCGAGGGCGCGGTCCTGCTCGATCAATCCATGCTCACGGGAGAATCCGTCCCCATCGAGGCTGGACCGGGCTTGCAAACGTATGCTGGCGCGCTCGTGCGGCGCGGCGAAGCGGTAGCGATCGTCACCGCAACTGGGGCAAACACAAAGTTTGGACGTACCGCGGAATTGGTCCGCACCGCGCACGTCGAGAGTACCCAGCAAAAAACCGTGGTGCGCGTGGTGCGAAATCTTGCCATCTTCAACGGCGGAATCATCGTCTTGCTGGTCACGTACGCCCATGCGCGCAATATGCCGATCGGCGAAATTATTCCTCTTGTCCTTACAGCCGTTCTGGCCTCTATCCCTGTCGCGCTACCTGCAACGTTCACGCTTGCGGCGGCGGTGGGCGCGAAGGCCCTCGCACGCTTGGGAGTACTTCCGACGCGATTGTCGGCTGTAGACGAGGCCGCAACTCTGGACGTTCTTTGCTCGGATAAAACGGGCACGCTGACTCTCAACGAACTGGCGGTTACTGCCGTCCGTCCTGAGCCTGGCTTCGATGAAGCGCGCGTGCTGGCCATGGCGGCTCTAACCAGTTCCGACGGTGGGCAGGATCCGGTGGACACAGCCATCCGCTCCGCCGCCGCGAAAGGAAGCACCACGAGCCTGCCGAAACTGACCAAGTTCGTTCCATTCGATTCAGCGACAAAAATGTCCGAGGCGACCGCGGTGGATGCGAACGGCGGCGCACTGCGTGCCGTGAAGGGCGCGTTCGCGGCGGTTATCAAACTGACCGAACCTGTACCAACCGCGGCCGCGGCGGCGCACGAACTCGAAGAGAAAGGCTTCCGCGTTTTGGCCGTTGCCGTAGGCACGCCGGCGCCGATGCGGCTTGCAGGAATGATCGCGCTCAGCGATCAACCTCGCTCTGACGCGGCCGAGTTAATCAAGGAGTTGCACGATTTGGGCGTGCGCACCGTCATGGTAACCGGCGATGCGCCGGCGACTGCGGCGATCATCGCTCGAGCCGTGGGACTCGATGGAGCTATCTGCCCGCCCGGACCAATTCCAGAGAGTGTGCGCCCGGAAAACTTCGCGGTTTTCGCCGGAGTCCTTCCGGAGGATAAGTACCATCTCGTTCAGGCGTTCCAAAAAACGGGCCATACCGTCGGCATGTGCGGCGATGGCGCCAATGATGCGCCCGCCCTTCGGCAGGCGCAAATGGGGATTGCCGTTTCGACTGCGACGGATGTTGCCAAGTCGGCGGCCGGTATCGTGCTGACCAAGCCAGGACTTGAGGGCGTCGTCTCTGCTGTTAAAGAAGGCCGGATAACCTTCCAGCGCATCCTGACTTACACTTTGAATTCCGTAACAAAGAAGATCGTACAGGTGCTTTTCCTGGCGGTGGGCCTGATCCTAACCGGACACGCCATCCTGACTCCCATGTTGATGGTCATTATCATGATTACCGGCGACTTCCTGGGCATGTCCTTGACGACCGACAACGTTTTGCCATCTCCGATGCCAAGTGCTTGGCGCGTCGGGAATTTGACGCTCGCTGGCGCGTTCATGGGTATCGCCGAGTTATTGTTTTGCACCGCCGTTCTGGCTATTGGCAAGTTCCGCTTGAGTCTCGGAATCGAAGCCCTTCAGACTCTCGCCTTCGTGCTCATCGTGTTCGGCAATCAAGCCACGACCTATACAAATCGCACGCGTACGCGCTTGTGGTCGACCCGCCCAAGCTTCTGGCTCATACTTTCGTCGGTGATTGACCTGTCAATCGCTTCGACGCTGGCAAACCGCGGAATCGCCATGGCCTCTCTGCCTCTCGTCGTGGTGGGAGGAACGTTTGCGGCGGCAGTTGTCTTTGCATTCCTGGTGGATATTGCCAAAGTCCCGGTATTCCATCGCCTCGGGATAGTCTAGGTTGCTGGGCGCGAGCCGGTTGTACATCGTGTGCTTGCGCACGGAATCTACCGTTCGGAGTAAATAGTGAAACAACCAATTCCGCAAGTTCTCGTGACTGCATCGCCGGCAATGCTGTCTCTTTTCAGAAATTCTGTTTTGATTTTTTGCGGCATGATCAGCTTAGCTTAGGAGTTCCGCAAATGGATACGTATGATTCGCAGCCGCTAACGCAACGAAAGCCGCTCCAAAGGCGGCGCACGGTGCTGGATTTCTTGCAGGTGGGAATACCTTGAGGGTAGCATTTGGCTATAACCCGTCAACGGCGGGTTGGGGATACTTCATGGCCTTACAAGTGATTGAAATAATGCCGGGTAAGTTTCTCTATCGGTGTGATGCGTGCTCGTTCGAGTATCCCAAAGACCCCGTTCCGAAGCAGGAGCTCGGCATCCCGCCTCGACACAATTGCCCGAACGGAAATCGGTTGGATGTCGAGGAAATAATGGATCGGCAGGACAAAGACTAAGCACGTGGCTATACCGGTCACGGAAGGTTGGGCCTATCGCTGTGAGGCCGGAGCCGAGAGTCCCGAGGTTCCTGTGCTGCTCGAAAACCTGGCTCAGGCGCCCGCGCACGATTGCCCGAAGGGGCGGAGTGATGTACGCGGGACTGACGAACCAGAGAACCATGAGCGGGCAGGGTTCTGGAACAGGCGCTAGCCACCTCTTTCAATTCCGTTCTTCCTTGGGCCGCACGCTCTCATACAAGATAAAATATTCCTTCGCGCCGACCCTCGCCGTCGTGCCACACGTGAAGTACGCGCAATCGCCTCGTTTACGGATCATCACACTAAACACGGTCCACACTTTATCGTGGGCGAACGGCGATTGGGATTTCTTGCGGGGCTTTGTACGGCGCTCGTTGAGGGTTTGAAGGGAGATTTCTCTGAAATATATAGTAGCGGGCAAAGCGGTCAAGAGGTGCCCAACTTCCTGAGGAGTCCCCGTATGAAAAGTGTCCTGTATTACTACAACGCTGCGGAAGGCGAGGAAGAAATCCACGAAGATGAAGAAGTAGAAAAACTCGTCACAGGTGACACCATCGAGCGCAACGGTGAGTATTGGCGGATCATAGACATAGTGAAGCCGGTCGCGGCAGTGGAAGTCGACGCGGATACGATTAACCTGGACGTCATAAGGGTTTATCTCGCGGGACCGCAACCGTGAACAGAGAAGTTTTAGCCTAATCGACCTAGTAAGTGATCCCCGAATAGTTTCATGTAGTATTTTTTAACATGCCGGCATCATATGGGTAATAGTCATGGAGGTATTTGTTTGACTAAATGGTTGCTGGTTTGTCCCAACTGCGATCACAAATTCGCGCACATCAAGATCAACGACGCGGCCGTTGCAGAAGCATTCCGCGATTCATTTGGAACGGACCCGAAGCCGGGTCTCGGAGAAATAAACCTTGCGTGCCCGTATTGCGGGATGGAATCTCTTTACAGACGGTTTCGTTTGATCTGCGAAGACGACTCGGACGAAACCGCTACGGGCAAAGGTGCCTGAACTAGCGCTCCCCTTTCCCCGCAATTCGCACCCTCATAATAGCCGCGTTCGTGGCAATCACCCCGCACGTCACGAGCAGAGGTGTTTGTTCAAAGGCAATGCCACTGGTCAGGAGACAGTGCTGCACACCTTCACAGGCGGAGCCGATGGCGGCACCCCCTTCGCACGATCAAAAGAGCGCGCCCGAAATCGTGAGTTCGAGATTTCTTCCCATCCTGCACCTTGACCCGCAAGGTGCGGCCCGAGCAGTCAGGTTCTAGGCGAGCGGGGAACGCTGGAGGTCCTGCCACCCGTGCTCCTCAAATGCCAAACTGATTTGACTCACGGCTTTGTTCGGCTGTGCTTTAGCCGTCGCCCATCGACGAACGAGCATGGAGCCAATCGCGTAGGTACCTGATTCGGCGAGACAGATTTCCATCACACAGAAGCAGGAACGCGCCAAAACCCAACGAAACATCGATGAGTAAGATACCCGAGAATCCGAAGGGCACGCGGACAATTTGCGGCCAGGGCGCTAGCGGGCTAATACGCAACGCGATCGAGAGTAAAACAACTCCGGCCAATCCCATTTTTGAAAGGATCATCCAATCTTTTGCCCCAGTGAAATTGTGGGACCACCAGCGATCGAGCAAGCAATTCCAGGACGCGAGTTCTTTCACCAATTTAGCCATGCGAATCGACGTTGGTGAATGCTCAGGTATCACGGCAGGTGGGGTCATGACGTCCGTTTTGATGGGCTTGACGCTAAGCCTTCTTGCCAGGTCCCTTGACGACTTCCGATGCTCAAATCCGTTTACCTGAACCCGCAGCCCGTCTTCACAAACAAGGCACCCGCAGCGCGAGTGTTGGTGCAGTGCCGAGAACGTGGCCGCATAGTTGCGCTCCGCACGCCACACTTCGCTGTCGAGCGGTGTTCCCTTTGAGCCAGGAGAATCGTCAAAGCCATGCAGGCGAGTCCACCGCGCCAAGGCATCCAGGAATTTGTTAAACAACTGCTCATATTCCGCGCAAGATTGCACGTTCACAGGTGGATGTTCTCTTGTTTTCTCGATTCCCGCTTCGTGTAGCTGCGGTCTGTTATCCGGACGGCCCGGCCACCGTAATCTTTCGCTTTTCAGGACCAGCAGAGAGGCTGAGGCACGCGCGATCTCCCGGTGCTCGTCATCGGGGGTTTCCAGAGTTTGTAAACGCGAGATGATCGCGTTTTCCGTTTCGTGAATGAGGGCTTTCAGTTTTTCTGAATTGGTTTCAAGAACGCAGGCTATATAGAGTTCTTGCCACAACACAAAACCTCCGCTTCAGCCGAACCCTTAAGGATGGTACGGTAGCGCACGGTAGGTCAGAAAGATATAGGAATCGATTTTCCGGGCGTTCGCTCTGGTCACTGGGGACTCGTCACATCGATTTCGATTGTAAAACGCGGGAATCGTGTTGGTGAAGTCCTAGTGTGCCGATTATCCGGGACTGAACCACGCCCGCTGTCGAGGTGGAATAGGCCTCTGTCTGGAGAATCAAATCCAGAAGCCCTTGGGCAACCCTCGTGGCCATCCCTGGCGTCAACGAGAAGGACAAAATCATGGAACACTACGACTTCGCTAGCGCCGTCCAGCTGCGGGCGGGCGTGATCGGCGGCAAATGTATCTAGCCGCATACACCCAACGTTTGGATTCAACCGGGCTGACCTTTTTCGACGATGATGTGATTCACTTCTTTTGGCCGCATGCTAAAGACAAGAGTGCCATCCTCCTGCTCGCGATTGGCAAGCCGATGAAAGAATCAAGGCTCCGACGTTTGGTGAAAGACGTGGGGGAAATCGATGTGCAAGGCGCCAATCATCCGCCGGATCAGCGCGCTGAGCATGCCAGCCGACATCACATCCACCGCCGCCGACAACTCCGGGCATGTGGATACGGCCGGCGATAAAGTCTCCGAGCGCGCCGACGACGTCCAAGTGAAGAGGATTAAACCAACGCAGTCGTCAGCTTCCATGGAGTTTCACCTGCGGTTCGGCGTCGGCCTCACGGTTCTTCCCAAGAGCGTTGTCAATCGCCGCGAACAGCTCAATGGTTCGGATTGGTTTGGAGAGGTACGCATCCATGCCAGCGGATAGGCAGCGATCCTCGTCACTCTTTAGAGCATGCGCCGTCATGGCAATGATAGGGATGTGCTTGCCTGTGGACCGTTCCCTGTCTCGAATTGCCGCGGTGGCTTCGAAACCATCCATCTCCGGCATTTGCACGTCCATCAGCACTACATCAAACTCCTTCATCTTAAGTGTGGCCAAGGCTTGCCGACCATTGCCCGCCACGGAAACGATGTACCCTCGCTTTTCGAGCAGACGTACTGCAAGCGTTTGATTGACGACGTTGTCTTCCACCAACAAGACCCGCGATCGGCTCCCGGCCTCTCGCAACGTATAACGCGTGACCAATGGAGCTTTCGTCTGACTTGCCAGATTCAAGACATTACAGATCCCTTGCAACAGCTCTAATTGGCGTATCGGTTTCACGAGGTAGGCGGAAATCCCGAGTTCCCTGCATCGCGCTGCGTCCCCCAAGTGTCCGGCCGAAGTAAGCATCATGATGGTGGCGCCAACCAGATCCGGATGTTTCTTTATCCGCTCGGCCAGAGTAAAGCCGTCCATCCCTGGCATATGCCCATCCAGCAGAATCAGAGGAAAGGGCCGACCTGTGCTCTTGGCGACTTCCAGTGCTTGAAGCGCGGCTTCGCCACCTTCAACTGCAGTCGGCTTCATGCCCCAACGAGTCAGCATCCCGGTCAGGACTTTTCGGTTTGTAAAGTTGTCGTCAACGATCAAGGCATGCAAATCCTGCAATTGCGCTGGGTGAAGAGAAGGGGAGTCGAGGGCCGGCTTGTCCTGTACCGGCAAGCAGAGCGTGAAGTGAAACTTGCTGCCTTGGCCCGGCTGACTGACCACCCAAATCCGTCCACCCATCAACGTCACTAGTCTCCTGCAGATTGTCAGTCCCAACCCTGTGCCGCCGTATTTTCGGGTCATCGAACCGTCGGCCTGAGAGAATGGTTCAAAAATCTCGTCTTGCTTATCCACCGAGATTCCGATGCCAGTGTCCTGCACCATGAAATGCAAGCACGTGAGGGCGTCATCGTGGGATTCTTCCTCCACTCTAATAAAGACCTCACCTGTTTCGGTGAACTTGATGGCGTTTCCCACCAGATTGACAAGAACTTGACGAATCCGCCCGGGATCACCTAGCAAGGCTTCTGGAACGTCGGGTCGCACATCGTAAATAAGTTCTAGCCCCTTCTGATGGGCGCGAACACCAAGAGACTTCATGGTTTCACCAAGGCTCTCTCTCAGATCAAAGGCGATTGCTTCGATTTCCAGCTTTCCTGCTTCAATCTTCGAAAAGTCCAGTACATCGTTGATGATCGAGAGTAGAGATTCCGCCGAAAGGCGGACTAGACCAAGGCTGTCTCGTTGCTCGATTGTGAGGTCCGTATCCAACACCAATTCCGTCATTCCAAGAATGCCGTTCATCGGTGTGCGAATTTCATGGCTCATCGTCGCCAGGAATGTGCTCTTTGCAAGACTGGCGCCTTCTGCCGCTTCTTTTGCCGCTCTCAACTCCCTTTCTGACTCGCGTCGCTCGGTTATGTCGTGAAAGCTCCATACGCGTCCAATGCTCTTGCCCAAAAGAATCTGCGGTTCCGAATGCCGTTCGAATACTCTGTCGTCTTTGAATTCCACTACATCGTCGCTGATTACCGGACTGTTGGCGAAGTCCCGCTGCATCCGGCTCAAGAATTGCTCTGGGTCTTTTAGTTGCGAAACTACGGAATCCACAACCCTCTGGCTGTCTCCCGTTCGAAGGACTTCGCTCGGTATCCTCCACATTTCCTCTAACTTGCGATTGCATGCGACTATTTTACTTCGGCTATCCGTCACAAGAATTCCATCCGCAGTCGACTCAAGTGTTGTGCGAATCACCTCGGTCGCTTCGCGAACGCGCCTTCGGAGCATGGCAGCCCACCCCAACGCTCCGAAAATTGCCAGGAACAGTGTTGCAGCAAGGCCTATCATTCGCTTTACGTTCCACCACGATGGCAACTTGAGCACCACGACATCTTCCGGAGACCGTAGTCGGACGCGAAACATGTGCGGAACGTGATTCTCGTCCACCTCTATCGTGCAAATTCCAGTCACTTTCAGCTGGCTCCCGTCTACCAGCTCCACAAAGGATTTGGGAACCTGTGCCTCGGCGAGGCGTGCCTCAAAAACGATGTTCCCGTCCTGCAGCAACAGCACCTGATCGCCTGGGCCAATGGAGGAGCCCGTTAGGCGTCCTTTTACACTGATGAGTTCGGCGTTATGGCTTCGAAAGAGTATTTCTCTTTGGAACTCACCCTGCAGCGCATCTTTCGCAGCGAGCGGAATCGCTATTGGAGTCGCTTCTTTTCCAGTTCTTCTGAAAATTGCATCTTGAAGTTCTGGAGCATACACGCCCACCGAGGGAAAGCCGACAATCTCCACTTGATCGCCAGGCTCAAGCTTGGGGCTGTCTTGTTCCGTCTTAACGTATAGGGCCGCCCCGTCGTCCTGGATGAAAATTGCCCTTGCTTGCAGATACAGTGTGACAACTCCGTGCACTTTGACCCTTTGGTCGAGTCCTCCGGTTGGATTAAACCGCAGCACATCGGTGATGGCGCTCGCCGGAGTAAGAAACGGATCAGACAGCGCAGGTTCCAGGATTTTCATTTCCGATTCGTAGGGCACATTGACATATATGCCGGTCAGTTGGCTTCTCGAATTGAACTCCGCTCCGCACGTTCCGCGCAACCGGATGCGTGCACCCACTAGCGCTTTCGGAGCGGGCTGGGTGAAAAACGGTATTCGCCCTGTAACATGACCACCCTCGATTGCGATGTCCAGATAAAGGCGGTGGCTCTTCTTCCATACTCGCTGGACGATCCCTTCCACCTCGACCCGCTGGCTGTCCTCCTGTGTCGAGGCCATCTGGTGGAAGGAAACAGCTCTCGCTAGCGGCAACGAAGCCTGACCAAGCACAACGAAATGAGGGTTGCCGACTTGCGGCGCGAAATCGGGAGCTTCGGTTACTCCTTCCACTTCGACCACATCTCCTGCTTTCACAGGAACATTTGGCTTCACAATCTCCAGGTTTACCCAGATCCCTGTCGTTGCGTCCTGTACGAATAAATCGGGTTCTTCCGGATCGTAGTAGGTGACTACACCCTTCAAGCGCACTGGGTATCCACGCTTCGCGTCAGAAATGGACATTCTGCGAATGTCAATTGCTTTGGTAATTACAGCCAAGGTCGGCGTAGCCGCATTCACAGAGGAGGTAATTGCCCACCCTAGGAAGAAAAAGAGCCGTATCCGCGACCGCCATTCGCGGTCGATTTGTCGTCGGCGTGCTCGCGCCGAAAGGGTCGTATTTGGCACACCAAGAATCTCTCGGCCCTTTCATACCGCACGATGCCGTCCAAAGCTCTACCTGAAATCAACGTTGTAAAGCACTGAAATCGAATACGTTATTAGGATTTGAGGGGTCTTTCTATTCTACCTGCTGTACCGCAATGGAACCGCCGCCCCAAGTTGGTGTAGGTTCAAACCCGCACGAGTCCTATCTGGGGTCAAAGAACGACTTCGTTCTCAGCTCTATGCCGACCTCAATTTCTCCGCTCTTCTACCGCGTAGATTCGAGGTCCATCGGGCAAATGCCTTCACTGTCCACAAACAGGGTTCGGCGCAGTTGAGATTGCAACGGTCAGATTCACTTGGATTTATACAAAGCTCTCTCACGTACTTCGGTCAACGTTGAGGAAAATCTCGAGGGGTTTATGAACTAGGCGGCGAAACATCTGTCCGCGATGCGGACGCTTTCAGGAATTCCCACCGACGGGCGGATTCATCGGGTGCATCAGCGGTCGGAGGGTCTCTCATGACCGTTCCTTAACTGTCGGCCTCTGCCAAGATTCACCTTCGCTGCGGAAGCCCGGATTGCGATTGGGTACTCCCGTGTCCAGCTTCAACGACACTGAATGAACCGATGCCGTTGCTTCCGTTCCGCTTACTGCAGGGCCGGGCTGCCGGCCGCGCCCGTGACGCATCCCGCGCCGGCAAGGTTGTACTGAATGACGCCGGTTTGGCTGGAGCAGAACTGACGTTGACCCGTGGTGCCCACCGTGGAAGGCGTTCCCGCGGAGGTGTACGTGTCATACAGAAGATCGCCGCCCTTAACCGGAACATAGGTGAACGTATAGCCGCTCTTGGCGCCCGCTGCCAGGACGTTGTCAATGATGCTTTTCCCGCCTGCGCAAATTGCGCCGGTGTTTAATTCCAGAAGCGACGCAGAAAACCCTGTCGCTGGGCAAGACGCGGCGTAGTTCACTTCACCGGTGTTGATGGTACGAACCGAACCAACCGCCGACGCTTCGTTGGCAGCCATTTTCGCCTTGATGAGGTTCGGGATGGCGATAGCCGCGATGATCAGAATGATCGCCACGACGATCAAAAGCTCGATAAGAGAGAAACCCTTTTGTTCTTTCATGTAATGCATGCCCTCTATTAGAACTTCAATAAATAGTTTAATAATAGATACTGCACGGCGCTGGCCATAGCACCCTCAATGCGGAGAGCTGCCAAAATCCTAAGTAATTGAGGACAAATGCTTTACCTTGAGGTAGACCGTACGTGCCGAAAAGGACCAAGGCGCGCAGCCAAATAATGCTTGCGAATAGTGCCCTTAATTGTCACTTCGCCAAGAAACGGCGGCTGAAGGAGGACGTGTGTATCCTCGCAGTATGCCGCCCTGAGAGACAAATTAAGTCGTCGAGCGCTGCCTGAGTGGCGAGCGTCGCGGCCGGAGAGATGCCCCTACAGCCATTGTCGTGTTAACAAACCTTCAGAGCGGATAGCAAAATAGTACTGTTATTGGCAACGTGAAATCCACTGTCCGGCTTCGGCAATACCATCGCGAACAATTATTTTTTATTGGGACCTGCCTCACTACCATCGCCTTGGGACTGATCGCCCTGCTGCCGCGGTAGCCTAGCAACCCACGATCGGCCGGAGGTCGCAAGCGGCTGCCGTCATTCGTGCTTGAAGTTCAGCGCTACCGTATCTTGGTGGTCGATTGTGAAGGTCGCGAGAAAGAGGCGGGCAGAGGTTAGGAAGCCGGCGAAGAAAGTGGCGTAGGTAGCACGCACAATTGGAAACGCGTTCCGGCCTATCGACCATCTAACGCGGCGGTATCAGCAGTGGGCCGATCTGAATGTTTACCGATAGAGTTTTGCCAAAAACGTTTATTACGAACGTAATAGAACCACCTTCCCCGAGAATTGTCCGCCGCCTTGCAGTCTCCATGGCCTTTTCCCGATTCGGTTTAAACCGGTTCCAAACTGAGTTTGAAACTCATTTTTGAGCAGTGTTTGCAGCTCTCAAATTTCGCCAAATGTTTGCAGATAAGCTAGTTATCGTCGGGACGGCTCTGTGCCGGAGTTGGCAATCTTCCTGCATTACCCCGGTCGTGGGCGCGTTTCGACTGGCGAGTTGTTACGAAGGTGACGAAGCGAGAGGGAAGGGGCTTGCTCGTTACTTTCAACAATGCGTTCCCAACCTGCCTCTGAGGGGAGCTAGGGTGGACGACCAAACGCGCCAGTGTGAAAACGACACTGGCAACGAAACGCGCCTTTCTGGACCACCGCCCCCAAGCGGGGACCCTTTTTTTATCCGTGAACCTTTATCTTTGCCTGCGCGTCTATTGCCTTCTGAACCTCTACATTCAGCTTAGTTAGCCATGCGGCGTCGAGGCGTACCTCTCGATCGAGCGGATTGAACTGCGAGTGTCGATGCGTAGCCCAAGCGAGTGCTAGTCTGATGCGACAATTTCTGTGGCGTGAGTCCAAGCTTAACGAGCGGCCGGCCCTGTAACACGAATAGGGGTTCGAAGACGGTCACGGCAAGCCGAGCGGCGGTCACGAACCAAAGGAATCAACTGATCCTGCTTTCGGGCCGAGATCGCAGATGCACTATCTGATGGAAGAAAGGCTCAACGAAATCTGACTATGGGAGACGAGCCAGAACGGCTCGCCTCCCTTTTTCCCTTTCGGGAACCGGCTGGCCAGATGGAGGTCGGCCCCCGGTGGTGTCTGGCAGTAAGATCGGATGTCTTCAAGTCTTTGGGAAGGCTCAAATAGGTACTGTTGGCGCGCACGGCAGAACTCCATGGGGAATGCGCTGCCCACTCGCCTTCGCAATCCTCGACACCGCGACTACAAATAAGGTCTTCCTATTCTTTGTTGAAGTAAATGTCCTAATCGATAACATACAACTTATGATTTGCCTTGACCGGTCGGGGCTCAGTGATACCTTCGTGTAGTCATCGTGTGGGAACGGACAATGAACACAGTTAAGCCAGATTTGATTGCGATGAAGCAGGAAAGTCTTCAACTCCAGAGCGCGCTTGAAAACAACCTTGAGGCCAAGATCGCTTTGGGGTTGGAACCGACTGGGACGAAATGGCAGTCCATCGCAATCACCAACTGCACAACTTCGGCACATACGCTCGGGGACCTAATCGGTGAGTTAGGCTTCGGATTCTACCGACAGCATTCGCTCATCGCCGGCATCGAGGGCGCGGGCCTCTCCGTCGATCTATTCGGCGGCTCGACGCCGGACATCGTAATTCATTCCCTGGCTTCGAAGCAGAGCCGCATCATCGTCGAGGTCAAAAAGGACTCAGCCTTCGCGAACAAGGGGCGTCACGGGTCACAGATTCTTCGATATTTCTTTTACCTCCTAGCCACCACCGAGCAAAAACCTAAAGGCAAACAGGACATCCATAGAGCAGTTCTTCTCGCAGCGCCATCATCATGGTTTGAGAGTAATTCGGAAGAAGGAGCGGAGCTCTGGAGGCAGTTCTTGAAGGACTATGGTCCCATTGCTGCGACTTTCCACGTTGCATTGGGTGAGATTCGAACCGATGATCTGATGGCAGATTAGATCTATAGTCGGATGTCGCACTACGTCGTGCGGGTCCGATTGACCGTTCGGGCGGCTGTCAGAGTTGCGGACGGTGCAGAGAAACGAAGAACTAAGCCGAACGAGTAGACGCGTTGAATCTGTTCTTTAAGCCCCCTCTCCCTTCGCGGTTTCGTCCGCGTCGTCTTCGTGGATCAGATGAAACCTCGCATAAAGAGATTCCATTTGGCAATACGGGCACGTCAGCATTTTTTCTCCGAGGTCTGGCTTGGCGTCGGTTCCAAATGAATCGCGGTACGCTTCCTCAACAGCCTTCTCGTCAATCTTGGTGTGAGCGAATTTGTGATTGCAGTGGGGGCAAACCAGCAACCATTTACCCATTTAAGCACCGATGCCAACTGATTTAGAGTATACGCATATCTATTAAAGAATAGATACCGACTTTTATAAGATATCTATAGGGCAAAACTAGCCAAGCCAATCGCTTACGTAAAATCCTTCGTTGCCCTTTCAGTCTGGTTGACTCGCGTCCTGATTTTTATTTCTGCAAACGTTACGGCCCGCCCCCGAAGTGCCGCGGCGAACCAGTCCAAAGGCACTAGGAAGCTCAGTTTGATGATTCCCAAACCGACGATATTGGCGAACACGCTGAATTGCCTTCACGTTAGCAGGCGCGCCGAGCTGCTTATCTCTTGGGTGCAGAATTCTGGTGCCCGGCGTCCGGTTGAGACAGATTTCCACGACACCGGAGATGCTCACGTTTCCTCGACGTATTCTTGGCTCAGTTTTTGGGTTCTGGGTCAGCAGTGAAATACGAGCGGCGGCGCGCATCATTCACCATATGGAAGGGACAGCCCCGACCTGGACCGCGCTGTCCCTTTCTTCGCACGAATTGTCTTGATGACACAGAAAGCCTACCCCGGCGTTTCACGCCGTGTCTGTCCCGAATTGGACAATCCGAGCTGAATAGCAAGGGAGCAATGCAGAGTTTCGCACAAGGGCTCCGTGGCTTTCGTGTGCAAAACAGGACAGCACAAGTGTTTTCAATGAGACTATAATTACTCCGCCGTAAGACCCCTCTCCGCTTTGTCTTGCCCGCTTGCCCCTTTCAGAAAGTACGGAAGCAATGCTGTCCGTGTCAGGTCGGCGGCTTACGACGCGCTTCGATCTCGGTGGCCATGCTCCCAAATCCATATTGATTTCGAAGCCGAGCACGCCGTTCTCTTGGGACAGTCCGTGGGCATTCTGCTTCGGGATGGCCGGCCATTTTCTTTACTGCGAAACGGTTAACCATTTCGTTTTATATATCGTTGGATGAAAGGTGGGCAAATCTCTGTGAACGATACTTTACCGCGTGGACCCATCAGCAATCTCCGTCGAAGTCAACGTCTGAGTTTAGCCTTCGAGGTTGTGGTTACCGCGCGGAGGGAAAATGGGAAGGCCTCTTCGGAGGACACCAAGACGATCGTCATCACCCCACGTGGTGCATTGTTACTTCTCCGCACAGGGGTCGCGATCGGGGAAGTGCTGACCATCAGGAACGTACAGACACAAGAAGAACTCTCTTGTCGGGTTTGTGATCTCGAATCCAGCAGCGAACTAGGGATGACGGAGGTAGGGATTGAGTTTATCAAGAACGCTCCGAGTTTCTGGCGTGTTTCCTTCCCCCCTGTGGATTGGACTCTGCGTAGTCCCGAGGCGAAAGGTTTCAGACCACAAATTGCCGCGCCCGTCGCGGCCAAGAAGACAAACAGGTGACATCAACGCGTAGGCTCCATCGCGAACCGAATGCTGGTTTACCGTACACGAAGACTTGTCGACGGCCAGAGTCAGCTACGGCGGGTGGAAGTGGAGAGATCGCGAACGGGGAGATCTACCTGCAAGCAAGCAGAAATCGCAATGCAGACACACTGCCGCTGGAGAAAAGGGTAGGGCGGTCCAGCTGTGGAGTGCGGCAATCTGGACCCATCGGGTGATGAGGAGATCGTGAAGAATGTTACGGCCGATGGACTCAGCTTGCTGAAACAGTGAGACGCGAAGGCCGCGATGCCGTCATTCCGTTATGGTGCGGGGTGTGAGTCTCGGATTGAGTGAGTAAAAAACTTTAAGGGGTGTTAGATCAGCTATGAAGGTGGCTAAGCAAATCGTGACTCGGTTCGACGGAGATCCCACCACAGAAGAGATCGATTTGGACATGGACGGTGACAAATCGGTCCCAAAGCGGGGTTCCCTTATTGAGCGCAAAGGAGAGCGATGGAAGGTAACCCAAGTCACTGTGGAAAGAAATGTTGCTGAACCCTTCGAGGTCCCCACTTATAGGGTTTTCCTCACGAAAGAGCTGTAAATTGAGCTTCGCTCCTGCAGCTCTCTGGGGATGGCCCAAAATCTGAGCGGGGTTCCTGGACCAAGTTACTCGACAACGAAGAACTTCTCACCTTCGATGGCGGCTTCTATGGCGGACGTAGGTACAGGCTTCTCCAAGATTATAAAAACTTGCGCTCCTATGCCCGTAGGGACAGCCGTCATAAGAATCGGGCGGAAACCGTCTAGACTGTGTCTGGTCAGCTGCTGCTGTATCTCGTACTGCGTCCCTGAAATAAACACAAAATGGGATGTTGGCCGCATATCGCCCTCCCCCCATGGACGCGAGTATACGTTCAAATTAAGTACCGCGCAAGGTATCCACGGCTAGAACAAAACGATTTCGGAACTATCGAGGGGACCAGGAACGAACAGTTTCTGGGGGCAGCAAGAATCGAGCGAACTAAGGGAAGACCGCGTGGTAATCCAAGCAGCGGTTAAGGTCCCACCGAACCCGGTTCTGTGACGGCGATCACCTAACCCGGCTGCGACTCAAAAAGGTGCCTGAACCAATGATTTAGATTAACGGTTATCTTTTTGTACTAAACCGTACTAAAGACACTCTCAAGAGCGTCGCGAAATCTCACGGTGGGAATTCTGAACTGCGGGTTCTGACACGTGGGTGGCGGCGCAAGTCGCCGCAATTCAGTCAACGGTGTCTGGTTCAAGATACGCTTCAAGGACGTCGTGGCAAAACGCCTGGTTTTCCCGCTTGTCATTGAAATACCAACCACGGACCTCGGGACGTAGTGTCTCCCACGCCATATTCTGGCTGTTCTGCGCTTGCGAAAGGCTCGCAATGAGGAACTCAAACAGGGTTGCCTTGGAGTAAGTCACGCAATAGCCTGTGCACGGGAAAGCCCGTACCTGACACTGTTTTTGTATGTCGGAGGGAGCCCCCTATTAATAAGCGGTCTTTTCGATCTCGGAACGGCGATTTCCCCATAAGAACGACGCGGGTGCCAAGGGCACAAGCTGCTTGAGATTGGCGTTAAGCGGTCTCGGCTGTTTGTTCGCAGGCCCGTGCAGGTGGATCGGCCACCATTCGGTGATGGCCGATGGGTCCATGGTTCCGAGAAATTCCATTCTGGGAAGTTGCGATAATCTCATCGCCGTCGATAGATCCGACGTCGACCACGATAGACTTGTGGGGCAAATGGTGGTGGCGAGCGATGCCAGCTTCGCAACAGGACAAATATATGGCTCGGGAGGAAACGGGCAACCGTATACCCCTATTTGACGGTGGCAATTCCTCGCCTACACTCAAAATGTTTTAAACTTAGTCACGCACCTTTTACTTCGGAACATGACGATCTCCTTACTCTGTTTACCTTGTCTCCGGACTAGGGGTTGTTAGCCCGTGTTTCGGCGGCCTTCCGAGCCTCTTCCTTCAATTCTTTTGGCCCTTTTGTACGAACGGCCTTCATGGCGGATTGACGTCGCTCCTGCGGGCCGCGTCTTCTGGCGGCCGCTCGGGCGTGGCCTGCCAGTGCTGCCGAAGATGCAGCCGATCGTCCCTCTCGTTTAAGCGCGTTCGTCGTCGCGCTGACGCGTCGGCTGGATGGCCGCTGCCTTGGAGACTTGCGCGATTTCTTGAGCTCACGCTCGGCTTTTGTTCGCGTTCCAGCCGACGCTCGACCCTTTTTCGGTGGCGGCAACCTAACTCCAGCACGACGTGCCTTGGACAAACCTATCGCAATGGCTTGCTCAGGCGATCGAGCACCATGCTTTCCTTCGCGAATGTGATGTATTTCCTCGAGGATGAACCCACCTGCTTGTGTGCTTGGCGATTTCCCTTCTCGTTCATCCCGCCGAGCTCTTTCAAGAGTCTCTTTCTCTGGCATGTTTCGAGCCCTCCAGTCGTCGCATCATCCTTTTGACGATGTGCCTCATTCGCAATCTAAACCCGGCGTCGCGCTGGTTCGATGGACAAATTCCTGTAAGGGTGGAAATAAAACTCCGTATGCCCTCCTATCGGAAGGCGGTTTCTGCGCCGATCTGCTGAGCCGGAAGCAGCTTCACGGAAATCAGCCGTCGATGATCGCATTGGCATCGAGCCGAATCCCTGAACTGGGTGTTTGGTTGTGGAAGGGTAGCCGACTTATACATTCAAACAATCCGACCCAGAACATGTTTCGACCCTCACATATCCCGAGAACGAGCCGAGTCGGTCTAACGGACCTGCGGAACTTGCCTTCGCTTCACGCTAACTGTTTGCGTTCGCACCCCAATCGGTTTGGTTTTCGGCATCGTGAAGACAGAGTTTATGAGGTGCGTCGCGGTTGTGAGATAAGCATTGGTATCGAGCTCAGGTTCCCATGCCTGCTGCAGTATGAACCCCTGCAAAAGTGCCAGCAACACGCGTGAAAGAGCATCGCTGTCCAGGTTTTCTCGCAGTTGGCCTGCCCGCTGAGCGCCGCGAAGCGAAGTGGTAAGCATGTCGCGCTGTCGGATCCCCCGCTCTACGATTTTTCTTATGTGTTTGTCTCGAAGAGATTCCGCCCAGATCTGGATGGTTACTTTTCGCCGTTCCCTTTCCTTTGGGTCGTTCAGCATCTCGAAAAACGCGCGTGCCAGGTGTTGCAGGCCCTCGGAAACGTTGCCCGACGCGAGCAACTCGGCCAACAATGCTGATTCGCGCTTGTGCCTTTGCTCAGCGATGGCCGCGACAATGTCATTTTTCCCGCGAAAATAGCAGTAGATCGCTCCGGGACTCGACTTCAATTCGCGGATGATGTCCTCCATTGAGGTGCGGTGAAAACCTTGCCGCGCAAAGCATCGAGTGGCTACCTCGAGAATCTGCAGACGGCGAGCTTGTCTTTTCTCTTCGCTGATCTTCGGCATGGTCTATGCCCCGGCGCGAATCATGGTCGCAACCCTGTACAGCTCGGAGCCGGTCTCATTCCGACCGGTCGAAGCACGGTAGCGTCTGGCGGCTTCGGCGGTGGATACATCGCTACGGAGCAGAAACCCCCGGGGCCGCAGGCAATCCGCCAAGGTAGCGGGATCGAAACCAAAGATGAAAGGTTCACCGCTGCGTCCGACCCAGGACCTCCAGCGACGAGCGCCCCGGAACTTCTGGGAACCATCGAGCGCCCCTTTGTGCACATAGGTGAGAATCAGTCGACTTTGGGGGACAAGCAGGCGAGCGAGGACAACAAGATTGGCGTCCACGGCGTGCTCAGAGAGGTAGCTTACAACACCTTCCCAGAGCACCACCGCGGGGGTCTTCTCGTCAAAGCCTGCTTCTTTCAACTTGAATTCCAGATTGTCTTTCTCGAAATCGACCTCCACGAAATGCACATTCTCGACCGGCTGATGGAGCCTGGGCTTCAGCCTTTCGCGTTTTGCTCTTTGGGTGGCCGGATGGTCGACTTCGAAGGTCGGTATTCCCCTTGTTTCCTCCAGGCGGTAAGCACGACTGTCAAAACCGGCACCGAGCAAGACCAACTGCTGAGCGCCAGCATGAATCGCTTCCCGAACCAGATCGTCGATGAGTCGGGTTCGCACCACACCAGAACTTCGCGTGTATGGCCATCCAAAGTCCAGAAACGCCGGTACAAGTTTGCCTATAACGGATATCCGGGCAATTTCAGCGAGCACCTTGAGTGTTCCTGAAAGCAAAGGAATGGCGTAGGGGTCTTCAAACAGACGGCGGCCTGGAGGTTCGGCGGTCTCCACCGCGCGAAACAGGGCCATGTATTCGGCAGTTCGGCTTGGTTGATTGCCAAGCATACTTAAACAGAATACACATTCTTTTTTATTTGGTCAGCTTGTGGTTCCCGGGGGATGCGCAGAGCCATTCCTATCGGGCATCCTGCGGATTCCGACCCAATCGGGGGCCATGCGGAGATTATCGCCGCCGCCGATCATCTTGACAGACGTTGCTAACCAATCCAAACTGGCATAGTCTAACTATGGCAAGGGGTGATAATTTGCATCGAGACGAGATTCCGCCTGGAACACTCTATCTGTTGATCTTGAAAACTCTGGCCCGCTCCGGCGAAATGCATGGATATGAGATTGCCAATTCTATTCAGCGGATATCGGTTGATGTTCTTCAAGTCGAAGAAGGCTCGCTGTACCCGGCGTTGCAGCGGATGCTCATCAAGGGATGGGTGACCGCAAAGTGGGGTACCACGGCTGGCAACCGCCGCGCTCGCTACTACCAGCTGACAGCAGTGGGCCGTAGACAATTGGTCGTCGAGACCTCGCAGTTCGAACGCGTCATCGGAGCGATCACTCGTGTGATCGAAGCGGTCTGAAAGGAGTTCTGGCATGAACTGGCTGCGCGAAGTCGCAAGGCGACTCAGGATGCTCATGCATCGGCGCCAATTCGACACGGACCTCGAAGAAGAGATGCAGTTGCACTTGGAGCTGCGCCAGCAGGAACGTCTTGAGTCGGGCATGACCGCAGACTCCGCTCGGGCCGCCGCCCGGCGCGGGTTTGGCAACGTAACCTCGTTGAAGGAAAAAAGCCACACGGCGTGGGGCTGGGAATGGTTCGAGCAACTCGTGCAGGACATGCGTTACGGCCTGCGCATGCTGCGCAAATCTCCCGGCTTCACCGCCGTCGCTGTACTCACCCTGGCCCTCGGCATTGGTGCGAATACGTCGCTGTTTTCTGTGGTGAACGGCGTGCTTCTTAACCCTCTCCCCTACCCGCATCCGGACGAAGTTGTTACCATGGCTGGTTGGTTCCCAGGATATGGCGAAAGCTCGATTTCCTATCCGGATTTCCTCGATTGGGTGCGCCTCAATCATACATTTTCCTCGCTCGCTGCGTATCGGCGAGACACCTTCAACTTGACAGGCCAGGGCGATGCCGAGCAGGTCGCCGCCATGGACGTTTCCGCCAGTTTTTTCCCTCTCCTCAGCGTGAATCCTGTCCTCGGCCGCAATTTTTCTTCTGCTGAAGATCAATTGGGTGGTCCGCCCGCCGTCATTCTCAGCGGCGGCTTTTGGAAAACAAAATTCGGCTCCTCGCCGGACATCATTGGCAAGGCTCTGAATCTAGACGGCACGGATTACACCGTCGTGGGCGTGATTCCGGAGAATTTCTACTTCTGTTGCTCCTCGACCGGTTTTCGCTTGAGCGATGTTTACGTGCCCATTGGCGCATCGAAGGACCTGCCGGTGCGTGACCGGCGAATGATCTCGACCTGGGCCGTGGGAAGAATGAAGCAGGGGATGGCGCTGGCTCAAGCGCGCGCGGATATGGACGACGTAGCGCGCAGTCTGGGTGTGGCCTATCCGGATACCGACAAAGACACGGGAATTGTGATTACGCCGCTCCAGCAAGTCATGGTGCGCGATATCCGGCCGTTCCTTCTTGTGCTGCTCGCCGCCGTCGGATTCGTCTTGCTCATCGCCTGCGTGAACGTGGCGAATCTGCTCCTGGCGCGCTCGACCGGACGCAACCGTGAATTTGCCATTCGCGCTGCGCTGGGCGCAAGCCAGGGCCGCGTCATGCGCCAGCTATTGACCGAAAGCGTGCTCCTGGCAATGGCTGGCGGCGCGCTCGGCTTGCTTTTGGCTTCTTGGGGAACGCGCGCCGCGCTGGCCGCGCTTCCCAGTGCCCTTCCTCGTGCCAACGACGTGCGATTGGATCCGCGCGTGCTGCTGTTTACGCTCGTTATCTCGCTCGCTGCCGGCGTGCTCTTTGGACTCGCACCGGCGCTCAAAACTTCGCATCCGGATTTGCACGAGACGCTCAAGGAAGGCGGACGTGGCTCGAGCGGTGCGCGCTACCGCGCGCAAAACATCTTCGTGATTGTGGAAATGGCTCTCGCCGTTGTGTTGCTCATCGGCGCCGGCCTTACGATCCGCACTCTCGTCGGTCTCTGGAGCGTCAGTCCCGGATTCGATCCGCACAACGTGCTCTCGTTCCGCGTCGGCTTCCCGCCGTCCATCGGCAACGCCGACGCAAGTACAACTCGCGCAAGCCTCCGGCAGTTCACCGAAAAGATCTCTTCTGTTCCCGGCGTCAGCGCCGTTTCTCTAACGACCGGTGCAAAGCCCTTGGACCGCGAGTCGGGACTAATCTTTTGGCGCGAAGGCCAACCGAAGCCGCCAAACGAAGTCAGCATGCCCTATGCGCTGTGGTATCGCGTCGGCCCGGATTACCTCAAAGTCATGAAAATTCCTCTTCTTCGCGGGCGCTTCCTCACCGCGCAGGATGACGCCAATTCGCCTGGCGTCTGCGTCATTGACGAGGATTTCGCGCAGAAATTCTTCGGCAATGAGGACCCGATAGGGAAGCGCCTTAATTTCACCCTCGTGTACAACCAGCCGCTTCAGATCGTTGGCGTCGTTGGTCATGTCAAGCAATACGGCCTCGACGAAACTGCGAACTCACCTATACAGGCACAGTTCTATATGTCGCCTTTGCAACTGCCCGACGACCAGCTCAAGACTTGGGCCGTCTCCGTCGCGGGCTACGTGATTCGCACGCAAGGTTCGCCAGGTGCGTTCGCTAGCGCCGTTCGCGATGCCTTGCGCGAATTCAACAGCAAAGCTGTTTTATACGCGCCGGAAACCATGGACCACATCATCGGACGCTCGCTCGCCTCACGGCGCTTCGCCATGATTCTGCTCGCTGTCTTCGCGGCGCTGGCACTCCTGCTTGCAAGTATCGGAATTTACGGCGTGATTTCCTATATCGCCGGCCAACGCGCGCATGAGATCGGCATTCGCATGGCGCTGGGCGCACAAAGAAGCCACGTCCTCAAGATCGTCCTGGGACAGGGCGCGCGCCTTGCGCTCCTCGGCTTAGTGATCGGTCTCGCCGCCGCCGCGGGTTTGACGCGCCTGATGATCACGATTCTCTACGGCGTCAGCCCGACCGACCCGCTCACGTTTTCCGCCGTCGCCATCGTGTTGACGCTTGTCGCGCTGGTCGCCTGCTACATTCCCGCCCGCCGCGCTGTGCGCGTCGACCCCCTTGTCGCGCTGCGGTATGACTAGTCTTTCGCAGATCGCGCCCAACTATTCCTCGGAACAATCTTGGGCAAGACACGAAGCCGTCGCATTGAGCCTGGATCATCTACAGCAGGGTCGACAATCCGGATGCCAGCTACAGGGTTATTTGATTGGCCGCGAACCCGTGACGAGGATATCCACGAGCCTCTTGGCGCTTTGCTGCCAATCAGGGCTGGCGGGCACGTAAGCAACGCCGATAAGAGCCTTAAGTAGATCGATAGCGTCCAGATCTTTACGTATCTCGCCGCTCTCGATACCCCGCTTCACCAGAGCACGAATCGCTCCGTGGATCTGAGCGTAAGAAGCTTCGATCACCTTCGCATGACCTCCGACCAGCGTATTCAGTGCCGGAGCGATGATCTTCTTCGCCGCAATGTAATCAATAAACAGCAACATCCAGGCTCGCAGGGCCTCCATCGGAGGCATGGCCGCAGCGAACTTCCGCTCCGCGGCCGCCAGCTTTTCCACCTCAGACCGATAAACCGCCTCGAGGAGTACGTCGCGCGTGGGAAAGTGGCGATACAAAGTTCCCGGTCCGACGCCTGCCTGCTTGGCGATGTCGTCCAGGCTGGTGTCTGCGCCCGACCTGGTGAAGGCCTGCTTCGCCACTTCCAGAATGCGCTCGCGGTTCCGCTGCGCGTCAGCGCGCGGCTTGCGTGGGGCCGGATTAGAACGCTTGGTCGACATAAAATGATGTAACCGGAGACACTCTCCATTTTATCGAAGTCGTGGTGGTTCGTCAATTTCGGCAAGCAGGACTGGCAGAAGCGATGAAGCGATTGGACGGAAAAGCGGCGGTCGTTACCCGCGGAAACAGCGGCTTCGGCTTGGCGAGGGCAACGTGCCTTCAACAAAAAGGCGCGAAAGTAGCCATTTCGGGCCGAAACGAGAAAACCTTGAATGAAGCTGGCAAGACGATCGGCACCGGCGTGCTGGCGGACGTTGCGAAGCTCACAGACCTAGACAGCGAAGAATCAACGTGGACGGCGGACTCGGGCAGATCTGAGACACCCGCGTTCGTTTCAAAGAAAAAGATGTAACCGGAGACAGGCTCCGATTATCTAAGCATTCGGAGATATTCTCCACTTGGCAAGATTCGACAAAACGCTGTACAGATCGGAGGGAAAGACACCAATGACGAACGAGACCAAACTGGGCGGCACCTTCAGATTACCAGGCACTTCAACCAACGTGTACCGAATGGGCTACGGCGCCATGCAACTTGCCGGCCCCGGGGTCTGGGGGCCGCCGCGCGACGTTGACGCAGCCGTGGCCGTCCTGCGAGAGGCGATTGCTTCTGGCGTGAACCACATCGACACGAGCGACTATTACGGTCCGCATGTAACCAATCAGATTATCAAGAGGGCTCTTCATCCCTACCCGGCCGACCTGGTGATTGTTACCAAAGTTGGAGCCCGCCGCGGCAAGGACAAATCGTGGCTTCATGCCCTCTCCCGCGAGGAATTGATCGACGGAGTTCACGACAACCTTCGAAATCTTGGTGTGGATCGGCTGGACGTGGTGAACCTGCGCGTCGGTGGCGTCATGGAGCCATCGGAGGGATCGATCGAGGAGCCAGTGACGGTGCTTGCTGAATTGAAGAGTCAGGGGCTGATTGGTCACATCGGTGTCAGCAACATCACTCCCCAGCAATTCCGGCAGGCTCAGAGAATCACGGAGATAGTTTGCGTGCAAAACTTCTACAACGTGGCACAGCGGAGTGACGATGCCTTCGTCGATGCTCTCGCGCAGCAAGGCATAGCGTATGTCCCGTTTTTCCCGTTGGGAGGATTCACGCCGTTACAGTCAGCGGTGCTCGACCGGGTGGCGGGGTCCTTGCAAGCTACCCCAATGCTGGTCGCGCTAGCCTGGCTACTTCAGCGCTCTCCCAACATTTTGCTCATACCGGGCACAGCTTCGATAAAACATCTTCGAGAAAATCTTAGTGCTGCAGCGTTGGGGCTCCCTCCGGCCACAATCGCCAAACTCAGTGCCATCGCCAAAAACGCCGTGGCGGCGCCTCAATCTGCGCAGTGATTTTGATTTCCTTCACCCATTCCGCCCGCGCCGAGCGGCGCAAGGATCTCATAGTGCCCAAGTCTTGTGCCGGACGAGAGCGACATATCTGAAAGAGATTATAGCCCCAGGGATAACGGCAAGTGTTTTTCAGTCTCTTCAATGGTTTGGCGAGAGCTGAGCCGTGAGCCTTCGCCGAGTATGACGGGTTACTCTAACCTTATAATCATCTCGCTCATCATTGATCGATGGCATGTAGGCCACCGATCATGAAGCACAGACCAACTTCCAGAACAAGACGAAACAGCACGCGATCCACCGTGTTCGGCGCCCAACCGCAGCGAGCTGATTGGATTCGGCACCGTGGATAGGCTCTCTCCTTTGGACATTCCAACGGAGAGATGATAGGCTCATATGGACAACCCACAGGAACGTCAGCTTGGCCACGGAGACCGAACATGCACACCGAGAAATCGGAGCTGCTGCAGGAACGCTGGACCTGATGGTCCTGAAGACCCTGTACGCGCTCGGACCGCTGCACGGCTTCGGAATTGCCCGGCGCATCGAGCAGGTGAGTCGCGACGTTCTCCAGCTGAATGAGGACACGGTGTACACGCCGCTGCTGCGACTGCAGCAGCAGGGATGGATCGCGGCAGAGTGGGGCGCATCGGAGCGCAACCGCAAGGCAAAATTCTACTGCACGACCAAGCGCGGCCGGAAACAGCTTGAGGCACAAACGCGAAACTGGGAGCGAATTTCCGGCGTGATTGGCCGGGTGCTGCGATTGGAAGCGGAAGAGTAGTCATGAGCTCACCACAACGATCTAGGCTGCGCGCGTTCGCCGCAAAGCTGCGCGGTTTCTTGCGTGGGCACCAGCCCGATCCCGAGCTCAGTGACGAAGTCCAGGAGCATTTGCAGCTGCTTGCCGATCGATTCGTGGCGCAAGGCATGCCAAGGGAGGACGCTGCAGCAGCGGCGCGGCGCCAGTTCGGCAACGCGACACTGATGCAACGCGATCGCCGAGAGCTTCAGACGCTCCTGTCGATCGAGGCGCTGTGGCAAGACCTCCGCTATGCGTTGCGCACGCTCTGGAGAAGCCGGGGATTTGCGGTTGTTTCGATTGCCACGCTGGGACTGGGTATCGGCGCGGCGACCGCGATCTTCAGCGTCATCGACAACGTGTTGCTCGAAGCGTTTCCGTACCAAGGCGCAGAACGCCTGGTGTTTCCGCGGATCCACGGCGGGCAGCAAAGCGGCGAGGAAGGCAGGCAAGGCTACACCGCCGCGGAATTTTTGGAATTCGCCGAGAACAATCATGTTTTCGACGGAATCACCGCCACTGGCGAAGACTTGATCCTGTACAAGACTGGCGAAGGCACGGAGCAGCTCTACTCAGCTCACGTGACGCCGGGCGCGTTCGAATTTTTCGGAATGCCGGCCCTACGCGGGCGCGTGCTGGAGCCGAATGACTACGAGCCAGGGGCGCCGCCGGTTTTCGTATTGCGCTACAAAACCTGGATGCAGTGGTTTGGCGGCGATCCCTCCATCCTGAACAAGACATTCGTGCTGAATGGCATTCCCCGCACGCTGGTCGGAATCATGCCGCCGCGCTTTGGCTGGTACGACGCGGACGTCTACATTCCGGAAAAACTGACGCGAGATGCCAAGGCAGCATCCTCCGGCCCTGCGGCGAACTGGTTCGTGGTGGGCCGCTTGAAGCCAGGCGTGTCGAGCCAGCAGGCCGAGGCGGACCTGACGGTGATCGCCCAGCGCCTGGCGAAAATTTACCCGCAAGACTACCCGGCGCACTTCACCGTGCAAATCAGAAAAATCGGCTCCACGGTGGTCGGCCGTTTTGAGGCGACCTTGTACACCGTGCTGGCTGCGGTTGCATTGCTTCTGCTGATTGCGTGCAGCAATGTGGCGAATTTGATGCTGGCGCGGGCCACGGCGCGAGAGAAGGAGTTTGCCTTGCGCGCCGTGCTGGGAGCCGGACGCAAAAGGCTTGTCCGCCTGCTGATGGTCGAGAGCCTCGTCCTTGCCATGGCCGCCGCAACGCTGGGAGTTTTACTCGCCTGGGGTGGGCTGAAGGCGCTGGTTGCGGCGCTGCCGCCGGACCTGATCCCCGCCGAATCGGTGATTGGCCTGAACACACGGGTTCTCGCCGTGACCCTTTGCGTTGCGGCACTGACCGCCCTGATTTTTGGTTTGGTGCCCGCGCTGCAATCCTCCCGGCGCGACTTGAACGATCCCCTGCGCGACACCGGCAAGGGCGTGAGCGGCGGATTCCGAGGCAGGCGTCTGCGTGATGCCGTAGTGGTGCTGGAAGTCGCCCTGTCTTTGACGCTGTTGATCGGCGCGGGCCTGATGATGCGGAGCTTCGTGGCCCTGCGCGAAGTACATTTGGGATTGCGGCCGGATCACGTGTTCCAGACTCTGCTGTCTCTTCCGGCGGAGCGCTACAAGACCACTCAACAAGCGACCGGATTTTTTCGGCCACTGCTCGCTCGATTGAAGGCATTGCCGGGAGTCGAAGATGCGGCCAGATCCTCCGCGCTTCCACCGTATAACTACGCGGAAACCAACATGGAGGTTGCTGGAGAAACTCCTGACCAAGACTGGCGAGCCTTGTTTCAGAACGTAAGCCAAGAGTATTTCCGCGTGCTGCGTATTGAGTTCAAGAAAGGGCGAGCGTTTACCGAAGCGGATATAAACGATGCACGGAAAGTAGCCGTTGTGAACGAAGCGTTCGTCCGCAGATATTTGCCAACCAAAGATCCCATCGGACGGCGCGTGCGGCTCACCGGCCTCGAGACCTCCGCAGACCCAGCGCGCGACCCTTGGTTCGAAATTGTCGGCGTAGCAGCCGACGTGACCAATCAGGGCTTGCAAGTGCCGATCGAGCCGGAACTGTGGATACCGTGCACGGTTACGAACTCAGGACCCCAAGTTCTGATCGTGCGAACGTCCCAGGACCCGGCAACGATGATGAACGTTGTGCGGCAAACCGTTTGGGCCACAGATCCGGGAGTCGCTCTGGCTTACTCGGGTACCCTCGAGGATCACGTCAACGAGCGGCTGTACGCGGGGCCGAGGCTTGGCTTTCTGTTGATGACGATTTTCGGATGCATCGGGTTGATTCTGGTGACCGTAGGTGTTTACAGCGTTCTGGCATACTCGACGACGCTGAAGACGCACGAGATTGGAATCCGCATGGCTTTGGGCGCGGAGCGCGCTGATGTCCTCGGAATGGTCGTCCGCACCGGGCTGCGGCTGGTCGCGGTGGGCATGGCGATCGGGATTGCAATGGGTCTCGTGCTTGGGCGTATCATCGGAGCCCAGCTCGTGGGGGTCACCGCGTACGATCCGGCGACACTCGCGGCTACCTCGTTGTTGCTGGCGGCGACGTCAGCAGTCGCCTGCTGGATTCCCGCGGGAAGGGCAGCCCGCGTCGATCCCATGGTCGCCCTCCGCTACCAATAGCGGATGGCTTCGAGGGCGTCGATGCGCTTTGGCGGTCTTGCGTGCAGATCGAGGCGCTTAGAGCAGCCACTTCTACCAGTGGTGCGCTTAAACGGGCACTGGACCAACGCTATTGGTGTAACGGGGCGTCGCTGGAGACGAACCGGTAAGCCCTTATTCCTCGCGCAGCGCCTTCAGCGGATCGATCTGAGTCGACCTGCGCGCAGGCACGTAACAGGCGAGCAGCGCCACCAGTGCCAGCAGCAAGGGCGCGCCAACGAGCAAACGCGGATCGTTCGTACCGACCCTAAGCGCGTCAACAAACATATTCGCCAGCGAAGAAACTATTTTTGCCAGCCCGATTGCGCCTAGAAATCCGAGAACAGTTCCTACGCCTACCAGCGCCGCACCTTCGCGCAGCACCAGTCCCAACACCTGCGCTCTGCTTGCGCCTACCGCCGTACGGATCGCGATCTCCTTGCGCCTTTGTGCCACCGAGTAAGCCGTAACTCCGGCGAGCCCGATGGCGGCCAACACCAGGCCAAACACTCCAATTCCGCCGTACATTTGAACGGAGAAACGCAAAGCGGACCGGCTACGATCCAGATAAGCGCTGAGCGTTTGCATATTGAAAATGTTCAGATTGGGATCGATTAAAGCGATCTCGTTCCGAGTCGAGCTCAGCAGATCGGTTTCCGAGGGTCCCGCATCTGAACGCACCAAAATGGTTATGCCGCCGGCTGGCGGCCGAGCAAAATCACGCGACGTCAACGGCAAGTAAATTGTGGATTGGGTGAATCCCTCTACATCCTTCAAGTCGCGGACCACGCCTACAACCTCATAGGACTGCTCGTCGTCCCTAACGCGCTTACCGATAGCGTTCCCATTTCCGAAAAATCCGCGTGCGGCGCTTTCATTCAGCACGGCGGGCAAAGTGTTCGATCCGTCGGTGTGGCCTCGCAGATCCGGATCCGCAAACTCGCGGCCGGCCAGCATCGGCTCGCTGAGCGTGGCAAAATAGCCCGCGCCGACAGTTTCCTTGAGCACCGGCTGCAATACCTGCGAGGATCCCGGCGAGTTTTCCGCAGACAGTGGGGTAGGTTCCACTTCGCCCGTAAAGGGCGGCTGCGCAGCCAGGGCGATGCTGCGCACTGGCCCGCCGTTCTTGAGCCGTTCGGGAAGTTTCTCGAATAGAGCTTGCGCTTTGTCGGGCGCGTAGCCGTCACGCACCGGATCGAGGGATAAGAGAACCAACGTGTTCGGGTCGAATTTAGTTTGGATGCTGCTCGACTTGCTAATTCCCAATACGAGGAACCCTGTCATCAGGAGTAGCATGAGCGAAGCCGCAACCTGGGCGACCATCAGCAAGTTGCGCAGACCAATGCGCCGGTAGCCAGGCAACTGAAGAGCCGAACCCTCTTTGAGCGCCGGGGTCAGGTCGGCTTTCGTCGCTTGCAGGGCGGGCGCCAGGCTGAATCCGATCCCGCACACAATCGCGAGGCCGAACGCGAAGACGCCGGCGCGCCAATCCAGGTAGAAATTGGTTTCTTCCGGCACCGTTATGGGCGGTCTGAAGCGAGAGTTCAAGACCCCGAGACCGTAGGCGAGCGCGAATCCTGCAATGCCTCCCAGCAGGGAGAGCAAAATGCCTTCGCTCATCATCTGCCGGACCAGGCGGAAACGGCTGGCCCCGACCGCCAACCGAATGGCCAATTCCTTTCGGCGATTGGCGCCGCGCGCGATGAGCATGTTTGCCAGATTTATGCACGCTAGCGTGATGACCAGGCCCATCAGGGCGAGAAGGAATCCGATCAAGGCGGGCTTCAATTTTCGCGGAATCGGTATGCTGGTGCCTGCCGAAAGCAGGGTAACGCGCCTACCCTTGTCGCTGCGGACCTGCAAGGAAGGATCCTGCTCGTCGAGGCGACGCGTGATGGCGTCAAGGCCCGCTTCCGCCAAATCCATTGTGACCCCCGGAGCCAGGCACATCATGGCCAGGAACTGCTTGGCGTTCCGTTGATGCAGCACGTCGTTGGCAAGTTCCGGAGCGAGCGCGGCAGAGGCGGTGATCGGAACGAACAGCTCAGAGGGGTTGACGGCGAGGGCGCCATGGAAATTCTTCGGCGTGATTCCCACAATGGTGGCGATTTGCCCATTCAGGTGAAGCGTTTGTCCTACTGCATTCGCAGAGGAGTTGAGGCGATTGCGCCAGAAGCGATCGCTAATCACCACCGCAGACGCGTCACCAGGCTTGTCCACTGAGGCGCTAAGCACTCTTCCACGCTGGGGTTGCACGCCGAGCACGGAGAAATAGTCCGGTGACACAAGTTGCCCAAAGACGCGCTCGGGTTTGGCGTTTAGATCGGCTTGGAATGTGACATTGAAGGGGATGCCAGTTTCGAAGGCAGCGACCCCGGTGAACAAACTCTTTTGCTCCCGAAACTGCTCGATGTAGTAATAAGAAACAGGGTCGAGATCACCGTCCGCCGACCGCTGAAGCATCACCAAGTCTTTGGCATTGGCCGCTGACGGCAGTTCGCGGAATATAAACTGCCATTTCGAGCTGTAAATGTTTGTCGTCAGCCCGATTCCCAGTCCCATCGAAATAATGCCGACCAGCGCGAAGCCAGGTGACTTGATCAGCGCTCGCCAGGCATAGCGCATGTCGCCGCGCATTTCGCTCAGGTACTCGAGCGGTATGCGGATTGCGATGTCTGCGATGAGCAGGATCAGGCCCGCCGTTCCTTGCCTTTTGGCGATGTCTTCGACGACGTCCTTTCCCAACTGCGTCAGTTCTGTGCCGTAAGCCAATTTGAATTCGTGCGGAAAAGCTTGCGCCAGCCGCCAGTAGATCCGCCATGCAAGATTCATTCCGTCACCATGCGTTGTTTCGCTCGAATTGTGCGAACCAATTCCTGCAGCCGTTCACATTCCGCATCAAGCACGCACCTGCCGAGGGCCGTCAGCCGGTAATAGCGGCGTCGCGCGTCGTCCAATTCCGGCGCGGGGCGTTCGTCGGATTCCTCGATGAGGTCCGCGTCGATTAGCCGTTTGATCGATCCATATAATGTGGCTGGCCACAAACGCACCTTTCCGGTAGTGCGATTCAGGACTTCCTGCATGATGCCGTAACCGTGCTGCTCTCCACCTGCGAGCGACAGCATGATGTGAAACCAATGGGTCTTGAGCGGAATAAACTTTTGAGGATCGACTCTAGGCATGCCAATATCTATATCATTCGATATCTATATGCGTCAATAGGGATGGGATCTCGTTCGCGTGTTGCCTCATGAAATGGCGGTTCGACACATCCGATTCGCCTGATCCTCAACGCTCACGCATCCTGAGTGAGTGACGGGCAACCCTTCTCTTAGGGATAAAGGAAGGGTTGCAGACGATCCACCCAAAGAACCCGTGGACTGTCACGCTTTGTCGTTCGACGGTTATCGTCGATCTTGGATCCCATGAACAAGCGCGGAGTTCAGCGCGACAGTGCCGTTCAGGCCTGGAATCCACTGGGCGCGGTGGAGCATCTATCCGGTGTGTTTCAAGAAAGGTCAGCTATGACCGGAGAAGCAGAAAGCAGGGCCACGGACATCCGACGAACTCTTCTGTGTTCGTCCCCCGTGGAGGGCCTTCCCGGATGGGAGACGCGGTTGTACTTGATCGAGTATCCACCGGGTGCCGATAGCAGCGGACATCATCATCCAGCAGTTGGCCTGGGCTACATGCTGCGCGGCACGATCCTGTCGGCTTTCGGCGATGAGCAGCCCATCGCTATTCGGGAAGACGAAAGCTTTGTGGACGCTGCGCACCAGATTCATACGGTTTCCCGGAATGCCAGTAAGACCGAACCGCTGCGCTTCGTGATTGCCTACACCGTTAAGCAGGGAGAGCCAGTGACGGTCTTACCCGCGTAGGGCGGAAGGAGCGAGGAAGACAATTCCCCAGTCAACGCCGCGAGGCACGTCACACTCGTGCCAAAGCTCGCCAAGATTGCCTCCTCCGAAGTGCTCGGGAATCGTGCTTTCCGCAGTGCCTCAAGAGGCGCAGACGTTCATTCTCGATGTCCGACTGCCCGCAACGCGCCGACGGCAGGGCCGAGTCAACGGCTTGCTCCTGGATCACCGGAAGTTGAGACCTCAAACGCAAGCGCTTGCGCCGATCCAGTCCCTTACTGCGGAAGCCCGACACGGCGTACGAGATCCTGGAAGCGGGGGTCAGACCGCAAAGGATCATAGACTGGATCGACTTTCAACGCGCGCAGGTCGCTCGAGTGCTCTGCATAGGCTTTTTCCAGCCAAGCAAAAGCTTGGTCCGTCTGACCGTGCACGGTTTTGATCCGCCTACATGCTCCGCATTCCTGCGCAAGGTGCGTGCCGCCCTGAATCCAGGGGGCCGCGCCGCAATCGCCGAATTCGTTCCCAATCCAGACCGCGTTTCGCCACCGTATGCGGCTGCTTTCAGCCTATTGATGCTTGTCGCTACACCTTCGGGCGATGCTTACACTTTCCTGGAACTTGAGAGCATTTCGAAAGATGCCGGCTTCGCGCGAGTTGAGCTCGCCGCACCGGAAATCGGCAGAAATCGCCTCGTTGTGGCGTACCGGTGAGTTTGTGAACGAAGATGTTGCTCATCCGAGGGCGACCTGTGCAGCCCCGGGGGGCAATTCCCGGAAGGCTTACTCTGCCCGGAGGGCCTCGCTGGGGTCCAGGGCGTCGGCACGCAGCGCCGGCACTACCTTATGGCTCTTTCGCGCCTGAGCATTTGCTTTGCTAGGACGACGGGGGCTGCCGCCGTTATCTTGCCCGACTCACCAGGGGATAGAACCACTGGTCTCGAAGAACTTGCCAGTTGGGCCATGCTCTAGGAGCGCGAGTCGCACGATCTCAGCAGCTCCTTCTTCCAAAGTCTGGTGCCCGCGGTGTTCATTCAAGTCCGTAGCCGTGTATCCAGGGTTGACCGAATTCACGGTAATTCTGTCTTTCTTTAACTCGAACGCCAGTTGGACCGTGAACATATTCAATGCCGCTTTGGACGAGCAGTATCCCAGTAGCTCATATCGGACATCCCATTTTGGGTCAGTATGCCGCGCGAGTGATCCGAGACCACTCGACACATTAATGATCCTCCCTGCCTTGGACTTTCTTATTACTGGCAGCATCGTCTGCGTTACGGCCACGGTCCCTAGAAAGTTTGTGCGCATCACTCGTTCCACAGCATCGATGCTCGCAAGGCTGGGCGGGCCATCGTGGCTATCAACGATACCGGCATTGTTCACCAGCACGTCCAGGCGACCGAATTCTCTCTGGACTTTCGAAGCTGCAAGCGACATGGTTTGCGAGTTCATGAGGTCCAGCTCGACAAAACGTGCATCGAACTTTTCCGCCTGAAGCTCTGACTCGGCCGTATGGCCAAGATCGGGATTTCGCGCACCGAGCAAGACGGTCCAGCCAAGCTTACCCAGCTCACGTGCTGTTGCTAGTCCAATCCCCTTGTTCGCACCCGTGATCAATGCGATTTTCTGCTCTATTTGCATGTTTTATTCTTACCTCGGTCAATAGATGACGAATTCTTCGAATTTGGCATTCGCGCAGGACCATACCAGCCAAAGTTTCACCGCAACCAACCAAAACGCGCGATTCACGCCACGCCCTTGATCATCATAAAATAGGCTGCGATGACCGGACGGAAAATCGTACACGTGGATATGGACGCGTTTTATGCGTCCGTGGAACAGCGCGACGATCCGCAACTACGGGGTAAGCCTGTCATCGTCGCATGGCGCGGTAGTCGCTCCGTTGTCTGCGCCGCCTCGTACGAAGCACGACAGTTTGGGGTGCGTTCCGCGATGCCGGCGGTTCGAGCGGAACGTCTCTGCCCTAATGCCATGTTTCTGCCCCCGGATTTCCCCCGCTACCAAGCCGTCTCGCGCCAAGTGCGCGAAATCTTCCTGCGCCATACCGATCTAACCGAGCCGTTGTCGCTCGATGAAGCGTACCTCGATGTCTCGGAAAACAAGACAGGTTTGCCTACCGCCACACAGGTGGCGCGAACAATCCGCGAACAGATTCGCGTGGAACTCAACTTGACTGCATCGGCGGGCGTAGCTCCAAACAAATTCCTCGCCAAGATTGCTTCGGACTGGCGGAAACCAGACGGGCTCTTCGTCATACCGCCAGAAGAAGTAGATTCATTTTTGGTGCCGTTGCCGGTGGGTCGTCTACCTGGAGTTGGCAACGTTATGAAAAAGAAGCTGAAGGACTTGGACGTACAAACAGTCGGAGACCTGCGGAGGATAGAGTTAGCAACGCTCGAAGGCCGTTTCGGTCGCTATGGTGTGCGTCTGTACGAGTTAGCCCGCGGCATCGACAAAAGCGAGGTGGTTGCCGACCGGCCAACGCAATCCATTTCAGCCGAAGATACCTTTGAACGCGACGTCCCATTGAGCGAGATGGAGCCCATGATCCGCAGACTTGCAGAACACACATGGGCTGCATCGCGCAAGGAATCACGAATCGCTCGAACGGTGGTCCTCAAACTGAAGACCAGCGACTTCAAGATCCTGACTCGCAGCCATACGCCGCCTTCTCGTCTCTCTTCTTGCGAAGAATTGACTGGCATCGCGCTATCTCTTCGGAGCCGTGTCGGCTTGAACCCGGAGCAACGATTTCGTCTGGTCGGCGTTGGTTTGTGCAACTTTCGCGACTCTGAAGCTGTGCCAGCTCAGCCGGGTCTTTTCGGCTAGTGGGTCCATTTCCGGGCTTGGCCCAGCACCAGCACCCTGCCATTGACGGCGAGCAGCGACGACCGGAACGAAGACCGTGACGGTTACCGGTGTTTCAGTCTCAGCGTTTCCCGGTAATCTTAGCGGGCAGCGCGGCGCCGATTTCCCAGTTCCGCGTGAAAAACGCCGTACAGTCGAACCACAGGAACAAAGAAGTATCCACCGAGTTGCCGGTGCCCAGGCTGGCGGCGCGGTTTTCTTGTCGTGTCCATCGGGGGAGTTCGCCTGCAACCTCCAAAGTCGTTATGATGCCTAACTTGCGTTTGCCGATTTTCAGGCCCTTATGACCGTTCTCATTCTTCGCTGCCGACGGTTCGCGGGAGAGTATAACACTGCCGTGTGTTTGCATTATCGCACTCGAACGCTCGCACACTTAGCCTTTGCGAATATCACATCGAGTGCTGTTGGAACCTCTGGCCTTCATTTCGCAGCGCAATTCGAGACGTCTGGCCAGTTCGAACAAAAGCGACGGCGAAGTCGTGAGTGTTTTACTGGATTCGTGTTTACGTTGAACGTAAAAAACTCGACAGGGAGGACGATGTGAGTGCTCGCGTTTATCAAGAGCGGATTAATGGAGTGTTGGCAAAAATCTGGGCAACGCAGATCGAGAATATACAAAAGGCGTCTGCGGTGATGGCGGACGTGATATCCAACCAAGGGTTGGTACACATTTTTGGCAGCGGACACTCCGTATTACCGGTACAGGATATGTTTCCGCGTTACGGATCCTTTCCCGGTTTCCGGCCGCTGATGGATATGCGCTTGATGTGGACAAACGTGATCGGCAGCGGCGGCGCGAAGGGACTGCTATGGCTGGAGCGAAGAGAGGGATATGCTCAGGTGCTGTTTGAGAACGAGCCGATCCGCACAGGCGACGTTATGCTGGTCTTTTCGCACGGAGGGCTGAACGCAGTCGGGATCGAAGTTCTCATGGAAGCGAAAAAACGCGGACTAAGCACCTTAGCTGTAACCTCTATGGACAACTACGCCAAAAGAAAAGCGACGCATTCTTCCGGGAAGAAATTGGCGGATGTCGCTGACATTGTCATCGACAATTGCACGCCTGCCGAGGACGCTCTGGTGAACATTGACGGCTGGAAAGCGCCGGTGGCTGCCGGATCGACCGTAGCATGCGTCACAATCGCGATGTCACTTGTCGCGCAAGTGGCAGCGAATTTGGGCGCCAAGGGCCAAACGCCCCCAGTGTTTGTTTCGCCCAATGTCCCTGGTATCCCTCCTGATCAGATGAACCGTGTGTACGAGGAGTATGAGCAACGTTTGAAAAGGTGATTCGTGACCCAGGCGATTCGACGCGGAATCTTGTTCGGAGGCGCGGCGACCGGAATTTTTGTTTTTGGAATTGTCATGGCCGTACTTGGCACGCTGTTCGGATTGCCGGAAATGCGATCGCGACTACGGATAGATCTAGCGCAACAAGGCAATCTGTTCCTGCTGCTGTATGTGGGGATTCTTTTGGCCACATTGGTGGCCGGACCGGCGATCGACGTTATCGGGAATAAGCTGATTTTGATTGGGTCGGCAACCCTGGTGGCAGCGGGAATGTTGGGCTTCGCTTTCGCGCATTCTTATGCGAGTTCGGCAATACCCGCGCTGCTGCTGGGATGCGGGGGCGGAGGTCTAAACACCTCGACCAACGCTTTGATTTCCGATCTGTACCCCGAGCGGCGCGGCCCAATGTTGAATGTATTGGGCATTTTTTACGGGATTGGCGCTCTCTGCATTCCTTTATTAGCGGCAACCATTGCGGCGCTCGTTTCCGTCAGGCCGCAGTTATTTTGTTGTGCCGGTCTCGCCGCGGGATGCGCCCTGTTGTTTTTGGCTCTGCGTTTTCCACCGGCGACTGCGGCGCAAAGTTTCTCCTGGCGCGAGGCCCTGCAGGTGGCCCGGTATCCTGGCGTCTTGGTTCTAGCATTTCTATTGTTCTGCCAGTCGGGAAACGAAGCAAGCATCGCAGGTTGGACCTCAACCTACGCTGGAGCGGCAGGTTTTCCAGCCAGGACGGCCACATTCATCCTGGCAGCCTATTGGGCTGCGCTGATGACTGGCAGATTCGTCGTGGCGCAACTGCTAAAATCCATGAGCAAAGAACGATTGGTGTTTGCTAGCGGTATAGGAGCGCTTTTGGGCGCTGGGCTTTTATTGGCGAATCGCTCGGCAGTCATGTTGGGCTTAGGAGTGCTTGTTCTCGGATTTTCCTACGCAGGTGTGTTCCCGACGGCGCTTGCCATTGCGGGGGACAGCTACCGGAAATTGGCGGGCACCGTATTTGGACTCATCTTCGGCATCGCCTTGGTAGGTGGAATGTCGTTCCCATGGGCGGTAGGACAGTTTTCGCAAGCATGGGGAGTTCGTTACGGAATGATGGTTCCCCTGGCGGGGGCAGCCGCGATATGCGTTTTGGCCTGGAGAATTCTATCGGCGAGGCGTGGGCAGACACGCGTTTCGATTGCTGAATGAACGCCATGGCAAAGAATTATGTGATCGGCGTCGATTTGGGCGGTACCAAGCTTGCCGCAGCATTCGTGGACGGCAAGGGTCAAGTGTCGATGCAGACCATCCTCGCAGTGGACACAAGTTCTTCTTTGGCGTCGGTGAATCAGATCGTGGAAGTCACACGTGAGTTGATCCGTGCGAAAGGAGCAAAGAAAACAATTTCGGGAATAGGTGTGGCGGTGCCGGGCTTGGTGCGGCGCGACGGCACAGTGTGGGCTCCGAATTTGAAGGGATGGAAAAGGATGGCGCTGGCACAACGGCTGAAACGTGCTCTGGGACTGCCGGTCATCGTGGAAAGCGACCGCAATGCGGCAGTGCTCGGTGAATCCTGGTGCGGCGGGGCGCGAGGAAAGAGCGATGCGATCGTATTGATGTTAGGAACGGGCATCGGCGCTGGGATATTGAGCGGCGGCAACCTGGTGCGCGGTGCGCATGAACTTTCTGGCTGTGCGGGATGGATGGTGGTAGCAGAAAAATATGGAAGAGAAGCGCAGAACGTCGGGCAGTTGGAGTCGTTGGCCGCCGGGCCGGCTATCGCGCGTGCGGCCAGGGCTATGAATGCACAAAGCGTAGCCGAGGCGGCCAGGCGTGGCGATCGCACGTCCATCAACATCTATCTTGAAGCGGGACGCCTGTTGGGCTATGGCGTGGCAAATCTGGTGAGTTTGTTTGATCCGGAGATTGTCGTAATCGGTGGAGGATTGGCACAGGCGAGTGATCTGTTTCTGGATGCACTGCGGAAAGCCGTGAAGGAACGGGCTCAACCGATCGCCGCTAGACGCGTGCGGATTGTGACAAGCCCACTGGGATCACATGCAAATCTGTTAGGGGTCGCGCGATTGGCAGGTTCAATGGGGCGGATTGGCCGGCGGCGGCGCACCAGAGGCTAAGATGGTGCCCTCACGTTCGCGCCATTTCATTGTGCTTAGGTAGAACAGACATTTCTCCCAAAAGGAAGGACGATCCATGTCAACACGGCGCGACTTTCTCACAATGGCGAGTGGCGGTGCAGTTGCCCTCTCAGCGAGAAGGAAACTGTTCGACGTCGCTCAGTTGCCAGGTCGTCCTGCAAACACAATTTCCGGCTCGCAGGATCGAGACTTCTCGAACGTTTTGGTGATCGCCGCGCATCCCGGCGACGCATTTTTCGCCATGGGTGCGCCCGTCGCGGTTGCCTCTCATGTGAAAGGCGAAGGTTACTTTCTGAGTCTCACCTTGGGCGAACGGGGATCTCCCACAGTTCCCGCTCCGCAGTACGGAGATTCTCAACAGCAAGCGGCCAAGAAAGCCGCCACGGCGCTCGGTGCAAAAGCTCTATTCCTTCACTATCCCGACGGCGAAATCCTTGTGAATGACGAAGCAAAGTTTGCTGTCTGTGATGTGATCCGCCAGTGTAAGCCTTCGACAATCGTCACCCACTGGAAAGGAAGTTGGCACAAAGATCACCGCGCCTGCTATGAAATCGTCCAGGACGCGATCTTTTATGCAGGTCTTCCCGCGATAGTTCGCAAAGAAACGGCGCATACCGTAAGAAAGCTGTACTTTGCCAGCAATTGGGAAGACACCGTCGGCTTTGCCGCCGACACTTATCTGGACATAACCCCGGTCTGCGATGACTGGTTGAACGCTTGTAGCGTATTCCCCATGTGGCTCGGAGAAAACGGATTCCGATACAAGGATTACTATTCCAGTATGGCCGTTGCACACGGTTGTGTTAGTAACTTCAAGCGCGCCGTCGCGTTGATGTCGTCCGAGGATCAGCGCATCCGGAACATCCCTACGCCATAGATTTGGTGCAACGATCGATGGTATTGCTTCTCTAGGACCTCATCGTTTTTTTCCATCGGCGATGTGTCCGGGTCGTGCAAGATCAGCGCAAAGCCAACCGTTCGGTCGGGCACGGATACCGTTGAAACTCTTCGAACAAACCATCTCGGAATGTAGCCGTGAAATGTAACCGAAGTATTGTTTTTGTGCGGTGGAAAAGTGGAAATCACCTGGCGATTTCCAAGCTCACGCCAGCGAGCCTCTCTTCCACCGCCGTTGGCTCGCCGCCGGTCTTGCGTTGGCGCCGCCACCATGGTCGCTTCTGCCTCTACTGACCTGCGCAGGACACGTGGTCGTTCCAGTCCACGAACGGGCCCTGGGGGTTGTCCCGCCACGCCCAAACGTGGAGTTCGAAGAACGCCGGTATGGTGTAGCGGTTCGGGGCGTCGACGTACAGGAACACTTGACCCTCGAGAACGGGGGGAGCGGAATGCGTCTGCAGCCAAGTCTTCGCGTCCACAATGAACTCGACACCGACTAGCTTCAGGTCACCATTCGACAATGGCTCATAGATCAGGGCTTGGGGTTGCGTAACCTCAACGGTTCCGTTAAGCAGACTGCCATTGACGTAGTGAATGCCCATCGCTCCATGGTCGGAGCCGCTGATGCAGCCGAACAGAGGACTGTATCCCGCCGAAGTGGCTTTGCTGACCTCCTGGTACTGCTTGGTGGCGTTGCGAACAATCTCGATCAGCTTGTTCTGATCCCCTTGTCCCTCTGGCTGCGTTTTTTGCCGAGCGAAGGCAAAAGAGGCAAGAGCCAGAATGCCAGCCAACAGAAATGGCAAATACGATAGCTTTTTCATGTTCTCTCCTTAGTTGTAGGAAATTGCTCACAAACAGCTTTCCGGTGCGATGGCACTGTCGATAAGTGAGCTCCTCCAGGAACAGCCGCACTTTCGTTGGTTCGTGCATTGGACGCAATCCTCGCGGTCTCCATCCCGTCCCAAAGTTTTCTCCATTGCTACTCTATTGAATACAAAGGTTTTCCCGCCCTGACCAAAACTTCCTGTAGGCAACATGAGGTGTGGTAGACTTTGCGCAAACTTGCGCGTGTTGGCCATGTCTACCTCCGCATCAGGCTTGCGTGTGCTGCGTTTCGACGATTTCGAATTGGATGTTCGCGCGGGTGAACTGCGTAAACGCGGTGTAAGGCTCCGCCTGCAAGGCCAACCGTTGCAAGTCCTGGCCGCCTTGTTAAATCGCGCCGGCGATGTGGTCACTCACGAGGAGCTGCGAGCGCAGATCTGGACGGTCGACACCTTCGTCGATTTCGACCACAGTCTTCACAATGCGATTGCGCGCCTTCGTGAGGTGCTCGGCGACTCAGCGGAGACGCCGCGCTACATTGAGACACTTCCGCGGCGCGGATACAGATTTATCGGACCGGTGGAGGGAGGAGCGGTTAGCTCTCCATCTCGTTCTGCCCAAACCGAGCAGCCCGGCCAAGTACCTGCCGGCCTTAGGCTTACCAAATATCGTGAACTCCTGGCCACCACGTTCCTTGCCCTCCTGGTCGCAGGTCTGGCCATCTGGCTCGCGCGCACGGGTGCCCATCCTACAAGTGCTGCTCCTCGTCTAAATTCCATTGCCGTTCTGCCCCTCGAGAATTTGTCCGGCGATCCGTCAGAGGAATTCTTCGCGGACGGCATGACGGATCAATTGATTACGGACCTCGCTAAAATCGGCTCGCTACGAGTCATCTCGAGAACTTCCGTCATGCGTTACAAAGGCACGAGAAAGAGCCTGCCCGAAATTGCACGCGAATTGAACGTCGACGCCATCGTGGAAGGTTCGGTGACCCGTTCGGGTCAACGAGTGCGTGTTACCGCCCAACTTGTTCAAGCGCCAACGGACCAACACCTGTGGGCAGAGACCTACGACCGCGATCTCGGCGATATCCTGAAGCTACAAGGTGAAGTGGCGGACGTCATAGCAGGGCAAGTCCGCGCAGAGCTCACTCCAACACAGCAGGCTTTGATTCGCCGGGCCCACGCGGTGAACCCAGACGCCTACGATGCATATCTCAAAGGGCGTCTTTACTTTGTCAACGAGTTCACCAAACCTGATTCACTCAAGAAGGCACAGCGCTACTTTGAAGAGTCGATCCAGAAAGATCCGAAGTTCGCTCTTGCCTACGCGGGGCTCGCAGACACTTACGTCTACTTAACATTTGCGGGAGCTTTGCAAAGAGATCAGGCCTACCGGTCTGCCAAGGAAGCATTAGCCACAGCACTGGAACTGGACGACAGCATCGGCGAAGCCTACGACACCCTCGGCGTGCTGAGTTTCGAGTTCGACTGGGATTGGGATGCTGCCGACCGCGAGTTCAACCGTGCCATCGCCCTGGCGCCGAGCTACAGTTGCGCACATGAAGATCGCGCCACTTTTCTCGCCGTTATTGGCCGACGAACCGAGGCGCTCGCTGAGCTCACAAAGATTGACCAACTGGACTATGGTCTCAGTGTGGGGCGTACCGAGTCCGCGACTTACTATGAACTACGGGACTATCCTCATTTGATTGAAGCCAGCAGGAGAGGCCTGCTCTTGGACCCAAATGATTGGTTCCAGCACTTCACCCTCGGCGTGGGTTACGAGGGTACCGGCAAGGTTCAGGAGGCGATTTCCGAGTACCAGAAAGCGATTAAGATCTCGGATAATTCTCAGGGCACTGTGGCGCTTGCGCACGCGTATTCCGCCGCAGGCAAAAAAGCCCAGGCGGAAAAGATCCTTCACGATTTGGAGCGCAAATTAAACCAGACCTCTGCTTCGCCATACACGATGGCCACGATCTATGCCGGCCTCGGCGAAGACGACAAAGCCTTCGAGTTTCTGGAGAAGGCTTACTCCGAGAAGTCTTTAGACATTCTCTGGTCGCTCAAATCCGACTTGCTGCTGGATAGCCTGCGTCCTGAACGTCGTTTCCAAAGCCTTCTTCGGGGAATGGCTTTGCAGAACTAGACCCCGCGCGCGGACTTGGTGATTCCCTTTTTGTTCGAGCATGACTGGCGTGGTTCGGCTGGCTAGCGTGTCTGGTTCCGGCATCGGGTTCGCCGGCTGCGAGAGCCGAATGAAGGTTGCGAACCTTCTTTCAGCCTGACTCGTGCGGACGCTTTGCGATTGTCCGTTCCCGGAACGCAGCATCCCGCAGGCGGACATCTCACTTCCATCGAATTTTTCGACAATCGAAATAAGCCTCGCAAGATCAGCGGCGCTCCAAAGATCGAACTGGAACCGCGCGTGCTATCGAAGGGCCACTACTCGAGGTGCGTTTCTTGCCCAAGAGATTAGAGGCCTCATGGAGACGCTTCTTCAAGGCAACACGGTTAATTGCTACGCTGCTGTTCGGTGTGAAGCCGACCGATCCCCTGACGTTTGCCGCGGCCGCCGTGATTCGGACCAGCGTCGCGCTCACGGCATGTTACATCCCGGCGCGTCGTGCGACACGCGTCGATCCTGTGGTAGCTCTGCGTTACGAGTAGTTCGCTCCGAGCTGCCCAAAAACCTTTCACCCTAGCTTGCCCGTCTCCGTTCCTTCGGCGAGTCCTTCTCACGCTTTCATTGGAAGAGATAGCGACACAGGCGTCCTCACAGCACAGGGTTAACCACGGCGCTGAGAGAACACCCACTTCACCAGCGCTGGTTCAGTGAAGGCCCACTCCCAGACATTGTGGTCTACGCCCGCGTACTCCGTGTAGAGGGGCTGGCCTCCTCTTTTCCGTCTTGCCGCGATACGGTCGCGTGACACGGAGACTGGAACGGTCTTGTCGGAGTCCCCGTGAAAATTCCACAGCGGGGTTTCCATCGCCTCAGTGCCATCCTCGGTGGAGACACTTCCGCAGCAGATTACGGCGGCGGCGAAAAGCTGCGGACGATTCGCGATCACGTTCCAGGTGCCTGCGCCACCCATGGATTGCCCGGTTACGTAGATGCGGCGCTGATCGATCGTCGACTCGTGCGCGGACTCGTGGGTGAACTCTTGGCACACGCGGTCGACAATCTCCAGTGCTAGGCGTGCCCCGTCCCCAAAGCCGGGGATCTCTTTAGCCGGCTGTTGCGAAAAATCGTATCGGATCCATCCACGATCGGTCTGCGGTACGACGACGTAGCAGGGAAAACGCTTCTGGTTTTCCGGAAGCAGCCAGACGCGCGTACCAAAGATATTGCCGAGGCCCAACTGTTTCAGGTTGTCGTCGCCCAGCCCCCCGCTTCCGTGCAGATACAGAACCAACGGCACGTTCCCGGCTGCTTGCGGCCGGAACAAGCGATAGGGCATCTCCCAGTCACTTTTGTGCGTGCGCGGCTCGAACTTCTTTTCCAGCCCTTCGGATTGTTTCTTGAACGCTTCGATCAGAGCGATCCTCTCCGGCGACATAGGGGCTCCGGCCGCGAGCGCCGGACCGGGATCGTAGTTTGCCGCGGAGGCATTTGGCGCAATCGAAAGGTTGGGACCAATCTTGGCCGCCGCCAGCCAAGCTCCGGCTGAGGCCGCACCCAAACGGCGAACTGCTTCTCGTCGAGTAATCATCTGCGCAGTAACCTCTTGGCATGCTTGGGATCTATCTTAAGACTCGAACGTGTAGACGATCTGGCGAAAGAATCGGTGGCTATTGCCGACTGTTTGCAGACATTGCTCAATTGCCTTTGATCCGGCAGTATCGGCAAATCCTTGAGACTTCTGGAAACAGAGGAGGCGCGGGCTTCATCCTGCACTGAGAGGGCTGGATTTGACCGAGCAGAATTCAGGCTACGAACAACCAAAGGGATAACGACAAGCGTTACCTTTAGCGAGCCTCGCGTCGGAAAACTCCCTTCCCCGCTGGTTGGACGCAAGTTCCCGCCGCCCCGTTAGCAGAACCAAAGCACGAACACCGCCCTTGAATGGTCCAAAATACAGCGGCGCGCAGATAGCCACTGTCAATGTCCCTCAAGATGCGGCGTCGGACCTTTGCTCTGAGGTCTTTCATACCAACGGATCGACGCGCCGCTCGAACACCCGCAAGCGCTACGGCTATGATTCCCCGTTCGCGGCCCTGCCTGCGGTCAGGCGTGGGCGCCATCCTATTATTAAGGATAGCCGCTTACTCCTTCCGCTTCGCTACCCATGTGCCATCGGAACGTCCTTCGACGCGCATCCGCCCCTTGCCAGAATCGCCGTCAATCCAACCGGCCACGAATGCATTGACGGGGCCCGGAGATCCCTGGGGGCTTTCCTTCGGCCACTCACCTGCGAACGAGAGTTCCACGTAGCCGTTCCGCCAAGTGCCGGTTATCGGGCGGTTTTCTCCGAGTGGGCCGGACCACGTTCCGGTCACATTGCTTCCGTCGCGGTGCAATTCCATCGACGCGACCATTCCGCCTGCGTCGCTCGAAGACCGCATTTCCCACGAACCGGTGGCGTCAGATCCATTTTTTAGGTCCTTCGGCAATGCCGGGGTAATCCGTACGTTAGAAAAATAGGCCTCCTCGTCGGTGAAACTCCAAAGCCCGACGGCACCGTGCAAATCCTCGCCCTTCAAACCATCCGTCACCAGACTCGGCTTGGCCGATCCGTTTAGATAGAGCTTCGCGGCGCGGCCAGCCACCTCGATCCGCACTCTTGTCCAAGTCTCCATCGCCACTTCTGCGTGAGACTCATAAACCGACGGCCATTCCCGGCGCAGACGATACCATCCGAAGCCTGGCTCCGAGACGTACTGAGCTACGTGGTTCCGCATCGCCTGATCCGCGGCCTCCGAGTTTCCCGGCCTCACGTAGAACAACTCGTAATGCGATGCATCGGGTCTGACGCGGAAGGCAATGCCGACAAAGCCCGGGTATCGGACGCCCGGCGGCGTTGTAATCTTCAGCGCGATATCCGCCTCGATCACGCCATCCTGAAAGTCGGTTCCCGAAAGCAACGCGAGGCCTTCGTGGTCCTCCCCTTCCATGGTGATCCGGACGGATTTGCGGCCCAGGTATTTCACCGATTCGGCCTTCACTTTCGGCGCGATCAGGCCGCTCGTATCGCCAAGAGGAAAGGTTTGGACAGGCGTCGGTGTCTGTGCAAACAGACCAGTCGCCGCCAATCCTGTTACTGCGCTGCAAATCAACCAACGCTTAAGCATAATCATGTAAATGCAACGCGCACCTACGGCACCAAATATAGCTGGTGAATTGAAAAGAGTTATTCGCACAAGTCTTCCGGTCCGTGTGCGCATCTGGGACGAGTTGCCCGAAAACGAAATGTCAGGAGCATTGCACAAGGGCGCGCCAAAGGTGCGACGTTTCGCTGTTCGCGGCGCTTCTCAATTAAGTGGCTAGGTACGAGCGTATGACGGTGGCGCTGTGACCGGAGCGAACGATGGCCGGATTCCAATCGGACCATCTCGATTTCCCGCTCGTGATGAGATAGCCACTTAGAAGCTTACCGCTGTCGACCTCGAGGTCGAATGTTTCGACCTTCCGCCGATCTTTCCATCTCAATAAAGCCATATCTAAATCCGAGAACCCGAATAACTTAACTATTTTTTTAGAACGAGAATATCTTTACTATCAGCTAAAAAACTTCGGCACACCGATTGCTGGCTTGCGGTCACTGCCTGCGATGGGGGTTTTTCATCACTCACATTTTCAATGGAGGAAAAGCCGTGAATCGACTTGCAGCGAGGGCGTGCTTCCCCGCGACGTCACTCGAGTCCTTGATCGACAGCCTGAAACGTGCTTTCTCTTCCTAGCGGCAGGCCATGACTCACGATTCTGCAAGTGCAGTTGACGTCTGAAAGAAAACGTAAGAGACCGACCGATCGTTGGCCTCGGCGTGAACGATCTCTTTCGCTTTCTGGAACGACCTATCCTATTCCGCTCGCAAAGCCACAATCGGGTCCACTTTCGACGCGCGCCGTGCAGGGCCTAAGCATGCCGCCAGACCGGAGACCGCCAGCACGCCCGCCGCCATGGCAAACGTGAATGAATCGGTCGGCTCAATCCCAAACAGCAGTCCCTGCAAGATGCGTGTCAGCCCTAAGGCACCAAGGAGACCGATCACCGTTCCAATCGCCACCAGTACAACGCTTTGCCCAAGCACCATCTTCAGGATGTCTCTCGGTCCGGCCCCGATGGCCATGCGCACCCCGATTTCGTGCGAACGCAAGGCAACCAGATAGCTGGTCACACCAAATACGCCAAGTACGGCGATACCTAAGGCCGCAAGGCTAAATGCGGCCAGAACGCGGCTACTGAGGCGCTGCCGCCACAAAGAATCGCCCAGGCGCTGATCCATGGACGACGCATCCGTGATAGCGAGTTCCGCGTCCACGCCGTGAATCTTCTGTCCTAAAGCTGCCAGCACACTGCTCGGATCGATTCCAGTGTTCGCCACCAGGAACATGCTGCGCCAAAGATCCTCGCTCCCGTCTTCTTGAGCCATTGGAACCCACGCGGCCGGGTCCGGCTCCCTATCGAGCGCGTACATGTGGGTATCTCCGACAACGCCAATAACGGTTCGAGGAAAGGAATGGGGTAGGGCTTCTGCATGACCAATCCAAATTTGTTTCCCCAGTGGATCTTCCGCGGGGAATTGCTGGCGGGCAAGCTTTTCGTTGATCACCACTACCGGCAACCTACCATGAGCATCGGCATCGGCCACCAAGCGCCCGGCTTTGAGAGGGATGCCCATAGCCTCGAGGTAGCCCGGTGTGACTACCGCGTAGCGCACCAGCGGCAGTTGCGAGAAATTGTGAATGTCTTTCGGGTCCGTACGGGTAAGCGCTTGCAGCCAGCGTGGGCCTGGAGCAAAAGGAATCGCCTGGGCTAGTCCCGCCTGACGAATGCCGGGAACCTGCAGGGTTTGTTCGCGGATACGTTTTGCAAGCGAGGTGATTTCCACTGGACCCGGGTAATGCCCTTTGGGAGCGAAGAGGGAAAGCGTCAGGCGGTGTTCGGGAGCAAACCCTGGCTCGACTTCCTGCAAGCGCACGAAACTGCGGACAAGGAGTCCTGCCCCGCAAAGCGGAACGAGTGCCAGGGCGATTTGAGGAACGATCATCCCTCCTCGCAAGCGGCCGCTCACACCCGCTACGCCGGTTACGGTTCCACCCCACCCCAAATTCCTGGCCAGTTCCGAGCGAGACACCACCATCAAGGGCACCAGTCCTGTAAGAACAGCAGCCAAAAAAGTCAACGCGACCGAGCCGAGCAACACCAAGCCATCTATTCGAGCATGTAGCCAGGGAATCTCTTGGGCCGGAACGAAGGAAAGTAGCAGATGGACGGCGAAGGGTGAAAACAAGATCCCAACTCCTCCGCCGATGCCAAAGAGCAGCAGCGTTTCCAAGAGCAGTTGACGGATCAGCACCATGCGACCAGCACCTAGGGCCACGCGCAAGGCGAGTTCTTTTCTCCGGCCTTCCAGGTGAACCCGCCCAAGATAGGCGATGTTGCTGCAGAGCAGGAGCAACGCAAACCCCAAGGCTCCGGACAAGGCAATGATCGGTGTACGGAAGTCGCCGGCCACGGCTTCGCGCATGGGAATCACCAGCGCTCCATATTCCTGGTCTTCGGGATAAAGGCCAGCGAGCCGCTCCGTTATAACGTTCAGGACAGATTGTGCCGATTTCGGCGTCACGCCCGGACGAAGCTTGGCAGCGACGCGGTACGTGCGTTCTGATCGGCCGGGAGAGGACAGCGCGGCTTGCGGGAGTGCGGTCCAGACGTCGATTTGGTCTTCTGGAGGAAAACAGAATCCTGGCGGAGCAATGCCCACTACGGTGTGGGCGGCGGAATTCAATGTGATCTTCTTGCCCGGGAGTGCTGGATCCGCCCCATAGGCACGTTTCCAGAACTCGTAGCTGAGAACCACCCTTCGGTCACCGCTCGCGCTGTCCTCGGGAGTGAGCAACCGGCCAGCAGCCGGCACGATACCGGCAGCGGAGAAGACTTCAGGTGAAATGACCGCGGCACGTACGCGCTCTGGGTTGCTGACGTCTTGACCGGAAGCCGTATAACTCCAGGGGAGCCACACGACGACATCGGAAAAGGCAGAAGCGCTATCCTGTTTCCAATCGCGAAAATTCGGCATGGAAACGCTGATCTGATTCAGAGATTGAGATTTCGTACGATGTTCCCAGAGGTAGACCCATCGGTTTGCGTCGACCGGGCCGTACGGTTTCAAGAAAACCGCATTGACGACCGAAAAGACGGAGGTGAGAGCCCCGATCCCCACCACTAACGTCAGGACAACCACGATGCTGTAGCCGCGTCTCTTCCACAACAGTCTCGCGCTGTATCGCAGATCTTGAAGCAGAGTGTTCACGCTCTCCTCCGTATAAGCCTTCGCATTGTTAAGATAGACGAGCCCAAACCTCCCGGAAATCTTGGAGCTGGTGCCTGTAAGAGGAGAGATTCTCAAAGTGCAGAAGAAAATAATTTCGCGGCACCCAGCAAAAGCTCTAAGTTAGTGCGTAAATATTGCCATCGGTGCTGCCTACGTAAACGGTACCATCCGATACCACCGGCGAAGACAGCACCGCCCCGAAGGACATCATTTTCTGTACCCCAGCAACCATGTCGTCGTAGAAAAAGTCAGAAAATGCAGCTTCATAGTTAGGCGTTCCGTCAGCTTTGGTATACGCCTGTCCATTTTTCTTTTCACCGTCGGTTTCAAATACCCACACAGGTTTCTGCAACTTGGCGTCGATGGCGGTGAGGATTCCCCGATGTGATCCAATCAAGATAGTATCGCCTGTAATGGCGGGTGACGAGAACATCGGCCAGTTTTTGAAACTAAGCGAGAAGATTTGCGCGCCCGTCTTCGCGTCTAGCTCGTAAAACATCGCCGAATCCGAAGTCGCAAAAAATACCTTCCCTCCTTTCACCGCTGGCGAAGAGATCACCCACGATCCTTTATTAGGAAACGCCCAGCGCTGCTGCCCGGTCCCTGCATCTACAGCGTAAAACTTAGAATCACGGCATCCGAAATACACGATGCCATCGGCCACCGCGGCGGAAGACTGGATTCCCACTTGATTGTGAATTTCAGCATCCTCGCCCGTCTTGAACCTCCATTTCTCTTTGCCGCTACCAGCGTCCAGCGCGTAGAAATAGCTGTCCCAGCTACCAACGAACAACACACCATCCAAAATCGCTGGCGATGCGTGCACCACATCACCGGTCTTGAACTTCCATCTCACCGCGCCGGATGCAGCATCAAGGGCATAAATACTTGTGTCACCACTGCCGAAAAACACCTTGCCGTCCCACACCACCGGCGACGAAAGATAAAAATCAAAAGGATCTGGCATGACTTCCGCAGCCGGCTCCGCCCCGTGAATATGCTTTGCGGCGAAGCGCCGCTCGCCTTTAGTTTTGAATTTCCACTTCAGCGCTCCCGTCGCGGCGTCTAGCGCATAAAAATAAGCGTCAAAGCTGGCGAAGTACACAATGCCTTCAGAGACCGCTGGCGACGACGTGATGCGTCCTCCGGTCTTGAACTTCCACTTCAGTATCCCGTCCTGGCGGCCGAGGGCGTAGAGAAAATGATCACTGCTCCCCACGTACAGCGAGCTGCCACTGACTGCAGGAGAGGAGAGCACTTGTCCTCCCGTGTGAAACTGCCACCTGATCTTGTTGAGTTGCTTTATGCTCACGTCGCCGTAGTCACCCGTATGCTGCGGGTTTCCCCGAAACGTCGAGTCCTGTCCAAAAACGGGCGAACCCAGTGCCAGCGCCATGATCAAAAGCCTTCTCATGAGGGTTGTCTTCCTCTTGCCCCATAGACGCAGTGTTGTAAGAAATGTTTCTTCTTTAAGCCACGCTTCCGCGGCGTTCAAGGGCGCTCGAAGCCGAGTTGCGGCGGTCCAATCTCCTTCGGTCCGTCATTCAGATGAACGGGACAGCTTCGACGTGCCGATAGTATTGGGCCGTAGCCTTTCGCGGGTCAGAGTCCCTGCTTGCCAATGCTGATAAAACGGATGCTTGAGCAAATTTCTGCTCGCGATCACGTCGTCGAGCCCACCATCAACTCGGTTCTTTTCATCAATCTGCGTTAGAAACTGGGGATAGACGTTGTATGGGCTGGACCTCAGGTTATTGCGCTCCGCCGGGGTGGTGTCTTCATTGTGCGAAACCCTTCCATCGAAATTGCTCCGGGCGGTTCCGCTATAGATGAAAGTTGTCCAGCCAAAAGGAAATTGAGGTTGTTTCACTACAACTCGGTTTGGGCTTTTCCACTTGAACTGATATTGATAGTGCGCGGTGTCCTGCGGGCTAAAGGTGTGTGGCTCGGTTTCACGCGCTTCCACAACGAGCGTCTGAACCTGATTTAGGGCGGCCAGTCCCCCCAAGCGCGTTCACATACCGCTGGAAAACGATCTCCGGAGTCGCACAATCAGAGGCTGAACTGTTGCTTTGGACGAAAGCGTGACCGCAGACAGGGAGCAGGCATACCAGCAGGCTGAGTAAGGCTACAGGCCGAGGCTCTCGGCGGCGACGGTAGTCCGAGTTCACAGTGGTGTTTCTCTGGTTGCAATCGTCCAACACGCCTAGACCGAACTCAAACTTACTTCACAGCATTAGGGCCATCGTGCCTGCAAGGGAGCGCCCTTATTTCAAGCCGGACGCGGTTCTCCCTGAGCGGCCGGGTAGAACTGCTCCAATATACCGATCAACTCTCCGCTGTTAATGGGCTTCGAAATATAGTCATCCATACCTGCGGCCAGGCATCGCTCCCGGTCGCCCTGCATCGCATGGGCGGTCATAGCGATGATGGGCAAATGCGCGCCGGTGTTTTGTTCTCGTATGCGGATGGCGGCCGTGGCCTCGAAGCCGTCCATCTCTGGCATCTGTACGTCCATGAGAACCGCATCAAACGTTTCTCGGTCGAGGGCCGCAAGAGCTTCGCGTCCGTTCGCTGTCACGGTCACTTGGTGTCCCTGTTTCTCCAGCAGGCGGGCGGCGAGTTTCTGATTGACGGCATTGTCCTCTGCCAGTAGAACGCGCAATGTCTTCTTCGCGTTTCTTACCGACTGACAAGTGATCAGCGCGTCCGCCTCGGGTTGGGACCCCGGCGTGATCAGAACGCGAGAGAGAACCTCAAACAACTCCGCTTGGCTCGCGGGTTTGGTAAGGTAGGCGGCAACGCCCAACTCCCGACTGCGCGCAGCATCTCCACGTTGCCCGGCCGAGGTGAGCATGATGACTTTGGCCTCTCCGACCATTTCCGGAAACTGACGAAGTTGCTCGATCAGAGCGAAGCCATCCATGCCTGGCATGTTCATGTCCGTTAGGATCACGGCAAAGGAACCCTGAGCGAGTTTAAGGCACTGCAAGGCCCCAATCGCGCTGTCGGCGAGGGTGGGGTTCATTCCGAATCGTCGCAGCATCTCGACCAGGATGCGACCGTTTGTGGCGTTGTCATCGACGACGAGTGCGCCGAGACCCACCAGGTGCGCCGGGGCAGGGACGGGAAGGGTCTCGACACCTTCCTTTCCTGCTCCGAGTCTAGCTGTAAAGTGAAATCCGCTCCCCCGGCCCAAGTTGCTTTCCACCCAGATATTGCCTCCCATCAACTCCACGAGTCGCGAGGAGATGGTCAAACCGAGCCCAGTGCCGCCAAACTTGCGTGCGGTGGAACCATCTACCTGGGAAAAAGCCTCGAAAATGAGCTTTTGTTTTTCCGGGGCGATACCAACACCCGTGTCCAGGACGATGAAGTGCAGTTGGACCCCAGCCGGCGTTCTGGAATCGACGGTTGCCCGGAGACCAACTTCTCCGCTCTCGGTGAACTTGATGGCGTTGCCAATGAGGTTGATGATGATTTGCCGCAAGCGGCTCGGGTCGCCAACAACCCGCTCCGGTACCTCGGGGCGGATGTCGCAGGTTAATTCAAGCCCCTTCTGATGGGCGCGCAAGGCCAGTGCCTTGATGCTCAGAGCTATACAGTCCCGCAGGTTGAACTCGATGGATTCGATTTCGAGCCGACCCGCTTCGATCTTCGAGAAATCAAGGATGTCGTTGATGATGGTGAGCAGCGAATCTGCCGACAACTTAACCAGGCTGGCGAACTCATGTTGGTCCCGGTTGAGCCCGGTATCCAGAAGCAGCTCGATCATACCCAGCACGCCATTCATGGGAGTGCGAATTTCGTGACTCATGTTGGCCAGGAACTCGCTTTTGGCGCGGTTGGCGGTCTCGGCGGCCTGTTTGGCAAACTTCAGTTCCTCCTCGGCTTGCTTGCGCTCGGTGACATCTCGAAATCCCCACACGCGTCCCACATTCTTCCCTTGCACACTTTGGGGCTCAGAATGGCGCTCGAAGACACGCCCATCTTTGAGTTGAATAACGTCGTCGGTTTTACCGTCGGAATACAGTGGGCGGAGCCTGCTGGTCAAGACCTCCGTATCTTTCACCTGAGGTTCAACGAAATCGAGCAAAGCATTCTGATCGCGCAGGTTCAGAATGGGCTCTGGAACCGCCCACATGGTTGCGAATTTTTGATTGTAGGCGGCAATTGCGCCAGCGGAGTCGACCACCAGGATTCCGTCGGCGGTAGACTCCAGCGTGGCACGGACGGTTTCCGTGCGTTCACGAACGCGCCGCTTCAGCGCCGCGACCCAGAGTGTGCCGAGGAGAATGATGAGGACACATACTGCCAACCCCGCAAGGATGCGCGTGGCCGTCCACCACGAAGGCTTTTGCAGAACAACAATATCGTGGGGCGCACGCAGCAAAACGCGAAACGACATGGGCAGTGCGGCGCCTTCCCGCTGCGTGGACAAATATTTGTCCACTTGCACGGAGCAAATTCCAGTCAGTTGAACCTTGCTGCCAACCGGCCAAGACGCTATTTGTTCGGCTTCCGTTCCACGCGGGAGGACTGCGAAGTAGAACAATCCTCCAGAGGACATCAACAACCTGGGATCCTCCGAGGTTAGATCCTTGCTCACGAGCCGGCCCTGCATTTGAACGAGTTTCCCGTCATAGTCGCCCTTCATCGCGTCCTGCGCGCTGATGGATGCGGCGGCGACGACTTGGCTGTTGCCCGTTGGCTTGAAGACAGCGTCCTCGAGCATCATCGTGTATTCGCCCATGGCCGGGAAGCCGATCACTTCCACCTCTTCGCCGAGGTTTAGAGAGGACTTTTGGACGGTCGGAATGAAGAGTCCCTGTGAGCTGTCCTGAATGTAGATCCATCGTCCAGGCCACTGCAGCGTGACGTGCCCCTGCACGCGAACACGATGGACAAAGGTGACGCCCGGCGTGAACCGCAACAGCGTGTTGATCGATCGCATCGGCAATGAAAAAGGATCAGCTGGGGCGGGCTCCTCTATTCTCACTTGGCTGAGGGAGGGGAAAAGCAAGCGAGCCCCAACCATTTGGCGGTTCTTGTTCCAGAGAGGGGCTGCATTGGCGTGAACCACTACTCTTGAATCGACCAACCGATCGTAGTCTGCGCCTTCTTCGAACAGCGTGATGCCACTGATCATGCCGTCTCTCAGAGCGAACGTGATCGTGACGTTGTGCCCGGACCGCTCCACCGAATGGACGACGCCCTCGACTTCTATCCACTGTCCGTCGTCTGCGCCGGTCAGTAATTCCGTCAGGCTTCTTCGCGGAGGGTTGACGGGCAAGTGAGTCTGCCCTACGACGTGGATTTCAGAACCAAGGACGACGGGCGCGTAGTTTCCCGGTTCGCTCACACCGGTCATATCGATGAGCGTGCCTGCGCGGATGGAAAGAATGGGCCGTGGTGGAACCAGAACACAGATACAGCCGGTTTGATCACAGGCAAAGAAGGCACCAACTCGGGGATCAGTATCGGGATCGTAGTAGGTAACGACAGCCCGGAGATGCACAGGGTAACCTAGCTTGGCTTGGTCAGACTGCAAGCTGTGCGCCGCGCGAGCTGTGGTCAGCGTGGGCAACACTTCCGGGAGCGCGCTGGGTCCCTGTCCAAAGGCGAGCGCTAGAAAAGAAAACAGGACAAGCGCGGTCGACAGTGACCATACGGCGGCCGACGGCGCGCGGCGTAGTCCGCCAGTGGCGCGAGTCGATGGGCGACCACGATTTCCCGATTGGGGACACAAGGGTGCGGACTTCTCCCAGGGAGAATAGCCTCCCTCGTAGTTCCTTCAGCAGCTTCGGTTCCAACATGAGCGTATTGCGATGAGGGCGTCCGTCAGAGACTTCCAGTGGAGAACCACGCGGGTGGTAAGTGGCCAAGACTCTGGAGCTTGGCGCTAAGGTTCCGTTTGGAGTTTGTTTACGGGCAGGTGAAAGTGCAATTGCTATCCTTCGGGAAAGCCGGGTGGCCCAGGGCTTCGTTCAACTCCGCTTCTGGGAAGTTGTAGATTCCAGTGACGTTTGCGACCCATTCTGGTCCGAAACCGGGAATGCAGAAGCATCCTTAATTACTGAATTACTGCAATTACTGCCTCTTGCCCACAATCCGCCCGGAATCGGGGATTCGTTGCGGCAACGTCCCAGAACCCCGTCTGGATAGTTTCCGGATGGCCTGCCAACCGCTCACTATGAATAGCCACTCCATTCCTTCAGGGACTTGGTCGCTAGGGGATCTGCGGCGACAGCTTTCATCAGCGGCAGAGCGAAATCGAGCAATTCACGGGCTCTTAGTTCATGCGTCATCGCGTTCCCCACGTGGGGCCAGATGGATGGCATCGGGACCTCCGGGAACTTCTCCAACCGCTCGCACCGAAGCGTGCAGCATGACAGTATCGCCAGCCCTGATGCCCAC
>Ga0182018_10000345_pt1 | contig 61205 bp, 52 predicted proteins | sample 812P2MmetaG_FD_120490 | JGI IMG/M metagenome (GOLD analysis project Ga0182018, IMG submission 120490) | Permafrost microbial communities from Stordalen Mire, Sweden - 812P2M metaG | ecosystem: Environmental > Terrestrial > Soil > Wetlands > Permafrost | place: Sweden: Stordalen | collected... | reverse complement strand
GGGGTCAACGTTCTCACGCGCGCCTTCCTCCGCCCGGTTGCAACCGGGCGGAGGACTCCAGCTTGGCGGTCTCTTTCAATTGTGCCAAGCAGGACAATTAGGAAGATACAAGGGGTCAGTCCTCCCGGTCGTAATCGGGATGCTCGGCGCGTTGCTTTTTGGAAAGCAGACCTTCAATCGTCAACAGTTGCACGCGTGGATATTTTTTCTTGTTCGTCTGCATAAAATTAATCTGCGCTTTCTGCCGCTTGTCGCAATGCGAGAAATGCTTCCTTCAAAGCCTGACTGACTGCGCTATCGGATTCTTTCAAAACCAAAACCTGATATTGGTCGAGGAAATCTTTGCGAAGCCTGTGAAACAAGTGCAGAAAGTGACGCAAAAATCCGACACAATCCAGAATGGCAATTTCAACTCCGCCGGTTTCGTCGTATTTTGAACGAGCGTAGTCACGGATTTCTTCGGTCACGGGTTCGGTGGTGATGAAAATGTAATTTTGGACGTGCTTGCCTTGCGCGGCAATTTTCTGAAGCGCGCGGTCAATGTCGCCGCGCTGCACAGATTTATTTTTCATTTCATAGCTCGTCACAACCTTGTCCTCGCCAAGCAGCGTGATTTGCACATCGCCGACTGCGCCGGTTTGCTCGTCGGCGGCATTGTGCGCGGTGAGATTGAGCACGCACTCGCCGAGTTTGGTTTTCGCGGCCTCGTAAGCAGCGGCAACAATCAATACCGGCAGACGGCTTGAACCTTTGCAGCGAAGATGTTGTTCAATCAAATTTACCGTGTCTTCGGATGAAAGTGGTAGCGCGCCGGTGATGCGGCTGACGCCTGAAAGCAAAGTTTTCAAACGAACTTTTCGCGCATCACGTTCGAGCAGTAGAAGCCGGATGGATTCATCCAAAACATCCCGTGCCGAAACCCGCTCCGCCTGAACATCAGCCAGCAATTCCAAAGCATCCCGATACATCACCGCCGGACGCCCGACTAAAACAACTTTTGTCGTAAGTGTTTGGTCCATGTTCCGCAATGTCGGTGTGAGAAACGCCGTTGTTGAATTACATGGAAGATTGTGCTTTGTGATGAAGTCGCCAACGAACTGTTCATCATACGTGCGGCCTGAAAAAGAATCTTTGCTGCCGATTTTTGTGTAAGGCTTGCGCGGGTCAATTTTCGGGTCATGCACTTTTGCCAACATGCACGACATGAGTAATCGTGCACCCGCACGATTGCTAGGACAATTCACCACCGAAAGCACTCGCGCTGCAATTTCTTCATCATGAATGAAGGAATGGCCGAGATTCTTTTGGGCGCGTTTCAGCGCAGCTTCAAGCAGTGGGGAACAATTCTCCATGATGTTTGCCGTTGCGTTTAATTTTATGTGGATCGTAATTTGTCCAAAGCACTTCTATGCGCTTGTCTTTGGTCGAATGATTCGTGCGCTCGGCAGTCACTGTTTTATGCCATTTCGGAACGGGATAAAGTTCATCTATAATCCGGGCTGGATAATTTGAAAACGCCACCATGCCTTGAACCGAATTCAAAACTTTCGCCAGTTCCCGATGCTGCGCGTCCGTCATTTCAAAACTGTAAGCTTTGGAATCGCCGCGAGTCGAATGCACATACGGCGGATCACAATAAAAAAGTGTCGTCGGTGAATCGTAAAGACGAATTACGTCAGTCGCCGGACGGTTTTCAATTTGAACACGCAGCAGCCGTTCTGCGACGGCAGGCAAATCTTCCACTGCGCCAAGCCAGCGGCTCACCACGCCGCTCATTCCGGCACGACTCGTATTTTTACAATTTGCCCAGCGACCAATCGTCGCCGTTTGCGCCAGACCTGTCCGCACTTGCCGGGCGCGAACGTAAAATCGCCGCGCACGTTCCAACGCCGACAAATCAGGACTGACCTCACAAGCAATGGCAAATTCTTCACGCGCAAACGGTGTCAAGCCGATGGCTTCAATCAATTCTTCCTTTTCTTCACGCAGGACACGAAAAAAATTCACTACTTCACCGTCAATGTCATTAAAAGTTTCCACCGGCGATGGTTCGCGATTCAATAGCACCGCACCTGAACCGGCAAACGGCTCACAATAATGATGACAGTGCGGCAACAACGGCAGCAACCAGTCCAAGTGTGAAAATTTTCCGCCATACCAGCCAAATGGAATTAATTTTTTCCTTCCAGCGAGACCGACAATGGGCGGTGGAGTAATTCTAATGCGTGCGGAGCCAGTTCCATTGACGTAATAAGCCACCGCTTCTTCACGAAGTTCTGCGTGCGCAGAAGCAGGACGCCGATATAAAGCGGTTTTACTTTTAAGCTTAACCTGTTTGTGCTTCTTCACTGGCATGGAATTATCATAATTGAAATCTGCACAAAGCTCTCATTATTTCCGTCACGTCGGTGTTCGGCTGGTGCAGGAGTTCATCAAATTCGCGCTCGGCCTGCTGGTTCCAATGCCAGGTGTCCTCGAAGGCTTCAATCTGCGCCTCGCTGTCGTGGCCGCTCGGCGCTTTGAAGAGCAGGTTGTAGTCGCGCTTGGAATTGAACGGCGGGTCGAGATAGATGAGGTCAACGGATGCGTCCGCAATGTGCTCGCGGAGGACTTGGAGATTGTCGCCGTAATAGAGCTGGTTCATGCCTTCACAATTCGTTGCGATTGTGCGCCGGAATTAATTTTTGTCAATTCCCGCTTCTCATTTGAACATTTCAATTTGCCGCTTTGTCTTATCCTGCAATCGTTCACAGGCGTCGGTCAATGGAATCATCAAACGGGAAAGAATCGCATGGGCAACGCATCGCATGAAGTATTGCGCGGGGCGTTCAAAAAACAGGGTTGCAAACGCGTGGCGCAGGAATTGAAGCTCTCGCTTTCACTCGTCCATCAATGGTCGCGTCCGCTGCAAAGTGCATCGGGCAACGCCATCAATCCGCTGGATCGGGTGCTGGCAATCGTGCTGGTGACGGGAGATTTAAGCCCGTTGGAATGGCTGTGCGCGCGGGCGGGCGGGCGGTTCGTGTCGCTGCCGAAACCAATACGGTTGTCGCCGGCGGAGATGTTGCTGCTGGCCAACGGGATGATGCAAAGCCTGCGGACATTGCAGTCGGGGCTGATGCCGCGGTTGAATGGGTAGTCGTTATCGCTCCCGCAGCCGTCTTCTGTCTCGTGGCATGGCAGGTTTTGAAAATTTTCGCTTCATGTTTGAAACAATTCGGGCAGAATTCGCGGAAATTCGGAAGCAATGTATTCAGGAAAAAAAATTGTCGTGGTCATGCCCGCCTACAACGCGGCCAAAACCGTCATCGTGACCGTGGATGAAGTCCGCCAGCAGCAGATCGTGGATGAAATCATCCTCGTGGACGACCGCAGCCGCGACAACACGGTGCAGGTGGCGTCGTCGTTGCTCGGCGTGCGTGTCCACGTCCATGAAAAAAACAAAGGTTACGGTGCGAATCAAAAAACCTGCTACAAACTGGCGCTCGAAGCGGGCGCGGACATCGTCATCATGGTTCACCCGGATTATCAATATACGCCCAGGCTGATTCCGGCGATGGCTTCAATCATCGCCAACGGCGTGCATCCGTGCGTGCTGGCGAGCCGCATTTTGGGTGGCTATTCATTGCAGGGCGGGATGCCGGGCTGGAAATACATCGCGAACCGGTTTTTGACGGCGGCGGAAAACGTTTTGCTGGGCGCGAAGCTGTCGGAATATCACACGGGCTACCGGGCGTTTTCGCGGGAAATTCTGGAGAAGATTGACCTGTCAAAAAACTCGGACGACTTTGTATTCGACAATCAAATGCTCGCGCAGATTTTGTGGCACGGCTTTACGATTGGCGAGGTGAGCTGCCCGACGAAGTATTTCGAGGAGGCGTCCTCGATCAATTTCAGCCGCAGCGTGAAATACGGCTTTGGCTGCCTGTCGGTCGGGATGAAATTCCGGCTGGCGAAAATGGGCTGGCGGAAATCGGAACTGTTCAATTCAGCGCCGCCGCGAGCCGGGACTTCTTGCGGTTGACGGTGACGCGGTGCAGGACGCCGGACTTGACGGCCTTGTCCAACGTGGAATGGACCTGGGGCAGTAGTTTTTTGGCCTCGTCTTTTTTGCCGGCGGTGAGCAGCGCGCGGTAATCTTTTTCCACGCGGCGCACGTTGGATTTGATGCTGCGGTTGTGCAGGTTTTTGCGTTCGCTGTTGCGCATCCGGCGCTCGGCTGACTTGGTGTTCGGCATAATTAAATGGTCGTATTGCTTAAAAGGGCGGTGAATCTAACGGAACGCAGGGGGATGTCAATGTTGAAAGCCATTTTTCCAGACAGATGATTGTTTGTTTTTGGGCACAAGGTTTGCTCCTTTTCATGGTTTTAACTGGCATTTCGTGACGTGATGAACAAACAGTTGAACATTTTGCATCTGGAAGACGAGCCGGATTTTGCCGAGCTGGTCCGCACGCTGCTGTCGCAGGACGGGCTGGACATCGAAGTCAAGCGCGTCGGCGACCGGCTGGCGTTCAATCAGGCAATGGAAGGCGGGAAATATGACCTGATCATTTCGGACTATCATTTGCCGTCGTTCACCGGTCTGGAGGCGCTGGCGATTGCCCGGAAAAGTCATCCGCACACGCCGTTCATTCTGGTTTCCGGCACGATTGGGGAACACGCGGCGATTGAAAGCCTGAAGGCGGGCGCGACGGATTATGTTTTGAAGCAACATCCCGACCGGCTGCCGTCCGCCGTCCGCCGCGCGGTGCAGGAAGCCGCCGAACACGGCAAGTTACGCGAGGCGGAAACCGAGCTGATCCGCCGGGAAAAATATTTTCGTGCGCTGACGGAAAACGCGCTGGACGTTCTGTCCATCGTGAATCGCGAAGGGATGTTCACCTACAAAAGCCCGTCGGTGAAACGGGTGCTGGGCTATGAACCGCGGGAGTTGATCGGCGAGAATTTTTTTGTCCGCGTTCATCCCGATGATTTGGAGCGCGCGAAGGAGGCGTTTCAGTCCGTGCTGGCGGAGCCGGGCCGCACGGTCACGCTGCAATTCCGTTACCGGCACAAGGACGATTCCTGGCGGCATCTGGAGGCCATCGGCCAGAACCGTTTGAACGATCCGGAAATCGCCGGGGTCGTCGTCAATTCGCGCGACGCGACCGACCGCTGGCGCGCGGAAGAAGAATTGCGCGGCAGCGAGAAACAATACCGCCTGCTGTTTCAGGACAACCCCAACCCCATGTGGGTTTTTGACCTGGAAACCCTGGCGTTCCTCGAAGTCAACGAGGCGGCCATCCAGCATTACGGCTATTCGCGCGGGGAATTTCTAGCGATGACCATCATGGACATCCGCGTGCTGGAAAAGGACGGCCAGACCAAAAGCATCCCCGTGGGCGCGCAGGATCGCAGTCTGATTTGGCGGCATCGTCGAAAGGATGGCCGTTTGATTGACTTGCAGGTCATGTGGACGCCGATGGCGTTTCGCGGGCGTTTTGCCGCGTTGACGATGGCCGTGGACGTGACCGAGCGCCGCCGGGTGGAGCACCGCAACGCCGCCTTTTCCAAGTTGAGCCACCGCTTGAGTTCGGCCACATCCGCGCCGGAAGCGGCGATGGTCATTTGCGAGGCCGCCGACGAATTGTTCAAATGGGACGACTTTGCTCTGGATTTGTATTCCGCTGCGGAAGACCGGGTTTTTTCACTGCTGAACATCACCACCGTTGAGGGCAGGCGCGTTGAAATCCCCTCGTCGCGTCAGCCCAAGAGCGCCAACGCCCTCATCCAGCGCGTCGTCAAAAAGGGCGCGGAATTGTTGTCGTCCGACATGGCCAAGGAATACTCCGCTTCCATCATGCTGGCGCCCGTTCGCAAGGGGCAGCGCGTCATCGGCGTGCTGTTCATCCAAAACCGGCTGGCCGGTGTTTATACCAAGCAGGACTTGGACACGCTCCAGACGCTGGCCGACCAGTGCGGCGGCGCGCTGGAACGCCTTCGCGCCGAGGAGGAGTTGCGGCACAGTGAGCGGCGCTTTAGCGAGCTGTTTGACAGTTCGCCGGATGCAATTTTTGTCGAAGACTCGCAGGGCAACATTCTGGATGTCAATCGCAGCGCCTGCAACTTGCATGGGTTGACGCGGGAAAAATTGATCGGCAAAAACTCCATCAAGGAACTGGTTCCGCCAGGCCGCCGCGAGGCCGCGCAAGCGGATTTTGAAAAGCTGGCGACCGGCCAGATTTCCTGGATCGAAGGTGAAAGCCTGTGCGCCGACGGCCATGCCGTTCCGGTGGAAATTCGCGTGGTCCGCGTCCAATATGACAAACGGCCCGCGCTGCTGTTCCATGTGCGCAACATCGCCGAGCGGCGGGAGGCGGAAATCAAGCGGATCAAATCGGAGGCGCTCTTCCACTCGGTTTGGGAAAATTCCGCGGATGGCATGAGGCTCACGGATGAAAACGGCGTCATCGTTTATGTGAACGAGGCGTTTTGCAAACTGGTCGGCATGAAACGGGAGGAATTGGGCGGCAAACTGTTCACGGCGATTTATGCCGACTCCGAGCAAGTCGAGGCGATGCTGGAACAATATCGCGAGAAATTCCGCAAGCATGTCGTCGAGCGCAAAGTCGAGCGTCCCTGCCGGCTGCACGACGGACGCGAGGTCATTTTTGAAACCACCGATTCATTTGTGGTGGAGGAATTGAGCGACAAGCCGCTCCTGTCGTTGAGCCTCTTCCGCGACATCACCATGCAACGGCTGCTGGAGGAGCAGTTGCGCCAGTCGCAAAAGATGGAGGCCATCGGCCAGCTCGCCGGCGGCGTCGCGCACGATTTCAACAACATCCTCACCGTCATTCACGGCCACGCCTCTCTGCTGGGAATGGCCGATGTCAGCGACGCGACGGTGCGTTCCGCCGAGCAGATCCGGATGGCCGCCGAGCGGGCCGCGGATTTGACGCGCAAGCTGCTCGCCTTCAGCCGCCGCCAGCTCATCCAGCCCAAGCGTCTGGACATGAACAAAATCGTCGGCAATTACACCGACATGCTGGGCCGGTTGCTGGGCGAGGACGTTGCGCTGCAATTGAATTACAATCCGTCGCCGGCAATGGTTGAGGCCGACGCGAGCCACCTGGAGCAGGTGTTGCTGAACTTTGCCGTCAACGCGCGGGACGCCATGCCCAAGGGCGGCCAGCTCTCCGTGCGGATTGCGATGGTGTCCGTCAATGAAGACCATGTGAAATTCCATCCTGAAGCCCGCACCGGCCAGTTCGTTTGTTCCAGCATTTCCGACACCGGCTGCGGGATTCCGCCGGAAAATCTTCAGCGCATTTTTGAGCCGTTCTTCACCACCAAGGCGGTTGGCAAGGGCACCGGCCTCGGTCTGGCCACCGTTTATGGCATCGTCAAGCAGCATCAGGGCTGGATTGAATTGGAAAGCCAGATTGGCCAGGGCACGACGTTTCGCGTTTATCTGCCTTACGCCGGCCCGGAACAAGCCGACGGGGAAAAGCCTACGACGCAAATCACCGTTCGCGGCGGAGAGGAGACCATCCTGCTGGCCGAGGACGAAAATCCCGTGCGCGAACTCGTCGCCAGCATCCTTGAAAATTACGGTTACACGGTTCACCAGGCCGGCGATGGCCGGCAGGCCGTCGAAATTTGGAACCAGCACAAGGACAAAATTCATTTGCTCCTGACCGATCTCATCATGCCTGGCAACATGAACGGACGCGAACTCGCCGAAAAACTCTGGGGTGAGCAGCCGGAATTGAAAGTGATTTTTTCCAGCGGCTACAGCGCCGACATCGTCGGCAAGGATTTCAAACTCGAACCCGAGGTGAACTTTTTGCAGAAACCCTATCATCCGCAGACGCTCGCGCTTACCGTCCGACGCTGCCTTGACGGGAAACACAATTAGTTTGGCCGGGGGGATGGAAGATGGGGTATTGGGAAGGTCCGTGCGCAAAATAATTTTTCCATCTTCCATCTTCCATCCGCCATCCGCTATCCTCCGCCCATGATTATCGCACCTTCACTGCTGGCCTCAAACCACGCCTGCTTCGGCAAGGGAGCGGTGCGCGCCTCGAAAGCCGGCGCGGACTGGCTGCACCTCGACATCATGGACGGCCATTTTGTCCCGAACATCTCCTTCGGCCCGCAAGTCGTGAAGGCGATCCGCCCGCTGGTGAAGACTTTTTTCGACGTTCACCTCATGTGTTCCAAGCCGGAAATATTGCTCGAACCATTTGCAAAAGCCGGCGCGGACGAATTGATCATTCACGTCGAACTTGGCGAACAGGTTGAGCCGCTCATCTGGAAAATCAAATCGCTTGGCAAAAAAGTCGGCCTCGCCGTCAATCCGCCCACCGCCGTTTCCAAAGTCGAACCGTTCCTCGACAAAATTGATCTGCTCCTCGTGATGACCGTCAATCCCGGATTCGGCGGGCAGGAATTCATCCACGAAACACTCCCGAAAATCCAGCAGGCCGAGGCGTGGCGGCGCGGGAAAAAACTGCCCTATCGCATCAGCGTGGACGGCGGCATCAATTTTCAGACCGCCGCCGAATGTGCGCGCGCCGGCGCGGACACCTTTGTGGCCGGCACGAGCCTGTTCGGCCAGCGCAGTTTGAAAGTGGCCATCAATAGAATGCGAAAAATCGTCAACGCCCATGACCCGGCGCTCGCGGATTTGAAAGTCTGATTTGGCGTTGTCTGACAAAATCCTTACAAAAGTTTTACGCCGTCGGAACAACTTGCATCGGCTTCGGGTCAAAATGATTCTTGAACGAAATGCCAGGTCGCGAGTCCATTAACCAACAGGCGTTTCAAATTGATCCTCAACATTATGAAAACAACCGTCGCCGTTTGCAGCGCCGCCGCCTTGCTCTTCGCCGCCACCTTCCCGGCCGGAGCCGAAATCATTGCCGGCCCGATCACCAATCCCGCCAATGGGCATGATTATTATCTGCTCGCGCCGGAAAGCTGGCCGGCGGCGGAAGCCGAGGCGGAAAACCTGGGCGGCACGCTGGCCATCATCAAGAGCGAGGCCGAGCAGGAATGGATTTTTGCCAAATTCGGCCATGACGGTGACAAGGAGCGCAGCCTTTGGCTTGGACTGCGCCGGCAATGGCAGGGTGGGCCGTTCATGTGGATGGACGGCTCCAAGGTAGATTATGCCAATTGGTGCAATGGCCAGCCGGACAACGGCGGTGGGGTCGAGAACTGCGTCCATATGTGGGCCGAAGTTCATTCGGGAGGCTGCTGGAATGATGCGGTGGAGAACACCTCGCTCAACGCGGTGGTCGAGGTGCCAGGCAAGTCCGATGAGAAGGCGCTCACGGAAAAGGAAAAATCCCTGATTGGCAACTGGTATGAAAGCGGCCGGCCCGACCGGCAGGCGTGGATTACTGGCACGGACAACAAGCTGTTCCTCATCACGCATGACCGCCACGCGGCGCGGCTGACCTTTATGCGCGAAGGCGTGCTGTATGACGCGGACCGCCAGTTTGGAGAAATCGTCAAAGACAAAATCCTGTGGAGCGACGGCACTTGGTGGTCGCGCAAGCCGTCGGAATACCAAGCCGCCGCGCAGGCCGCAGACAAGGGCACCTTTCAGATTTCCAATCCCGGCCTGACGGACTGATATTTGAAATCATGATGGCCGGATGTTTTTCCGTCAGTCACCCGGTTCCAAGTCAGGCAATCAATTTTATGAAACCAATCATCACGTTTTGCATTGTGGCAATGATCCTGTCCGTCGCGGCCGTTCATGCCTGCGCCGCCGTCATCACCGGCCCGGTCACCAATCCAGGCAACGGCCACGATTATTATCTGCTCACGCCCAACACCTGGTCGGCTTCTGAAGCCGAAGCGGAGAAGCTGGGCGGTACGCTGGCCGTCATCAAAAATGACGCCGAGCAGGAATGGGTGTTTTCCAAATTCGGTGCTTACGGCGGCACGAACCGCAATTTGTGGATTGGACTTCACCGGCAATGGCCGGGCGGGCCTTTTGCGTGGGTGACTGATAATAGGGTGGCTTACGTCAATTGGTCTGATGGAGAACCGAACAACCGGGGTGGCATAGAGAACTGTGTTCATATCATCTCGCCGGTCAAGCCGTATACGACGGCAATACCCGGCAAATGGAATGACCTTCCTGATGCCGGCATGCTCGATGATGGCTCTATTCCCTTCGGTGTGGTCGAAGTGCCAGGCAAATCGAACGAGCAAGCCCTCACCGCGAGGGAAAAATCCATGATCGGCGACTGGTATAACAACGGCGACCCCGAACAGCCCTGCTGCATTGCCGGCACGGGCAACCAACTTTTTGCAATCAACGAGAACAAGGATGCCAGTCGCATCATTGATACGCCGGAAGGTTTTCTCTTTTCCCCCAAATGGAAACAACACATGGTTTTGGTGGAGGACAAAATTCTTTGGAGCCGGGGCAATTGGTGGTCGCGAAAACCCGTTAAATTCAAAATGCCGGCAGAGTCTTCGGATAACGACACCGGCGACAAACCAGACGGCGTTCGGAAATAATCCGGTCAACCTCATTCGCTGGCACTTGGCATCGAGAAATTCTTCTGCCAATCTCTGCGCGTGGCACAAATCAAATTCGGCACGGACGGCTGGCGCGCGGTCATCGCGGAGGATTTCACTTTTGCGAACATCGCGCGCGTCGCGCAGGCTACGGCGGATTACTGGAGCGCCAATCCCGTCATGGGCACGGAGCGGAAAATCATCGTCGGCTACGATCGCCGGTTTTTCTCCGACCGTTTCGCGCAAACGGTGGCGGAAGTATTTGCCGGAAACAATTTTCAAGTTGTTCTCACGCCAGAACCGACGCCCACGCCGTCTGTTTCCTTTGCCGTCAAACATTTGCGCGCCGTCGGCGGCGTGATGATCACCGCCAGCCACAATCCGCCGAGCTTCAACGGCTTCAAACTCAAGTCGCATTACGGCGGTTCGAGCGATTCCGAAACGTGCAAGGCCGTTGAAAGTTTTCTCGACCGCAATCCGGTCAAAACCAAACCGCTGGCCGATGCGATCAAAGACGGCCAAGTGAAAATTTCTGACGTCCGTCCCGCGCATTATGCCGCGCTGAAAAAGCTCGTAAATTTCAAACTCATCGCAAAATCGAAATTGCGCTTCGCCCACGACGCACTGTTCGGCGTCGGCGCGGGCTGCTTTGAGCAATTGCTCGCGGGCACAACCTGCAAAGTCACGACGCTCAACGCGGAGCACGACGTTATGTTCGGCGGCATCAATCCCGAACCGATTGAGAAAAATTACGCGCGCAGCCAGAAATTTCTTCGCGCTCATCCGCACGACATCTGCCTCGTGACCGACGGCGACGCCGACCGCGTGGGCGGCATGGACGGTCGCGGCAATTATCTGACGACGCACCAGATCATTTGCCTCTTGCTGCATCATTTGATCGTGAACCGCAAGGGCAGGGGACGGGTCGTGAAGGCGCTCACGACTACTTCGATGGTGGACAAAATGTGCATGGCTTACGGCCTGCCGCTGGTCGAAACCGGTGTGGGTTTCAAATACATTTGCGCGGAAATGCTCAAGGGTGGCGTGCTGCTCGGCGCGGAAGAAAGCGGCGGCATCGGTTTCCCCGGCCATATTCCCGAACGCGACGGCATCGCCGCCGGACTCATGCTGCTCGAATTGCTTGCGACGGAAAAAATATCCGTCAACAAAATTCTGGCAAAACTGGAGAAACAATTCGGCCCGCACCGTTACGGACGGATTGATATGCACTTTCCATTGGAAAAGCGCGGTGCGCTCATGGAGTATTTGACCAAAAATCCTCCCGCGAAATTGTTACGCTCGCCATTGGTGGACGTGAAGACGTTCGACGGCGTGAAATTCGTCGCGGAAGATTCTTCATGGCTCATGTTGCGCGGTTCGGGGACTGAACCGATTCTGCGGATTTACGCCGAGGCGAAATCGGATGCCGATGCGCAGAAACTTTTGAAACTCGGAGTCTCGTTGACAAAGCGCGTTTGATTGTCCGACAATTTGCCAATGATCAATTCCGGCATTCTCAATCCCCGAATCCTCTCGCTGCTCGCGCGCGTGCGGCACACGAACGCGATCGTGATTTCCGACCGCGGCTTTCCGTTCTGGCCGCAAATCGAGACGGTGGACATCTCGCTTACGGATGACGTGCCGACGGTGTTGCAGGTGCTGGCGGCGATTCGCGGAAATTTCAACGCGACGCAGGCGTTCATGGCGGCCGAGTTTCAAAAGAATAATTCCGCCGCGACGCGTGCTGCATTTGCGAAAGGTCTGGCTGGCATTCCAACGAAATTCGAGCCGCACCTCCAGTTCAAGAAGCGCGTGCCGGGCGCGATTGGATTGATTCGAACCGGCGACACCGTTCAATATGCGAACCTGATTTTGATTTCTGGTTGAGTTTGATAAAATGGCTCTGCAAACAAATTAAACGAAAGTGATTATTATGTTCGGCATTAAATTCATCAAGGTTCAACCAACCATCTATCTTCTTCAATATCGCGGAGGGAAAATTGTTCGCGAAGGCGCTGGTTTGTCTTTCTTTTATTATGCGCCGACAACTTCGCTTGTTACCGTGCCGATTGGCAGCACCGATGCCCCTTTTATTTTTGAAGAAACGACCGCTGATTTCCAAGCGGTGACCGTCCAAGGACAAGTGACGTATCGTGTGTCCGATCCAAAGCGGCTTGCCGCAGTAATGAATTTCTCGCTGAATGCCAGAGGCTCTGGCTACGCTGCCGAAGATCCACAAAAACTACCGCAACGAGTTATCAACACAGTAAATGTTTTGGCGCAAGCGCAGTTGCAATTGCTGAAGCTTCGCGAAGCTGTCCGTGCATCTGATTCCATTGTGCAGAAAGTTCGCGCTGCTTTATCAAATTCAAACGACATCTCACAGCTAGGCTTGGAAATTCTTGGCTTGAGCATCCTCGCAGTCAAACCAACCCCTGAAACTGCCCGCGCTTTGGAGGCCGAAACACGCGAGCAATTACTGAAAGGTGCTGACGAGGCGATTTATGCGCGGCGCAATTCTGCGGTCGAATTGGAGCGCTCAATCAAAGAAAACGAATTAAATACTGAAATCGCCGTTGAAAATAAAAAGCGCCAGATTCGCGAAGCGCAGATGGAGGCCGAACGCGTGATTCAAGAAAAGCAACATCAGTTGCAGCAGGCTGAAATGGCAGCGAAGGTTTTGCTTGAAGGGAAGCGTAAGGAACACGTCGTGCTCGCCGCGCAGAACGCCAAAGCCGAGTCGGATGCACGGGCCTACGGAATTTCGGCGACGATGCAGGCGTTGAGTTCCGCAGATGCACGCACGATTCAAGCTCTTGCAAATGCAGGCATGACGCCGGAGCAGCTAATCGCGGCGGCTTTCCAAGAGTTGGCGAGCAAAGCCGACAAGATTGGGCAGTTAAACATTTCTCCTGATTTGTTGCGCGAATTGTTGAATGTAAAAGACAAAAAGTAGCAACGCCACCTGCAGATGCATCGGCTTTCAGAGAATAAAATCATTCTCGTCACACGGCCAACACGGCTGACCGAGTTGAAGCGGCGTTTTTCCACGCGGTCGCAGGCAAAATTTTACGTCAGTCATCTTGGTCAGGATTTTTCAGATTATGACCGGGAAGAAACTGAATATTCCAATGCCGTCCAAAAGGCCCAACAAATTTTGGAATTGTTAGGTCGTGTGCAATTGATAGACCGCTCATTTCTTTCCAATTTTGCTTTTGGCCCAAACGATGTTGTTGTTGTTCTTGGGCAAGATGGATTGGTAGCGAACACCGTGAAGTATCTCGATGGGCAGCCAGTTGTTGGCGTGAACCCAGACCCGGCGCGTTGGGACGGTCAGCTACTCCCGTTTCAAGTGCGAGACCTCGACAAGGTGGTTAAGGAAGTCTTTCAAGGTGGTCGCTCAAAAAAATCCGTTACGATGGCAAAAGCGACACTCAATACTGGCCAAACTTTGTATGCGGTGAATGACATTTTCATTGGACCACAATCTCATGTGTCTGCCCGTTACAACATAAGCATCGGCAAGCGAACGGAAAATCAATCATCAAGCGGAGTTATTGTTTCAACGGGGGTTGGCTCAACTGGCTGGTTGAAAAGCCTGCTCGTTGGTGCGGCTGGTATTATGCAAAATTCCGGCTCAAATCCTACGCGCCAAGTCCAACAAGATTTGCTTTCACCACCAAAACTCACAACTACGTCCAAACCTGGAAACTTTGTCCCTAAAAGTGAATTTCCATGGGATGCACAATATCTTTATTTCACCGTGCGAGAACCGTTCCCAAGCAAAACAACCGCCGCGACAATTGTTTTTGGCAAAGTTACTTCTCACGATCCGCTCATCATCGTTTCTCAAATGCCCGAACACGGCGTCATTTTCAGCGACGGCCTCGAGCATGATTTTATGGAATTTCGTTCCGGCACGCGAGCAACGATTGCCATTGCTGGAAAACGGGGATGCTTGGTTGTTTAATGTTGTCGCACCTTCAAATCATTTCGATTTGCCGCGCGCCAGTTGATCCACGGAAACGGCGGCGACGATGATTGCACCGATGACGATGAGCTGGATGTTCGTCGAAATCCCCAGCAGCGTGCAGCCGTTGCGGAGAAAGCTGATCAGCAACGTTCCGATGATGGTCCCCAAAATCGTTCCCCGCCCGCCGCTCAGACTCGCCCCGCCGATGACGACGGCGGCGATGATGTCGAGCTCCAATCCGATTCCCGCCGTCGGTTGCGCGGAGACCGTGCGGCTCGTGGCAATCATCGCCGCGATGCCGACGAGCAAACCGGCCAGGGTATAAATGATGATGAGATTGCGCGTCACGTTCACGCCGGAGTAAAGCGTGGCCGTGCGGTTCGCGCCGATGGCGTAGGTGTAGCGGCCCAGCGTGGTGCGGTTCAAAACGAACGCGGCGATGAAAATAATCGCCGCCGCGATGAGAATTGAAACCGGAACATTGAGCAGTTGCCCGTCGCCGAGAAATTTGTAGGCGGGCACGTTGTAAGGCTGGCCGTCGTTCATGACGTAGGAAATTCCGCGAAACGCGCTCATCGTTCCCAGCGTGAGGATGAACGGCGGCAGTTTTAATCCGTTGATGAGCGCTCCGTTGAAAAATCCGGCGAGTGTGCCGGTCAGGATTCCAGTGAATGTTCCGAGCCACATCGCGTTGGGCGTGTTGCCGAAATGCTGCATCATCCACGCGCCGGTCATGCCGGACAGGGCAAGCATCGAGCCGACGGACAAATCAATGCCGCCGGAAATGATGATGGCGGTCATGCCGACGGCGATGATGGCGTTGACGCTGGAGCGGCGGAAGACGTTCAGGAAATTGTCGGTGGTGAGAAATGTGTCCGTCTTGAACACGGACAAAAGAATCAGCACGAGCAACAAACTCGCGAACGGCAGGAGTTGGCGGACGAATTTCATGTGACGACCACTGACTACGGACCACTGACAATCGTGGCGTGAGTTTTTCCGAATTTGCCGGCTTCCTTTTCCACGGCGCGGATCAGTCCGTGAAGGCAGGCGAATGTTTGTTTCGTTTGTGTGTTCAATTGTTCGGCTTCCATGGCCTGCAAATATCCGAGCCTCTTGGACAAATGAATGAAATACTGCGTCTCGGTCAGCGAGCCGCGGGCGATGTAAAGAAAATGCAGATAATCCCGCTTGCTCTCTCTCGCAGAACCTTCGGCGATGTTCGCCGGAACGGAATAAGAAGCGCGGCGTAATTGGCTGGTCAACCCATAAGTTTCTTCTCGCGGGAAAATCTTGGTTCGTTCGTAGACGGTCACAGTCAAATCATCCGCAAATTTCCACGCGTCAATTTTCGTATAATCCCTCATGGTCAGTTGTCAGTGGTCGGTAGCCCGTGATCACTGGATGTTCAGCAACGCCTTGATTTCCGGCTTGTCCAGCGCGTCCTTGGTGATGACGGCGACGCTGGTGTCCATTTTCTTTTCCACCGGCTTGCCCTGGATGCTCATCACGACGGCTTTCACGCCTTCATAGCCCATTTTGTAGGGATTTTGCACGATGAGCGCGTCAATCTGTCCGGCTTTCAATCCGTCAATCAGCGCCTTCTCCGCGTCGAAGCCGACCATTTTGATTTCGGGGCGGTTCTGGCTTTGCAAAGCCTGCAGTGCGGCGACGGCGGTTGGCGCGTTGCACGCGTAAAATCCCTGCACGTCCTTGTCCTTGGTCAGCATGTCCTCGGCGGCGGACAGCGCGGTCTCGACCGTATCCTGGCCGTATTCGCTGTCCACGATTTTCATGCCGGGAAATTCTTTTTGAATCGTGTCCATGAAACCGTTCTCACGGTCGGTCGTCGAGGCCGAGCCGGGAACGTATTTCAGGACGATGACATTTCCCTTGCCGCCGAGAATCTCGCCCATGCGTCGCGCGGCCAGCACGCCGCCCTGATAATTATCCGTCGCGGCGAACGTGACGTATTTGTCCGTGGCGACCGCCGAGTCAATGATCGCGCAGGGAATCTTCAAGCTGTCGAGTTTTTCCACCGACGGCACGAGCGCGTCCTTGTCCAGCGGCGCGAGCACGACGCCGTCCACCTTTTGCACGATGAAATCCTCGATGATTTGAATCTGGCGTTCGCGGTCAGTCTCGCGTTCCGGGCCGTTCCAGTAAATTTTGCAGTTAAATTCCTTCGCGGCGGCCTCCGCGCCGGCCTTGACCGACTGCCAGTAAATATGCGTCGTGCCTTTGGGAATGACGGCGATGTTGTATTGCGCCTTGGTTTCCGTGCCCGGCGGATTGCTGCTTTCGGCGGGTTTTTTATTGCAGCCGGTCGAAAGAATCAGACCAGCGGCGACGGCAACGACGAAGGATATTTTTTGCATGGCGAAGTTGTAATTTTTCGCAAGGCGCTTGGCAATCAGATTTATGTTCTAGTCTGGAATTGCATCCGCATCGTTCGTTCTGCTAAACCTTTTCCGCCATTCCCTTAAAATCAAATGCAAACCAAAATAAAACGCCCGCTCCGCGTCGGCCTTTTCGGCATCGGCCTTGAAGCCTACTGGCCGCAGTTCAAGGGACTGAAACCGCGACTCGAAAGCTATCTGCGCGTCGTCCGCGACCGGCTCAAACGTCCCGGCGTCGAAGTCGTCAACCTCGGCTTGATTGATTCCGTGCCCAAGGCGTTCGACGCCGGACATCAATTTCGCGAGGCCGACGTGGATTTGATTTTTCTCCACGTCACGACCTACGCCTTGTCCTCCACCGTCCTGCCCGTCGTCCAGCGGGCGAAAATTCCCGTCATCGTTTTGAACCTGCAACCTGCCGCTGCGATTGATTACGAGAATTTCAACAAGATGGACGACCGCACCGCGATGACCGGCGAATGGCTTGCGCATTGCGGCGCGTGTCCCGTGCCGGAAATCGCCAACGTTTTCAGCCGCGCCCGGATAGATTTTCATCAAATCACCGGGATGCTGCACGACGATCCGATTTGCTGGAACGAAGTGGATGCGTGGCTCGAAGCCGCGCGCGTGGCGAATGTCATGTTCCACAACCGCCTCGGCCTGATGGGACATTATTACGGCGGGATGCTGGACATTTATTCCGACACGACGCTGCAATGCGCCACGTTTGGCGGCCACATGGAAGTCTTGGAGGTGGACGAACTCGCTGCGCTGCGCCGCGAAGTGAATGCAAGGCAAATCCAATCGCGCGTCGCGGAATTCAAAAATGTTTTTGACGTTCAAAGCGATTGCTCAAACGAAGAACTTGAGCGCGCGGCAAGAACTTCCGTTGCGCTTGACCGGCTGGTGAAAGAACACGACCTCGGCTCACTTGCGTATTTTTACAGCGGCACAGGCAACGCGGAGAACGAGGACGCCATCAGCTCCATTATTTTGGGCAATTCGCTTTTGACCGCGCGCGGGATTCCCGTCGCCGGCGAATACGAGGTGAAGAATGTGCAGGCCATGAAAATCATGGACACGTTCGGCGTCGGCGGCTCGTTCACGGAATACTACGCGATGGATTTCAACGACGACGTGGTGCTGATGGGTCACGACGGGCCGGGCCACATCGCGATTGCCGAGGGCAAGACCAAGGTGCGTCCGCTGAAAGTTTATCACGGCAAAGTGGGCAGGGGACTCTCGGTGGAAATGTCCGTGAAGCACGGCGCGGTGACGTTGCTATCCGTCGTGGAGACGGCGGATGGAAAATTAAAGCTGCTCGTGGCCGAGGGCGAATCCGTGCCCGGCCCGATTCTGGAGATTGGCAACACGAACAGCCGTTACCGTTTCAGCCTTGGCGCGCGGAAATTTGTGAACGACTGGAACACGCACGGTCCGGCGCATCACTGCGCGGTCGGCGTCGGCCACATCGCGGACAAAATTGACAAGCTCGGCAAATTGCTGGGCGTGGAAGTGGCGCGGGTGAGCCGATAAACTGATGTGAATTTCAAGGGTGACGTCTTTATAATATGTATTTCAGGTGTTTTAGAAATGCCCTTTTGGCAAGTGTTTATTTTTTTACGTCCTATGCAAGAAAGCCGCACGCCTTGGCTTTAAAAAAAACTGGAATTCGAATTGTTGCAGCGTCAGACGATGACCAGCAGGAGGATAGTTGGCCCGATGAGGCATATAGGGCATTGGTGTTATTAGAACGATACGACAACGAAATGTTCCATCAGGTCATAAAGTATATTCGAATTATAGTGCTTTTCTCGACTGATTCAAATGTAAGCCACGTCCCCACCGGTCGTCTTTATTTCCTGTATGTTCAAGCGTTTCCAATAACATTTCCGAACGAAAAGCTGCCAATTATAATCGCGGGGAATCTTGCCTATCAGGCCACACTCGCGAAATGTAAAGGTGGAATAATATATTTTGATAAAATAAAAGGGGCTGCTGTAAAGGAACAATGCCGAAAGGAACAGCATCGGACGATACAAAAATTAGAAGAAGCCATTTGTGAATGAAACGCTGGCTTTCATTTTGCCCGCAATCGAGTTTTTTTGAATTGAACGGCACTGAAAGATTTGTTCCGCTATGGCGAATGTCAAAGAAATCCGCGAGCTTCTGGAAATTCCCAAATTGCGTCCTGTGTCTGGTTCTGGTCGCCGCCAGCATCTCAAGTTTTGCCGCTGAAACAAATTCCATCCGCGCCGTCATCCCCGCCATTCCCGAAGGCCGGCTCGTGGACACGAACACGATGCAGCGGATTTATGACGAGGTGAAGACGCCGTTCAAATACGGTGTGGTGCTCAAGGGCGCGGGCACGAATGAGTTTGTGGATTGTCCGAGCATTTTCCGCCGCGACGGTCATTGGTTCATGATGTATGTCGCCATCACGAACAAGGTTGGCTACCAAACTTTTCTTGCGCGCAGTGATGATTTGCTGCACTGGCAGAAGCTCGGAAAAATCTTGTCGTTCACCAAAACCAACGGTTGGGATGCGTGGCAGGCGGACGGGGGAATTGCGCTGGCTGATTACCATTGGGATGGCTCGCACGAGTTGGAAAAGTTCGGCGGCAAATTCTGGTTGTCTTACATCGGCGGCGCGAAACAAGGTTACGAAACCGATCCACTTTCAACCGGCATCGCATGGGCGAAGAATCCGGTGAAAATCAAAGAGTGGAATCGCATTTCTGAAAATCCGGTTTTGTCGCCGAAGCAATCCGACGTGCGCGCGTTTGAGCGCAAGACTCTTTACAAGAGCACCATCATCCACGACAAATCGGAATCGCTCGGCTTTCCGTTCATCGCCTTTTACAACGGCAAATATAAAAACGGTTACGAACGCATTGGCATGGCGGTTTCACGCGACATGGTGAATTGGAATCGTTACGGAACAAATCCCGTCGTCGCCAACGGCGAGGCCAAAACAAACGGCATGAGCGGTGATCCGCAAATCGTCAAAATCGGTGACGTGTGGACGATGTTTTATTTTGGCGCGGGCTGGCAACCGCGCGCGTTCGAAACGTTCGCGTGTTCCTACGATCTGGTTCACTGGACGAAATGGGACGGTGCAAATCTCATCGAGCCGTCCGAGCCGTTCGATAAAACCTACGCGCACAAGCCGTGGGTGTTGAAATGGAACGGCCTCGTTTATCATTTTTACTGCGCCGTCGGGAGCGAAGGCCGCGTCATCGCGCTGGCGACTTCGCGCGATTTGAAAACAGAAACTGGCCGGTGAACTTGTTGCCGTCGAACCCGCCGGCATTTTCCGGTTAAAATTTTTCCCCGATGAAGGAGGTGTGCCATTGCAAATCTTTTTCCACAACGCCTTTCTCCTTCACTCTGTGCAGGATGTCTGATAGCTGGTTCCAGTCTAATTGCAGAACGGCCTTGTCCGGCCAGTCCTTATCCTCCGATGAAAATTCCAGTTGCAGTTCCAACCCGCCGCTCGTTTCCACCGGGATGACGAGGCTGAACGACTGCAAAGTCTTTGTGAATTCCCTGCCGGAGGCCTTCGACCATCGCCATAGCACTTCGTCGGTGATGTCCAGCGGCATTTCGGGGGCTTTCACGGCAAACAGCCGGGGGCGGGTTTCCTTGGAGTCTTCGTCCTTATAAGCCCGGTCGCCCACAAAAATTGCCAGATCCCCTTTGACGACCCCTTTGACGCCATACAGGGAAGGCCAGACCAAGATGATCTTGCCGTCCGTCCCCCGATACTGAAGGGAAATACGCGCCAGCTCCGCCTCATCACCGGAGGAAAAGCGACTGAGGTGGGTCACTTCCTCATAGCCGCTGCCCAAGCGCGCAACTGATTTGTGTGACTCGCACCCGGCCAGACTGAGGCAGAACAGGGCCAAACCGAGGTGGGAGGCTGGATTTTTAATGAGTTTCATGGGCAAAAGGGGTCAATGCCGGGTGAGTTCCACAAAATTCTTCAGGAGTTGCAATCCGACCTTCTGGCTTTTCTCCGGGTGAAATTGCGTGGCGAAAACATTGTCGCGCCAGACTGAGGAGGCAAAGGTGTCGCCGTAATTCGTCCGCGTGGCAACGATGTCCGCATCCACCGGCTGCGGATAAAAGCTGTGGACGAAATAAACATAGCTGCCACTGGCGATGCCTCGGTAGAGCGGGCAATCCGATTTCGTAATTTCAAGCTGGTTCCAGCCGATTTGCGGGATTTTCAGGCCGTGCTTTTCGGAAAAGCGGATGACGCTGCCCTTGAAAATTCCGAGGCCGGCGGCGCAACTGTTGAACTCCTCGCTTTTTTCAAACAACGCCTGATAGCCGACGCAAATGCCGAGAAACGGTTTGCCGGTCTGGATGAATTCGCGCGAGGCTTCGAGCAGTTTCTGCTTGCGGAGCGCGTTGATGCAGTCGTCGAATGCGCCGACGCCGGGCAGCACCATTGCGCGCGCGTCGCCGATTTCTTCCGGTCGCCGCGCGATGCGCACGTCTGCGCCGACCTTGAGCAACGCCTTCTGCGCGCTGCGCAAATTGCCGGAGCCATAATCGAGCAATGCAATCACGAAAACATTTTAGCGGTTGTTGAAACCCAGTTGAAGCACAGATTTTCCAGCAAATAGACTTTTGCTTGAAATTGTTCCGTGCTATTTCAACGCGCAATGGACAATCCACCGGCGACCAAAACCAGTCCTGCGCGCCATCCGTTGGTTCGTCTTTGGCCTTGGTTGGTGGTTTTGCTCGTCCTCCTGTTCGTCGGTTTTATCCGCGTGCGCCTGCTGGAAATGCCGCTGGAGCGTGACGAAGGGGAGTATGCCTACGCCGGACAGTTGCTGCTGCAAGGCATCCCGCCCTATGAACTGGCCTACAACATGAAGCTGCCGGGAACGTATTTCGCCTATGCCGCCGGTATGGCGGTGTTCGGCCAGACGGTTTCGGGAATTCATCTGACGTTGCTGGTGGTGAACGCGGTGACAATCATCTTTGTTTTTTTGCTCGGACGGGCGTTGTCCGGCACCACTGCCGCTCTGGTTGCGTGCGCGAGTTATGGTTTAATGTCCACCAGCACGCCGGTTTTGGGAATGGCGGCGCACGCAACGCAATTCGTGGTGCTGTTTGCCGTGCCGGGAACGTGGCTGTTGTGGCGGGCGCTGCAAACTGGCCGGCGGGAACTGCTTTTTTTGAGCGGCCTGCTGTTCGGGCTGGCCTTCGTGACGAAACAGCAGGGGATGTGCTTCGGGATTTTCGGGCTGGGGGCTTTATGCTGGTATGAAAAGAAGGACCTGTCGGGCGGTCACATCCGCAGTTCCGCGCCGCAAATTCTTTTTTATGTTTTCGGCCTGGCGCTTCCGTTTTTGGCGGTGTGCGCCGGTCTGGCCAGCGCGGGGGTCTTTCCACAATTCTGGTTCTGGACATTCACCTATGCGAAGACTTACGCCGCCGGCACTGGCTTTGCCGAGGGTTTCAATCATTTGTCAGATTACCTCCGCGACCAGTTTCAATTCTTTGTCGGGTTCTGGGTTCTGGCGGTGGCTGGTCTGATGGTGGCTTTGCGAAATAATACCGGCCAGCGGCAGATTACCTTTGCGATGGGATTTCTGCTCTTTTCGTTTCTGGGAACGACGCCGGGACTTTATTTCCGACAACACTATTTCGTCCTGGTGCTGCCGGCGCTGGCGCTGATCGTCGGCCTGGCCGTGGAATTTTTGCAGTCCGGCCCGGCGCGATGGGGAAAGGTGGTGCCGGTGCTGCTGTTGCTGGGGGTGATTGGATGGGACGTATATTTGCAGCGTTGGGCATTGTTTCAATTGTCGCCCGGCCGGCTCTCCCAAGTCATTTACGGAGACAACCCGATGGTCGAATCCCAACTGGTCGCCCGGTATATCCGCGAACATTCACCGGAGACGGCGCGCGTGGCGGTCATCGGCTCCGAACCGGAGATTTATTTTTATGCGCGCCGGCATTCCGTGACCGGTTATATTTACACCTACGCGCTGATGGAAAATCAACCCTTTGCCGTGACCATGCAGCAGCAAATGATCCGCGAGATCGAGTCGGGCAAACCCGATTTCCTGGTGCTGGTCGTGAACCGCTATTCCTGGCTGTTCAAGGATTCTTCCGACCTGGAGATTTTTGGCTGGGTAAAAAAATATACCGCCGGCCATTACGAGCGCGTCGGGCTCGTGGACGTTCGCGCGGGCAAGCGTGGCCTTCAGGTTTGGGATAAGGCCGTCAAAACCATCCAAGGCGACCCGGAACAATACCTCGCCGTTTACAAACGCAAACCATAGTTCGCGGTTCAACCCGGCTGGTTTTGTAATTCCCGCTCCGTCTTCAGCCGCAACTGTCCACACGCGGCGTCAATGTCGTGGCCCTTTTCGCGGCGCAAGGTGGCGGTGACCTTTTGTTTTTCCAGCGCGACCAGAAACGCCTTGCAAACTTCCTCGGCGGGACGTTCCCACGGGAGACCTTCGACCTGGTTGTAAGGAATCAAATTCACCTTCGCAAAAAGTTTTTTGGCGAGCGCGGCGAGCAGCTTAGTCTGTTCCACGGAATCGTTCACGCCCGCGATCAAAATATACTCGAACGTGATCATCCGCCCTTTTTGAATTTGATAATCTTCACAGGCGGCGACGAGTTCCTTGAGCGGATACTTGCGGTTCACCGGCATGATCCGGTTGCGCACCTCGTCCGTCGCGCCGTGCAGGGAAATCGCGAGACGGAATTGCAGCGGTTCATGCGCCAGTTTGCGAATCTGTGGTGCCAGGCCGCTCGTGGAAATGGTGATCTTCCGCGCGCCGATGCCGCCGCCCCACGGCGCGTTCAGGATTTTCAGCGCCTTCAACAAATTTTCATAATTCGCCAGCGGCTCGCCCATGCCCATTACAACCACGTTGTCCACAACGCGTGACAAGTGACGGATGACAGGTGACGGGGTTTCACTTCGTGTCACTTGCCACTTGTCACTTGTCACTTGTCTCTCAACCGCCAGAACTTGTTCGACAATTTCATCCGGCGCGAGATTGCGTTTCCAGCCGTCGAGTCCGCTGGCGCAGAATTTGCAGCCGTAGGCGCAGCCGACTTGGGTGGAAATGCAAAGCGTGTGCCGGTCGCTGGCGTCGCCGTAAAGCGCGGGATTGGCCGGAATCAAGACGCTTTCGATGAGCGAATGGTCGGCGAGCCGCCAGAGAAATTTCTGCGTGGCGTCGGGCGAACCCTGCTTGCGGACGAGTTCGAGCGTGCCGAGCGTGAATTCCTTTTTGAGGCGGTCGCGCAGGACTTTGGGCAGGTTCGTCATCGCCTCCCAAGTGGCGACACGATGGACGTAAAGCCATTCGAGCAATTGCGCGACGCGATAAACCGGCTGCTCCCAGCTTCTGAAATGAGCTTCCAATTCCTCGCGGGTCAGGGATTTGATATCGGTCGGCACGCGGGCAGGTTAAACGGCGCGGTGCTGGAAACCAAGCGGGTTATGTTTCTTAAGGAAAGTTTTGGAGAAAGCCCGCCTCCACGCGGTTATAATCATTCCATTCGTTGGGGGCAACGGCTTGTTCATCGCCGCGCTGCACGGTGAACACCTTGGGCACCTGCCATTTCCAATGTTCCGCGTGACCGTCGGCGAAGGAAAAATTGCAGCCTTGATTGTGACGGTTGGCGGGAAAATCCCACCAATATCCATAGCTCCACCAGTCGGGCACGACGGGAATGCCGAACTGGTCGTCTATGATTTCATCCTCATGCACGTCAATAAAAACAAACAACCCGGCGGGGGCCGGATTTTTTATATCCGTGAACCGGGCGTAATGAGGGATGTCCTGGGAGATCTGCCCGGCATAAGCGACTCCGTTGACGGACTGGCTCATGTTGTAACTGCGGGTGCGCGGCTGGGGGAGTAGGACGCCGGCGGGAGTTTCAATCGTGGATGGATCCGCCGGACAATGATAGATGCCGATGGACGTGTTGTATTGATAAAGCACACCAGCCTCGATCCCGGCTGGATCCGCGTCATACGGCGCCACATTGGTGCACCATGAGGGACCTTCATTACCGGGAAAGGGTGCAAGGGTGCCCATGTCGAAAACAAAATCGTTCGGCGGCATGTAATCTTCATTGTCCGCGACGTAAAGGTGGAAACACAATTGAAGCTGCTTCAAATTGTTCAAGCAGGAAATGCTCTGCGCTGCGGTTTTGGATCTGGCCAGCGCGGGCAGGAGCATCGCTGCCAGAATGCCGATGATGGCGATGACGACGAGCAGTTCTATGAGCGTAAATGCCCGCTGCCGCCTGCCAAATTTCTTCGCTGCACTGAAAACTATCATGAATGCTACCGCTTTGAATGCAGCACCAGCTTAACCCAAAACCGCCGATCTGCCATGGAAAATAAAAAACCGTTAGAAGCCATGTCTTTCCAGCACAATCCCCCGCGGCGTCTTTAATCCAGACCTAGTTTTGTGCATTGCTGCAACCGTTGCAGATCCGCCAGGTCGTCCGAGCTTTCCGTGGGCCACCAGACGCCCTCGAAGACTTTCGGCGCCTTCCATTTCCAATGCTCCACATGGCCGTCGGCGAAGGAGAGATTGGCACCGCGATTGTGCCGGTCGGCGGGCAGGTCGAGCCAGTATTCGTTCCAATAGCTGTCGGCGGAAAATATCCCGAAAGTCGCGTCGTAGATGTCCTCTTCCTGCGTGTCAATCAGCACGAACACGCCGTCCGGTGTGGGCTGCTTCATCTCGGTGAACTTGTGGAACGAGGTGGGGACTTCATCGCAGTTCATGCCGATGCTCATGCAATAACTCCGCGTTCGCGGCAGGTCCGGATAACCATCCACGGTGGAGAGGTCTGCCGGACAGTGATAAATAGCGGGTGTTTTGTTGTAGGAGAAGATGAGTCCCTGCTCGACATTGCCCGGTGTGGGATCCAGCGGCGCGAGGCCCGGGCACCAGGAATTCGTGTTCGACGCCTGAATCAGCCCGTTGGTGGAGGAAGGGGCGGCTGCGAATCCGCCGGCCTGGTTTGGCGGCAGAAAATCGTCATAGTCCGCCATGTAAAGATGGCAGCACAGTTCAAGTTGTTTGAGATTGTTCAGGCAGGCGATGTTTTGCGCGCGGCTTCTGGCCCGACTCAATGCCGGCAACAGCATCGCCGCCAGAATGCCGATGATGGCGATGACGACGAGCAGTTCAATCAAGGTGAATGCGCCGGTGAAAATCCGCCGTGGATGATGGCCTGTCGGTTGTTGGCGCATGGCAGAAATCAAGGTAGCCCTGTCCGCCCCATTCGCAACCGGATTTTAATCCGTCAGCAATTCCAGTTCGCGCTGGCCGATGTTCGTCAACTGCCAGCGTCCGCCGTGCTGGACGACCAGTTTGCGGCACGGATGCGCGCGGTATTCCATTTCGTTGACGGAAAGCAGTTGGAATTTCGCGCGGTTCTTGATTTCTGATTCGGCGCGCGGCATGAGCGCGAAGGCGACGCCATTGTAATTCAATGCGATTTCGTAGCCGGCCACGCCTTCCTTGGCGGCCACCGGATTGTTCAGGACGAGCGGCGCGTAACGTTTCAAATACGGAAAACTGGTCGCGCGCACCAGCACGCGGCATAATTCCGTCTGGCTGCGGACAAATTCCAGCAGGCTGAAATTTTTTTCATTATGTTCGCCAAGCAGGATTTCGCGTGGATCAAGGCCGTTCAAGTTCTGGCCGTTCCAGATGCCGTGGTCATTGCGCTCGCCGGGAAAGTTTTTTTTATACCACCCGGAGAATTTTTCGCTGACGAACACGTTCAACTCGAAATGGACGTGCGCGCGCTCCTTCAAAATCGTTTCCGCGTTCGACGTGCGGCCCATCGTGCCGATGACTTCGCCCGCCCGGACCGTTTTGCCGGCGGCGAGGCCGGGCTGGATGGCGCTCAAATGCGCGTAAAGCGAATAAATCTCCAGTCCCTCGATGACGTGCCGGATGACGATATATCTCCCGTAGTTCGACAGCGCCGGTCTGGTATTGAAATACATCACCGTGCCGTCGGCGGTGGCCATGACGGGGTCGGTCGGCTCATTTTGCCGGTCGTGTTGCAATGAACGGATGTCCAGACCTTCGTGCAGGCGCGTGCCATTGTCGCGCACGCAGCCGAAACTGCCGCTCGTCCACGGCTTGTCGGGCGCGGTCGGCGCGAAAAACTTCAATTCGTTGCCGGGTTCAAACAAGGCGTGATTGGCCGTGGGAAATTGAAACGGCGACTGCGCGGAAAGCCTGGCGCTGAAGACCAGAACGGCGGACGCGGCGGCGGCAAAGGAAGCGGCGCGGCAGAAAGCGGTCATTTTCCAAAACCCTTGGCGTTCTTCTTGGCGACGTTGTTGAGACCGAGGACAAACCGGTCGGTTTCCTCGCGCGAGGCGTCGGGCGTGAACACCAGCACGCCGCCAGCCATGCGATGCGAAATGAGCGGCGCGGCCAGCCAGCGGCCTTCTTTGAGTTTGTCGCCCCATTGACCGAAGATGACCAGATGTTTTCCGGGATTGGCGGCGGAGAATTGTTCCAGAACCCACCCGCTGGTTTCGTCAAATTTGATTTCGATCGCGAAACCGCCCGGCGTTTCGATGACTCTGGCGGCAACGACGCTCGCCTCCGTCAAAATCGGCTCGTGCCCGATGACAACCTGCACCGGCCCGGAGCGCATCACGGAAACGGTCTGGCTTGCGCCGATCGTATCGGAACTCGTCTGGACATGAATGCGGATGGCGCTGACATTTTTTTCCTTCTTGCCGGATGTCCGGCAGCCGCAAAACGGCGCCAGCGCCAGCGCCAGGGCCAGCGCCAAATAAAGATTGAATCGTCGCCCGCAAACTTTCATAGTGCGCCCACACAATCGCAACTTGCGAAACAAAGTAAAGACACTTATGGGCAGACAATACAACAAAGTCATCAAACGCAAACGCCGGGACAATCATATCCGGCGTAAAAAGGACGCGGCCAACGCCAAAAAATCCCCCGTGCCTGCCGCACCGACGGCCTGACCGCGTTTCAAAGATCAACAGGCCGTTCGCAAGGGCGGCCTGTCTTTTGCCCTGGTAACGCTCAACCCCGCTTCGCCCGCTTGCCCGATTTCTTGGCACTGGCGGCCACTTGGATTGCCCGCCGTGCCCACGCGGTAAGTTCCGGCGCATTTTCCAGCACGTCCGGCGGCACTTCGTGATACGCCATCCTCAGCACCTTGCCCTTCGACTCGTAAGTGAACGGTCCCATGCCGCGCGACGTGTAATCCGCCTGCGACTGTGCGTCCGTTTTGAAAAACAACCGCCCCTCGTCCAGAATCCCGAAGAATTTTTCGCCGGAATAAAGCCCATGCGCGCCGAACATCGCCTTGGCGCGCACATCCGGCAACGCGCCCAACTGGTCGAGCACAAATTCCTTGAAGGAGTCTTCAGCCATGATGCAAATCTGTTTCGTCAGCGTGTTTCGTCGTCATTTTCCAAAAGTCGGGCGAAGTAAAAACAACCGCAGGCGACGGCCACGGAAGCGGCTGCGATGATGAATGCCTGCGTGCCGGGTTGCTTCAGGTCATCCGACAAGTCCTGAATTAACTCGCCCTGTTTGCCGTATAGAATTCCCATCTGCCGCGACTGGGCTTTGTCAAAACCCGCCATTGAAGGGTCATCCGACAAATCTGCCGCCCGCGTCCCGATCCAGTAAACCACGCCCGCGCTGGACATGCCCAGCAGCAAAACGATGATGCCGATGAACCAGAGCCGCCGCGCCTGCCGCCGGGCGGATGAAACCGGCCCCGGTGTTTTGTCATTTACAGACATATCGCTAGTGTTCCGGCAACGCGCTCAACGGGTCGAGTAAATTTTTTTGAACGAGTCGTCAGGCACAAAGAAGTTGCTTATGCAGATATATAAACATTTTTTAACTGCTCTATATTTCTCCAAATCGGGAATGACCGAATGGAAGTAATGATTTGAGCTTCAATGTTAACTCGTGCTCGCCTGTTTTCATTTTTCTCTTTCGCGCGTTGAGCTGACTCTGACGTCATCGAACAAGAACTGTGGACGTATATTTGCTGGTAACTCATTCCGTTTATTGAATAAGGCGTTATATTCATGCACGAAAAAGAGCCTATACCGTCAACGAAAACTTCAATTCTTATCCGATCTATTGTGAAATCAAATGGAGACAAATTATACACCTTTAGATAACAAGATGCATCTTGCGAATGGTAATTATAATTAATTGGGTCGCCACTTGCAGAAATATCTAAATACAAAAATTTTTCTAACCTTGCGCTTGTATAGTAGAATCGAAGAGGCCACGCCCAAGATTTACTGATGTATTTCAATATCGTCGGAATTTGAGTTGTAATTGGATGCGGCATATTATTCGTCTGAATTAAAACCACTTTGCCCAACGCATTTTCTTTGTCGAGCGCGAAATCGCGTTTCACAAAAAGTGCATCACTCGATGGAAAAACCATGTCCAAAACCAGATGACACCCCGCGTGGAATCCCAGGCCTGCCAGAAACAAAAAGCGGTGAGCGCCGCCAGCTTGAGCCACTCGAACCAGTGCCTTCGCCGAAACAGATGCACGAAAACAACAATGGCGAGCGGCCAGAAGACCAGTCCCACATGGCAAAGAAATGTTCCGATGACCAATCTCATCCAGCCCAGCGGACTGCCCCAAGGCGTCAGTGACCAGGGAATAAAATTCCACACCGGACCCGTGAGCATCACGATCAAAATCAACAATGCAATGCCATTGGATGCTTTGTAGGCGAATGAATCGGGGATGGTTTCGTCACGTTCGCGATTTGAGTCATACCAGATTTTTTCCACGGACGAGCGCCGGGTGAATGTTTTGAATGGGGAAAAAATCATGCGGGCGATGAAGGCCGGCACTTGAAGTCCCGACAACGTGCGGAAACGGCGTCCGGAAGTGAGGACTGGTTTCCAAGTCACGATAAACCGCCCTTGCCGTTTCAATGCGAGGGCGAACACGCTCTCCTCGGCCCAATAAAATCGCTCGTCGAAACCGCCCGTCGCCTGAAACGCCTCGCGCGTGCAGAACATAAAAGCCCCGCCGGTGAATCCGATGAGCTTCGCACCGACGACAGCTAGAAGGGCAATCAGCCGGATATAAAGTGGCACGATCCCGTCAAACAGCGTCGGAGCGCCGCCGCCCACCGCGCCTTTGTCCATGTATCGCAGCGCCGAGGCGACGGCGCGCGGATTGATCGTCGTGTCTGCGTCCACAAAAAACAGCCGGTTGCCGTGCGCCGCGCGACCGCCGGAATTGCGCGTGGCGGCGATCTGCCGGTGATTGACCGGCACCACGGTCGCGTTGTGCTGGCGGGCGATTTCCGCCGTGGCGTCGGTGGAGGCGTCGTCCACCACGATGATTTCATACGGCTGGCCCACGACGCGGGCGGAGTCATTGATCGCCTGCAACGTCCGGCCAATTCCGGCTTGTTCATTGTGCGCCGGAACGATGAAGGAGATCATGGCCGGTTCAGAATAATCTCAAGCCGGCCCGGCGCGCAACTCCGGCAACCCTCTCAACGGGTCGGGCACAAACCTGTCTGAAACAAATCCGTCGAACCGGGGCCGGGGTTTCACCTTTGCATGGTGTCGCCGTGTTCCAGATCCGCCGGATGCTCCCCATGATCCACACCCGCCCCGACACCGGCATTTCCGTCTCCAGCGGAAGCGCACCCGGTGATGGCGAGCAGGACGACGGCGGTCAACGCAAGCAGGATGAATTTCATAGGCTGATGGTATTGGTTCAGCGCCAGTTTACCATGCTGGACAGGGTGCAGTCCATTGAACTTTCCTGCATTTTGAATGTGGCCGCCATGAGGTGTTCAACTCAATGAAGGTTCTATGGATGGCAATAAATGGGCGTGCAACTCCGGCAACGCGCTCAACGGGTCGGGCACAAATTTCTTGGACGAGCCGGCGGCCATGGTGCGCAGTGTTCTGGAAGGCCGGATGGCCGGTCAGACAGATTCCCGCGCAGCCGCGTCAATGCCCGCGCGAAGCATGTCGCTTTGGGATGGAACCCGGCAACACGCTCAACGGGTTCACCGGATACTCCTTGTGATCCACAATTGTCCGGTGATCCTCATGATGTTCATGTTCCAGACAACTCCGAATGTCCGAATGATCGCGGTTTCCGGGAAAAATACACCCGGTCGTGGGGAGCAGGATGATGTCCCTTAACAGAAGCAGGAGAGATTTCATAATTAGATGGTGGTATAGGTTCAGTGCAATTTGCCGCGCCGGATAAGGCGCCACGCTGAACCATTCCCCATTTTGAATGTGGCCGCTATGGGGTGTTCACCCCAGTGAAGGAAAGACAGAATTTACAAAATGAACAGAATTCAATTCTGCATAATTTTGTAAATTCTGTCCGAACTGTTTGGAATTCTTCGCCTTATTCGGCTTGGCCGCTGCCACTTGGATCGCCCGTCGCGCCCACGACGTGAGTTCCGGCGCGTTTTCCAGCACGTCCGGCGGCACTTCGTGATACGCCATCGTCATCACCTAGCCCTTCGACTCGTAAGTGAACGGCCCCATGCCGCGCGACGTGTAATCCGCCTGCGACTGTGCGTCCGTTTTGAAGAACAACCGTCCCTCGTCCAGAATCCCGAGAATTTTTCACCGGCATAAAGGCCATGCGCGCCGAACATCGCCCGCGCGCGCAACTCCGGCAACGCGCCCAACTGGTCGGGCATAAATTCCTCGAACGGGTCGTCAGGCATTTTGCGGAACGGCAATGGCGTAGAGCTTGTTTCCTTTGTCGTCAACCATCTGCACGTCCATCTTGTCTTTCTGCAACGACACGGCGGCGAAGCCGGAGCAGCCACTGGCGAATTTGGTTTGCGGGAGGTCCTTGATTTTGGCGCGCGGCTTGGAACCACCGCCGGAACAGAAGAGGTTCACCGCGGCCGCCTGCAAATGCTGGAGGTCGTGGTCGTGGCCGTTGAAATACGCCTGCACTTTGTAATTTTCAAGCAGCGGCAAAATGTGCTCGATGATGTAAGGCGTGTCACCGTGCGGGCCGCCGGAATAAACCGGATGGTGCCCAATGACAATCTTCCATGGGGCGGTCGAGGCTTTCAACGCGGACTCGAACCAGGCGACCTGCTTCGGCACGTCCTGCGACTTGACGTTGCCGTGATATTTCATTTCATCCGCGTCGAGCGTGGCCATCGGCGTCGTGTCGAGAAAGAAAAAATCCACGGCGTTGTTCGCGTCAATGTGTTCGGTGCGGACGAAGTAACGCGCCGGCATGTTCCATCGTTTGCTCGTCTTGCTGTAATCAATCTGCGCGTCGCAGTTGCCGTGATAATCGTGGTTGCCCAGCGCTGTGTGCCACGGCACCTGCAACGACGGCGCGACATAAACCTTTTCAAACGAGCTTTGCCACTGCGGATCGGTCACCGAAGTCACGCCGTGCTCATAAAAATTATCGCCCACGGAGATGATAAACTTCGCGCCCGCCGCCTGCGCGGCGACGCCCATTTGCGTGGCGACATCCGTCTGGTCTGGTTCGCCATTGCGGCCCCAGTCGCCGACGAGGAGAAAATTCAATCCGCCGCGCGGCGCATCGGCGGCGAACAGCGAGCGGGGCAGAAGGGAGCCGACCGCCACCGCCTGTGTGGCGACGAACAGCGTGCGGACAAATTGGCGGCGTGTTTGTTTCATAAACGTGCCGTCAGATTATCGCGTCGCCTTTTGATTCAAAGCAAGATTTTTGTGGCATCAACGTTACACCCGCGCGCGCAACTCCGGCAACGCGCCCAACGGGTCGAGCACAAATTCTTTGAACGGGTCGTCAGGCATGAGAATAAAATTATACGCGTGAGACAGAATTAACAGAATTTAATTCTGCATTTCAAAGCGAACGATTCAAAGTGTTGTTGGTAATTTCTTCGATGATTGAGTCGCCAACGCCACTGCCAAAAATGTCAAATACGGGTTGAGTAATTGTTTTCACTGACTGCCAAAGTGCTGACTGCGGAATTTCTAATGGAATGGAACATTTACTTATTACTTCGGAATCTTCAGCTTTTACCGACTGAATTATTCTTCGCCCAGGTTCTACCCAACAACAGATAGTTCGACCTTTGAGTCCGGTTAAGCGAAAGGCAAATTCTAGTTTTGTGTTTTTTAGATTAGCGCCAAACGCTTCTGCGAATGCTTTGCCAGTCCCCAAAATTTCAGCGGTGCGTGAAATCAGGAGAAGGAAGTCAAGTAGTTCGCCCGGCTTACCATTTCTGTTCAATAATGAGAATGCAGTATCGTCCTCGAAAGTTCGAAGAACATAGAATCGTCCGGTCGGTTCAATGCGCCAAAAATCAATCGCGTTCTTATCCGCATAATGCTCATTTGCGATGAGTGCTTCCCAACCTCCTTTCTTGACATAGGGACGTGTTTCCAAATTTGTAAAGCCCTGACTGTTTATCCACGCTGGCCAACCTGTGTAACGAGGTTGACGAACAAACAGTTTATCCAAGAGATGCTTTACAGGTAGCGGCTCAAAATCTCCTTGTATAATTAAAGAAACCTCTCGAAGTCCATTTATAGGCATCGGAGGAATTTTTCCTTCGGCAATCTTTTCCTTCATTCGCGCGTCGAATTGCGCTTTTCCTTCATTTAGGAATTCTTCAACGGCAGGTGTGATGGATAGCTGTTTCAACTCGATTGCAATCGCTTGAATGTGGCGACGGAAAAAACGGCCAATGTCGGCCTCTCGATTGTCGAAGCAAATCCTAATCAAACGATTCCAATCGTCAGGGGTCTTTGGTTCGGCAGAGCTAACTTTATCGTTTGAAGAAAGAGTTCTGACGTAAACGGTATTCTGTCGAATTTCATTCTCATAAGCAGACCGGCTCATTACGGGAGACTCGATGCCATTTTTCACCAGAACGATTGGATGAGTTTGCCCGTCTTTGTCCTCGAAAACAATTTCGACATCAAATTTCGGCAACGCGAATCTTGAGACGATTTGCTGAATGACATCTGGGTGATAGGTCTGCTTAACGTCGGCTGGAATTCCAGATACACTTTTCTGAAGAGTTTTATCATTAAATCCAAAAATAAGTTGCCCGCCGTTATTATTGCGAAGAGCGATGCAAGCACGCGCAATTTTGGCGGCATGAGCGGGGTTTGTTGGATCAAGCCAATCTTTTATTTCCGTGTCAAAAGTTTCGGAAATTGTAGTGAGACGACTCATTTATTTACTTCCTTCGGACAAATCAAAAAAACGAGCCGAACACGGACGGGATTTCTTTGACGACGGCGCGCAAGCTGGAATTGCGTCCGCGTAATTCGGAATCCAGCGCGGCGTCGAAATCTTTTGAAGTTTCCAAAATGCGCGTCACTTCGGTTTCATGTTCCGCAAAACGGCCGGCGTGCGGATGGCGCGGGTCGTGCCAGTGGCGCATCAGCCGTTCGCGGTAGGCGGGCACGCGCCAAAGCAGCCGTCCGTATTCCAGCTTGGCGTATTCCTCAACATGAATGCCGTTCACGAACATGGAATGATGATAACACGTCGGTTCAACCAAGTAAACCGACGCGTTTGGCCCATTCGGCGTGGGCGCGGTCGCGCGGTTCGTTGCGCTTTAACTTCGGAGTTAGCAGGTCGGCGGTCGCGGGAACGATGAGATTTAATCTGCCGATTTGCTTTTGCGTCGCGCGCAATTTCCAACCGGCGGGCAATTCCTGCAAAACGGATTCGGGCATGAGGTTGACGTGCCAGCCGTGGGTGCGCTCGAATTCGCTGCCGATGAGCGCTTCGTAACAGTGCATCGCCACTTCGTCGCTGTCGGTCACGGGGTCAACGTCCATGCTGGCTTCGGGCAGTTCCGTCGTGATGCTGCGCTCGTACGCGTGCCAGAGCAACGCCGCCGATCCGATGAGCGTCATGTTGCCGGGCGACTTCAATTGCGAACCGATTTCGGCGAGCCAGTCGGCGACTTGCTTTCCATTTTTGAGTTCGCGGCGCGGCATAAATCAACTTTTCTGCGCTTCCTTCGCCCAAGTGTCCTTCAAGGTGATCGTCCGGTTGAAGATTAGTGGCGAGTGACCAGTGACGAGTGATGAGTCTTTGTCCACGGTAAAATAGCCGATGCGCTCAAATTGATAACGGACCTCCGGTCGGGCATCTTTCAAACTCGGTTCAAGTTTGGCGGTGATGACTTCGAGCGAGTGCGGGTTGAGGACGGATTTGAAATCGCGTCCGTCCTTTTCCGGCTCGGCTTCGGTGAAGAGGCGGTCGTAAAGGCGTACCTCGGCGTCAATCGCATGCGCGGCGCTCACCCAATGGATCGTGCCCTTGACCTTGCGCGCCGCCGTGGCTCCGCCAGTCTTGCTATCCAAGTCGGCGGTGCAGCGCAGTTCGGTGAGGTTGCCGCCGGCGTCTTTCACCACTTCGTCGCACTTGATGATGTAGGCGTATTTCAAGCGCACTTCGCCGCCGGGTTTCAAACGGAAAAATTTCGGCACGGGAATTTCCTGAAAATCATCGCGCTCGATGAACAGTTCGCGGCTGAACGGAATCTTCCGTCGGCCCGCGCTTTCGTCCTCGGGATTGTTGACGGCGTCGAGTTCCTCGACTTTGCCTTCGGGAAAATTCGTGATGACGACTTTGATCGGGCGCAAGACGGCGAGCCGTCGCAGCGCGCGTTTGTTCAAGTCTTCGCGGATGGCGTGTTCCAAAACCGCAACGTCCGTGAGTCCGTTGAATTTTGTAATGCCGATATTATATGCGAAGTTGCGCAGTGCTTCCGCCGTCACGCCGCGACGACGGATGCCGCAAATCGTCGGCATGCGCGGATCGTCCCAGCCGGTGACGAGGTTTTCTTCCACGAGTTGCATGAGTTTGCGTTTGCTCAAGACCGTGTAACTCAAATTGAGCCGTGCGAATTCATATTGTTTCGGCAACGCGCGCGGCAGATTGAGCGATTCGAGAATCCAATCGTAAAGCGGACGATGCACTTCAAATTCCAAAGTGCAGATGCTATGCGTGACACCTTCGATGTAATCGCTCAAGCCATGCGCGAAATCATACATCGGATAGATGCGCCATTTCGCGCCGGTGTGATGATGTTCGGCGTGGCGGATGCGATAAAGAATCGGGTCGCGCAGCCAGATGTTCGACGACGCCATGTCAATCTTCGCGCGGAGCGTGCGTGCGCCGTCGGGAAATTCACCGGCCTTCATGCGCTGGAACAGACCGAGGTTTTCTCCCGGCGTGCGATTGCGGAACGGCGAATCTTTTCCCGGACGGTCCGGCGCGCCGCGATACAATTCCATGTCCGCCGGCGACAAGTCGCAGACGAAGGCTTTGCCTTTCTCGATCAATTGTTCAGCGTAATCGTAAATCTGGTCGAAGTAATCGCTCGCATAAAATGGTTCGAGGGGAGAGCGACCGTCCCGGTTGCTTTCAGTCTGCGTCTCGCGGACTGATGCGTTTGGCGGGACGCCAAACGCGGCAGGCGAGACGCCCGCGCTCCCCGAAATTGCAGCAAGATAGAAATCCCGTTTGCCGTCGCCGCTGATGGTTTCGGGCGTTTTGCCTTTGGGCTTGAGGCCGAGCCGGTCTTCGGCCCAGTCGCCGATGAGCCAGTTCACGTCTTCGATGATCGAATCCACATACTCAACGTCTTCCTTGGCTGGATTTGTGTCGTCCATGCGCAGATTGCAGATGCCGCCAAATTCGCGCGCGATGCCGAAATTCAGGCAGATGCTTTTCGCGTGGCCGATGTGCAAATAGCCGTTCGGCTCCGGCGGAAAGCGCGTCTGGATGCGCGGATATTTTTGCCCGGCAACATGCTTCGCCACGATGTCGCGGATGAAATCCGACGGCGCGGCTTGCGGTTCCTGGTTTGGCGTTGTCATCGCGGCAAGTTTGCCGGTTGAGCGCGCGCGAGACAATAGTTGTTTGCGGGCAGGCGGGAGGCCGGTTCCGGCTCCGGGTTTTGTTTGAAAATAATTTTTCACCAGCCATGATGGGGAGGCATGAACGCGCCTGACCCCAAACGGACCGTCGCCGAACTCAAAGAGTTGCGTCAGCTCACGGGCGATGAGAACGGCGCGCAACGTGTCGCCTTTACGCCGATGTGGACGGCGACGCGCGCGTGGCTTCGCAAAAAACTCGAAGCGCTTCCGGTTGAAATCCACGCCGACGCGGCGGGAAATCTTTGGACGACGTTGCGCGGCGAATCGGAAAAATGCCTGCTCATCGGCGGCCACATGGATTCCGTGCCGAACGGCGGCTGGCTCGACGGCTGCCTCAACGTTCTGGCGGGCGTGGAAATTTTGCGTCGGATCAATTCACAATACAAAGGCAGGCCGCCAATCACGATCCGTCTGGTTGATTGGGCCGATGAAGAAGGCGCGCGGTTCGGAAAAAGTTTGTTCGGCTCGTCGGCGTGTTCCGGTAATCTCGACATGAACGAAGCGCGCGGCCTCAAGGACAAGGACGGAATCACTTTGCCCGACGCCTTGAAAAAAATCGGCGTGGATTTCGAGCGCGTGAAGGACAGCGGCAGGGAACTCAAAAACGCCGCCGCGTATCTGGAACTGCACATCGAGCAGGGACCGGTGCTTTTGGATTTGGATTTGCCGCTCGGCGCGGTGCTTGGCACGTTCGGCGTTGAGCGGCATGCCATCAAGTTTCACGGTCAGGCCGCACACTCCGGCAGCACGCCGATGAACCGCCGCAAAGACGGCTTCCTCGCCGCCGCGAAAATGAGTCCGGAGATTTACCAAATCGCCGGACGCAGCGGCAACGGCGTTTGCACGATTGGTTCCTGCACAACAAAACCCGGCATTGTCACCAGCGTCGTCGAGGAATGCCGCATCACGCTTGACCAACGCCATCTCAATTCGGCCTCACTGGCAAAAATGTTGTCGGAAGCAAAAGCCGCCGGCGAAAAATTTGCCCGCGAAGGGAACGTGAAAGTTTCGTGGGAACGCCTCTGGCAAATCGCGCCGCGCCCGTTCAACGATGAACTCATTGCACTGTGCGACGAATCCATCCGCGAAACCTGCGGTAAATCGCATCGGCTGCCGAGCGGCCCGTTGCACGACGCCGCCGAGGTCGCGTCCGCCGGCGTGCCGACCGTGATGATGTTCGTCCAAAGTTTGCACGGCATCAGCCACAACAAAATCGAGGACACGAAGGAGGAACATCTGGAACTGTGCGTGACCGCGTTCGACAAGCTGGCGGAGAAGGCGATACATTGGATCAAATCGGGTCGTTGAAATTATGCCTGGCACGCTGGAATTTATATTGAATGGCCGTTCTGTCCGTGTTGAAAAGATTTCGCCCAACACGACGCTGCTGGAATTTCTGCGCGGCAGCGGCCTGACCGGCTCGAAGGAAGGCTGCGCCGAGGGCGATTGCGGCGCGTGTTCCGTCGCCATCATCGAGCGCGACGCGAACGGCAAGCCGGCTTATCGCGCGGTGAACAGTTGCCTCATGCCGGTCTGTCTGCTGGCTGGCCGCGAAATCATTTCTGTCGAAGGCGTTGGTTGTTCTGAAAAGAAACATCCGGTTCAAGAAAAAATGGTCGGGCATTACGGCTCGCAGTGCGGCTATTGCACGCCCGGCTTCATCTGCTCGCTGTTCGAGGGCTACTACCGGGAAGACCTCCACACGCCCGGCGATCTGGACGAACAACTTGCCGGCAACCTTTGCCGCTGCACCGGCTATCGGCCGATTTGCGACGCGGCGATTGAAGCCTTCGCCGGGCGCGCGGCGAAAAATGGCAACGACCCTTTTGCCGGACGCCTGAACAAATCCGACGGCAAAATCGGCGCGGCCGAATATGAATTCGCCGGGGAAAAATTCTTCCGGCCAGCGTCGCTTGGCGAATTGTTGCGGCTGAAAAGGGAAATTCCCGACGCCCGCCTCATCGCCGGCGCGACGGAACTCGGCCTCGACATCACGAAGCGTTACCGGAAATTCCCGGCGCTGATTTCCACCGAAGCCGTGGCGGAGTTGAAGGAAGTCAAATCCACCGAAACGGAATGGCACATCGGCGCGGCGGTCACGCTCACGGAAATTGAAGGCCGGCTTGGTCGGGAATTTCCCGCGCTCGGCGACATGCTGCGCGTGTTCGGCTCGCGGCAAATCCGCAATCGTGCGACGATGGGCGGCAACCTCGTCACCGCCTCGCCCATCGGCGACAGCGCACCCGTGCTGATGGCGTTGGACGCGAAAATTGTTCTCGCGTCGGAAACCGGCGAACGCACGCTGCCCATCGGCGAATTCTTCCTCGCTTATCGCAAGACCGCCCTCCAGCCGGACGAAGTGCTGAAGACCATAATCATTCCGCGCGGCGCATCGCAGGCCGGGCTGTCGCACAAGTGTTCATGGTTCAAAGTTTCCAAGCGCCGTGAAATGGACATCAGCACCGTCGCCGCCTGTTTTACGGTGGATTTGGACAGGCAGAACATTGTCCGGCACGTCCGTCTCGCTTATGGCGGTGTCGCAGCCATGTCCTCCCGTGCAACGAAAACTGAGGCGGCATTAGTCGGAAAAATGTGGAACGGAGAAACAATTCAACAAGTCCTGCCGATTTTGAGAACCGAATTCACTCCAATTTCCGATGTGCGCGGTTCGGCGGATTATCGAAGCGGTTTGATTGCAAGTTTGCTGGAAAAATTCTTCGAGGAGGAATCGGAGCGCGGCGATCACGCCGCATCACGGCTCGAATACCGAAGCGGATTCAATTCCGCGCAGCATACTCCGCCCCACGAAAGCGCGCACAAGCACGTCACCGGCGAGGCGATTTACACGGATGATTTCGCCGCGCGAAAAAACATGCTCGAAGTCTGGCCGGTTTGCGCGCCTCATGCGTGCGCAAGGATTCTAAAGCGCGATGTCTCGGCGGCGAAGCAGATGCCGGGGATCGCCGCAGTTTTGTTGGCGGAAGATGTTCCGGGGTCAAACGACGTCGGCGCGGTGCGGCGCGATGAAATTCTGCTCGCGGACAAGGAAGTCTCTTATCACGGCCAGATCATTGCGCTGGTCGTTGGTGAAACGCAGGAAGCCTGCCGCGCTGCGGCTGAAAAAATAATTGTTGAATATGAGCCGCTGCCGCCGATTTTGAAGATCGAGGACGCCATCGCGCAAAACAGTTTTCACACCGGGCCGAATTTTATCCGCCGTGGCGATGTTCAATGGGTCTTGAAGAATTCCCCGCAGATTCTCGAAGGCGAATTTTATCTCGCGGGGCAGGAACATTTTTATCTGGAGATGCAGGCGGCCTGCGCGGAGCAGGGCGAGGACGGCTCGATGTTCGTGATGTCCTCGACACAGCATCCGTCCGAAGTGCAGCACATCGTGGCGCATCTGCTCGATGTGCCCGTGAATCACGTGGTCGTCCAAAGTCCGCGCATGGGCGGCGGTTTCGGCGGCAAGGAAACTCAAGCGGCGACGTTCGCCGCGCTCGCGGCGCTGGCGGCGGCGAAGACGGGTCGTCCCGTGCGCGTGCGGGTGAACCGCGATCTCGACATGATGCTCACCGGCAAGCGTCATCCGTTTCTCGCGAAGTTCAAAATCGGCTACGACTCCGACGGCGATTTGCTCGCGGCGAAGATTGAACTCATTTCCAACGGCGGCTGGTCGCTTGATTTGTCCATGCCGGTGACCGACCGCGCGGTGTTTCATCTGGACAATTCCTATTTTATTCCGGCGGTTGAATTCAGCGGGCAAGTTGCCAGGACGAACGTCGCGTCGAACACGGCGTTTCGCGGATTCGGCGGGCCGCAGGGAATGCTGGTCATCGAGGAAATCATTGACCGCATCGCGCGGCGGCTGGGCAAACCGCCGGAAGAAATCCGCGAACGAAACCTTTACCGCGGCAGCGGCGAGACGAACACGACGCATTACGGACAGGAGATTGAGGACAATCGCATCCAGCGCGTCTGGCACGAATTGAAGAAAAGCAGCGCGTTTGACAGGCGCCGCGACGAAATTGGAAAATGGAATTCCAAAGACCCGCACCGCAAACGCGGAATCGCCATGACGCCGGTAAAATTCGGAATTTCCTTCACGCTGACGCATCTGAACCAGGCGGGCGCGCTGGTGCTGATTTATCAGGATGGCACGGTGCAGGTGAACCACGGCGCGACGGAGATGGGCCAGGGCGTTCACACGAACATCGGCATGGTTGCGGCGAAAGAGCTTGGAATTTCACCGGACAAAGTCCGCGTCATGCCGACCAGCACGGACAAAGTGCCGAACACTTCCGCGACGGCGGCATCGTGCGGCACGGATTTGAACGGCATGGCGGTGAAAAATGCCTGCGACATCTTGCGGGCGCGGCTTGCGCCGGTCGCGGCAAAATTGCTTTCCACGGCCGGCGGACGTGAAATTGCGCCGGACAAGGTGGTGTTCGCGGACAATTTTGTCTCCGCCGCTGATATTGTTTCCGGCGCTGGATTGGGAGAGATAAAACTCGCGTTCAAGGAAGTTGTGGTCGCCGCTTACATGCAGCGTATCAGCCTTTCTTCGACGGGTTATTATCTCACGCCGGAAATTCATTACGACCGCGCGCAAGGCAAAGGCAGACCGTTTCATTATTTTGCCGTCGGCGCGGCGGTGACGGAGGTCGAGGTGGACGGTTTTACCGGCATGAGCCGGATTTTGCGGACGGACATTTTGCACGACGTCGGCGACTCGATAAATCCCGGCATCAATCTCGGCCAGATCGAAGGCGGCTTCGTGCAAGGCGCGGGCTGGCTGACGTGCGAGGAACTGGTTTGGAACGACAAAGGCGCCCTGTTGACGCACTCGCCGGACACTTACAAAATTCCCGCCGTCGGCGACCGGCCGCTGGAGTTCAACGTGCAATTCCTCAAGCACGCGACGCAGCCAAACACGATCCACGGCAGCAAGGCCGTCGGCGAGCCACCGCTGATGCTGGCAATTTCCGTGCGCGAGGCGATTCGGGATGCAATTGCGGCTTTTGGCTCGGGCAACGGAGAAGTTCCGCTTGCAACACCCGCAACGGGTGAAGCGGTCTGGATGGCGGTTCAAGAGAGAAAAAAGTCCAACGTTTGCGCGGGACCGTCTGGAGCCTGAAAGTTTCAGCCCACCAATTCCATTTTGCCTGCGGCTGCGACCCGCTTTTCGGTCACCAACTCCGCGCGCTTGTCAATGTATTGCGCCACGATGTCCACCGCGATTTCCATGACGCTGTGCGAGCGGATTTTGATTCCGACCGGGCACGCCACGCGCGCGACTTCCTCGGCGGTGGCGATCTTCTTTTTCACAAAATGTTCCGCAATCGTCCGCGCTTTGCGGCGGCTGCCAATCATGCCGAGAAATTGGAAAGGCCGGTGAATCCAGGTCTCCAGGACAAGCGCGTCGTGCTTGTGTCCGCGCGTGACAATCAAGCCAAACGCCGGCACGTTTGGAAACGGCGCATTGCAAAGCTCTCCCCAGTTGCCGGTGCGGATGGAAACTTCCTCTGGGAAAAATTCGTGGTTCGCCAGTTCCGGCCGGTCGTCGAAGATCGTGACGGCAAAATCCAGTCGCAACGCGAGCGGCGCGACGGCTTGGGCGATATGACCCGAACCGGCGATCCACAGCGCGCATGGCGGCGTGATGGTTTCCTGGTAAAGCCAGTCGTGCGGCGTTGAATCGTTGAATCGTTGAATCGTTGAATCGAAGCGCGCGATGGAAAAATCTTTTTTAACTCCCCACGATTTTTCCGTGTCGCGCGCCGCGAGTTCGTTCCAGAATTTTTCGCCAGGCTCCTGCGCGTTCGGCAAAATCACGCCCAAAACCTTTCCGCCGCAAATCAAACCGTCGTCCCAGCCAAAATCATGATCGAGGACGAGTTCGAAAGTTTCCGGCCTGCCGGTTTTCAACGCTGCCAGTGCGAGACGTTGCGCCTCCGCTTCGAGACAGCCGCCGCCAAGCGTGCCGCATATTTTTCGATCCGAAAAAAACAACGCCTTCGCGCCGAGTTTTTGCGGACTCGAACCGCGCACGCCCGTGATGATTCCGAGTGCGACGGGTTTGCCGCTGCGCGCGGCGCCGGCCAGCGATTGGAAAATCGAATCGTTCACGCTTGAATCTTAATGCATGAAAAGTTTGGCTCCAAGCCTCAAGAAGTGCGGGTAGTGGTATAGTTTGAAAAAATCTGCAAAAAATAAGAAAATGCCTTAATTTCGGCACGAATTGAACTTCCAGCCATCTGGTGGCGATGTCTAATCGGCGTTACAGGTTTGAAACATTATATCAACACATGATGATGTGCTAGCATTATGCTATGACGCTTATGACTCTGCTGAACAGGGGTGCTTGGCGTGACGCTTACAAAGAACCGGAAAAAGCCGGAAGATCAACCGCTTGCAAAGCCCGGATTTTCCGGCGGGACGTTCGCGCGATTTTTGCGCTGATTTTGCGCAAACTTTGCGGCGGCGCTCCCAGCCTCTAGCTGTGTTAAGGGAAGATGTCTGACGGTAAATTGGCCGGTTCACACGGGCGCATCTGCTGTGTGCAACGATGTTGTCACCGGACGAGGCAACACGCGAAGCAACTTCCGAAGCACCAGCGTTGGCAAACCAGCGAAGCACCTGACGCAACACCGGGCTAAGCATTTCGCGCAACACCAAGCGAAGCACCAAATCATTATCCCTTTAAGGGGTAACGAGTGCGGTGCCCGAACTTTTATGAATGAACAACTGGTAAAACAACTAAAGCCACAATGACAAACATTGTTGCTAATATTGACCAACGAGCCCACTTTGCTAGGTAAGCAACGTCTTGACTACTTTTGCCCCTCATTGCATTCAGAATAAGCAACGAAATTAGACCAAGAAAAAAGGCCGAAATAATGCAAACAACGATCCCGCTTTGAATAGCATGCATTGTCAGATAATGATGTTGGGAAAGGTGGTCTGGCATATACCGCAGCCCTATGCACCCGATCAAAGCTACGAAAGTGGCGCAATTTTCAACAAAGGTAGTCAGCTTGAATACAAATAATGAAGACATAGTAGTTGTGCCAATGAATCACTGGATTATGTAAGGAGAAGTAACTGGCATTGAGTCGTATGTATATGTGCCGCCCCAATAAACAGTGGCATATACCTTACCAACATCTTTTCCTTCCATGCATGTAAGAGTGTCTTTAAATGACCAAGAATGCGACTGCAACATCCAATATGCAATATCCCCCACATGCGGTTGATCTGCTAGTATAGCAGCTTTCGTCGGTGCGTCGCAGAACCACATACCCGTTGAATCTTCATCATTGGGTGGTATATCAATTGTTCCGTCGTTGTAGTATTGAGTCCAACCTGCCGCCATGCAGTGGCAACATGGCTTGTCACCCCATGACGCCGGTGGGGTCCAAGTAATTTCAACTTTGAACCCCCTTTCAGCCCAAAATGTTGAGGTGTCCATGTAGCCATAATATTGTGGAAACGACACTGTGCCAACCAAACATCCCAACATATCAACATCATTCAGGGAATGGTTGCCAACAAATCCGTAGAGATTTTTTCCACCACGTTCTTCAATTGGGTCTCTATTTGGCCATCTTCCTATGCTAGAGTCATAGTAGCGATAGCCGTAGTAATAAAGTGCAGTTTCCGAATCATAATACTTTGTGGAGAACAAAAATGGATTGATAAAGGCCAAAGGCCCTGTGGCGCGAATCGGTTCTCCGAAGGGGCCATATTCATATTGCGCGGCAATCGCTCCGTTGGTTGCATTCACCAATGCCGCCACGTTCCCGTTTCCGTCAAAGGAATAAAAATATGTTCCTGCATTTGTTCCTGAATAAACCGCCATCGAAATGAGGCCGCCGACCCCGCCGGCACCCTGCATCGTCCCACTTAAATCCGTCCCCCATTGGAACGAATAAAGCAGACTGTCGTTGCCATCCAAAACCCCGACCAGGTTCCAGCCGTCGTAAATAAATCGGTTGGTGCTTTGAGCAACGTATGCCGAACCATTCCATGTCGAAACAATTTTCTGAATCCTCCGCCCTTTGTAATCATAAGCGCAGTCCACCTTCTTCTTTGAAGCCGATGGCGCGCTTGCAAGGCTGGCGAATGAGATTGCACGATTTTCTCCGTCCCAAGCCACCGTCCATCGTCCGCTGTTGGTCATGTTCCCGTCCGAATCATAACCAAACGTTTCAGGCGTCTGCGGCAGAAGGACATTACCAATGTTCGTCGTGATAATATCAACGTTCGTTCCGTTGTTCAGCACGGCTAGGTTAGTCAGCGACGGATAAAGAGCCGCAGAAGTGTTGTCAAAACTCAATTCATCTTGAAAATAATTGCCATAACGATATGCCCGCTGAAGGTCCACCGTCACAGTGGCGTTGCTGTTTGCTTCGCCCAGAATGTCCACATACCCCGGCACGTTCCGGCCGGTGTATTGGTTCAAATTGTTAACCGCATAGTTGACCGACCGCAAATTCGCACCCGATGAATCTCCGCCACTAGCGGTCGTTTTTCGATTGCCGATGTCATCAAAATTGTAGGTGAATTGCTGGCCGGCCACCGGCGTTCCATCAGTCCAGTATTTCTTGCCGGAAATGACCTGCCCAAGCGAGTCGTATTGGTAGATCCAATAGGAATTGTCCGCGTTCGTCACAGCGGTTCTTTGGTTCGCGGCATTGTTGGCGTAATTGAAAGAGCCGACGGTCGAGCCGCCGGCGCTGCTTTGAATCTGCGTCAGCCGGTTCAGATAATCGTATGTCTTGGTCGTCGTCATGCACAGCGCATTGCCGTTGGTAAAGACAATCTGGCTAACCAATGGCGAATTGGCAACATAAGCATAAATAGCAGAATTTGTGCCGCTGGCAACAGTGCTTAAACGGCTGGCCGCGTCGTAGCCATAGGCATTCGTGTTGAGGGTTGAGGAGGGAGAGTTGAGCGAAAGGACAATGCGGCGCAACAGGGTGTCGTAGCCGTTGGTCACAGACAGGCCGTCCAGCGGGCCGCCAGTGTAAGATTCGCCCAATAGTTTCCCGGCATCATTGTATGCCAAAGTGCAAACCGTCGCCCCGTTGGTGATTGTCATTGTCCGTCCCTGACGGTCGTAGCCATAGCCCATTCCCGCCGTCGAATCGGAATAACCCACCGTGCTCAGGCCGCCCGCGTTGTCATAAGTGTAAGTCGTCGTGATGCCCCGCGCCCAAACCCGCGTCTGCAACCGTCCGGCGGCGGTGTAGGTGTAGGACGGCCCCTTGCCGTCGGCATAAGCCTTGTTCGTCAGGAAACCCCGGTAACCGTCGTAATTCCACGCCGTCACCGCCGCGCCCGCACTCGCCGCAAAATTCGTCCATGTCGTCATCGTCGTCATTCGGCCTTGCGCATCATAGCTGTAAAGCACCGGATAGGTGCGCGACCCATAAGTTTCTTCCCGCAAGCCCGTCGAATAATAGGTGTTGGTCACGCTGGTATTGTCCGGCAGCGTGGCTTTTATCACACGTCCCATGCTGTCAAAATAGTTGGTGGTTATTTGACCGCCCTGAACACCGTCCGGTGATGGCGTCAGGGTGCCGCTGACTTGATCGGCATTGTTAAAGTAGGAAGTAGTCGTGCCATTGCGCGCGTCAGTCACAGTGCTTTGACGGCCTTGCGTGTCGTAACCGTAGGTCATCTGACCAATTTGAACACCGGTCGCATCTTTGCTCGTCACGGAAATGGGCCGGCCAAACAGGTTTGTGCTGATGGCGGTGGAACCATCCGGGGCAACAGCCGTCACAATGCGGTAACCGTGAGTAGGGTCATAGCTGGTTATTGTTTGGTTAGTCACACTCATGCCGTTGTTGAAGGTGACATTCCACGTCTGCAAGCCGTCCACGGACGTTTCCGCTGTGGAGACGAGGTTTGAGGTATTGCTGCTGTTCGCCGTCCAAATGAAAGTGCGCGTGCGGCTCACGTTCACGCCATTGTCCGTCGCCACATCGGCCAAAGTTTCGGTGATCCGATCCGTGCCGCTGAAATCAATCGTGCCGTTGGCGTTCAGGTCCGCAGCGGTATAAAGAAGTCTGCCTCTGCCATCGTATTGAAAAAGCGTCGCCACACCGTCGGGATCAATCTGTGCGGCGAGTTGCCCTTGATTGTTGTAAACGGACTGACTGTAACTGCTGTCCGCAAAGAGGGTTTTGCAGGTATGTCCCGCACCATCCGTGTAAGTCTTAGTCCAATTTCCGGTATCGCTGCCGCTTCCATCGAGTTGAATGGCCTCGGTGTAGGCTTGTTGAACACCACCATCGCTTTCAACACCATAAGTGTAGCGGAGCGGCGATACGGCAGTGCCGGTCACGGATTGCAACGAACCGTCCTGATAATACGTTTCAATTCGCGTGCTGGCATCAGGATATGTGTTTTGTTTGACAAGCTGGCCGCTGCCGTCGAAGTAATTTGTGTAAATGGTCGCATGGCTCAAAGCGTCCGTTGCGCTGGTTTGCTGTCCGGCGTCATCATAGGTGGATTGGCTGATCGTGATGGCGTTGCCATCGGTGCCGAAACGAACGACGCCCAATATGTTGCCAGCCGGGTCGTAGATGTTGGATCTGGTAACGCTGTTGACCGTGGTCGTGAGCAGCCGTTTCAGAGCGTCGTAAGCATAGCTGGTCACTGTGCCGTCGCGGTCTTGTTGGGATTCGATGGTGCAACAGTCGTAGGTGTTTTGAACGTAAGTGCCGTCCAAATAAGTGGTGGCCGTTAAACGATTCAACGAATCATACGCATACAATTCTTGCCCCGTTGTGATGCCCGATTTGATGTCCATTGTCGTCTTGGAAAGCTGCAGTCCCGTCGGGCCGATAATGGTAATGGTTTCGATACCGTCATCCACATTCGTGCCGGTGCCGTCCAAATGGCCGCTCCAAACAAAGTTGGTTGCGTTTGCTCCTTCGGCATTGCCGTATTGATAAATATCGGCTGTTCCATCGGGATGGATGATTTGCCACGGCTCGTTCCGCCTAAATCCGCTTGTAAACAAATTGTAAGTCGTAACCAGGTTGCCGGTATTGTTCCAAGCCGCCCCCGGCGTTACGCATTGAATTTCCTGCCGCTGACCGAGCAAGGCCACAAAATATTTGCGGCTCACTTCCGTTCCCTGCACATATTCAATGGCGCACCGTGGCGTGTTAAAATAATACTGATCAACATCACCGGAACCCGAGACCTGACTGTCCGAATAATCATTCACTGTCAGCCGGCACAATGCAGGATTGGTGGTCACACCTTGATTCAAAAAGCCGGAGAAGACATTTGTTGGCCGGTTGTAACTATCGTAGACGTAGTATTCCCACGAACCATCCCAACGCACCACTTGTTGCAAAAAGCCATTGGTATAATAGGAATATGTATTGGTTCTTGACGCGCTACCGCTGCCAGACACCTCCTGAACCAACCGTTGGCCATTGGTAAAACCCTGCCATGTCTCGATCTTGGTTTGGACGGCCTGGGATGAACCTGTCGAAACAGTCGTTGTAACAATGGTGTTGTTGTTAGTTGTCACTGCGGATTTAAGCTCACTGCGCAGACCGCCGCCGCTGTTGAGCAACCAGCCATTGGTCTGCCATGTGAAATCATAAGTCGAACCATCATTGGAATCAGTAATCAATACTTCATTGGTGTTGCCGCTTGGATTTTCGACGGTGATGGTGCGATATGGGCTGTTGGTCAACTGATAATAGCCATTATTTGCCCCGCCTATGACATTTGTGAGGTCGTAAAGCTGAATCGAATACTCAATGCTCGAATTTGTCACAATGTTCGCAAACATCTGGGGTGCCTTAACCTGATACAGCCCCAAGCTGTTTGAATAGACCTGAACGTCTGAATGTTGAAAGTCGTAATGCAGGGTGGCTGGTGTCGCTATGGCGGCCGATGGGTAATATTCCTTGATTTGCAAATAGTCGGCAGAATTGCCCTCCACCGCCCAGCCCATGTTAAGCTTCATTTCGACACAGTTGTTGCCTATGGACAAGCCACCACCCGCTTGGCAGGAAGCGCAACCACCGCTGCTGCAATCCACCAACTTCAATGGTTGCTTGGTGCAGGTTCCACCTGCGACATCAGTCGCCATGACGTTGACGGTTCCCGTGTTTGTTCCGGCTTGGACTATAACGGTTGGGCCGTTGGTCAATAACAATTTACAACCGAGATCAGGGCCGTCGAAACTCCAAGATAAATCATCCGAACCATTGGTAGCGGTACCACTTATGGTGGACTGTCCATCTGCAACCAGTGCCTGAACACCATCTTTTGGGTAGTCCCATTGAAATAAAATGTCATCAGCCTGTAAAGATATTTGGATGGTATTCACATTTAAGGTTGGATCAACAGGAATAGACGCCGACCCATGATTTGCGCTTTGAACGCCGTTGACAAAAAACTCGACAGTGGAACAGGAATCAACCGATTGAATTGACAAGGCGCGTATCCCGTCAAAACAGTAGCCTTGACCAGGGGGCGTGGTTACTGTGCAAGTGTAAACAACACCTTCCTGCATCGTAAGGTCTTTACCCGGAATTCCATAGCTATCGCACCCGAAATTATAGAGGTCTGACTGCACCGTTAGGCCTCCCATAGTTACAGTGTATGGGATGTAAGGGCCGCCAATACCATAGGTATAGTAACTATTGTTGCCAATAGAGCAGGTTACAGAATTACCACCCCGGGCGAAATTATCTACACCAAATAATATCGAAAACAAGATGACCAGCCACGCCAGGCAACTTGTCAGACCGCTCTGGTTCTTAATCTGAATGTGCCTGAATGTCAACGTTGCTAGCTTCGTTTCATATTGGCTCTCGGTTTTCATAAGTTTTCAGCGGTGGCTCATTTCAACGGTGTGTAAATTTGTAATCGAACGACTCCGTTTGTATCCGGCACCGCTCCGGGAATGGCAGGATTGCGTCCTTCCAGCCACTCAATGTAGTTACTGACCCCGTCTCCGTCGTAGTCTCCGTTTGCCGGCTGATTCAAATTGCCAAAATATAGAAGTTCCCACCAATCAGGAATGCCGTTGCAGTTGGAGTCTTCGATGTAATCTGGAACACCATTGGTAAACGTTGCGAACGGAATGCCATTGGCATCCACCGCCACATAGTGATAGCCGATGTCCACGACGGAATTGGTTTCCTCCACCTGATTGGTTTGTGTCGTGAAGTAATAGAGGAGGACTTGATCCGCCGTCGTGCTGCCTGCATTGATCAGTGGCGAACTGTTTGTCAGATAAAAATTTCCCAGCCAACCGGATTGCCAGTTGAAGCTGATGATGTTGGTCACATCATGACTGCCACCAACGACTGACCGGTCTGTATTGGTCTCATAGGCGTTGTAGTCATAGACGGCATTGACATTATCGTCACCGTCAAACAGGGTGTCTTCGAAGGCACAGTTCACAACCCGGACTGGAAAGGTCGAACCCCAATGTTGAACGGTCACGCCAGTTGTTGCTGGGCGTCCCACCATGGTGCAATTGACCATTACAAGCCCGGCATCATTGTGGTCATTCATCACCCCGCATCCGGCGCGGTAGAACAGGCAGTTGGTGATATTAAGGTTGACATAATAGGCACCAAAGCCGGTGCTATAAAATTCGCAATTCTCTGCATTCAAGACAAAATGTCCACCACCGCAGCAACCGTCATCCCGAAAGTAACCATCCTCGGCAGCCTGCTGCATACAGCGCGTGAAATTGGCGTTTACGGTCGCCTTATAAGTCGAAGGGCCGGAACCCCAACTGGTCAAACCGCCGGGGCCGTAGCCGCCGCTTGTATCCTGCTCCTGCACATCATTGCAGCGAACCCAATAATCCGGCGCGGTCGCCGTCCCATTGAAGCTGACGCTTGCCTTGTCCATCATGTGAATGCCGTCCCCGGCGTCATACCATCCTGACGTGGTCCGATACCAGCCCACGGCGATTCCGGCACTGAAGGTGATGTTGGAATCGGCCTCCGTATTCGCAAAGACATAATCCATGGGATCATAATGATAGCCGAGGTCAGGGTTGCTGTTGGTGTCCCGCTCAACTTGATTTGAAAAGTTGGTGGAGATGGAAATGGTCGTGTTGGCGAAGCTAACCGCCGGCGGATAAGTGGTCTTTGTTTTGAGGCTGGCCAGCAATGACGAATCAATGCTGGCAGTCCCGGCATTGCGGTTGGTGCTGCCATTCGCAAGGTAATAATTGCCCCCGACGGCTGATTGATAGACCCCGGCACTGGATGAATATGTCTCAACATGGCCGGTGGCGACCGTTACCACGCCATAACCACCCACGCCGGTCAGCAAGGCATTGGTGATCGCCACCACACTGCTCGTGTCCGATGAACCCAGGGGGTCATCGGTCACATTGGTTCCCTGATCAAAGGTCAGGTTTTCCGCCGTTACCTGGAAATACTGCCCGTAGAAGCCGGTGCCCACACTGCTCATCAGAATGTTTCCGGCGAAGAGCGAGGCGCTTTCCGTGTCCAAAGCCGTGCCGCAATTGACAAACTGCACGTTGGTGACTGAATAATCCCCTGCGCTCGAAATGCCGACAGTGACACCGCTAAAGCGCGCATCGTGGACAACACCGCCATTGGCCAGTGCGAGGGCGGCATTCGATTCAGAAGGCGGAGTGCATAGACTGTCGCCGGTTTCATAGTAATACACAAGGCCTCCACCGTCCACCCAGATGCTGTCATTATCCATTGTAGGATAGAAATCCAGATAATACTCATAGCCATAGGTGTCATAGGAATCGAACGCGTAGTGTTGCCCCAGCCCGGCCGTGAATGACAAATCAGCGGCGTTACCGGCAGTCGCGGTGATACCGTTGGCATAGTAATTGCCGAAATCATCATAAACATAACAAAGCAAGTCCGAACTCAGATTATTGGCAATCTCCAAGCCCATGGGGCCAGTGCAAGGTGGAGCCCCTGACCCGCCGGGAACGGCTTCCCCAACCGTATTATCACCGGATGAAGTGAAAACAGCGGGGCGGTAGGCAGCCGTCAGACAATTGAGCGTTCCCAGGATATTGACGGAACAGTTGTTGTCGGATTTGATGACCGTGCCGCCTTCAATGGTTGTGGCGCCGCTAAAATTATAAACATCGCTGATGTAGTAAGTGGTGTCACCGAGAAATATAAAATCGCTCTGGTCCGAATTCAGTTCCACATAATCCAGCACAAAACCTTTGTTGGATGGCTTGACCGACGCCAGCTTCATTGGTTTCGCCTTCGCTTGTGCCAGTGGCGTTTTGGGCAGCACCAGCGTTTTTGAGGCCATCGCCGGCAGCTTGGTCGCAGTGCTTGATTGCAGCGGCAAACTCGACAAAAACGATTGAATTCTCGTTATAGGCACGCCTTCGATTAAAATGTTCCGACCTTGAATCACCACATATTGCCGGCGCACCAGAATGTGTGAATCGGCATTCTGCGGAGATCCCAAGTCAAACGCCTTGCCACGCCCGATTCGCATCGCACCCCAGCTAATGTCCTCATCCGGCAGTGCAGTGCTTTTCATCGTATGTTCCACGATGCTGGCTTGCGGAGGATCAATGAATTCGGTCAACACCTCGATTTCCGTGGTGTCGGAATTCAAGCTAAGTGACTCAGGCGTAGGTGGTTGTTCTCTCAAAATTACATCCTGTTCAAAACTTCCTTTTTTATAAGTGTATCTAATGTCAGCCTTCACGCCCTCAAACGCATTCGGATACAGTGCTTGATTGGGTGAAATCAACTCCCCGGTCGAATCCTGAATTTGCGCGATCATCACGCTATTGCCGCTCGAACTGTCGTAATAGGCCAGACCGAGAATGCTGCTCTGTAGCTGTTTGCCATCCGGCGTTTGCTGATCAATAGACCCGGCGGAATTCAAGTTATTGGCAAAGATGACCTGATACTGGCCTTGTTGGGCAATGGCTCCCGATGAATAGGTTTGGATGTTCTCTTGCGATTCCATCCACTGGCCATTATTCCAATAGTGCATTCCAGAGTTCAGTTCTGTGAATGAGTGGATATGCGGCAACGTCCTTCCGTCCGGTGTTGTCTCGTAATCAATCCTTTGCCACACCTGATTATTGGCTCCGCGAGTCGTAACTTGATAGGTCCCAATTTTCAGAGCGGGTTCGCCGCTTTGGGACACGGGGGCAGTTTGGTTTCCGCCGGTCTGGGTTGTTTGAGTGCCGGTCACCTGTTGGGCTTGAGCGCCCGCGAAGGTCAACGCCAACAGGGCGATGCTAAAGATTGAAGTTTTCATAAAGGAAAAACCGGACGTGTAAGAAAATATTGATTGTGGTGCAATGCCTGATGCCTGCTGTAGTTATGAATTTTCCCTCTGCTGAAGATACGCATCAGCCGCCTACCAACAAAATGCTTAATAAGCACAACCAAAAAACCTCTGACCACACTTCTGAAAACTCCTGATCACGCATCCAAGGAGAAGTTATCCGTTTCTACTCCTGTTGAAAAATAATTGCAACAACTATTTTTAAAAAGTTATTCACTGCCCACAATTAATCACACTCGGCAAGCAATGCCTTGTTTTAAGACTATTCAAACTATACTCTCTATTTTCTACTTTGCGGATTCTAAACAGCAAGTATTTCAGACCATTGGCTTTGTCTCCTTCAACATGAGCACCAGCGCCAATGCCACCGCCTCAAAGATGCTCACCCGTGAATCCTCGCTCATCCACGGCTTGCGTTTGGGCGGCAGTTCCCGCCCCAATTGTCCGGGAAACATTCCCGCAATGATTTGAGCCAGGGCCGGTTTGGTCTTGGGGCCGCTGGCGATAAAGGCATTCATCACTTGATCGCGCGGAAACACCCTGATCCGCAACTTGCGCGTTGCCGCCAGCTTGATGATTTGCCGGCCCAATTTTCGTATCCGGGGTGAACGCCGGGAGCCTTTGGCCGAGGCATCCTCTAGGGCCAGTGCATCTGGCTGGTAGTGGTCAATCAGTTCTTTCACCTTCACCAATGACCGTTTGTTCTTGTCGCCTTTGACCGTTTTGACGCCCCAATCAGCGAGTTTTCCGTCTCCTTCAAGGATGGCAAAGCCAAAGCCTCTGGTTGAGGGTGCGATGGCAAGTATATGCGGTTTGTGGCGGTGACAATCCGGTGCCGTTCAGTTTGGCACGCAATTCAGCAATAGTGGTTTTAAGACCCTCGATTTCAATTGATAAACCATCACGCTGAATTGTAATTTCTCCGGGCTTTTGCTCCAAGACTGGCAGCACGTTTCTCGCTGCCGGCTCGCTTGCTTTTGAATCCGGAATTTTCTCCGTGAATTTGGGGCTTTGAAATCCATGGGGAAGTTTTACACTGGCTTCCGTTAAGGGGAAATTGCATGCGCAACATCCAGCAAAAACTTTCCGTCGCGCGCGGTGAACGGCGCGCCGAGCTGCTTTTTAAGGACGCGCGCGTCGTCAATGTTTTCAGCGGTGAAATCCACAAAACGAACGTCGCGGTCGAGGACGGCCGTGTCATCGGTTTTGGCGGTTACAGGGCGAAGCGGGTGATTGATTTAAAGGGCGCTTATCTCGCGCCAAGCCTGATTGACGGGCACTTTCATGTCGAGAGTTCGATGCTCACCGCGCCGGAATTCGCCCGCGCCGTCGTGCCGCACGGCACGGGCGTCGTGGTCATTGATCCGCACGAATACGCCAACGTTCTCGGGCTGGACGGCATCCGCTATGTTTTGGAATCCACGAAAAACCTCGCCGTGGATTTTTTCATCATGCTGCCGAGCTGTGTTCCGGCGACGCATCTGGAAACGGCCGGCGCGAAACTTACGGCGGACGATTTGAAATTGATGATCCACGACGACCGCATCGCCGGCGTCGCGGAGCTGATGAATTTTCCCGGCGTTTTTCTCGGCATGAAAAATGAGCTGGCGAAAATTGAAGCCGGCAAAGGCAAGGCGATTGACGGCCACGCGCCCGGCCTGCGCGGGAAAAATCTCAACGCCTACGCCCTTGCCGGAGTGCGTTCGGATCACGAGTCCGTCGAAGTCGGGGAGGCGCGCGAAAAACTGCGGCTCGGAATGCACATCCTGTTGCGCGAAGGCAGCACGGAGCGAAACCTCGAACATCTGCTGCCGCTCATCAACGCGCACAACTCGCAGAACTGTTCCTTCGCCACCGATGACAAACTGGCGGGTGATCTCGTGAACGAAGGCCACATTGACTATTGCGTTCGCAAGTCCGTCAAACTCGGTCTGCCGCCGATCACCGCGCTGCAAATCGCCAGCATCAACACGGCGCGGCACTATCAATTGCGGAATTTCGGCGCGATTGCACCGCGTTATTGGGCGGACTTCATCGTGTTTGACGACTTGAAAAACTTCCGCGTCCGGCAGACTTACAAAAAAGGGATCCTCGTCGCCGGGGATGGAAAATTTCTTGGCAGGTCGCCGGCGAAAATCAGTCTGCCGCGCAGCACGATGAACCTGCGCTATTCGCCGGAGGATTTTTCCGTCAAGGCGGCCGGCGCGGGGAAAATCCGCGTCATTGAAATCATTCCAGATCAAATCGTGACCAAGGAATTGATCGTGTCGCCGAAAATTGCGGACGGCAAGATTGTCGCCGACACTTCACGCGACATCTTGAAAATGGTCGTGGTCGAGCGTCATCGCGCCACGGGCAACGTCGGCGTCGGTTTTGTGCGCGGTTTCAAGCTCAAGCGCGGCGCGATTGGCTCGACCGTTGCGCACGATGCGCACAACGTCGTTGTTGCCGGCACGAACGACGCGGACATCGTGCATGTGATTCAGGAACTGGAAAAATTGCAAGGCGGACAGGTCGCTGTCGCCGATGGCAAGGTGACTGCGGAACTGCCATTGCCCATCGCCGGATTGGTTTCCGACCAGCCGCTTGATAAAGCCATGAAGTTGATTGACGATTTGAATTCCGCCGCCCACGCGCTGGGCTGCGACTTGGAAGCGCCGTTCATGGCGTTGTCTTTTTTAAGCTTGTCGCCGATTCCGTCGCTCAAGCTGACGGATCAGGGATTGATTGATGCGGCGAATTTGCGGAAAACGACCTTGTTCGTTTGAAAATGAGCCTGACCCTTTCACAACTCAACCGGTTCGACCGGACGGAATTTGCCCGCGCGGCCGGCCCGGTTTTTGAACATTCGCCGTGGATTTCCGAAACGACCTGGGCGAAACGCCCGTTTGCGAACCTGGAAAAACTCCACGCCGCGCTTTGTGAAACTGTGAAAAATTCCGGCAAAAAAAAACAACTTGCGCTCATCCGCGCGCATCCGGACCTCGTTGGCCGCGCCGCGGCTGCCGGCACGCTCACGCGCGAATCCGCCAGGGAACAGGCCGGCGCCGGATTGAACAAACTTTCGCCGGAGGAAGCCGCATTGTTCCAAAATCAAAACACCGCCTACAAAAACAAGTTTGGTTTTCCATTTGTGATTTGCGCGCGGCTCAATAAAAAGAGGGCGATTCTCGCGGGGTTTGAGCGGCGGTTGAAAAATTCGCGCGAACAGGAGATCAAAACGGCGCTTGAAGAAATTTTCAAAATCGCGGAACTTCGTCTGCGAGACCTGATCCATGAGTGATTTATGCCCGCCAAATTAAGCACGCACGTCCTCGACATCGCGCACGGCTGCCCGGCGTCGGGGATGAAAATCGAACTGTGGTCGCTTGACGGCGAAGACCGCGAGCTGGTCATCACCACAAAAACGAACGCTGACGGTCGCACTGAAACGCCGCTGCTCACCGCCGATGAGATGAAAACCGGCCAATATGAAATTATCTTCTTCGTCGGCGATTACTTCGCGGCCAGGTCACCGACACTGCCGAAGATCCGTTTCCTTGACCGTGTGCCCGTGCGTTTCGGCATCGCCGACGCGGGCGCGGGCTATCACGTTCCGCTGCTCTGTTCACCATGGGCCTACTCGACTTATCGCGGCAGTTGATGCGCCGCTGCGACGAACTCGGCGCGATCAGCGAAGAGCCGGGAAAGATTACGCGCACGTTCGCGTCGCCGGCCATGCGCCGCGCGAACCGGCTCGCCGGCTCGTGGTTGCGTGAGGCCGGTTTGCAGGTGCGTGAAGACGCGGCCTTCAATCTTCTGGGCCGCTGGAACTGCGCGCAACGCGGCGCAAAAACTTTTCTGCTCGGCTCGCACCTCGACACCGTGCGCGACGCCGGCAAATACGACGGCCCGCTCGGTGTGCTCACCGCGATTGCCGCCGTAAAATTATTGCGTGAACTCGGCGTGAAGCTGCCGTTCAATCTCGAAATCGTCGGATTTAGTGATGAAGAAGGGGTGCGTTATCAGACGGCATATCTGGGCAGCCGCGCATTTGCCGGAACACTCACCGCCGCCGATCTCGCGCGAATTGACGAAAAGCAGATCGTCAAGGCAAAACGCAATCGCCGGGAATTTCTCGGCTATGCGGAAGTCCACATCGAGCAAGGCCCGGTGCTCGGGAAAAATAATCTGCCCGTCGGCGTCGTCACCGCCATCGCGGGGCAAAGCCGGTTGCGTGTGGAATTTCACGGTGTCGCCGGACATGCTGGCACTGTGCCGATGGAATTGCGTCACGACGCGCTCGCAGGTGCGGCGGAACTCGTTCTTGCGGTCGAGTGTTGCGGGGTGCTGGGCACGGTCGGCAGACTCGAAGTTGCGCCCGGCGCAAGCAATGTCATTCCAGGCCGCGTCGCGCTCACGCTCGACGTCCGCGACCAAAATAATTCACGTCGCCTCGCGGCCGTGCGCTCGTTGCACGGGAAGGCAGTTTCAATCGCCAGACATCGCGGACTTAAACTGATCTGGACGCCGGTGCAACAAACCGCCGCCGTCCAGTGCGACAAGGAGTTGACGCGGATTTTTTCCAACTGCGTCGCGCAACGCGGGCTTAAAGTCCTGAAATTACCGGGCGGTGCGGGCCATGATGCCGCCGCGCTCTCGGCGGTTTGTCCGGTGGCGATGCTGTTCGTCCGCTGCAAAGGCGGCATCAGCCACAACCCCGCCGAATCAGTAAAAGCCGCCGACGTTGCGCCGGCCATCGGCGTGCTGGCTGACTTCATCCAAACCCTCGCCGCGCGCCATGCCTGAATTTGACCTGCTCATCTGCGGTGCGCAGCCGTTCCCGGAAATCGGCGTCGCGGATGGGAAAATTGCCTCGTTCGGCGGCGGTTCGGCGCGCGAAGAAATTGATGCGGACGGTTTGCTCGTGTTGCCCGGAGTGGTGGACGCGCATGTGCATTTCAACGAACCGGGCCGCGAAGATTGGGAAGGCTGGGAAACTGGCTCGCGCGGCGCGGTCGCGGGCGGCGTGACGACGGTTTGCGACATGCCGCTCAATTCCACGCCGCCACTGGTGGACGCGGCGGCTTTTGATGCCAAGCGCGCGGCCGCCGAGGCGAATTCCGTTTGCGATTTTGCGTTTTGGGGCGGGCTGATTCCGCAAAGCGTGGATCGGCTCGAAGAACTTGCGGAGCGCGGCGTGATGGGGTTCAAGGCGTTCATGTCGCACAGCGGCGTTGATGATTTTCCGAAGTCCGGCCTCGCCACGTTGCGCGCGGGAATGAAACGTGCGGCGAAATTAAATTTGCCCGTCGCGGTTCACGCGGAATTTGACCGCGGCTTGCCGCGCACCGGAACGGGCGTGCGTGATTATCTTGCGTCGCGTCCGGTCGAAACGGAACTGGACGCCATCACCGCCGCGCTGGAAATCGCGGGCGAAACCGGCTGCGCGCTGCACGTCGTCCATGTCAGCAGCGCGCGGGGAACCGAATTGATTGCCGGGGCAAAAAAGCATGGCGTGAACGTGACGTGCGAAACTTGCACGCATTATCTGGTTTTCACCGGCGACGACATGGAGCGGCTGGGCGCGGTCGCCAAATGCGCCCCGCCGATGCGCGAAGCAAAAAATCTCGCGGCGTTGTGGGAACACGTCCGCGCCGGGCGCGTGGACACAATCGGCAGCGACCATTCGCCGTCGCCTTGGAATTTGAAGGAGGATGCGGATTTTTTCAAGGTGTGGGGCGGCATTTCCGGCGTGCAACATTTGCTGCCGGTGCTGCTCGACGCCGGGTTTGAATCAAAATTATTTTCACAGCTCGCGTCGGAAAAACCCGCGCGGCGCTTTCGTCTGCCGCACAAAGGCCGTTTGGAGATTGGCGCGGACGCCGACCTTGCGCTGGTTGATTTGCGGGAAAGTTTTTCCGTGCGCGCGGAGGATTTGTTTTACCGCCACAAACATTCGCCCTACGTCGGTCGCCGCTTGCGCGCGCGCGTGCGCCGGACTATTCTGCGCGGCAAAACGGTTTTTCTCGACGGCAAAATCACCGGCGCGAGCGGCGGCAAACTGATCAAACCTTTATGAACCCGAAACCTGGTCTCACGCGAAACGTCATCAAACGCAACTACGCGCTCATCACGCCCGACGGCCACGTCGCCAGCGTTTTTCCCGGCTGGACGGATTGCACGCCGTTCGTTCTGGTTTCTTCCGCGCTTGGCGCGGGATTGTCACAGTTTCTGATTTCGCTCGACGTGAAAAGTGTCGGCACCGGCGAAACGGGAAAGGACGAATGGTTTCTCTACGTCGTCGCTGGAAAATCAAAGGTGAATGGTGTCGCGCTCGCGGAAGGCGGATTTGCCTTTCTGCCGCCGGGAACGAAATATGACATCCGCGGCGCGGCGAAAGATTCGCAGCTTTTGATTTTCCGAAAAACTTGCGAGCCGCTCGCCGGACAAAAGCCGTTGGCGTTTTTCACCGGCAACGAAAAGGATATTTCCGAAGCTCCGTTTCTCGGCGACAAGCGCGCGCGGTTGAAAACCTTGATTCCCGATTCGCTGGCGGCGGACATGGCCGTGAACATTTTCACCTACGATCCGGGCGCGACGCTGCCGTTCGTCGAGACGCACGTCATGGAGCACGGGATGTTGTTTCTGTCCGGCGGCGGCGTGTATCGGCTCGATGCGGACTGGCATCCGGTGACGGCAGGCGACGCGATCTGGATCGCGCCGTATTGTCCGCAATGGTTCATCGCCGCCGGCCCGCAGCCCACACGCTACATTTATTACAAAAATGTAAATCGGATTCCGCAATGAAGCCGCCGCCAGTGAACAACTCGCGCCTGCAACGCGAGATTGACGAACTTGCGCTCATCACCGAGGCCGCGCCGCCGGTGGTCACGCGGGTTTTGTTTGCCGAAGCGGATTTGCGCGGGCGCGCGTTCGTGAAAAATCTCTGCCGCGAAGCCGGATTGATTTTGCGCGAGGACGCCGTTGGAAATATTTTCGCGCGTTGGCAGGGTTTGGACAAAAATCTGCCCGCCGTGGCGACGGGATCACACATTGACGCCATTCCCAACGCAGGAAAATACGATGGAGTCGTGGGCGTGCTTGGTGCGATTGAAGCGATTCGCGCGTTGAAAAAATCCGGTTTTCAACCGGAGCGTTCCATCGAGTTGATCATTTTTACTTCGGAAGAACCCACCCGGTTTGGCATCGGTTGTCTTGGCAGCCGTTTGCTCGGCGGAATTTTGCCGCCGAAAAAGGCCGCCAGCTTGCGCGACCACGACGGAAAAAACCTGGAGTTCTGGCGCAGGCGCGGCGGTTGCAAAGGCAAACTGGATTCGGTCAGGCTGCCGAAGAATTTTTATTCCGCATTCGTCGAACTGCACATCGAGCAGGGGCCGGTTTTGGAGAAGGAAAAAATCTCCATCGGCATCGTGGAAAAAATCGCCGCGCCCAGCACGCTGCGTTTACGACTCACCGGTTTCGGCGGCCATGCTGGCGCAACACTCATGCCCGGTCGGCGTGACGCTCTGCTGGCCGGAGCGGAAATTGCCCTGGCCGTCGAACGAGCCGCGACAACGAGCGGCAGCCCGGACACGGTCGGCACGACGGGCATTTTCCGCATCGAACCCGGCGCGGTGAACAGCGTGCCTTGCCGCGCACATCTGGAAATTGATTTGCGCGACACGCAAGTTGCGACGCGCGACGCGGCGCTGAAACAAATAGAAAAGGCGGCGCAGGCGGTTTGCAAACGTCGTGGCATCAAATTGAAAATGGAGCGGCTGAATGTTGACCCGCCGGCGGTTTGCGATGCCGCTCTGGTGAAAACGATTTCCGAAATCTGCCGCGCGCAAAAAATATCCTGCAAAGAAATGGTGAGCCGTGCGTATCACGATTCGCTGTTCATGGCGCGGATTTGCCCGACGACGATGATTTTCATCCCGTGTTTCAAGGGCTACAGCCATCGCCCTGATGAGCATTCATCGCCGGAACAAATTCAAACAGGTGTCCAAGTATTGGCGGCTTTTTTGGCGGTGGCC
>Ga0182018_10000344_pt1 | contig 61285 bp, 45 predicted proteins | sample 812P2MmetaG_FD_120490 | JGI IMG/M metagenome (GOLD analysis project Ga0182018, IMG submission 120490) | Permafrost microbial communities from Stordalen Mire, Sweden - 812P2M metaG | ecosystem: Environmental > Terrestrial > Soil > Wetlands > Permafrost | place: Sweden: Stordalen | collected... | reverse complement strand
TCTTTCCGCAGCCTGTGAAACCGTGCTCTTTCAAACCGATTCGAAGTGCACCACTATACGGCGGTGGCGCTGCTTCCCACCCCTTGCGATAGAGCCGCAAGGAGTGGGCCACCCTTTGCTGTAGTTTAGAAGAGCGGAGACGCGGCAAGCCGCGTCTCTACAGGAAATGTCATGCACTCAGAATGTTCCCTTCCTGGTGTAGTAGCCAGCGCGATAGTGCGATTGAAAGGGACCTCCGGTCGGCGCGTTGGTCAGGTCGACGCGCAGTTGACGAAAGTCCGAACCGGAATAGCGCTGCGACGGATAGTAGGCAAGCAGATACTGGGTCCGCAACTCATCGCTGATCTGGCGGAAGGCATCGTCCAACTGGTTCAGCGACGTGGCGTAATAATATTTCCCTCCTGTATCCGATGAGATCTGAATCAAGGCGTGCTCGCCGCCGGTGTCTCGTCCGGCGCTGGCTTCGATGGGCACGATGATGATGCTGTAAATAATCGATTCGGCTTCCTGGGCGGCGCGCAGTGCTTCTTTGTAGTCCACCTGGCTCATGGTGTCGCCGCCATCGGTGATCACGACCATCACTTTTCTTCCCTCGCGCCGGCTGAGGGCATGCGATCCGAGATAAATCGCGTCGTAAAGCGCCGTAGCCGCGCCATTACGCTCGCGCTCGATTCCGGCATCGATCTTTTTCAAGTCGGACGTAAATGGCACCATCTGGCTCACTTCCTCGCTGAACTTATAGACGGCCAAGCCGTCCTGCGGACGGACAATCGCGTGGGCAAACTTGCGCGCTGAGGTCAGTTCGAGCGGCAGATCTTTTCTGGTGCTCAGGCTGGTATCCACCGCCAGCACAATCGAGAGGGGCAGCGCTGATTCCTTGCCGAAGATCGCGATCTTCTGCTCTTTGCCGTCTTCCTTCAGTACAAAGTTTTCTTTCTCCAGGTTCGGCACCGGAGCGCCGTGCACGTCGGTCACGGTCACAAACACGTTCACCAGCTTCACGTCGACTTTGATCGTGGTTTCCGGTTCCTCCGCCATCAGGCGGACGCCGGCGCAAGCGATGAGGAGGCACAGGAGCAGGGCGGCCGCGCGTTGCGTGCTGCACGGTACGAGCCGGGAGCCGATGCCTGAGGACTGGATTCGCTTCATGTAAGAGTCAGTCTTAAGAGTCAGTCACTTGGATGCGGTCTACTCCCCCGCTGTGCCTTCCGGCCGTCGAATTTCTTCTGGAAATGGCTCCCCGTCCGCCCAAATCGCGCCATCTTCAAAGTATTCCTTCTTCCAGATCGGCACCGTTTTCTTCAGCGTGTCAATGATCCAGCGGCAGGCCTCGAACGCCGGGCTGCGGTGCGCCGAAGCTACCACGATCAACACGCTTGTCTGCCCAATCTCCAGCCGGCCCAAGCGGTGGACGATCGACACTCCGCGCACCGAAAAACGCGCCCGCGCCTCGGTTGCCAGAGACTCCATCTGCTTCAGAGCCATGGCTTCGTAGGCTTCATAGTCGAGATAGAGGGTACGGCGACCACGCGAGTTATCCCGTACCACGCCGTCGAAGATCACCGCGGCGCCATCCAGGGTATGCTTCAAGCGCCCGGCCACGGCCTCGACATCAATCGGCTCGCGGACGATGCGGACTTCACCTTGTAAGTCGCCATCAACTCCGCCGCTTACCGGCGGCAGCAGGCCCACTTCATCGTCCTCGTGAAGCATGCGATCTGGTGCCGAATATTCCTGATTTACGGAGATCGCCAGTGACGGTACCATGGCTTCAAACTGCGGAGCCTGCCGCGCATAATAGGAAAGTACGTCGCGGACCCGCGCGCCTTCGGGCAGATCGATGGTTTCGCGATCGATGGTCTGGCCTGACCGGCCTACCAGGTCCTTTAATACTCCGAAAAGAAGCACAGCGATCTTCATTAGTCTTGATCCGTAGCAGCTTGTGGAAAGATTCGCTTCTGAGCGAAAGCCGCACCCTCAGCGGCTAAAGCCTTCTCAAAAACCGTGGCGGTTACCGCAGCTTTGAACCGCTGCGCCACCCAAAATCAAGGGCGACGCGCTGTATGCTTCGGTGGAATCCCACTCTAACGTCGCAAAAGGCGCAACGTTAGAATGGGGCACCCGGCCTTCTTCACAACAGTGCGGTTACCGCAGCGGTGAACCGCTGCGCCACCCAAAATCAAGGGCGGCACGCTGTATGCTTCGGTGGAATCCCACTCTAACGTCGCAAAAGGCGCGGCGTTAGAATGGGGCACCCTGCGATTTTCATTCGAATTAGAATTCGCCTTGATCTGTAGAAAACTTGGCTTCCGCGTCTCCTGCCGAACCAGTGTAGCGCGCCCGCATCCTAAAGGACCTGTCCCTCAGGACAACCGCTCGCCCGGATCGCCAATTACCTACGTAATGGTGCATTAGGTCACTTTCCCGCTTAGTCTTAATGCGAACGTTCCATTGCCGAGAGGAGGCTGTTATCTCTAACGCCGCTCAAACCGATGTCAGCCGCAGCGCGTCCGCTCGGTCCTTTCTGCACAGCCTCAATATTTTGATCAAGTACACGCGGCTGTATGGCGTCAATCATAAGCGCACGGAAGGGCAGTTTCAGACGGCATGGAACGAACTCCAACAGGCAGTGCCTAAAGGTGGAGACACTGGTTTTCTTCTCGGCGTTTCCGATAACAAGCTCCTTCTCGACGGTATCCCGCTCGAAGCGGGACAGGCGGAGCGCAGCTTTGCGCAGTTGCTGACCGCGGCCGGCCTCTCCAGCATCCTATTTTCGAACAAGGTCACGATCGAGGACTTTACCCGCCTGGTGCGCGCCTTTGCCATGGGGGGATCCAAAGCGCAGGACTTCGCGAAGCAGATCAAGGAAACGCTTGGCGACAACAAAGATTCCTCGATCCGTATTAATGAAGTGAAGTTCGTTGCCGCCGATCCGGCCACGGGCGAGATCTCCATGGCTGCGCAACTTGCGGCACAGGCGCTGGGACCCGAATTCAAACAGTGGCTCAATGACCCGCAGAAACTTCTGCAACTGATTGCCGCCGCTCAGGGAGCCAGCAATGCCGGGGCAGGCGTTCCCGGCGGCGCACCGCTCGGCAGCGTTCCCACCGTCCCGATCCCCGCTGGTGCGGTGTCCGGCGGACCCTCTGCTGGCGGGCCGTCTGCTGGCGGAGTTTGGACTAATGGACCATGGACTGGCGGCGTGGTTCCTTTGCAGGAAGAGGAAGTCATCCAGACCATTCGCCTGCTCACCCATTTTGGCCAGGCGATGCAGGACCCCAATTCTTCCAAAGAAAACCTGTCGGTCGAATTCGGTAAGGCTCCGGAAGGCGCCCGGGTCAATCTCGCGCAGTTACTGGAAAGTCTCGCTTCACAGGCTTCGCAGAACACCAGCAGCGACGGCAATGACACTCCGCTGCTGATGAAAGCGGCCGAGAGCATGGCCATCAAATTCGCGCTCGACCGCTATCAGCGTGGTGATGTCAAGGTCAATGCCGTGCACGAGATGATGGAGCACATGAGCCGGCAGATGGACACGCTGCGCCAGATCCTGCGCGTCCAGGAAGATAAATTGTCGAAGGCGGGCGTTCTGGTTGAGTCGCACGCCGACATTCTCGACCGCATGTTCTGGGCTGAGATTCCGGAAGCCGGCAAGAAAAGTGTTCTGCTCTCGAGCGAAGCCGCCTGCGTACCGCCGCGCAATATTCGGCAGTTCGTCGAAGTGCTTTTTGAGCGCGACGATAATGAGATCGCGAGTAAAATTCTCGCCAACTACTCCACCGGCCTCGATGCCAACGACGCTGACGCCCGGCGGAAGAGTGCGATTGGCATAGGTCAGCTCGCGGACCTCTACGCTATGACGCAGGATGATGTCATGCCCAATACTCTCGCCACGATCGGTGAGAAACTGAGCGTGGAAGACGAACCCGAGATGCAGAGCCTGCTGAGCGCCGCCTTCGCGCGTTTCGGGCAGGAAGCCTGTACGCGCAAAAGGTACAAAGCGGTGGTCGAGCTCTGCTATTCGTTCGAAAGGGTAGCGCGGCAGCGGCCTGTCCTGGTGCAGGATCTCCGCTCGCGCGTAGGCGTCGAGAATCGGCTGCCCGAGATGATCGAAGAAGCGATCACTGCCGAGCAGGTGTCCGAGGATCTGGTGAACGTACTGCAGCAGCTTCCGAGAAGTTCGGTCGAACACCTTGCCGACCGCTTCTTCCGCGCGCAAAAACGGGTCGAGTGCGATCGGATTATCAGTCTCGTCGGTGAACTCGGACAACCCGCGATTGACGATCTGCGCGACATTCTGCGGACGGGCCAGCCCCGGCAGGCTGCTTCCACGGTGGGGCTGTTGAGCCGTCTCGGCGTGTCCACCTTGCTGGATCTGCTTCCCTCTCGCATGGACGAGTTCAACCGTTTTTATCAGGACGTCATCGTTCGCCAGATCGCCTACGGCGCCGCACCCGATCGCGGACGCACCCTGCTCGAACTGCTTGAAATGCTCGACTCGATGATTCTGCCGGAGGCGATCGATGAGATCGGTATGAGCCAGGATCGCAGCGCCAGTTCCAGCCTGATTGCGCTCGCTACCGCCGGTGAAAATCAGAACCGGCCGCCGTTCGTGCAATTGAAAGCGGTCGAGTCACTGGGCCGTCTGCGCGAGATAGAGGCGATTCCCGTTCTGCGCACCATTGTCGAAGACAAGAAACTTTTCGGTTACAGCCAGCACCGTGAAATGAGAATCGCCGCGATTCAGGCGCTCTCCAAGATCGATCCTCGCTATGGCACCCAGGCTCTCGCCGACAGCGGCCTCGAGGCCAGCGAACTGGCGATCGCTCCGCTCGACCCCGGCACCGGATGTCCATGGGTTCGCCAGCGTCGCTACGAACGCATCGTGTTGCCGCGCACTCTCTCCGCCACTCTTTCCAGTTCCTGGGGAAAGTCGAATATCGTCATGCGGGAGATGAGCCTTGGCGGCGGCATGGGCACGCGCAACGACAATCTTCGCGTCGGCTCCGAGGCCCACGTGGAAATCTCTCTGGGCGTGAAGAAAATCCGTGGCGAGGTTCTGCTGCGCCGCGCCCGCGTCAATGAAATCGGCTTCGAATTCGTCAGCATGGATCTCGACAGCCGCTACCGCCTCCGCCGCGTCCTGGTTGAGGCACTGCAAAAAGTGCCCGACACTCGCGCCGCCGACTGGGACGGGGAACGAAAGAGCTAGAAACGTCGCATGTTTGCGACCGGCAAACAGCAGGTCCTTCGCCCCGCTCAGGATGACAATTTTTATTTGGTGATGACAATTGTTTAATTGGTCGGGATGACGACCAAACTGGTGGCATTACCTCGGCTTGCCGGGTCTTGCCTCATCCGCTCTTTTAGCTCTCCGATTTGGAAGGCAAAAGAAAAAGCCCCTGCATCCGCAGAGGCGTTTTCCTGAAATCGAGTTTTGACAAACTTGTTCGCTACCGTCGGACTCGCCTACGCAACCTTCACGAAAATAATTACCAGTGTGAACAGCACCAGCGACTCGATGAAGGCGAGGCCTAGAATCAGCGCGACCATGATTCCAGGACGCGCCGCAGGATTGCGTCCCAGCGAATCGCAGGCCGCTCCCGCCACTTTTCCCTGCCCCAGTGCCGCCAGCCCGGCCGCGAGTGCAATCGCAAACCCGGATGTCAGCGCCACCCAGTTCGTGCCCGCAACGGCTCCCGTTGAGCCCTGCGCAAACGCCGGCACCGCCATCACCGACGCAATCATCATTACGAACATCAACATCACAACTTTTCGCATTGTGTTTCTCCTTGTATGAATTGCCGCCAGTGGGTGGTTGACGCCGTGCTTTAAAGCCGACGCCCTCACGCTGAAGGCAGGTGTCAGGCACCAGGTTTCGGGTCGCAGGAAAAAACTGCTCGTATTCCTGAAACCGGACACCTGCTACCTGAGACCTTCTCTGGTGCTTTTGGTTAAAACTTTTCATAGCGAAAGCCGCGCCCTCAGCGGCTAAAGCCTCATTCAAAATAGTGCAGCTATCGCGGCGGTGAACCGCTGCTCCACCCGAAATCAAGTGCAACACTCAAAATCAAGGGGCAACACCAAATCAAGGCAACCCAAAGTCAAGAGCAACACCACCCCAAAATCAAGTGCAATAAACCCAGAATTAAGTGCAACACCCTTCCGCAGTCTGCTAGTGCTCTTGTCCCGTCGCCTCGCCGAGATACACGCAGGTCAGCAACACAAAAATATAGGTCTGAATAAACGACACGCCAATGTGCAGCCCCTCAAATATCACCGGAATCCCCAGCGGTATGAGTGAAAAGAAAACCAGCGTGACCATTTCCCCGGCGAACATGTTGGCGAACAGACGGATGGTGAGCGACATGATGCGGGCCGCGTGGCTGAAAATTTCGATCGGAAAGAGCAGGATCGGCAAAAGCAAGCGCATGACCAACGGCATTTCCTTATCCTGCGGTCCAATAAAGTGTTTCAGATAGCCAAGCGGGCCGTTCGTCTTCACGCCCTGGTAGTGATAGTAGAACCAGGTCAGCAGCGCGCATCCGAGTGGCACAACCGGAACCGCGGTTGGCGATTCCAGCCCCGGCACGAGCCCGATCAGATTGCAAACCAGGATGAAGATGCCGAGCGTAACCAGGTAGGGCACGTACTTGTAACCGTGGTGCCCAATCACCTCATCGGACATGTTCACGACAAATCCGTGGATCCCTTCCATGGTGTGCTGCAAACCACCTGGACGCTCCACCGAAAGACGCGAGCGCACGGCAATAAACAATATCGTCAGCAGCAGTGCCACCAGCAGTTCACCGGCAGAGCTGTTAGAGATCGGAGTCAGCGGATGCTTGGGATGAATATGGAGCGCTTCCAGCAACGCCGTTACCTGGCTGCCGAACAGACGATTCAAGAATGCGGTTAGAGCGAGTTGTTCCATTTTCAGGATTTTGCTTATTTCAGATTCTAGTTACTCAGAATAGCTATGAGCGGAAGGCCATGTATCCCTCCCATGCGGCTTCCGCCATCAGCGCCGCCACGGGCACACACAATCCCCACAGAAAGCCGCGAAAAGCCAGTGGGGAACTTTTGAATATAGCATACGCGGCCACGCCCACCAACCCGTAGCGCACCAGGAAGCGCAGGATAATCCATCCACCTTTTTCGCGGCTTTCGCGATTCACGATGCGGTCGGCAAGTCCTTCGACACCGCGCTTCAGGGAGTGGAAATTAGCGTAGGAAACGGCCGCCCCGAGAGCAAATCCAATCGATCCGGCCCGTCCGTAAAACCAGAACACCGGTGCGATCAACAGGACGCCGACCACCAGCATGTTACGCAGCACACGGGGAATGATGCGCTCGAAGGATAGGGTCTCATCGCGACTCTCGGCTGGCGGGTCGATGGGATCGCGCTCATTCATTTTTGTTAGCGCGCACGGCCATGCGAATCATCTGCCAGAATCCGACCACTGCGCCAAACAGAAGCCCGACCAGATAGAGCCACCTGGTATGCAGCCAGTAGTCGGCTAATTTACCGAGAAAGAAACCCAGCAGGACCGCCGCAGGAATGATGAAGCCCATCTCGGAATAGCGGGCCAGCGAGACGAGCGGATCTTTTTTTGGCGTGGGCGTGTCGGATTCGAAATCAGGCTTATCTGGCATTCGAAGGAATTCTAAACTAAGGCGAGGGGCAAGGGTAAATCCCACTCTAACGTCGCAAAGGACGCGACGTTAGAATGCGGCACCCGCACCTAGTTGGTCTCAGGTGGACGGGCGAGGCGCCCGTCGCTCCACGGATTCGTTGCCACTTCACTTCACCACCGCGGCCACGTGTGGGGCTTGCGCAATCCCCAGCGACCAGTTTACGCCGCGAATAAAAGGCTCCGGATAAACTCCGATGACGATCGTCGCCAGCGCCGTCACGCCCACCGCGCAACGCATTCCGAGGCTGACGGGCAATCGCGCGGTCTCCATGGGCGCGCGCATCAACATGGCATTCGCAATTCTCAAGTAGTAATACAGTCCGAACACCGAGTAGATGACGCCGAGCGACGCCAGTCCGTAATGTCCGCTCTCAATCAGACTCAGGAAGATGTAGTACTTGCCGAGAAACCCGGCGGCGGGTGGAATGCCTGCCAGTGAAATCAGAAACAGCAGCATCAGCGCGGCTTCAACCGGAGCGCGCCGGTAGAGTCCGGCCATGTCGTCGAGCTCGTCGCCGATGACGTTGCGCTGCCGCAACGATGTGATCACGGCGAACGCTCCAAGATTCATGAAAGTGTAGACGAGCAGGTAGATGAGTATTCCCTTAAAGCCGTCGAGAAAGCCCGGGCTGCCGACCTGCGAAGTACCCATGGCCACAAACGCCAGCAGCATGTAGCCGACGTGCGCAATCGAGGAGTAGGCGAGCAGCCGTTTTGTGTTCGACTGCGTGAGCGCCGCGAAGTTGGCGCCCGTCATGGTGGCAATTGCAACCACCACCATGACGGGAGTGTAAACGGAGCGCAGCGGCCACAGCCCATACAACAGTATGCGCAACAGCATCGCCCAGGACGCCGCTTTCACCGACACCGATATGAAGCCGGTAACGCTGGTGGGCGCGCCTTCGTACGCATCCGGCGCCCACTGATGAAATGGAATGGCGGCAATCTTGAACAGCAATCCAGTCATGGTGGTCAGCAGCGCGATCACCACTACCGGGTTATGCGGATTCTGACCGGACATCGCGCGCGCAATTTGCCCCAGATTGGTGCCGCCGGCAAGTCCGTAGAACAACGAGAGGCCATACGCCAAAATGCCCGATGAAAACGCCCCGAGCAGCATGTACTTCAGAGCGGCTTCGTTCGAGCGCCGGTCGCGACGCAAGAAACCAACCAGCACATACGTGGAAATCGCCATCAGTTCCAGCCCGATGAAGATCAGCACGACGTCGATTCCCGCCGCCATGCACATCATTCCCGCCACGGAGAGCAAGATCAACACGTAGTATTCGCCGTGATGTTCATCTTCCACATCGAGATAATGCCCGGAGTTCAGAATCGCGACCGCTGCTCCAGCCAGAAACAGATACCAGAAATAAATGGCGAAGCGGTCCACTAACAGTGAGTTATAAAACCCCGTTAACCCCCTTGGCGGCAGCGTCGACTGAATCTGCCATACGCACAAAGCTGCAAACAACACGCCGACAAAGGCGCCCACGGCGTTGATCCATTTCCACTCCCGCGGAATCATCAGATCGATCAGCAGAATGCCGAGCGCAAAAATGGCAAGCTCCACAATCGGCAGCATCAACCGGTAATCCGTGGGTGAGATACCTCGCACTTAGTTGCTCGCTTTCGGTGCGGCGGCGTTGGGGTTGACGATGTTCGGATTGACGGCGTTCGATCCGGCGGCGCTGGTATTGGCGTTGTCATGAAGCGTTTGCACTATCTGATTGACCGGCTGTTCGAGGATCTGAAAAAACGGCTTCGGATAAAGGCCGATCCACAACGCCATAACGATCAGCGGTGCAAATGTAAGCACTTCGCGCGGAGTAAGATCGTGCAGCTTTTCGTTCTTGGGATTCGTAACCGTCCCAAAGAAGACGCGCTGATAGAGCCAGAGCAAGTAAGCCGCCGCCAGAACGACGCCCGGCGCCGCCCACGCTGCCCATCTCCAGTTCGCGGTGAATGCTCCCTGCAGAATTGTGAATTCACCGACAAATCCATTCAGCAGGGGCAATCCCATCGACGACAGGAACATGATCATCGCGATCGTCGCGTAGACCGGCATCACGTTCGAGATGCCGCCAAATTCCGAAATCTCACTAGTGTGCCGCCGCTCGTACAAAATGCCAACGATCAAGAAGAGAGCACCGGTCGAGATGCCGTGATTAACCTGCTGCAGCACCGAACCGGTCAAGCCCATCGAATTCAGAGCGAAAATCCCCAGCGTGCAGAAACCGAGCTGGCTGACGGATGAATAGGCGACGAGCTTTTTCATGTCCTTCTGCATCAGCGAAACCAGCGCGCCATAGATAATGGCAACGATGGAGAGGCCGATCATCCACTTTTGCACTCGCGGATGCGACACGACCGCGGGAAAGAATGGCAGCGAGAAACGTACGAATCCGTACGTCCCCATCTTCAGCAAAACGCCCGCCAGAATGACGGATGCAGCGGTGGGAGCCTCAGCGTGGGCGTCCGGCAGCCAGGTATGAAACGGAAATATTGGAACCTTGATGGCGAATCCGACAAAGAAAGCAACGAACAGCCAGATCGCGTAATTAAATGGAATCAGCGGCGCCGTCTTATAAAGCTCTGGAATGCCGAACGTGAAAACGCCAGTGACCGTGTGGTGATGGAAATAAAGAAAGAGAATGCCGAGCAACATCAGCACGGAACCAAGCAGGGTGTATAGAAAGAACTTGATGGCGGCATAAAGTTTGCGCGAGCCGCCCCAGATGCCGATCAGCAGATACATCGGCACCAGCATCGCCTCCCAGAAAACGAAGAAGAGAAAGAAGTCGAGCGCCATGAAGACGCCAAGCATCCCCGTCTGCAACACCAGGAACCAGACGTAATATTCCTTCATTCTGGTCTCGATAGCGGTCCACGAAGAGAGTATCGAGATCCATCCGAGCAGCGTGGTCAGCATGATGAGCAGAAACGAGATGCCGTCAATTCCAAGGTTGTAGCCGGCGCCGATCGAGGGAATCCAGTTGTTGGGAGTGCCCTCGAGAAACTTGAAGTGCGTAGGGGTAACTTCGAAACGCTGCGCCCAGAACAGCGGTACCAGCGGCAGGGAAATCAAAAAGCCGCCGAAAGCGAATATGTTCGCGATCCAGCGGATCGCTTGCTTGTTGTCGCTGGGGACGAACAAGAGAACAAGCGCGCCGAGCAGCGGCGTGAAGAGGATGATGGATAGGATGTGACTCTGCATAGGGACAGTTTTCAGCTATTGGCTGTCAGTTTTCAGCTTTCTTGTATTTTCTACTTGTACTTACTGCTTGCTTTCGCCGGTACACGACGCGTCAGGAGCATATACGCGATCGTTCCTATCGCCAGGGCTGCTATGGTCAGCCAAAACCATCGCATAACTTCCAACAGGCAGCACGCCGTTCCTACTAAGGCTGTGACCATGACTAACGCGTACCACTGCATCAGGCCCCACTCGGACGAACGCATTGGATAGGAAATCAGCCGCGCGATGGTGGCTGGAGCGTTTACGCCGAGGCCGTCGATGATCCACTTATCGCACCACTTCGACAGCGTCGCTACAGCGCGAGTGATCGAGCATACGCCGTTCACGGTTCGGTCGATGACTTTGGCATCGAACCACGATGCCGCTTCGCTGAGGGCGAGAAACATGTATCCGAGCCGCGAGAGGGCGGAGTGCTGCCGTCCTTCTACCATTTCAACAAATCAATCTCATCCGCATTCATCGTCTCTTTGTTCCGGAAGAAGGCGATCAGGATGCCCAGGCCTACCGCGGCTTCGGCGGCAGCGGTGACCGTTATGAAAATTGCAAATATTTGGCCGTGCAGGTTTCCCCACATGCGCGAAAAGGCCACAAGATTCAGGTTGACTGCGTTCAGGATCAACTCGAGCGACATCAGGACGATTACCAGGTTGCGGCGGGTCAGCACGCCGATTACACCGAGCACGAAGAGTGCGGCTGCGACGACTAGATAGTGGAATGTGGTTATAGGGGACATAGTTCTGGTCGTTGGTCGTTAGTCGTTGGTCGTTCGCGGGCCGTCGATCTAGTTCGGCATGCCGAACGACTGTCGACCAGCGACCAACTACTAGATTTTCCTCCGCGTCATTATTACTGCTCCGATGATCGCTGCCAGCAGGAGCAGCGAGGCGATCTCGAAGGCAAATGTGTATGGCCCCATCTTGCCAGCTTCTCCGTAGAGCAGGGTGGCGATCTGCTGCGTGTTCGACGATTCGGGCAGCCTCAACATACGATCCGGAAAGAGCGCCCTGCCTTTGGCGAACGCGGACACCAACAGCGCCAACAACCCGCTGGAGGCTGCCAGTCCTAGCGGCCACATACGATTGAAACGCCGATCTCTGGAGGCGCGTTCGGTGTGCACCTGCATGATCACAAACAGGAAGAGCAACATGATTCCGCCGGCGTAGAGCATGATCTGTACGGCTGCGACGAACGGGGCATACAACATCAGGTAGAGGCCCGCCACGGCGAGCAAAGTCACGATCAGGGCGAGCGCGGAATGCACTGCGTTCCGCCTGGTGATGACGAGCAGGCCGCCGCCAATGGCCAACCCCGAGAGCATGTAAAAGAAAAACGGCGTCGCGACGGGTGTCATTCCAGTAGTCATGAAACGATCACCCCCACAACGGCAGTCGCCAATAGCACGCCGAGCGAAATTGGCAGCAGCACTTTCCATCCGATCCTCATTAACTGGTCAAAGCGGTAACGCGGCCAGGTTGCGCGATACCAGATGAACAGATACATGAAGACCGCGACTTTGAGCACAAACCAATATACGTAATCGATGCTGTCGCGAAATCCGGCGAGACAATGCCGGCCCGCCGAACGGCCTGCAATCGCAATTACCAGCAACAAGAGCGCGATAAAGCCAAGGACTGCCGCGAAACCGGCGAGTCCGATGCGCTGAATCCTCAAGAACGAATGCGCCGGCATGCGTGCGACGCCGACCATGGCAATGGCCGCCAGTCCGAAGAATGTAAACGAGGGAAAAAGCGAGAATACAACGTCCCACGCCGGCGCGCTCAGCAGGTTCGGGAAAGGACGCATCCATCCGCCAAGCCAGAGCGTGACCGCGATTGAAGAGACGGCGATCATGGCCGCATATTCGGCGAGCATAAACAGCGACCAGCGCAGCCCGCTGTATTCGGTGTGATATCCGGCCGTCAGTTCCGACTCTGCTTCGGCCATGTCAAAAGGCGCGCCGTTAGTCTCGGCGATCATGGCAATGGAAAAAACGACGAACGCGATCAGGCCCAGCGGAAAGAATTTGAAAATGAACCAGACGCTCTGATGCTGTTGCGCCTGCACAATTCCGATCATGCTCAGGGTGCCGGTGCCTGTCTCGTTCATGCTGGTCATCATGATGGCGGAGACGACCGTAAGTCCCATGGAGACTTCGTAGGACACCATTTGCGCACTCGACCGCAGCGCGCCGATCAAGGGATAGTGCGAGTTCGACGCCCAGCCCGCCACTACGATGCCGAGCGCGCCGAGCGACGAGACGCCGAGCATAAAGAGGACGCCGATATTCATGTCGCTCACGGCTTGCGAAGGACCAAACGGGATCACGGTATAAACGGTGAACGCCGCGAGCAACCCGATTATGGGCGCGATCCAGAAAACGAACTGGTCGGCCTCGGCGGGGATGATGTCTTCCTTCAGCGCCAACTTGATGGCGCGGGCCGTGGGCTGGAGCAACCCTTGTGTAGCCACGCTCGTGGGGCCGAGGCGGACAAGGGAGTGCGCCAGGGCTTTACGCTCGAGCCAGTTCATGGCTATCACGGCGATGGACACTCCGGTGAAGATGATGAAGATATAAATCAGCGCCCAGAACTGATTGCCAGCTTCGCCGGGCGTCAGGGTGCTGCCGAGATACGACATGATGAAGTTGGGCATCAGCGGTCGACCTCGCCACTTCTAACAGGTGGTTGCGTCAACGTCAATGTCGTTGCCATTGGCGGGACGGGCGGGGCGCCCATCTCTACATCAGCGGATGCTAACGTCGCGACGTCTGAAACGTTTCTACTAAATCTCTTATGCGCAATGCGTCGGCTTTGCGATGGCCGTGGCTCATTATCGGATCCGTGCCCCCGGTTGACTCGATCACGATGTCCGACCAGAAGATTCCCGTCGAAATTTTCACGGAAGCTACCTGGGAGATCGAAATGCTTTCCTCATTGCTGCCGAACAAACGCTTTTTCACGCGACTGACGCGCAGCGGGCCGACCTCGATGCGCGTGGGGAACCACAGATTTCCCCGGGTCCAGCGGCTTGCGCTGAAGGTCTCGCCAGGCAAAGTTTGAGCCGACGGATTTACACCCATTCGAGCGCGCCCTTCTTCCATACCCACACGTAAGCGCCGATCAAGGTGCCGAGGAAGATCAGCATTTCGATCAGGCCGAAAACGCCGAGGGCTTTGAACTTCACTGCCCAGGGAAAGAGAAAAATCGTTTCCACCTCGAAGATGACAAACAGTATGGCGATGATGTAGTAGCGAACGGTGTAGCGTCCGCGGGAGTTGTCGTAAGGATCGATGCCGCACTCATCGGGCATCAACTTGATGCGGTTGGGGCTTTGCGTTCTGATAAGCCTGGCAACCAGCAGGGTGACGGGGACCAAGGTGCCCACGGCTGCGAGGAAAAGGAAGATGGGAACGTAATTTTGCGGCATGAGCCCCCGGTCAGGAATAAGAGCGAAATCGAATAGTACCGCTGAAAGCGGCTCGGCTTCAAGGAGGGTACGAGCCACATGCACGTTTGCGGCCGGCAAACAGCAGGTCCTTGGCTTCGCTCTGTCCATTTGCCGCTTAGCCAATCCCTTGATGCGAAGTTCGTGATGGCCCCTTCTCGAAAAGCGCGAGAAGGGGCGCACCCCCGGCATACTACGTAAAGCATTAATGCTGATCGGGCAGAACAAATGTGTGGCGGGCTAGATCGGAGTCGAGTGTTTCCTGGCGGTAAAGGACCGTCAGCACCCCGCCTTTCCAGATGAGTAGATCAGGGTTGCGCGCGGCGAATTCTTCCCAGGTCTGAGTATGACCGGCGCGGGCGATGCGCTCGCGTATCAGAAGCAGATAAGCCCAGGTGATGGTCTCGTGGTAAAGATGTGCCTTGCCCTGCGCGGCGGCAAAGCGCTTCAAGGCATCCGAGAAACGTTCCAGCGCTTCGAGCGCCGAGTACCGGGACAGATACTCAAAGGCGAGCCGGACGTGGTCGCTGTGATGGAAAGTGTCCGCTGGAGTGGCGCCGCTTTCAAATTGTTTGATCAATTGCTCACCGGTCATGCTTGGCTCCCAGAGTTGCGCTTCCCTGAGACGGCCTTCTTTCCAGCGGGCCTTCGCTTCATCTCCATCAGTCGGTGGCTAGCGCTGGAATCGAGATCGAGGGCGTAGAACTTTTTCAGGTCGGCAATGCGCTCGAGCGATGCGGAGCTGAAAGGAGTCTTGCCATCGAAGGCGTGGAGCACGATGCCTTCCAGCAGGTCGCCCAGGGACATATCGTGATATTCGGCGAGAGCCTTGAGGACTTTGAGCAGGCGTTTCTCCATGCGAACGCCGGTCTGGACCCGCTCGACGAGGAAGCGCTCATTCATCATGGTACCAATGTACCACGGTACATGATTGATGGCAATCGACCTGCGCAGCGGTGCAGTTTGACAATTGCCGTACCTCAGCGTCTAAAGCCTTATTCAAAAATAGTGCAGTTACCGCAGCGGTGAACCGCTGCGCCACCCAAAATCAAGGGCATTACCGAACCCAAAATCAAGTGCAACACCGGCTTTTTCCGCAGCCTGTTAAGCCGTGCCCTTTCAAGACATCAAACTGCGCCAGCCTGGCCTCAGAGGGACGCCGCAGCCCTCGTCTCTACTCAGGGTTTATGGGCGATGGCTGCCCATGAGAAAATATCCGCAGGCTTGGGTAGCTTTACGGGAGGTCCTGCCGAATGTGCCGGAATATCAAAATTCTCTTCAACTTCGATCCGCCCGTCACCAACGAAGAGGTTCATGCGGCTTCGCTGCAGTTCGTTAGAAAAATTACGGGCTTTAATAAACCATCGAAGGCAAACGAAGCCGCGTTCGTCGGCGCTATCGACGAAATAGCTGCGATCTCGGAACGTCTTCTGCATGCGCTCGACACCACCGCGCCTCCGAAGAATCGGGAAGAAGAGGCGGCTAAAGCGAAAGCTCGCGCCGCGGAGAGATTCGGCGCTTCTTAGCGAAAGCCGCGCCCTCAGCGGCTAAAGCCTTCTTCAAGACAGTGCGGTTACCGCAGCGGTGAACCACTGCGCCACCCAAAATCAAGTCCAACCCCGGCTTTTTCCGCAGCCTGTGAAGCCGTGCCCTTTCAAAACCAATTCAAGTTACACCACATGCCATCCCGCGGTTGCCTTCCCTGTTCCGCAGGACTAGTATTTTTCTGAGCCGCTTCACATCAACCAACTCTCTCACTCGATCTCGCCTCCAGGAGGATTTATGGGAATTGCAGTTTCTCCGTTTCAGATTGATTCGCGCGTCAGCGACTTCATCGGGAAGCCGCGCAAAATGCTGATCGACGGCAAGTGGGTCAATGCCGCGTCGGGCAAGACATTTCCAACCTACAACCCGGCCACCGGCGAGGTTCTGGCGCAGGTTGCCGAAGGCGATCGCGCGGATATTGACGCTGCGGTAAAGGCGGCGCGCCGGGCGTTCGACAGCGGCCCGTGGTCGCGGCTGACTCCCTCCGAGCGCGGCAAGCTGGTGTGGAAACTGGGCGATCTGCTCGAGGAACACCTCGAAGAATTCGCGACACTGGAAACACTGGATAACGGCAAACCGGTCGCCGTGGCGCGCGCGGCCGACGTTCCGCTGGCAGTCGATATGTTCCGCTACATGGCGGGATGGGCGACCAAGCTCGAAGGAACGACCATTCCGATTTCGGTGCCGTACACGCCGGGCGCGAACTACCACGCGTACACGCTGCGGGAACCGGTCGGCGTTGTTGGACAGATTATTCCGTGGAATTTTCCGCTGCTGATGGCGGTGTGGAAACTGGCGCCGGCATTGGCTTCAGGATGCACGGTGGTCCTGAAGCCGGCCGAGCAGACGCCGCTCTCCGCGCTGCGTTTGGGCGAACTGATTATGGAAGCCGGATTCCCGGACGGCGTGGTGAACATTGTCCCGGGATATGGCGAGACAGCGGGCGCTGCTCTGGCGGCACACGATCTGGTCGACAAGATTGCGTTCACCGGATCGACTGAAGTGGGCAAGCTGATCGTCCACGCGGCCACTGGAAATCTGAAAAAAGTCTCGCTCGAACTCGGCGGCAAGTCGCCTAACGTTGTGTTCAAGGATGCCGATCTCGACACTGCCATCGCGGGCGCGGCGAGCGCGATTTTCTTCAATCACGGACAATGCTGCTGCGCCGGTTCACGCCTGTTCGTGGAGCGGCCAGTGTTTGACCGCGTGGTGGAAGGTGTGGCGGCGAAGGCTCGGAAGATTACGGTTGGATCGGGTCTGGAGCCGGATACGGTGATGGGACCGCTGGTCTCCGAGGAGCAGTTGCAGCGGGTATGCAACTACCTGGAGATTGGCTTGTCCGAAGGCGCGACGGCGATGACGGGCGGAAAGAAGCTCGGCAACAAAGGATATTTTGTCGAGCCCACCGTGCTGGTCAATACGAAAGATGACATGCGGGTGGTGCAGGAAGAAATTTTCGGCCCGGTAGTGGCGGCGATTCCGTTCGACAATCCCGAAGAACTGATGCCCCGCGCCAACAGCACCGTGTATGGGCTGGCAGCGGGTATTTGGACGAAGGACATTTCGAAGGCGCACCGGCTGGCAGCTTCTCTGCGCGCGGGCACGGTCTGGATCAACTGCTACAACATCTTCGACGCGGCACTGCCCTTCGGCGGGTATAAGCAATCCGGGTGGGGTCGTGAGATGGGCAAAGACGTTCTCAATCTGTACACGCAGACCAAGGCGGTGTGCGCGCTGCTGTAGCAACGACCACGAGATTAAGGGCGGAGAGCGGGAAACGGCCGGCTCTCCGCCGTTTTTTTGGGGGGTCTCGTGCGTGGAAGAATTTGGAGGCGCGGGTGAGAATCGAACTCACGATAGAGGTTTTGCAGACCTCGGCCTTACCACTTGGCTACCGCGCCGGACCATGCCACCAGCTAAAACTAGCACGCTAAAACGAAAAGCCCTCGCAGCTGCAGGGCTTCAAGAAACTGGAGCGGGAGACGGGGATTGAACCCGCGACTTCGACCTTGGCAAGGTCGCACTCTACCGCTGAGTTACTCCCGCTCGTTCTGCCATTTTACAGCAGTTGCATCTTTGCTGACAATTGAGGCTCGCACCCGGTAGTGGGCTACTTTGCCCGTAGATTCTTAAACACATAAAACATGCAGCCACACAGAACAATGGCGAAAGCCAGTTTCAGCAGCGCAATCAGAAATAGGATGGCCAAGGTCATGGCTTAAAGTAGCCCACTACCCGGGTGCGGGTAGTGGTGCAGTTTGAAAATGCCCTCCCCCAGCGGCTAAAAGTGAACCGCTGCGCCACCCAAAATCAAGTGCAACGTCGACTTTTTCCGCAGCCTGTGAAGCCGTGACCTTTCAAAGCCGATTCAAAGTGAGCCACTACGCGTGCCTTGTGACCGTTGTACGAGCCAACCCCTCGCAGCAAAACTGAATCGTACTGTACCTCAGATCAAGGCTGAACAAGTCGTCACATTCAATGTCGTTATGTTCAATAAAGCATGGTAGATCGATCAATACTCGATCAGTGAGGATAATTTAATGAACGGATTCAAGTTGTTTGCGTTGGCTGCTGTGGTTGCCATCTGCTTCACGGTGACCGCTCCGAAAACAGAGGCTCAGGTCGCTGTCGGCGTCGACATTGGCGTTGCGCCTGTATGCCCCTACGGTTACTATGACGTCGCTCCCTACAACTGCGCTCCTTACGGCTACTACGGCCCGGAGTGGTTTACGGGCGGCGTTTTCATTGGCGTCGGTCCATGGTTTCATGGCCCTGAGGGCTTCCACGGCCATGTAAATAACCGTTTCCATCCGGAGCACGGCTATCACGGGCCAATGCCAAATCGCGGCGACAGGCCCGAGCCGGGAAAGCGTTTCGATAAGATTGAGCACTTCAAGTCAAACGAAGTGCGCGATGGGCACGGCCATGTAGTTGGCAAGCGCTAACCTGTCGGGAAGTAAATCATTGAGACGGTGGGTCTGATCCGGCTACTGCCGCTTGGCCAACCCCTTGATGCGAAGATTCGTGGTGGCCCCCTTCTCGAAAAAGCGCGAGAAGGGGCGCACCCCCCGGCACCCACGGTTCCCGCTGGGTCAACGATACCGTTCCCGAAGGGCCAGAACGATCAATCCGGCGGCCACCAGCAGGAGCGAGCTTATAGCCAGTTTCCGGGTCAAACGTTTGTCGTGGGACTGCCTTTGAACGAGCGGCAGATTCACGAGCGCACTGGCGATCGAAGCGAATACTGTCCCAACGCCAGCCACTTCCGGAGACAGTTTGCCGTGAATTGCCATGGTCGCAGCGGCAGCTGTGGCACTCGCGCTGCTGACCGTGCCGCCTAGCAAACTCAGGGCAAGAAAGCCAAATCTGCCCATGTAGCGCGCGCCGATCGTTCCCACTATCTCCATGAGCACGAACAGCGCGCCCAGACTCAGCACGTGGCGCAAAGAGACGGGTGAGTCAAGGCGTAGACTCCTGACCGGCGCCGTGCCGCGGTCCCGTTGCTTCCAGGCAAAGATCGCTGCTCCGGCCGTCATGGCCAACAGCGGCCATGCCGCGATCGACAAGGATGCAGGCGAGAATATCGCCAGAATCACAAGATTGCGCATGAACATTGCGACCGACGTAAGCAGGACGAGAGCGACTACGGTGCCGCTGGCCGTCGACTCGCCACTCGCCGATTCGCCGCTCGCCGATTCGCGTGTCGTCCATTCGCGTGTCAAGGCGGTGCGCGATAACTCCGCCGCCGTCGCGGTACTGTTTACCAGGCCTCCGAGAACGGCGGTGTAGTACAAACCGCGGTCGCTGAATATCCGCAGAAGAACGTAATTGGCGAAGCCGAGGCCAGCCACGATGATCACAATCAGCCAGGATTGCCTTGGGTTCAGCAGCTGCCAGCTATCGATGAACCGATTCGGCAAGAGTGGATAGATCACAAATCCAATCAGTCCGAGGAGCACGGCGCCCCGGATTTCCGATAGCTTCAAATCTCCCGCGAAGCGCTGCAACTCCGTTTTCCACGCCAGCAACATGGTCATCAGAATGGCGGACGCTATGGGAGTAAACAGGTGACCGAGCCCGGCCAGCACACCCAGAATAAATGTAACGATCAGGGCGACCGAGGTCGTCATCTCCAGAGAACGATCGACGAGCAGACTGCGGCCGTTCATATACGCGACCAGGACAATCACTCCGGCCATGCAGATCTCGGCCAACTGCATGGAGACAAAAACAGAGAGACAGCCGAGCAGAGCGGTGATCGAGAATGTCCGAACGCCAACATCCTTTTGCGACCACTGACGTTCCAGACCGACCAGCAGGCCAATGCCGATTGCGATCGCAATCTTGATTGCAACCTCGAATGGCGGGAAGATCATTTAAAGGATGGTACACCCGGGCTCGGTGGGGCTCGGAAAAAAGCAGGTCCTTCGCTTCGCTCAGGATGACAATTGTTTATTTAGTCCAGGATTGCAATCAACCAACTCAATACTTCCCTCTTTAATAATACTTCGCTTCGGGCTGCGTCTGGGCGGCGGTGATCTGGTTTCGCACGTCCCAAAGATCTTTGTAGAGCCAGCTTTCCATGCGTTGTTGCAGGACTTCGACCGGCGTTCCCATGGTGCCGACGACGCGGCCGCCGATGACACGCTCGGCAAGCTTGAGATGGTGAAAGCGGAAGATCTGCATCCGTTCATCGAAGTCCAGCAGGCGTTCGGCTACGTCGTGCAAGCCAAAGAATTCTTCGTGACGCCGGTAAAGTTCGCTCGCGGTAATGCCTGCGGAGCCGAGCTGATCGTGAAAAGCTTTGCCGAGCCGCGGTCCAATATGGAGCAGCGAAAGAAACCCGGGAGAATCGAGACCGCTGCCATGCCCAAGGCCGGCGCGAATGAGGTGATAGTCGTAAGGGGTAATGGTCTCCAGAATGTGCAGCAGCTCAATGGGAGGTTCGAGCAGCGAGATGGCGCGACGGATCAGGCGTGTGGCATTGCCGAAGTCGGCCTGTTCCAATGCTTCGAAAGCGCGGTCGAGTTCGAAAGCCGCTCCCTTCATCAGCAATTCGGAGCTCTGGTGAACGACCAGGAAGGTCATTTCATCTTTATGCAGGAGTTGTTCGGGGGATTTTTGCAAGGCGAGCAGTTCATCGGTGCGCAGGTAGCGCTCATAGTCGGTCGCTCCCTTGCCGGTGAGAATCGGTTTGGTGAACTCGTCACGGGCCATTCGGAACCTATGCCCTATCAGGACTGCAAGTGTTGAACCGGGTGATGCGGCGACCACTGCGGATCTTCATCGGGGCCCACGATCTCTCCGTCGCGCATGTGGACGATGCGGTCGCCATAGTTTGCAGCCTCGGGATTGTGCGTGATCATGAGCACGGTCTGGCCCAGTTCCTTGTTCGACTGGCGGAGCATATCTAGCACAATGCCCGAGCTTTTCGAATCGAGGTTGCCGGTGGGCTCGTCGGCGAGCACGATCGCGGGGCGGTTGATGAGAGCCCGAGCGAGCGCGATTCTTTGCTGCTCGCCGCCCGAAAGCTCGTTGGGCCGATGCTCGAGCCGTTGTGCGATGCCGAGCATCTCGGTGATCTTCTTCAGGAATGCGGGGTCGGGAGCGCCGACACCGGCGATATCAACGGCGATTTCTATATTCGAGCGCGCGCTGAGCGTGGGCAGAAGATTGAATTTCTGGAACACGAACCCGATCTTGCTTTTACGCAATCGCGTTCGCTGACCATCGGAGAGCGTGGCGAAATCCACGCCATCGATGGTGACGCTGCCGGTGTCGGCCCGGGTCAGTCCGCCAAGCAAATGAAAAAGGGTGGATTTGCCGCTGCCCGAAGGGCCGACGATCGAAACGAACTCACCCTTTTGTACGCTGAAGGAAACACCGCGCAGGGCTGGCACATCCACTTTGCCAACCCGGTAGGTTTTGCGAAGTTCCCTGGCTTCGATGAAGGCCAACATCCAGTGAAAACCATATCACAGGCTGAGGGGAAGCGAGCCACTTGTACGATTGCGGCCGGCAAACAGCAGGTCCTTCGCTTCGCTCCGGATGACAATTCTTATTTGATCTCTGCCTCACGCCACGATCTGCTCCACGTCCGCCGGATCACGCCGAAGTTCACCATGGCGCTTGGGGCCGCGCTTGCGCACCAGCAGCAGGCGAATGCGTTCCAGAAGTTCCGCGGGTTCGTACATTCCCTTGGGCAGGAAAACATCGGCAACGGTTTCGCGCTCGTAGACTTTGACCCGGCTGGAAATCAGCACGGCCGGAGTCTGCGGCGAAAGGCTCTTGATTTCCGCAATGAGCCGAGACCCATCCACACCGGGCATGGTCAGGTCGGTGAGCACGAGGTCAACACCACCGCGGCGGAAGGCCTCCAGGGCCTGCTCGCCACTGTTGTACGCCAGAACACGGTAGCCGCGCGTTTCCAGCAGGATTTTGCGGATGGAGAGCGCCTGTTCGTTATCATCCACGCAAAGAATAGTTTTTTTTGGCTTCATTGATCTGACCGGGAGAATGGCAATACAATTCTCTTTCTGAATTTCATTTTTAGAATCGTGAGCGAGATGGAATGCTAAACACAATTACGGCGCTGGTAAAGTAGCGCGCTCGCCAACGGCACTTTCGTGGATGAAACAAATGTGCCATCGCGCCGAGATCCGCTCCAGTCGCAACGTTCTGGCCCACTAAAATGTGAGCGCGACCTCACCGCGGAGCACTTCTACACAATTTCCACCGACACGCACATTGACGACATGGTTATCCTGCCGGTTGCTTTCTTTGGTGGCGCGAACAAAGATGCGACTGGGACGGTGCATTTCGAGCCCCTGCTCGATCAAAACCTGTTCGTCGCTGGCGGCAACGCCGTGCGCCACCATCCAAGCGGAGCAACATCCGGCAGCGGAACCGGTGGCGGGGTCGTCTCCATTGTAAAAAATCATGCGGGCGTGGAGACGGGCCTTGGGATCGACGGTCTCGCGGCAAACGAAATAAAAGAATTTCCCGCCACTCCGCGCAAGGTATTCGGCGGAACGATCGAGATCAAGACGGAGTTGCTGGAGCGTCTTCAGCGAACGCAGCGGCACGATGGTATAGGGCAGGCCGGTAGAGACAGTCTGGATGGGGGCGGAGTCGTCGAAATCAACCGCACTCAGCTGCGTGAGACGCGCAATGTCGCTCGCGTTATGGATCGCGCCGAACTCGGGATTCTTCTGCGTCATTTCTCCAAAGACGGGCTGCGCTGGTCGCTCGGTGAAGCTCACGGGGATGGTGCCGACGTTCAGATCGAGCAAGACCTCGGATGCGCCAGCAGGTACGCCGGCCTGGCCGCGTAGAACAAAAGCCGTTCCCAGCGTAGGATGTCCGGCGAAGGGCAGTTCTTCCTGCACGGTGAAGATGCGCACGCGGGTTCCGCGAGTATTCTCTGCGTTGGTCTGCCCGGGAAGAATAAATGTAGTTTCGGAAAGATTCATTTCGCGAGCCAACGCCTGCATCTGCTCGGTGCTCAGGCCGCGGCCGTCGAGGAAAACGGCCAGCGAGTTGCCGGTGAGGGCACGATCGGTGAACACGTCGACCTGCACCATGGAGAGCCTTTTGACAGAAGGAGCCATGCCTTGAATTTTACCGCGCGGCGCATTTTGCAGCGTGACGCGCCGGGATTCGCCAATTCTCGCGCTTTTTCAGGCTGAGACGGGCCCGCCCAAGCAGAATTTGGACGGGGCACCCTTGCGAGTCAACGCGCTTTCGCCGAGTTGACGGGTTGCGGGATGGCGGATATTCTATTCTCTACTAATGTTATAGGGTTTAAAACGCTGGCTACCCGCCGATTTCCAGAAACTACGCGAGGATCGAATCATGTCTTTACGCATCAATTCTGAAGCTCCGAACTTCACCGCCGAAACCACGCAGGGCACAATCAACTTTCACGAATGGATTGGCGACGGCTGGGCCATCCTGTTTTCGCACCCGAAGGATTTTACTCCGGTATGCACCACTGAATTGGGATACATGGCGGGTCTGCAGCCGGAGTTCGCGAAACGTAACACGAAAATTATCGGACTGAGTGTGGATCCGGTGAGCAGCCACGGCAAATGGGCCGGCGACATTGAAGAGACGCAGGGTCACAAAGTGACCTACCCGATGATTGGCGATCCGGAGCTCAAGATCGCCAAGCTCTATGACATGCTTCCCGCCGAGTCTGGAACCACGAGCGAGGGCCGGACAGCGGCCGACAACGCCACGGTGCGCACCGTATTCGTGATTGGTCCCGATAAGAAGATCAAGTTGATGCTGATCTATCCTATGAGCAGCGGGCGTAATTTTGATGAAGTGTTGCGCGTGCTGGATTCGATTCAACTCAATGCGAAGCACAACGTGGCCACGCCGGTGAATTGGAAGCCGGGTGAGGATGTGATCATTCCCACCTCGGTTTCGGAAGATCAAGCCAAGCAGAAATATCCCGGCGGCTGGAAGACTCTGAAACCTTATCTACGAGTGGTGGCGCAGCCGAAGTAGTTCGTGTTAGGGTGCAAACGAACTTCTGCACGAACTTGCCACGAGCTCGCTCGCGAAAACCAAGGAAGCGCATGCGGTCCGGTGATCGTCCCGGTCTTCAAAACCGGCGGGCGGCATCTACGATGTTGCCGGTGTGTTCGACTCACACACGCTTCCGCCAAAACAAAGGACTTTACTAGCCTCACCTGCCGTTGACGGCTAACCCTGCCACTTTCGAAGCAGCGCGGGCCGTTTCATTGGTCACAACTCGGCCGTACCTTATTCGCCTAAGGCGGGGAGTGGCAATGAAAGTGCTTGCATTTGAACCGTTCTAAGACCCCAACTTCCGGCAAATAGAGGAGCCGGGGGGATTGAGGAAACCTACCCCATGGCACGTCCGCTCGCCAAACAACCTTCTCCCAGGATTGCCATCAAGGTAAAGGGCAGGATTCTGTTTATCAATCCTGTCGATGTGGTCGCTGTTGAGGCGCAGGGCAATCACGTAGTGCTCCAGCGCGGCTCAAGTTCCTACCTGTTGCGCGAGTCCATCTCGGTATTGGCAGAAAAGCTCGAACCCTACGGATTCATTCGGATTCATCGCTCTGTGTTAGTTAATATCTCGTTAGTAGAAGAGATAAGACCGCACCTCACGGGAGAATACGGCCTCCAGGTGAAAGGCGGAAAGAAATACACTGTCACCCGCACTTACAAGAAGAATCTCAAATCCCTCGCGGAATTCTGGATCGGCACAGGCGCGTTCTTTCCGGACTGACAGCAGCGCGCCTGTGATAGCGATGAAGCAGCATCAGCTGTACTATGCGTGATTGCAGCGCGACCGGCGGTCGCGCGCTTGATATATGAAGTTACATCTGGACTTCATGCCGCAGATATGGATTTGTGGATCGTCTTACGGGATCGTGACATCAGTGAGATGTTTCGTTGCTTTTATATTCTAAGTAAACGATTGGCACCCCGCCATCTGCCGTGTTACCAATCCCTCGATCGCGAGGTTCGTCGTGGCCCCTTCTCGAAGAGCGCGAGAAGGGGCGCACCCCCACAGCATCCCCGGCCAAACCCGGCCGCCAGGCTAATGCCCGGATTAGAAGTTCAGGCGAAGCGAGAACTGGCCGAAACGGCGCTCATCGTGATTGCCGCCCAGGGCAATCGTGTTGAGACCACCCTTCAGCCCAATGATAGGTAAGGCCGGGCCAATCACACCGGTGCCGGCAAAGCTACCGCTCGATGGAAGATTATCCTCGGATAGAGCGGGTTCGTCTACATACAGATTGTGATGGTTGAAGACGTTGAATCCTTCGGCACGGAAGTCAAGTCCAAAGCGCTCGGTGAGTTTGAATTTCTTTCCCAACGACATATCGGTGTTCCACGCCCCTGGTCCGCGGAATGCGTTTCTGCCAATCATGTTCGATGGAAACGGGCCGAAGTCGGAAATGCCGAGCGTCGTGTTGAAAGGTGCGAGGTCGTTCGGGCCGGGAATGGTGTTGAGCAGGAACTGGTTCGGGCCTGTCGCCGGTCCGGACGTGGCTTTGAAGCTCGTAATTGGCGTGGAGGGCACGATTCTCGGTACGCCGCCGTATGAGTTCAGATTGTAGGTATAGTCGTATGCCGAGAAGGGGACGCCGGTGCGCGCGGTGAACACGCCAGTCAGCGACCAGCCTCCCAGCGCCTCGGTAGTCACGCCCCTCCCGCTCTTGAACCATGGGAGCTCCCAGATCGGAGCTATGACAATACGCTTCGAGATGTCGAAGTCCGAGCTGCCCCAGTCGAGCTTCGGGTCAAGGGGATCCAAATACCCGAGGTTGCCGATGTAACCTGAACCACCCTGGGAGTCTGCAGAGAAGGTTGAACTCAAATCATCCAGGGAGTGCGACCAGGTGAAGTTCGCCACCATGCTGAGGCCGGTATCGTGCAGGTTTTGCGTCTGAAATTTCAGGTTGAGGGAATTGTAACTGCTATCTCCGTTGCTGCCGCGGACGTTGACGCCGGCAAATCTACTGTTGGGCCGAGAGTAACACTCCCCGGCTCCGGTGTAGGGATTGGTGTAAGTGTTGCACAGACCGTCCAAAGGATCACTGGGGTCCGTGCCCGTATAGAGAGGTTGACCCAGGTACTCCTGAGCGCCACCGATCGGATTTCCCAGGATGACGTCATAAAGGTGCACGCCGTGCGCGCCGCTATATTCCGCGGCAACTATGGTGTTGCGGGCCACCTTATGTTCCAGAGAGAGGCTCCAGAATTGAGTCTGCGCGACGTTTATGTGTTCGTTGACATTACGGAGCTCAACGGGGGCGAGGGGAACCGATGGACCGGCAGCGCCCAGTGTGCCAAGGTTGCTGTTGGTGACCGGAACAGTAAAGGCTTCCAGCACGCCATAGGCGGGAACATTCTGAATCATGTTGTAAGTTACGTTGCCGAAGTTCCGTTCATAACTGATGCCAAAACCGCCGCGCACGCTGGTGTCGCCGTTTCCGAAAACGTCGTAAGCAAAACCGACGCGTGGCGCAGGCGTACCCCATCGGGGAGCCCACAATTGGCCGATCGAACTTTGCGTACCGGTTTCGACTGTCCCGCTGGCTACTTGCTGAAAGATATTTGCACCGGAGCCGTAGTAGAGATTGGAATCAAGATTTTGGTGATTATCGTGCTGCACGCCGTAATGCTCATAACGTAAGCCGTAGTTGAGGGTGAGTCGTGGAGTTGCACGGAAGCTGTCCTGGGCGTAGAGAGCCCAGTCTTTGTACCGGTAGCTGCGAGAGAAGCTTGGTTGAGTTACGGGGGGAGTTACCGAGCAGCTTGCGGGGTTGATCTCGGCGCCATCCGGGTAGGTCTGACACGGGATCTGACCTTGGGGATTAATTGCCGTCTCGTAATACTGCAAGGTGCCAGTCATCATAGCACTCAGCGCGGCCGGCACACCGGTTCCCAGATACTCGTCCGCCTGCGCATAGGCGCCGTACGGAATATTGAGCTGAAGGTAAGTGAACTGTCCGCCGAAGCGCATATTATGCTTGCCTTTAGTCCAAGCTACATCCTGCTCGAACTGTATGGTGTTCTGCGGACCGCCGAAGGGCACTCCGCCAGCGGCGCCGGCGAGCATGTCGTTCGCCACTCCGGGGAACGTAATCTGGAGGCCATTGAACGAGGCATTTCCGAACACTAACTCGGGCGCGTTGCCGCAGCCGCATTGTAGGAAAACGGATCCGTGAGGCGACTAATGCTGAGTTTCGAGCTGGTGAGGAGGTACGAATTGAAGGTGTGGGTTACCGAGAAGAGGCCGCTGTCGTTGTTGATCGCGGTGCCCACGTCGTATTGAGGATATGGGCCGTAAAACTCCTGACCTGGAAACAGGAGTTGGTTTTCCTGGCCGAAGCGGGCGAACATCTGGGTTTTATCGCTCAGGTTGTAGTCGACACGCCCCAGTATCCGGTATGCGTTTTGTGGATAGTCACCGCCCGCATCGGCATTTGCGGCGAAGCTTACCTGTTGCAGAATCGGCGTCGCAGCAGGAGCCCCCGGCAGCGAAACACCCAGCGCCGCCTGGTTGTAAGTTGTCCCGGTCTGGCTCTGGTAAGGGGTTGCCCCAAAAGCACCGAAGTAGGATTGGACGTTTGGAGCTGTATATCCTAAGAAGGCAGTTGTGGGGATTAACTCTGTCTCAATCGCCGCGCTGCGGACGCGCGTCCATTCCGTCGTCTCAGAAAAAAATAACTTGTTCTTGATCAGCGGGCCACCCACGTTGAAACCGAACATGTTTCGCGTGTATACGCCCTTCGGAAGGTCGAGGGCGACGTTGTCATAGGTATTGGCGGTATACGCCGAGAGGCGGTTAAATTCCCAGGCCGAACCGTGGAAACTGTTGGAACCCGACTTGGTGGTCACGTTGACCACTCCTCCCGAGGCACGGCCGTACTCGGCCGCGAAGTTGCTGGTCACGATGCTGTATTCCTGCACCGCGTCGACAGGGACTTGCTCGCCGACGGAGCCAGTAAAAATTTGGGCGTTCTCGACTCCATCTAACAGGATCTCGGTGCCCACCTCACGCTGACCGTTGATGCTGTACCCAACACCCTGGTTATTGATATTCTGGCCGGACAAGGTGATGGTGCTGCCGCTGGAATTGCTGGTGCTATCTCCGTTGCTGACATTGCCGGAAAGCGCAACAAAGTCGTAGATGTTGCGGGTCAGGCTGGGCAGCGAGGCGACTTGCTGCGTGTTGATGAGCTGGGAGAGTTCCTGCGTTTCCGTATTTACTTGCGTGCCGGTTTCGCCCACGACGTCCACCACGACGGAACTTGATCCTATGATCAACTGGGCATCCACCGTTGTAATGCCGCCGACCGTGACCACGGTGGTCGTCCGATTGGTTTGAAACTTATCGGCCGAGATCGTTACCTGATAGTTTCCGGGCGTAAGACTGGGAATCGAGAACTGACCGAGCGTTCCGGTCTTTGTGCTTCGTTCGCTTCCCGTCGCAACACTCTTTGCTTTTACTGTGGCGCCAGTGATCACCGCGCCAGTCGCGTCCTTTATCGTTCCGGAAATCGACCCGGCCTCAGCCTGGCCAAAGGCCAAATTTACGGTTAACAGCAAGCCCAACGTAATGCTAAAGCATGCTTTGGCTATCACAGAAAACTGGAATCGTACGCAAACATCGTCGGCGCAAGTTGACTTGGACATAATCGACCCTCCTGGCGCCAGCTTACTGGCTTCTACCCACGGCGTTTCACTGCTCCGGACGACTTATTGCAACGCCAAGGCCAATCGCCATTCCAAGGCTCTAAAGGACTTACTGAAAGACATTGAAGTCGCGATATAGATTTGCGGATGAGGGGATGATCGGGGGCTCGCGCATTCACAACGCGAATCGTGGGTTCTGCATTTCTTGTCTGTTAAGCCAAGGCGGGGAATTGTTGAGCTACAACATGGTGTAACTCAGCTTCTATGTTACGGAGACTTGTATTTGGCTGACATCAAATGCTTGTGTTGTTTCCTCATGTTCTCTCAGTGCCTGGTCCAACCGGGGCCATGCAGAACTTTCCCGGCCTTCGCTTCGGTCAGGTGTCCGTCTTCGTATTCGAGCTGACCGTTGACGAAGACATACTTGATTCCTACCGAGAGTTGCGCTGGGTTCTGATAGGTGGCGCGATCGCTAATGGTTGCGGGATCGAAAATCGTGACATCGGCAAAGAAGTCCTGCCTCAGTAGTCCGCGACCGGCGAGGTGTTCGCGTTGGGCTGGAAGCGAGGTCATTTTGCGAATGCCTTGTTCGAGTGGAAGCAGATGCTCGTCGCGGACGTAATGTCCGAGGAATCGTGGCATGGCTCCGAAGGCGCGGGGATGGGTGTGCGGCTCGAAGAGCGGGCCGTCCAGGGAAAGTTCGCCGGCGTCGAGGCAGAGACTGGTCCAAGGCTGTTGCAGTCCGAACTTGAGGTCGTCTTCGTTAGCGATAAAGTAAATCGCGCCGCTGCGAGCTTTGTCATCGATCACCAGATCGAAGAGCGCGTCGAGCGGATCTTTCTTTTGCGCTGCGGCGATTTGCGCCAGCGTCTGACCATCGAATTTCTTCAAGTCGGGATTGACGATTCCGGAGACCAGAACTCCGCTTGCGCCTCCGCTGCCGAGGTAGAGGTTCTCCCACTCGGCGTGCTCGGTTGCCATTTCCTTTTTGATTTTTTCCCGAATGGTCGCATCGTGCAGGCGCTGCAGCAGTTTTTCAGCGCCTCCGTCAGCTACCCAGGGTGGAAGGCTCGATGCGAGCGCCGTTCCGCCGGCAACGTAGGGATACATGTTGGCGGAGACATCCTGGCCGGCGTCGCGCGCGGACTGAATCATGCCTACGATTTTTGGCATGGAGCCCCAGCGCGCCTGCCCCACGACTTTGAGGTGGAAGATTTCCACCGGTAGATTTGCCTCGCGACCGATGCGCAGCGCCTCGTTGATGGCTGCTATTTCAGTTTGTCCTTCACTACGCATGTGCGTGCCATAGATTCCGCCGTATTGCGAGGCGACCTTGGCAAGCTCGATCAACTCTTCGGTTTTAGCGTAATGGCCCGGAGGGTAGATCAGCGCGGTGGAGAGTCCGAACGCACCTTGTTGCATGGCTTCAGCGACGAGGGATTTCATTCGCTCAAGTTCTTCGGGGGTGGGCGCGCGGTCCTCCTCGCCGATGACCGCTTCTCTTACCTGAGCCGCACCGACGTACGTACCGATGTTCAGCGGCGTGCCATTTTTCTCCAGTCGCTCGAAGTAACCGGCGAGGGTCGTCCAATCGATTTTGAGGTGGTATTCCTGCTCGAGGTCGGGTTGCAGAGCGGCAAGGGTCAACTTATTTTGCGGCGCAATTGAACCGCCTTCGCCGGTGATCTCGGTGGTTATGCCTTGGGAGAGTTTGCTGAGCGAGCGATTATCGATGAGCAAAGCGATCTCGGATTGTCCGAGCATGTCGATGAACCCCGGCGAAACCACAAGTCCGGCGGCGTCGATGACTCGCCGCGCATGCGCGGCGGGATCGAGATGGCCGATCGCGGCGATACGCTCGCCTCGGATTGCGATATCACCAGAGACCCAGGGATTCCCTGAACCATCGATAATTTTTCCGTTCTTGATGATCACGTCGTAATCGAGGGAATCTTGCGTCGAACTGGTTTGGGCCACGAGCTGTTGTAGCAACGCGGCGGACATTAGGATTAGGATGAGGACAGCCGGCCTTCGACATTCAATTTTCATATGCATCTGAGCCCTCGGAAGACGGGGACACTACGCTGAGTTTTGCCGCGACAATAATTGATTGATTACAAGATACAGCAAGAGAACGCGACATAGATCCTAGCAGCTTGCGGAAAAAGAACTTCTGAGCCAGGGCGGCCCCCTCAGCGGCTAGAACCTAATTTAGAATAGTGCAGCTACCGCAGAGGTGAACCGCTGCGCCACCCACATCAAGTGCAACACCGAGCTTTTCCGCAAACTGTTAGGGAACGAAGATGAACTCCTCGCGCAAACAAGTGTTGACGTATTTGTTTTTCGTCCTTCTGTTCTCTTCGTGCTTTTATTGTCTGATTCTTTGGGCGAAGCACTTAGGAGCCGGAGGTGGATCCTACGTTTTAGGGATTATGTGGTGTCCGGCGCTCGCCGCGTTCGTTACTTTAAAGCTCAATCGCCGAAGCCTCTCAGATTTGGGGTGGAAGTGGCCGGCAACAAAATATGCGCTGATGAGCTGGTACATTCCTCTGCTCTATGCCTCGATCGCGTATGCCATTATCTGGGCGAGCGGACTCGGAGGATTCCCGAACCATGAATTTGTCTCTTCATTGGTCGCACGCATGGGATTGCCTGTCTCACCGGCTGTCGCCACGATTCTTTACGTTCTGTTGGCGGGCAGTTTCGGGTTGGTGCGCAGCCTTTCCAGTGCATTAGGCGAAGAAATCGGCTGGCGTGGATTTCTGGTTCCGGAGCTCTCGAAGAATATGAGCTTCACGGCGACGGCGTTTGTCAGCGGCATCGTATGGTCGCTCTGGCACTATCCCATTCTTATTTTTGCTGACTACAATGCCGGCACTCCCACCTGGTACGGGCTGAGCTGTTTCACGGTTATGGTTATCGCTATTTCATTTGTGTTTGCCTGGATGCGTCTGAAGTCAGGCAGTCTTTGGACGGGAGCTCTGCTGCACGCCAGCCACAATCTTTACGTGCAAGCGATCTTCACGCCACTGACAAAAAACACGGGGAAAACCGCCTGGTATATCGACGAGTTTGGCGCCGTCCTTCCGTTAGTTGCCGTGGCTTTCGCCATCTACTTCTGGAGCCGGCGTAGAGAACTGATCGCCGACTGAACGTTAGATCTTTGCGTTTGCGAAATATCAACTGCTTACGGCCCGGCTGAAGCCGGTCCCTTTCAAAACCCTTCGGACCAGAGTTTTCTGGTGGCGTTAGACGGGGCAAGCCCCGTCTCTAACACGAGTTTTTACGCAGTCTGCGAAGCCATACCCTTTCAAAACGAATTTCAAACTGCACCACTACCAAACTCTGGTTTCTCTTTCATACTTTCGGGAGTGGCGCCCCTAGTCGTCATGAGAAACATTGCCCAGCAGGCTCACCAGTTTCGCAACTTGCTCTTCAAATAGAGGGGATTGAAGGCGGGAGAGAGATGCACCGGTGCCGTCAGGCGACCCGTTGCCACCACTCGTTGAATCCGAGCGAGATGCTCCCAATGAACTATGGAACTCTTGAGCCAGCGTTGTGCGCACAATACTCACAACATTTTCGGAATCGATACCGCCGCAGGGCATGAGCAGAATCCTTCCCCTTGCCGCTTGCACCAGGCGCGCCAGCGTCGAAAGCGCGTCCGCGGCGCGTGGCTTGCCGCCGGAGGTCAGGATGCGGGAGGCGCCGGTGCGGATGACCTCTTCCAGCGACGTTTCCAGGTCTCCGGAAGCATCGAACGCCCTATGGAAGGTTACCGGCAAAGGGCGTGCCAGTTCCACCAGGGCTTTCGTCCGCTCTATGTCGACGCGGGTGTTCTTGTGCAATATCCCGAGCACAACGCCATCCATACCGAATTGCTTCGCCGCATGGATATCGTCGCGCATAATCTCAAGTTCATGATCCGAGTAACAAAACTCGCCGGCTCGGGGACGAATCAGAACATGTATGGGAGCGCGAACGTGGCGGCGAACGGTTTGCATCAATCCCGCGCTGGGAGTGATTCCCCCCGATGACAAGTCACTGCAGAGCTCAATGCGTTGAGCGCCGCCGCGCTCGGCCGCGATGGCGTGTTCGACTGACTCTACGCAGATTTCAAGTACGAAACGATTGGGCATGGATTAAAAGTCCGACGAAACCGGAGGCGCTGGAGACAACGCACTGACCCTTTGCCCCCGCCCACATGGCACATCAGATCAGCAGGGCCGCCCTGCGTCTTCGCAACGGCAGCCGGCGGAATCAGTTAAAAAGAATACACGGCGCTCAACTGGATCGTATGTCCCTGCCAGAGGTTGTCGCGAGCCCAAGTCGCAGGCGATACCGCGTCCGCAGAACTTTGCGTGGGTACGATCGCCCCAAAGGGCGTGCCACCACACCCGCCAAAGCTGCCACAGGGGAATACGGCGCCCTTGTGCCAGGTTGAGCCAGCATTGAACATTTCAAACCGCACCTGAAGCGCCTGTCTTTCCGTAATCGCGAACCCTTTGGCGAAGCTGAGGTCGAGATCCTCATAATAGGGCCCACGCAACTCGCCCTTTCCCGCGTCACCATAGGTGCCAAGCGGCGCCAGGGAAAAGACGCTGGTATTGAACCACTCCGTCGGACTACGAGTGAAGCCGCTTTCCGCGCTGCCGGACTGGTTCGGCCGGTAGGCGGAAGTGAAGGTGCCACTCATGCCCATCTCGTCGAAGCCCGGGCCTCCGTACCCGTAGGGCGTCAGCGAACGGCCCGAGGTGACGGTGTAGATACCGCTCGCCTTCCATCCGCCGAGAACCCAGTTACCCGGGCCCAGCGACCAGCGCTTCCCTTTTCCTACCGGCAACTCCCAGACGCCGTTCGCCGTCAAGCGATTGGGCTGGTTGAAACTGGACGGACCGTAGTCGGCCTTGGTGTCGTGAGGATCCTGTACGGAGAGTTGTCCTCCACTGACGTTGAGGCCAGAAATTTCATCCAGAGATTTCGACCAGGTGTACGCAATATTGTAGGTCAGGCCGTGATTGAAGCGCTGCCTCAGTTGAACCTGGAGAGAGTTGTAGTTGGAATTGAGGACGTTCGCGTTCGCATACATCATGGAAGGAAGACCCGGATACGGCACGCGCGTGTCGATGGGCTGAAAATTTGGGTCGGTGGCGCAAGCGGCCATGCTCCCGGTTGCCTGGGAGGCGTCGAACAGGTAGTTGCATGAATCAGTCGTAACCTTCGGCGGCGTGGCAGCGTTAAATGGGAGATAAGTCGACAAGCGCTCGCCGTGAGAGCCGACATAGCCAACGTCCAACAGCAGAGTCGGCCGCAGAGCGTATTGCATGTCGAAGGTCCACTGCTGGTTAAAGGGATTGTGGTTGTAAGGCCAGTTCACCTGATTCAGGATGTAGTTGATATTGAGAAAGTCGTTGCTGTCCCACGGCCCCTGCATTTGTCCCAGCGACGTTGCACTTGTGGTAAATACTCCCAGCCCCTGAATAGGTGGAGACCACAACTGGTTGAGGCGTGGCCCGAGAGACATTTGCTCGTTACCAACTTCGGAGCCGGTTGGGTAGCTGGCCGGCAACGTACTCTGGACGCTGTTGTCGTCGTAGTTCTGAACCTGGTCGTAATAGCGCATGTAAGCGTCATAGAAGATTCCATATCCTGCCCGGACCACGAAGCGGTCGGTGGGGAACGGTCTCCACGAAATGCCAATACGCGGAGCAAAATCCTTCTTGTCTTGCGGGACCAGAGAGTTCTGGATACAGCAATTAAGGAAGGATGGAATCAGCGTGGCCGGCGGCGTTTGAGAAGCCGCCAGTTGCTCGATCCCCTGCACAAAGCTCTTGCTCACCCAGTCAATGCTTCCTCCATTCGCCGGATCGAAGCCCCAGCCGCCGCCCGTGATGCTGTGAAAAGCCGGCGGCAGTTCATAGCGCAATCCCAGGTTCAAGGTGATATTGGGTCTCACGCGGAAATCGTCCTGAACGAAAAGGTTCCAGTTCGTGCCCACCGTGTGCAGGTAGTCCACTCCCAGCGGATGTGGGCCAGAAAGGCTGGCGGGATCGCTCAACAGCAGGTCGGCGACCGCATTGCCGAGCCCTGGGCCGGTTTGTCCCAACGGGCAGATGGCGTTGGGTGGGGGCTCCTCGGGATTGCAGTTCGCCGTGTACTCGCCGTTAAAACCGATGTTGCCCGTACCCAGATAGTTGTCTTCCTCGAACTCGTGCAAACGGCGGACATCAACGCCGACGGTGATGGCATGCTTGCCCCGAATCATTTTCACGTTGTCTACGAACTGGTAGGTGTTGCTCTTCGTGTTCAGTCCGTTGTTGCCATTGCCGATGGAGTTGTAATTCCCGGCGTTGTTGCCGAAGCCGATGTTCGGAATCCCATAGAGAGCCGGCGTGGCGGGAGCGTTCAAGAAGCCGAGGTCCCCCTGCAGATTTGGCCCGAAAGCGGTTACGGAATTGGTAGCGAAGAACAGGTGGTTATAGCCGACGCGCGCTGTATTGATGGTGTTGGCGCTGAAGGCGCGCTCCCAGTTCAAGGCGAAGAGCTGCGCATGGGTGAAGTTTATGGACCCTGTGTAGGGCAGCATGCTTGGGTGTGGTTCGTCATCGCTCCTGATGTTCCCGGTAAAGTAGAAGCGGTCTTTACTGCCAAAATTCTGGTCCACCCGCATCGTCTCATTATTGGTCGTAATGGAGTTGCGTACCGGCGCCAGGTAGTTGAGGCATGGCATAGCACAACTGATGTTGGGCACGGGATACAGATTGGCGAGTTTCTGTCCCATCGGGTTGATGGGAGAAATCTGATTGCCCGGAAACGCCGTGCGCGTCGCCGCACTGCACGTCGGACTGCACACTGTGGTGCTCGGGTCATAGAGCGGATAGGGCCAGTCCGAGAAATTGCCGGTTCGTTCGGCCACGGTTGGAACTTCCACGGCGTTTTGGGTGGGGGTTGTGACTTGCCGGGCGCCGTCGAAGGCGAAAAACCAGAAGCTTTTGTTTTGACCGTTGTAAAGCCAGGGTATCCGGACCGGACCGCCCAACGTTCCACCGAACTGATTTTGCTTCAACGGCGCTACGCTTGGAACGGCGCCGCCTTCAAAGACATGATGTTCCTCCGCCAGCGGACTCTTCGGATTAAGGGCACTATTCTGAAGGTAATCGTACGCCTGCCCGTGCCACAGATTCGTTCCCGACTTGATGGCCACGTTGATCTGGCCGGAGCCTTGTCCGTATTCGGCGGAGTAAAGGCCGGTTTGTACTTTGACTTCCTGGATAGAAAACTCGGAAGGGAGGCCTGAGGCGGTGGTGAAGAAGTTGTCCGTGTCGGCAACACCATCGACCATGAAACTGACGGATTCAGGCCGGGCGCCGTTGAGGCTTACCTCGGTGAAGGTATTGTTGACTCCGTGATTCGCGTAGTAGAGTTGTGAACCGCCGGTAACGTTGCCTGCGCCCGCCGACAAACCGAGCAGATTGTTGAAGTCGCGGCCGCTGGAAGGCAGTTCCTCGATGGTCTTCTGATCGAGCACGTTGCCCGTCGTAGTGTTGTCCGTCTGCACCATCTGGGCGTCGGCTGTGACCGTCATCACTTCCTTGATTCCTCCAACCTGAAGCGTGAAATTCTGGCGGAGGGTCTGGTCCACTTCCAGTATGAGGCCCGTACTAAGCTCGGTCTTGAAGCCGGAGGCCTCGATCCTCACCTCGTAGGTTCCGGGGATCATGTCCACAAAAACGTAGTCGCCTGGACCCTTGGTGGTGAAGCGGTGGGTCACGTTGGTGTTGACATTTCTGGCGGTTACTTTGGCGCCCGCGACGGCCGCGCCAGACGAATCCTGCACGTGGCCGAGGATTGTCCCCTGCGAATTCTGAGCTTGTAGTCGGCCTGCCAGCGCAGGCAGCAAAGCCAAGATCAAGAACATGCCGACACGAGATGACACCCGGGGCCGAAGACGAATCGCCCGAACCATATCCCCTCCTCAAGTTAATTAGTACGGCTGCCTCGGCAGGGAGAATAGGCGGGGTTTACTGTTATTGTCAATGAAAAAGTGATTGAATAATTATCAAACGATCACATTGCGTGGTCTTTGTCGCTAGTTTAGCTTTCACCGGATGAGCGACCGTAGACTTTACGGGCCATTTGAGATGAAGCTTTGATAGGATAAGGCTCCTCGCGAGCACATAGCCGCCAATGTCCGAGCGCCAAAAAAACCGCAACGATCAGATTTTGAAACTGCTGCTGCAAAAAGGCTCGGTAACCGTGGAAGAGCTGACCGCTTCTTCCGGAGCGTCTGCTCCGAGCATCCGTCGGGATCTGACGCGCCTGGAGGCGAGGGGCTTGATCCGGCGGACCCACGGCGGTGCGACGCTGGTGCAGGAATTGCTCTATGAGCCGTTTCGCTATGACACGGCGTTCCAGACCCGCGAGCATCGCTTTGTGAAGGAGAAACGACACATCGCGGTGGCCGCCGCCGAACTGATCGAAGAGAACGAGACCATCGGCCTGACGGCGGGCACGACCAGCACGTGGGTGGCGCGGAGCATGCGTCATCGCAGCAACATCACGATTGTCACCAACGCGGTCAACATCGGCATGGAACTTTGCAACATGCCTGGACTCAAGATCCATTTGACGGGAGGCTACGTCCACTGGCCCTGGTCGTTTTCGCTGGTCGGGGCCGCGGCCATCAATTTTCTCGGTGACAGTTTCCTCGACAAACTTTTTCTCAGCGTCTCCGGCATCGACGCCAGCCGCGGAACAACCACCAACGAATCGGACGAAGCCCTCACTTTTCGTGCGATGGTCAAGCAAGCCAAGCAGGTCATCGTTGTGGCGGATTCCAGCAAACTGGGGATCGTCACACCGTCCTTGATCTGTCCCATCGAGGACGTGGATGTGCTCGTCACGGATGCGGGTGCCTCCGATGAAATGGTTGCGGCGTTTACCGGGATTGGAATCCGAGTCATTCGAGTCTGACGGATTCTGCGAAGAGGTCTCATTCAGGGTTAGCATCGATTCCATCCTCTTATGAATGCTCGCGTCTTCTTCTGGTCGCTCACATCCGCACTCGCCGGATTCCTTTTCGGTTTTGACACAGTGGTCATCTCCGGCGCAGAAAAAACCATTCAGTCGCTTTGGAGCCTGAGTCCTGGACTCCACGGCATCGCCATGGCGTCCGCTCTCTACGGCACCGTGGTCGGTTCCCTCATCGGCGGTTGGCCCGCGGATCGATACGGACGCAAAGCCACGCTTCTCTGGATCGGCGTTTTGTATTTTGTAGGCGCAGTAGGATCGGGTCTGGCAACCAATGTTTCCCTTTTCATCATTGCGCGGATTATCGGCGGTTTAGGTATCGGCATCTCCACCGTGGCGGCTCCTCTTTATATCTCCGAAATTGCGCCGCCCAAGTACCGCGGACGGCTCGCCGGCATGTTTCAGTTCAACATTGTTTTTGGCATTCTGATCGCATTCGTCTCCAACGCTCTACTCGCCGGCATCGGTGAGAATGCCTGGCGTTGGATGCTGGGCGTGGCCGCGTTCCCCTCACTTCTGTACGCTTTGCTCTGCTTTGGTATCCCCGAGAGCCCGCGCTGGCTTCTGAGCAGGAAGGGTGACCGCGACGGCGGACTGAAGGTCTTGCAACGCATCCAGCCCAAAGCTTCGAGAACCGAGATCGACGCCGAGGCCAATGAGATTATGGCTGCGTCCACCGTGAAAGCGTCGTCCACGCATTTCTGGACACGCCGCCTGCGCAAACCAATCCTGCTCGCGATCTTCATTGCCTTCTTCAACCAACTTTCCGGCGTCAATGCGATTCTCTACTTCGCTCCGCGCATATTTGAATTGACCGGACTGGGAACGAAAGCCGCCCTGCTGCAGTCCATCGGCATCGGCGTCACCAATCTCATCTTTACCTTCGTCGGTCTCTGGCTCATTGACCGGTTGGGCCGGCGGACGCTTCTCATTATTGGCTCGTTTGGCTATATCAGCTCTCTCGGTCTCGTAGCCTGGGCTTTCTTTTCCGAGCATTACTCAATCGTGCCGGTTTGTATCTTCGCCTTCATTGCCTCGCACGCTATCGGTCAGGGAGCAGTCATCTGGGTTTTCATCTCCGAGATATTTCCCAACCGGCAGCGCGCGGAAGGCCAAGCCCTCGGCAGTTTCACACACTGGATCTTCGCCGCCCTCATCACCACGTTCTTCCCCAGGATGGTTGCGGCCTTCCCGCCCGGCTACATATTCTCGTTCTTCGCTTTCATGATGGTTCTCCAACTCATCTGGGTAAAGACCTGGGTTCCAGAAACGAAGGGAGTGCCGCTGGAGCAGATTCAGAAACAACTGGGCATCGAATAGAAATTAACCGACGTTCTAATAACCATATTTCGCGATGACTGCCTTCGACTGCTTCCCCACGAGTGCGAGCGCAGCGTGTTGCGCGGGAAGCCTTAGCGCTACGCGTGTTCCCGTGAGTTTGTCGCGAAGATCGACATCGGTGTCGTCGGCGCTCTCCGACTCCATCACATACAGGACGCTATCTTCCAGCATGACCGGATAGATCAACACGCCGGGAGAAATGGCCGTCGGCATGTCATGCGTCGGCATGTCAAATAAGGGAGCGATCCCGACTTTCGCCGCCACATAACTGTAAAGAGCAGCAGCCGCGTCACTGCCTTCCGCCATTTCGACCGGGTAAGCAGCCCAGAAGATGCGTCCCTTCGCGTAAGAGATTTCCTTGAACGTGGAACCATCGTCGAAACGCAGCCCATCCACCCAGGATTGTTTCAGCTGGTCGAAGGAAAGTTGGAGCACGCGGTCGCCAAGCCGCAAGGTAGCGTTGTGAATCACCAGCGGCTCGATCGTTGTCTTTGCGCCAGCGCCCAAGTTCAAGCCCTCGATACGAGCGGCCGCGTGCCAGTGCTCATCGTATTCCGCCGGTCCGGTGATCAACAGATTTCCGCCATCGCTTGCGTACTTGAGCAAGGCTCGCCAGGCTTTGTTGGTCAACGCCTGCGGCGAAGGCAGAATCGCCAGCTTCGGCGTGCCCAGCTTCTCAATCTGGTTTTCCGCAATCGCGTATGCGGTCAGGTGGTCGTTGTAAGCTAACGCCCGTAAGGCCTTGCGCTGGGCCTCCAGTTGCAAATCCCGGATCACGGAAAATTGGGCAGCCTGCGAGGTAACAATGGCGATGGGGGGTTCTTGCGGGTTGCGCAAATGGGGGCTTAACAACCTGGAGAACGCGGCGAAGTTGCGCAGCACTGTCGCTTCGGGCTTTTCAGTGGCGTCGGTGCGGACCGCCCCTATCGGAGTCTCGTTGCTCTCCGTCATGAAGGAGTTGGTGTTCCAAAGCCATTCAATCGCTCCCGATCCCTGAATCAATGACGAGGCCATCTTACGTTCCAGAAGCGCAGCTTCGTTCTCCGGCGTTCGGCGCGCGGTCTCATCTAAATTCAATTCCCTCTGCAATCCGGTCTCCTGGATCAACAAAGTCTGGCCCGGCTGTTTGGCGAACAGCGAGTCCCACAGCGAGGAGTCCACCTGCCACCACGAGTGATTGGTGGTGAAACTGACTTGCTCTCCCCAATATGCCGGCGAAAGCCGTTCCTCAAGGCCACCTTCATCCTGGCCCACCGTCACCAATTGCTGCGATCCCGTACCGCGCACCAGTTCGCGCATGTCATGCACCCAATGCGCGAAGACTTCCTGCGAGAACAACTGGAAATCGTAGACCTTCAGCGAATTGTGGCCTCCGTACATCCCTCTGGGCGTGAATGCGATGTCCTCCGGGACCGAAACCACACCGCTGACCGCGCTGGCAGGGAGGTTCCACGCCGCAGCCAGCGCGGCTCGGTCGGAGTAGCGCTGGTTGAGCCACTCGTTCCACCTTTGCAATTCCACCGGGTCGTTATTAGGGTGCGCCGTCCACAGCGGCTGAGAAATGCTCGGTTCGTTGATGAAGTCCCAGGCAAGCCAGGGGATATCACAGAAGCGCGCGACGACCGACCCTACCAGCGTTTGCTGCTTGCGCACCGCTTGCGGATCGAGAAAACCGTTCGTTCCACCGAGCACTTCCGGCAGGAACGCAAAAAATGTAAATTGCACCGGCAGCCCATTCCTGCGCGCGGTCATCAGGTACGCTTCCATCGTGCGGAGTGTGCGCTCGTAGGGCTGTCCGTTCTCATCGCAGATTTTGTCCCAGCCCGTCCACCAGCCGGTACGGATCATGTTGAGGCCGGCGGCGTGGATCTGTGCCAGGTCCTGGTCCCAGACATACACGTTGGGGTGGTCGAAATAAAGGCGCTGCACTTCGCTGGACATGTAGGTTGTTCCGACCACCGCCAAGGGCTGGCCATCGATCTCGAAATAGTCCTTATTCACCGTCATCCGCGGTCCGGACCGCAGATACTTTTCATCGCGAATCCAGAAGCCGGAGTGGTAGACGGCGCGAACCTTGCCGCCTTCGAGCAATTGCGCCTCAATGAAGTGCAGGCCATTCGTGGACGGCGCAGCCAAAACGACGGAGTCGGTAACGGGCAAACTGACGTTTGTCGCCGCGGCTGCGCTTTGAGGTTCTCCCTCCACATATGTCTTCAGCCTCACCGAAACAGGTTCGGACGATGGCGCTCCCGCGTGATAAACAATGTCGACCTGCACCGGCTCTCCAGGCAGGTACAGCGGCAAAGTGGGACGCACGGTGAATTCCAGACTTCCCTCCAGCGCACGCTCCGCCAAAGCCGTAATTATTTTCGCGCCGCCATCGTTGTTGTAGAAATCCGGTGTGAGTTCGGCATTCAGAAAAATCCAGCGTCCGCCATCAAATCCATTTCGCAGATGATCCACCTCAATTGCAGGCGCAGACATCGTGCATCCGTCCCGCACGCCCCACACGAGCGCGTCGAGCCGCGCATCAATCGACCCGGCCGCGCCATCTCGGTGGTAAAGGTCCACTGTGCTCAGACGGATTACCGGACTAAAAGCGCGCTTCCACGCGAAGCGTGGTAACTGGATGGTTAACTCAGAGTTTGTCTGGAAGTCCATCCCATCGGAAGCTGGCGTTTCCTGATACTGGTCGATCATCAAGGCCCGGGTGAATCGCACGCCATACTCCCGCAGCTCCCATCCACTAGCATCGCGGTAAGCGGCCCGCGTGAAAGGCCGCCCGCCCAGCACCAGCAAATTTCCACCGCGTTGCAGAAACTGAAAGAGTGACTCCCAAGCCGCCTCAGGAAACGCGGACCCGTTCGGCAACACCAGCAGTTTGGCGGAGGCGGATTCAAGCTGTACACCAAGCTGCTCAGCGGCGACGAACCGCGCCCCGGGCAGCGCTGCTTCCAGCGCGCCCGCGGGCGGCCCTGCCGAGTCGGCGGAGGGAAAGCCAGGCTCACTCAGCACGATGGCCGACGAAAAAGATTGTGCTGTGAGCAGACTTGCGCCGGCGAAGAACAAAGCGAAGCAAATGAGGCAGGCAGATGATTTGTTCATTATTGTTCTGTGATGCCTCTCGCGGTGACTCTACACTGTGCGCTTTGGAAAACCTGCCAAACGGCAGCAGACACCTGTGGCAACGAATGAGACGCAGTCTCATTCACGCGGAGGAACGTTGTCAAGTTCCCAGTTGAGTCGAGCATCTTCAGACCCACGCTGGCGGTACCCGGAGTTGCGCTGCCGGATTAAACTGGACCGAACACGCGAAATACGGGAGCGAATATTGAAAAACTCCGGGCTGTTTCTAGCGCTTCTCTTTCTGCTGCCACCCTTGTCGGCACAGAATACTGGAAGCGCTCCAGCTTTCCGCAATCCGGATGTTTCTGCGGAAGTACGAGCAGCCGACCTCGTCGGCAGGCTGACGTTGCAGGAAAAAGTGTTGCAGATGCAAAACGCCGCGCCTGCAATTGCGCGTCTGGGTATTCCCGCTTATGACTGGTGGAGTGAGGCTCTGCATGGTGTGGCGCGTGCTGGCCGCGCCACCGTCTTTCCGCAGGCCATTGGACTGGCGGCTACATGGGACACCGAGCTCATGCACCGCGTAGCCGATGTGATCTCTACCGAGGCTCGGGCAAAATACAACCAGGCCATCCGCCAGGGCGAATCCGGTCGGTATCGCGGACTTACTTTCTGGTCGCCGAACATCAATATTTTTCGCGATCCGCGCTGGGGGCGCGGTCAGGAGACCTATGGGGAAGATCCGTTCCTGACCTCACGTATGGCCGTGGCCTTTATCCAGGGAATGCAGGGCGACGACCCTCATTATCTGAAGACCGTGGCCACGGCCAAGCACTTCGCGGTTCACAGCGGACCGGAGCCGTCACGGCACTCGATCGATGTGCATCCCACTGCGGTTGATCTCGAGGAAACCTATCTACCCGCCTTTCGTGCGAGTGTTGTAGAAGGCCATGCCGGTTCCGTCATGTGTTCGTACAACCGCGTCGATGGAGCGCCGGCATGCGCCAGTTCTCTCCTTCTGCAGGAGCACCTGAGAGATGCGTGGCGATTTCAGGGATATGTGGTAAGCGATTGCGGCGCTGTCACCGACATTGTCGAAGGTCACAAGTACAAACCCACCCTGGCGGAGGGCGCGGCCGCCGCTGTAAGGGCGGGAACGGACCTTACGTGCGGAGATGAATATGCATCGCTGATTGAGGCGGTGAAGCGCGGCTTAATTTCCGAACGCGAAATCGACCGTGCGTTAGACAGGTTGTTTGTGGCCCGCATCCGGCTGGGAATGTTCGATCCGCCCGATCGCGTTCCCTATGCAAGGATCCCGTATTCCGAGAATGATTCGCCCGCGCATCGCCAATTTGCATTGCAGGCCGCGCGGGAATCGATTGTCCTGCTCAAAAATGGTCTGCTTAAGAACGGCGGGAACTTTCTGCCGCTGCGCGGGAGTCTCCGGCGCATCGCGGTGGTCGGCCCGGCGGCGGACGATCCTGATACGATGTTAGCCAACTATCACGGAACGCCTTCGAGTCTGGTTACGCCGCTGGCGGGCATGCAACGTCAATTCGGCGCGAAGGCTGAAGTTCGATTTGCGTTGGGAAGCACTTTTTCCAGCGGATCGAATGCGCTGGTTCCCGGGAATTTGGTGCAGCCTCCGAGCACGGCTTCGGCCGGCGCTGGATTTCTCGCCGAGTATTATGCCAATCCTGACTTTCAGGGGAACCCGGCTGTTTCTCGTATTGAGCAGCGGGTTTACCTGCAACGGGAGATGGAGGATCCGGAGCTGGAAACTCGGATTCCGCACAACTCCTATTCCGTGCGCTGGACCGGCGATCTCCACGCACCGTACTCCGGCGAATACACCATCGGCATAGTCCGCGTGCGTTGTGAAGAGTGCGCGGCTGGAGACTCCGCCCAGGTTTTTCTGGACGACAAATTGATTCTGAGTGACGCGACCGAGTCACCATGGACCCATGCGGCAAAAGAAACCAGAATGCAACTGAAGCGTGGATCTCATTACCGTCTGCGGGTTGAATACCGGCAACACCGCGGAGGAGTCGGATTGCAACTGGTCTGGAGGCCTCCGGCACAACCGCTGCTCGCAGAAGCGGTGGAGACGGTCAAGAATTCAGACGTGGCGGTGGCGTTTCTCGGGTTGAACTCCGAACTCGAAGGGGAAGAGATGAAGGTCGATATTCCAGGCTTCTCCGGGGGAGATCGCACCAGCCTCGACCTTCCGGAGCCGCAGGAAAGACTCCTCGAAGCGATTATTCAGACCGGCAAGCCTGTGGTCGTCGTGCTCCTCTCTGGAAGCGCAACTTCCGCGAACTATGCGCAACAACATGCCGCAGCCGTCATGGAGGCGTGGTACGGAGGGGAAGAAGGCGGCACCGCAATTGCAGAAACCCTGGCCGGAGAAAACAATCCTTCCGGGCGTCTCCCTGTGACGTTCTATCGCTCGGTGACTCAACTGCCGGCCTTCGACGACTACGCGATGCGTGGGCGCACCTATCGTTATTTCACCGGAGATCCTCTATACCCATTCGGTTACGGGCTCAGCTATTCCAATTTTCGCTATTCCGGTTTGCGCGTGAATCCAGACGCAGGGAACAAATCACTTCTCCAAATCTCGGCGCAGGTCGAAAACTCCTCTTCACGTGACGGTGCGGAAGTCGTGCAATTGTATGTCGGACGCGAAACTCGGACTGCGGACCACCCGATTCGCCAACTTTGCGGCTTACAGCGTATTCACCTGGCGGCCGGTGAAAGCCGTTCTGTTGAATTCAATTTGAATCTCGAAGAGGTTTCCGTTGCGGAAAAAACCTCCTCGGATAGCGGCGGGCTGGTGATCAGCGTTGGCGGTGGTCAACCACTCGATGGAACTCCACACGTCGAGGCACGGTTCTAAAGTTCTCTGCGAATATCCCGCCCGATGTACGTGCCGCAGCCATCTATTGGTTAACGACGAGTGAACCTCACATTTCACAATGCGCACAATATTGCATAGTGAACAGAAACGTGATTGATATAGCTAAATTTGATCACAAAATCCTTGACAATCGCCGAGAGCGATGCGATAAGTGAATCCCTGAAATTCCCGAACACCCGCCCGATGATCAAGGAGTCTGTTATGAACGCGCGCCCTCCCCAGTTGCAAAAATTTCTGTTGGTGACACTGCTGGTTGCGTCATCGCTCTCGACCGCGACGGTCTTCGCGCAAAGCACGAACCGGCAGCTCGGCACGTCCTACACGGTGACGGCGAACCCGCTAGTGTCACGACCGTCGACGCAACCCTGCGTCGTGCAGCTTTTTTCAAATTACACATTTGCTTTTTTCTCAGACACGCAACAGACCTTTTCGTTCACGCCTCCGGCCAGCTGCCCCGGTCCATGGGCGAAGGTGGTGTTTGAAGCGAACTTCAGCGAGAACGGGGGAATCCAGTTTGACCGCACGGCGAGTCTTTATCTGGGCGACCTGAACCTCTACTTCGGAACGACCCCCGAGCCGTTGCAGACAGCCACCAACACTTGGCACGTAGAGCGTGACGTTACCAATTACAGCGCGCTGCTGGCGACTGCGCAGCCGGGCGACATGGAGCTGCAGAACTGCACTACCGACTGCCCGCCACCTTACAACACTTACCTGAATGGAGTGTTCACGGTTAGTGCCGATCTGGAGTTTTATCCCGCGCAGCCAGGCCAGAGCGAGACGACTGCCGACGTTGTGCTTCCGCTGGTGCAGACCAACGGCAGCGGCGGTACAAACCTGCCGGCGACTCTGCAGCCAGGCCAGCAACTCTCTACGACGTTTACGCTGCCGACCAATATCGAGCGCGCTTACCTCATCGTGATCGCTCAAAACCAGTCCGATGACGAAACGTACTGGGGCTGTTTCCCAAACAATCTGGGCAAGATCAATGATGTCTATGGATGCGCACACACAAATTACCGGGAGACTGAGATCACGATTGACGGACGGCGGGCAGGCCTCGCGCCCGTTTCTCCGTGGGTCTTCACCGGAGATTTGCCGGACGACTGGGTGCCGATTCCCGGCGCTCAAACACTCGATCTTGCGCCGTACCGCGTGAACCTTACGCCTTTCGCCGCCCTGCTGAGCGACGGCTCACCCCACACCATCGCGCTGAGCGTGTTTAACAACGACAGTTACTGGTCGACGACGGCATCGCTCTTACTCTTTCTCGACAAAGGCACCACGCAGATCACGGGCTCAATCACCGAGAACAATCTTACCGGTCCGAGTCCTGTGGTCACCGAGAAGTTGAATGGAACTGCGGTTATTACGGGGACAATCGGCGTCCAATCCAACCGAAGCTTCACGATTGCCGGGTACGTGAACACGTCGCACGGAAAGGTCAGTACTTCAATCTCGGAGCAACAGAACTTTTCCAGCACCGAGGGGATCGACTTCGCGGCCAACGGCTCGGTGGCTGACCAGAATACTTCGCTGAATTCAAGCGTCACTACCGACACGACGGTCACGAATTCCGCAGGGACACGCGTGACCGATGAATCCTGGAGCTTCCCGATGACGGTTCGCTTCGCTGCGCCCGTGAGCAGCGCTCCGTTCGGCTACACCCAGGCGTTCACTCAGAGATACAGCACCAGCGAGCAGGTCTGGTTTAATGGGACGCCCACCTTCTCCAGCTCGCTCACGAATGCGGTGAACGCTACAGACGTGAGTCCGACATCGAGCTCCCAAAGATACACGTTCTCCGATTCGAACGGCGCGTCCTATAACTGTGACATTGTGTCCAAGAATGCCGTTTTGACCGCAGTCAGTTCCGGATGCTCGCAGGGCGCTCAATAATGATCGTCCGGCAGAACCGGAATTGAAGCTGAATCCGAGCACAACCATGAGGCGAGGGAGGCGACTCCCTCGCCTCTTTTCATTCTGCCGGGTTGACTCGCTGTTAAGATTGAGGACCATGCGGCTGCTCGATCGAAGTGCCAATCTTGTGCCGGCGCAGGCCGGCTACCCCACACATCCCCGTTCACCCGCCGGGCCCATTACAATCAGATAAGGAATTCTCCATAGACAATGACGACGAACTCTAACCGACCCCGAACCGCACAAAGTATGAGGTTATTCATGAGCACCTTGATCACTGCTGGAGCTGTTTCGCTCAGCTCCCTCAACCCCTCGCTCGCCGCCGCCGCTGACTTCGGCCCTGCCAATCCGTTTTTCGCGCCTAGCACACTGCCCTTCCAGGCCCCGCCCTTCGACAAGATTAAGGACGAAGACTTTCAGCCCGCGATCGAGGCTGGCATGGCGCAGGAGGAGGTCGAAATAGAGGCCATCGCCAACAATCCCGATGCTCCCACTTTTGACAACACCATCGTCGCACTGGAAAAGAGCGGGCAGTTGCTTGAGCGCGTGGAAGCAGTCTTCGGCGGGGTGACTGGCGCAAACACTAATCCGACGCTCCAGAAAGTGAAAACCGTCGAGGCGCCAAAGCTCGCCGCCCACCAGGATTTCATCCACCTCAACTCAAAACTGTTTGCGCGTATAGCCGCCATTTACAAGGAACGCGCCACGCTCAAGCTTGATGCCGAATCTCTGCGCCTGGTCGAGAAAACCTACGACAGGTTCGTACACGCTGGCGCCAATCTCTCCGAAGCCGACAAGACGGAACTCAAAAAGCTGAACGAAGAAGCCTCTTCACTCTCGGACACCTTCACTAATAAACTCCTCGACGCCACCAAGGCGGGCGCTTACGCCACCACCGATAAAGCCGCGCTTGCCGGCTTTTCCGACACTCGGATCGCGGGCGCTGCTCAGGCCGCCAAAAACCGTAAGGTTGAAGGCTTTGTAATCCCGCTGCAGAACACCACGCAGCAGCCCGATCTGGTCTCGCTCTCCAATCGCGAAACCCGGCAGACCATCTTTGAGCATTCCTGGAACCGGACTGAGCGCGGCGACGCGAACGACACTCGCGAAACCATTGCCCGCCTCGCGCAGCTCCGCGCCCAGAAGGCAAAACTTCTCGGCTTCCCCAGCTACGCCGCGTGGAAGCTCGAGGATCAGATGGCCAAAACACCCGAGGCGGCTTTGCAGTTCATGGATGCCATCGTCCCCGCCGCAACCGCAAAGGCCGCCAGCGAGGCTAAAGACATCCAGGCCGTCATCGACGCACAAAAAGGTGGATTCCAGGTTCAGGCTTATGACTGGAATTTCTATTCGGAGCAAGTCCGCAAAGCTCGGTATGACATCGACGATGCGCAGGTAAAGCCCTACTTCGAGCTCGACAACGTCCTGCAAAACGGCGTCTTCTACGCCGCCACCCAGCTTTACGGAATCACTTTCAAAGAGCGGCACGACATTCCGGTCTATCATCCCGACGTGCGGGTCTTTGAGGTCTTTGACGCCGACGGCAAGCATCTTGCTCTTTTCTACTGCGACTACTTCAAGCGCGACAACAAGAACGGCGGAGCGTGGATGTCAGAATTCGTCGGCCAGTCGCGCCTGCGCGGGACCTCGCCCGTCGTGTTCAACGTCGCCAACCTGCCGAAACCGGCTGAAGGCGAACCTGCCCTCATCACCTTCACCGATGTCATTACCATGTTCCACGAGTTTGGGCACGCCCTGCACGGCATGTTCTCTGACGCCGAGTATCCCAGTCTTGCCGGCACTTCGACTGCTCGCGACTTCGTCGAATTCCCGTCGCAATTCAATGAACATTGGGCCACCTATCCTGCGATTTTCAACCACTTCGCGAAGCACTACAAAACCGGAGCGCCCATGCCCGAGGACCTCGTGGCGCGGCTCAGGAAAGCCGACACTTTCAATAAAGGCTACTCTATGACCGAACTGCTCGCGGCGGCGGAGCTTGACATGCAGTGGCACTTTCTTTCTCCCACCGCGCCGCTTCAGAAACCTGACGATTTCGAGAAGCAGGCGCTTGATAAGACCCATCTCAATGTAAGCTACGTACCGCCGCGCTATCGCTCCAGCTACTTCGCCCACATCTGGGGAGGCGGCTACAGCGCCGGCTACTACGCTTACATCTGGACCGAGATGCTCGCCGACGACGGCTACGAGTGGTTCGTCGAACACGGCGGGCTCACCCGCGCGAACGGCGATCGCTTCCGCAAGATGGTGCTCTCGCGCGGCAACACCGAAGATCTCGCCAAAATGTACGATGCCTGGCGTGGGGCGCCACCCAATACCAAGGCGATGCTGAAGTATCGCGGCCTGGAGGAATCGGCTCCCGCAAAATAACAGGTAAGATATTGTGGAATAAGGACTTAGATTCCACATTGCTTCCCGAAAACCGCTTTGGAGCGCTATGGCCTTCCCGAAAAAAATTTAAATCTCGATCTTTGGAATCATTAATTTAGACAGAATTCCCCGCGAAATCTTTGGGTTTAAAGGACTTACAGCTAAAATATTCATAAATCATGACTTAGCTTTCTCGGCTTCCACGGTGCAGCTCGGGAAGCGGCGTCCCCGGGAGACCGGGTACACTTCTCGCTACCTTACTAGTGGGCATTCTGGCACGAGCGGAGTTGGGTGTCTGTGACGGGGATCACACCTGGTTGTGACGGGGATCACAATCGGTTGTGATGAATTTCAGTTTGAGCCGATGAAATCCTGAACCACCAAGGGTACGAAGGATCACGAAGGCTTTTGGCCTCGGATATTTCCTTGGTGGCCCTGGTGGTTGGCGATTTCGCAAATTGCAACGCCACCCTCGTTCCTTTTCAGACTGAGGCACTACCAAATGGCGGTACAATATCGGATATGTTCCGGCGTTTTAGTATCGCGCTGCTTGCCGTTACAGTATCTGCGCCACTCTCGGCGGCGCAGATGCGCGGGGGAATGGGCAGGACGGGTTTCGCACCGCATACGCGCTCTGCGCGCGGCGTCAGGAGCGGATTTGGCCCGCATCATGAAAGGGCATTCACCCGCGGAATTCTTCTGAACTCGCCCTTCCTGTATTCGGACTATTATTCGGGCTACGATTATTCAGACAACGCTTCGAACTACGATTCAGGCGAGACGGATGGAGTTGACGGCGCTCAACCCCGGATTCTGGTAGTGCGGCCGGCTGCAGCCGATGATTCTCCGCGAAGGGCCAAGCCCGGACCGTTGCTGATCGAGTGGCAGGGCGATCGCTATGTGCGATTCGGGGGCGCCGAGGAAACCGGCCAGCGCGGATCCTCTACGCAGCGCGATTACGCGGAGCCGGCGCTCACGAAATCCCTCACCAAGCCATCGGCGGCGTCCGCGCCGAAGGAACCGGCTGAATCGCAAGCCCGAGAACTTCCGCCCGCAGTGCTCGTCTATCGCGACGGCCATCGCGAAGAGATTTCCGACTATGCCATCGCGAACGGCATGATCTATATCCACGGCGACTACTGGCAAGACGGCTCTGGGACAAAGCATATCCCGCTTTCCTCGCTGGACCCTCCTGCGACCATGCAAGCCAACCAGCAGCGTGGGGTGAAATTCATGCTGCCATCCGCGTCCAACGTGGTGATCGCCAGCTTCTAGCGCTCAGCGCCCCATCCAATCTTTTTCTCGATGTGCACGATGAAGCCGCGCACGATAGAGGTGCGCACTATTTCGGGCCGAAGCCCTGTCCTGGCATCAACCGGAGAATTACACTACGCAAAAAAAGCAGTGGGCGCATTGCGCGCCTCACTGCTGGGTAGAGTGTTGCTATGCTGCGTCACTACGCTGGGAAGGAGTCCAGCGCAGTGTTACCTCCCATGTCCACCACCGTGCCCGCCGCCATGCGATCCGCCACCGCCGTGGGATCCACCGCCGCCGTGCGGCGATCCACCGCCGTGCGGGGCGCCGCCGCCACTATGACTGCTCGGCGCCGAATGGCCGCCACCGCCGTAGCTTGGAGCGGAACGCCCGCCGCCAGCGCTATAGCCGCCTCGACTGCCACCATAAGCACCTCCGCCGTAAGAGCGTTGAGTTACGATGGGCTGCCTCATGTTCAGCGGGGGACGAGAGCCTCCGTAGCTACCTCCGTAGGCACTGCGTCCCTGCGAGCCATAGCCACCTGAACCGTAGCCGCGGCCATCGGAAGCACCGCGAGACGATCCGTACGATGATCCGTTTGAACCGCGGTTTTCCGAGCTTCCCATCGACGAGGACGAACGGCCGGCCGACTCACCCGCTCTGCCAGATTCGGCAGAGGAGCGCGCGGGCATCTGTGAAAATTTCTGCCATCCGCCATTGCTGCCACCACTTTCGCGGGCGGAGGTTGAGCCAACTGAACTGCCGCCGCGGGCCGCTGAACCAGCGTTGCCCGGCCTCGCACCACCGGCTTCGCGGCCGCTTTCCGCCGATCTGCCCTCGGACGATCTGCCGGTGGAAGCCGCACTTGTGCCTCGGTTCGTTCCGCTGGTGGAGAAGAAATGTTGATTCTGTGACACATTCCGAGTGGTTGAGGCAGCGGCCGCGCGGCCGCTAGCCGAGAAGCTCTCGCGGCTCGGACTTACACCCAGTCTGCCGGTATTGAAGCGCGCATTCTGGAATTGCGCGTGCGTCACCGCCTGAGCATTCATGTGTCCAGTGCCGAACTCTCTGCCCGAGACGCTCGTCCCGCCGCGGAAGTTCGCGTCATGCATCGCCAGGTTCACGTTCGAAAATCGCGAACCGGCGCGCAGCGGAGCAAAACCGCCACGGTTGAACTCGCCGAAGCGAGAGTAGCCGTAGCCCCCTCCCCACCGGCCCCACCAGGGATGGAAAAAGTCACCCGGTCCAAGTGGAAGCCAGCCGATCCCGAGGCCGAAGCCAAAGCCAATCCCGAATCCTCCGCCGAAGCCAAAGAACGAAACATAAGCCGGAGCCCAGATCGGACGATAGTACGGATACCCGTACGCCGGACCCGGCCACCAACCCCAGCCGCCGTCAGCATACATCCAGCGACCGTAGTGATAAGGAGCCCAGCCCCAGGAGTCATAAGAAACCCAGGTCCATCCCCAATAAGGCTCATACACCCAGCGACCGTCGCGATAAGGAGCCCAGCCGGGCGCTACCGCTGGCCGCCACACTGGACCGTAATCCGGAACTTCCGACCATGTGCCATGCTGATCCAGATCTTCGGTGCCCACGTAATAATCATTGGTCTGGCGTCGCGATACCGAGTTGCGGATCATGTTGTCGCGATCGGTATTCCACTGGTCCCAATCATCGCGAGCCGGAGCTTCACCAATCTTGTATTGCGCGTCCCCGCCAGTGCCCTGAATCGTGATGAACTGCCCCGCTCCTACCCGCGTGCCGCCCTGCGGAGTCGTGACTTCTACTTCGCCTCTGCGGACCAGCACCTCGGTATGATCGTCGGCAGTTACCAGAATTCTAAAGCTGGATTCGCGGCGCTCGGTGCGGATGGCAACGTTCGGCGTATCGATTTCTGCGTCGGCATCGCTATTCTTGTAAACGGAGTAGTTTGCCATTCCGTGTCCAAGTTGAATCTGGATTTGCGAACGCGTCAGTTGCGCGACGTTGGCCTGCGTGTGCTCAGCAAGGCGAAGCATGTTGGCATAGTCGAGTTGAATTTCGGTGCGCGCCTTGTCGCCGGTGGAAACGCGGTCACCCGCGAGCACGGGAGCATTCAGCGCAGCTGCGGACCAGTCTTTGGAGTCGCCACGCTGCGTGGAAACATCGCCGTGAATCAGACTGATGCGCGCCACTCCGTTTTTTTCCTCAGGAGCGGGCGTGTTGTAACTGGGGCTGCTGCCGGGGCCGGGGGCGTTCGGACCGCCCGCCTGCGCTTGATCCATCGAACCCTGATTCATCGAACCCTGATCCATCGAACGCCGATCGTTGGGGCCTTGATCGTTGGGGCCTTGATCGTTGGGGCCCTGAGGGCCTTGATCCATGGAGCTCTGGTCGTTCGGACCCTGCATCGGCGGACCCTGCATGGGCTGACTCTGCATGGGCTGATTCTGCATGGGAATGTTCGGCGATGGCTTCGAGTCTTGGTCCGGCGACTGGTCGTCCTGAGACTGGGCGCTGACGGCGCCTGGAGTCGCCATCATCAATCCCAATCCTAAGAGTGCTGCCATTAATTTGAACTTCATTCCGTACCCCCACCTGTTCGGGACACTAATGTCTGTCTGAGAGAATGCAGGCAGCGTGCCAATGCGGGGCGGGGAGCGCGGCTCGTATAACCACTATATTTATTAGCAAGTTCCAAAAGACATAACAGCGCAGACAACGGCAATAATAAGGATCGCCGGTGGCCGGGTTCCACCAGCTTGGTGGTTTTCAGCCAGGGGCGGGTAATCCGTGGAGTTTGACGAGGGTCATGGGACGCGCCGGCCCTGAATGTGTCCAAAGGACTCTACCGGTGTAATCAACCGTCCTGGTTCGCCGATGTGAGCAGAATGAATTGGGTGCCTCATTTTGCTTCCATCAGAACGCTCCGCGAAATAATTGTGTCTCTTCCTGGTATCGAGTTTGGTGATCGCCAGCTGGGCCGATAGCCCTGAGGTCGACGAGGGCGGTAGCGCAACTCTCAAGCACTTGAGCCTGGAACAACTCGGTGACGTCGAGGTGACCACTGCCTCGAAGGAGCCCGAGCAGGTTTGGCAAACGCCTGCCGCGATCTACGTCCTTACGCAGGACGACATTCGCCGGTCTGGAGCCACGAGCATTCCTGAAGTGCTGCGACTGGTGCCGGGCGTGGAGGTGGCCAGAATTAACTCCAATAGCTGGGCGGTGGGGATTCGCGGATTCGGCAGCTCATTCTCGAAGTCAGTACTGGTGATGATTGACGGCCGCAGCGTCTACACGCCGCTTTATGCCGGCGTCTACTGGGACGTGCAAAATGTGTTGCTCGAGGATGTGGAGCGCATCGAGGTAATCCGGGGACCCGGCGCCACGATCTGGGGATCGAACGCAGTGAACGGCGTCATCAACATTATTACCAAGAGTGCCGAGCGGACGCGTGGCGCCTACGCTGCGGGTGGGGGTGGCACGATCGATCAGGGCACGGGCGCGGTTCGGTATGGCGACCAGTACGGGCGCGTGAACTATCGGGCTTATGCCATGGGGTTCGGCCGAGCCCCGGAGTTCCACCCGGACGCCGACGATTATGATGCGTGGCGCCTGGAGCAGGCGGGGTTTCGGACGGATTCGCGTCCGACTGAGCACGACACGCTGACGGTTCAGGGCGATTTCTACAAGGGCGACGTGGGCCAGCAGGTGAGCATCGCCTATTTCTCGCCGCTTGTCCAAAATAACGTGGACGGAATACAGGATGTGTCGGGCGGCAATCTTCTGGGACGATGGCGCCATGAGCTAAGCGCCACCTCGGATTTTCAAATCCAGGCTTACTACGACCATACCTACCGTCTGGGGCCGCAGCTGGGAGAAAATCGCAACACCTTTGATATCGATGCCATTCATCACTTCAGGCTGATGCAGCGAAATGACATTGTCTGGGGGTTCGGAGCACGGTGGAGTCCAAGCGATTTTATCCAGAATAACGCTACGGTTAACTTCACACCGCATCATGAGGCGGACAATATCTACAGCGCATCGTACAAGACCAGATCGCGATCGTTCAGAATAAACTCTCACTGACGCTTGGATCGAAGTTTGAGCACAACATCTTCACCGGATGGGAAGACGAGCCCAGCGGGCGTCTGCTGTGGACGCCGACCTCCCATCAAACGTTCTGGGCAGCCGTAACCCGCGCGGTGCGCTCGCCTTCCCGCATTGATGAGGATCTGCAACTGATGGGACTGGTGATTCCGAATCCCGCTATTTTCATTTGCATCTGCGATAACCGGAAGTTCGTGTCGGAAACATTACTGGGCTATGAAGCGGGATACCGCACGCTGGTGACTTCCAGCTTCTACGTGGACGTTTCGCTCTTTCACAACCATTACAACGACCTCACCAGCTATGGAAGCGCCTCCATTTCAATCGTGGAGTCGCCGCTGGAATACATTCTCATCTCACTGCCGTTCGCGAACGGCATCATGGGATCGACGGATGGAGCGGAAATCGCACCGGATTGGAAGGCCACCCACTGGATGGAGCTGAAGGCCTCTTATTCCTATGTAACTCTTGACCTCGAAGACAAACCAACTCACACAAAAACCAGCTATGTCTCGTCTTATGAGGGATCGAGCCCGCACAATGAGGCAACCGCGCAGGCGCTTTTCAATCTGCCCAGAGGATTTGAGTTTGATCCTACTTACCGCTACGTCAGCGCGCTTTCAGCGCAACTGGTAAAGGCATACGGAACTGCCGATGCCCGGCTCGCCTGGAATTTTTCCAAGACATTCGAGTTGTCGCTGACCGGGCAAAACCTGCTCCAACCTCGCCGTGACGAGCTGGGCTCGATCCTGGTTGAACGCAGCGCTTACGCGCAACTAACGTGGAAGAAGCCCGCAAATTGATATCCGGACCGCTCTGGCTCGCCGACGCTCTGCGAGGTCGCGGGCGCCGGCACTGGCGACTTTCGTATGGAGTCGCGGTGGTGGCCCTGGCGTGTACGCTGGTTAGCCCTGCAAGCATGCAGGGTCAAGGCGCAAAGCCCACCGAATATGAGGTGAAGGCTGCCTATCTTTATAACTTTGCCCGATTCGTGGAGTGGCCGGCTACAGTTACACAACCTCAAGGCGACTCGTTCTCTATTTGTGTGCTGGGGCAGGATCCTTTCGGTGCATCCCTCAATGCCGTGCTTGCGGACGAAACCATCGCGGGCAAGAACGTCGTCGCCAGACAAATTTCCACTCCGACGGACGCGGTGAACTGTCGGGTCCTGTTCATCAGCTCGTCGGAAAGCGCTCGATTGAAGCAGATTTTTGCGGCGCTGGGGGATGCGAGCGTGCTGACGGTTAGCGATCTGCCCCAGTTCACGCAGCGCGGAGGTATGGTCCAGTTCATTCTGGAAGGAAGCAGGGTACGTTTCGAAGTGAACCTGGCTACGGCGAGGCACGCGGGGCTGACGCTGAGCTCCGAGTTGCTCAAGGTGGCTGTCAACGTGAGAAAAGGCGGCGACTGACCGGGATGCTTAGATTTCGCGATTTCTCGATTCCGAAGAAGCTGACCTGGATGAACCTGCTGGTCAGTGGCGCTGCACTCGTGCTGGCGAGCGCTGGATTCTTTGCCTACGACCTTTACAACTTTCGAACGGGTACCGTGCGCAACCTCGGAATCGAGGCCCAGATCATCGGGGCGAACTCGGTCTCCGCTCTGGAATTCGACGATCCTCACTCCGCCGAGAACACATTGTCAGCGTTGCACGCTGCGACTCACGTTATGTTCGCGGAAATCTACACGCCGGACGGCCACGCCTTCGCGGGATATCGGCGAGATCACAGCGGAACATTCCCGCCTCCGCCTCCCATTCCAGCCAGTCGAGAAGAAGTCTACCGGTTCGAGCATGGAGAAGTGGCATTAGCGAGACGGATCACCTTCCGGGGAAAGCCGGTCGCCACGATCTACATCCGGTCTGATTTGCAAGCTATACACGACCGCGAAAGGAAGTTCGCGCTTATTGTCGCCACCGTGTTTCTATTCTCCCTGCTGGCGGCAACCTGGATGTCATCGATCGCACGCCGGTCCATCGCCGAGCCCATCGTGCATCTTGCTGGGACCGCGCGAATTGTTTTGTCGGAAAAAAATTATTCCGTTCGCGCATCTACCACAGGTGAGCACAATGAAGTCGCCACCCTGATCCTGACGTTCAATGAGATGCTGGCGCAGATTCAGGAGCGCGATGCAGCGCTGGGAATAGCCCATGATCGTCTGGAACAGCAGGTGAAAGAGCGAACCGCGCAGCTGGACGCCGCAAACGCAGATCTTGAAGCCTTTTCCTATTCTGTTTCACACGATTTGCGCGCTCCCTTGCGCCACATCAGCGCTTTTTCTCAGCTAATGAGCGAGGAGTACGGTTCGAAGATGGAGCCTGACGCGCAGCGGTATCTGAGCCGCATCCAGAACGGCGTAAAAAATATGGGCTGCCTCGTCGACGATTTGCTGAGGATGGCACAGATCGGCCGCAAGAAACTGCTGTCTGAAGCGACCGACCTGAACTCCATGGTGAAAGACATTCTCGCCGATCTCCAGGCGGAGTGTCAGGGTCGTCAGATCGATTGGCGCATTGGAGACCTGTCCTCGGTAGTGTGCGACTCCGGTCTGGTGAGACAGGTGTTCGCTAATCTGATTTCGAATGCCGTCAAATACACGCGCAAGCGCGAAATCGCGATCATCGAGGTCGGGCAGATCGAAGAGGACGGCGTGTCTGTGATCTTCGTTCAGGATAACGGCGCTGGCTTCGACGAAAAATACGCCGGCAAGTTGTTTGGTGTCTTCCAGCGCCTCCACCGCGCCGAGGATTTTGAGGGGACTGGCGTGGGACTTTCCACCGTTCAGCGCATTGTCAAGAAGCACGGCGGCGAGGTCTGGGCGAAAGGTGAAGTGGACAAAGGCGCGACTTTCTTTTTTGCGCTTACCGCAAAGGGCCAGCGCCTTGCCGGCAAAACAAAGGCTGCCATCACTGGAGCGTGAGCCGTAGATACACGGCTGGGCGGGCCACTTCTCAAAAGCGAGAAGTGGCGCACCCCCTGATCGGATCGCCGACTGCGAGGCGCTCCGATCCTTCACTCCCCGTCGTTGTCGTCAATCCCTATCTTGGATAATCGATAACGCAGCGCATTCCGCGAAAGCCCAAGCAGCCGCGCGGCTTGCGATTTGTTGCCGCCCGCGCGCTTCAGCGCTTCGCGAATCATTTCATCTTCCCACTGGTCAAGCGTCATGTTGTCGGGCAGAAAGTGATCGGACGCAGCACCCGCCGCAGTTCCCGCCGAAGAGAAGCTGCGATTTCGCGGAGCGTCGAGTTGTATGTCGCCGGCTTCCAGCTCTTTGCCCGAGGCAAGCGCGCAAGCACGCTCGATGACGTTCTGCAGTTCGCGCACATTCCCGGGCCAATAATGGCCGCCAAGAAGCTGCATGGCAGCAGGCGAAATGCCGGTAATCGTTTCCGATCTACCGGAATCCTTGGCGAAGCGCGCCAGGAACAGGTTCGCTAATCCAGGAATATCTTCCTTGTGTTCGCGCAACGGCGGGATGTCGATCGGGACCACGTTGAGGCGGTAATAAAGGTCTTCGCGAAACGTTCCGTCTTCGAGCGCGGCGCGCAGGTCGCGGTTGGTGGCAGCCAGAAGACGAACATCCACTTTGATGGTGCGCGTGCCACCCAGGCGCTCGAACTCGCGCTCCTGGAGCACGCGGAGAAGTTTGACCTGCGTGGCGGCCGGCACGTCTCCGATTTCATCCAGAAAGAGCGTGCCTTTGTCGGCCAGTTCGAATTTGCCGGGCTTGCTGTTGGTGGCTCCGGTGAAAGCTCCTTTTTCGTAGCCGAAGAGTTCGCTCTCCAGGAGATTTTCGGGGATGGCGCTGCTGTTGATTTTGATGAAGGGACCGGAAGCACGGCGCGATTTTTCGTGGATGGCACGAGCTATGAGGTCCTTGCCAACGCCGCTCTCTCCGCCCAGCAGAACGGTGGAGTTGGTGGGCGCAACGCGTTCGACAGTAGCCAGCACTTCCTGCATTTTGGGACTGCTGGCGATGATGTTGGGATGGCTGTACTTCTGTCCCAGGGCTTCGCGCAACGAGCGATTCTCCTCGCGCAGGCGCGAGTTGTCGAGCTCCTTGTGCACCACCATGCGCATTTCGGCGAGTGAGAATGGCTTGAGGACGTAGTCGCTGGCGCCGGCTTTCATCGCCTCTACCGCCGTTTCCACCGACCCGAAGGCGGTCATGACCACAATCGGCAAGGCGGCATTTTGCTGTTTGGCAGTTTGCAGGAATTCGAGTCCGTTCATGCCGGGGAGCTTGAGGTCGGTTAGAACGAGATGAACCGGTTCGGAGGCGAGCAGCTTCAGGCCAGTTTCCGCGTCACCCGCGGAAAGCGTCTTGAACCCGTCGTCGCCAAGATTCAGCTCAAGCAGGCGGCGCATCTTGGCTTCGTCTTCGATGATGAGAATAGTCGGCATTGGTTTAGCTTGTGTGGGGACTGCTCGTGTGGGGACGGGCGCCCTCGCCCGTCCAGGCCGAGCGCAGCTCGGCATCTGTGTGCGGCTCGGCGGTTTCGTCGAACGGAAAGAAGAGCGTGAACACCGCGCCGCCCCCCGGTGCGTTCTCGACGCGGATCGTCCCATGATGGCCGTCGACAATCTTTGAAACGATGGAGAGCCCCAATCCCACTCCAGTTTTCTTCGTAGTCACAAACGGGTTGAAGATTTCTTCCCGCAGTTCGTCGGGAACACCGGTGCCGGTATCGGCCAGGCGCAGCTCCACGCCTTCCCGTTCATCTTTTGTAGCCGGTTGAACCTCGACGCGAAGTATGCCGCCGTGATCCTCCATGGCTTCGTACGCATTCTGCACCAGATTGAGGAAGGCTTGCTCACACAGGCTTTCGTCGAGTGGAACGAGAGGCAGGGCGCTGGCATAGTGGCGCTCGACACGCACGGTTTTGCCCGGCTCTTGTTTACCGGCAAAGCGGTCCGCGACAATTTGCAGGACGCGATCAAGAAGAGCGACGAGATTGGCGGGATGTGGCTGCGCATGAAGAGGACGAGCGAAATCCAGAAACTCAGTGACCAAGTCACTGAGCCGATTGACTTCCGTCGATATATAGCCGGCTAACTCGCGGGCCAGTTCGTCGGAGGCCTGCAATTTCTGGGTCAACATTTCGGCTGAGCCCTTGATGACTCCGAGGGGATTTCGAATTTCATGCGCTAATCCAGCGGAGAGCTGGCCGAGGGCGGCCAACCGCTCCGACCGCCGCGCTTCCGCTTGAGCGTGTTCAAGGCGACGATTCGTTTCGGCGAGGCGTTCGGCAAGTTCACGATACAACTGGGTCTGATGCTGGCTTTGCTGCGCGAAACGGTTGACCACCATGGCGGCGAGAAAGAAGAACAAAATACGCAGGCCGAGTAATTCAAGCGCCTCAGGCGTCAAGTCATATTCCTGCAGTGCCGGGTAGAGATAAGAACAATAGGAGGCCGAGGCAAACAGGGTCCACAGAAGGGTCGCCCACGGACTGCAATACAGTGCGGCCGTCACGACCGGAACAAAGTAGATAGGCCAGTAACTGCTGTTAATACCAATTTCCGCCGTGTGGTCGAGCAGCAGCGTAGCAAGCGAGATCTTCAGAAAGATTACATAGGACACACCGCGCTTGGGTAGGTGCGAGATGATCCTCGCCTCCAACACCTGCACAATGCCGATGGCGAGCAGAATCACCTGCTTGTGCCATTCGAGTTCTGGCGGGAGCGCGGCCAGGATGCCAAGGAAGACCAGCCAGATGGCCAGCCAGGCCGCATCGAGACGGTTAAACCGCTGGGACTCGGGATCGAGAATAGGGGACGCGGGTGCCACGCAGCTTCCATCCAACCGCAAAAGCCGTCCGGCGTCAATTGGAGAGCGGCTTCGGTAGTGGCTCAGTTTGAATCGGATTCGAACGGGCTCGGCTTCACAGCTTGCGGAAAAAGGCGCTTCTGAGCGGAAGGCACGCCCTCAGCGGCTAAAGCCTTATGCAAAATAGAACGGTTATCGCAGCGGTGAACCGCTGCGCCACCCAAAATCAAGTGCAACAACGATTCTTTCCGCAGCCTCTTCAGCGGTGCCGCAAGCTGGAGACGAAGATGCCGTACATAAGGATTTCCAATCACGAACATAAATAGTTTCAATTTCCGCAAAGGGCCGTTCAGCTACTAT